>Ga0256406_1004345_pt1 | contig 16334 bp, 11 predicted proteins | sample RumenRJG_03DNA_FD_185986 | JGI IMG/M metagenome (GOLD analysis project Ga0256406, IMG submission 185986) | Bovine rumen microbial communities from Lethbridge, Alberta, Canada - RJG_03 | ecosystem: Host-associated > Mammals > Digestive system > Stomach > Rumen | place: Canada: Alberta | collected... | reverse complement strand
TGAAAAACAAAATCAATACGTATTCATTTTTCACATGGGCACTTCTTTTTTGAGATTTGATAATAGACATACAATAATGAGCCTTTTCATCGAATGATATCTAAGCGCTGATATCTTGCTGAACGTGAGACACTGAGCTGATGTTATTCACTTAGTCGCGTGCTTCTGATAAAATATGGTGAACTATTTCTCCTTTAGAGTAGTGGGGTGCATAGACTTGTTTGGGGTTCCTTATGATGGCATGGCAGACAGCAGCCGGTCATAGGCTTTGAGGAGGGCTAAAACAAAAGTTTGAGTGATTTGTTGCAATAAAAAGTTGAATAAAGGTGTAGTCTCTCTATTTTTTTATAATTTTGCAATGTTATAAACATCAATTATGAAGAAGACCATTTACAGTCGGTTCGACAAGAAGGAAATCACGGATCTTCCTGTTGTGACTTTTCCCGGCCGTATCATTACCATTATTACAGCCGGCGAGGCCGAGAAAGCTGTAGATTATCTCCTTGACAGCGACATCATGGGAGTGGACACTGAGACCAAGCCCACCTTTCATAAAGGCGAGCAGCACAAGGTGGCCTTGCTTCAAGTATCTAATCGGGATACCTGTTTCCTCTTCAGATTAAATCTTACGGATATCACACCTGCAATAAAACGATTGCTTGAGGATACAAGGGTGAAAAAGATTGGCTTGTCTTGGCATGATGACATTCGTAGTCTGGAACAGCGGCAGTTGTTTGAGCCCGGGCTGTTTTACGATTTGCAGGATATGGTCGGAGAATTGGGCATTAAGGACCTTAGTTTGCAGAAGATATATGCCAATCTCTTCCACCAAAAGATATCCAAGCGTCAGCGTTTGTCCAACTGGGAGGCTCCAACGCTCTCTGATAAGCAGAAGCAATATGCAGCCATTGATGCATGGAGCTGCATACGACTATACGATGAGATCTTGAGATTGAAGAAAACTCAGGACTACGACCTCGTTGTGGTGCCTGAACCAGAAATTCCCCATAAAGAGAAGGATGAAACAGCGGGCGATAAGGTGAAAACAAATAAAGTTGAGTCCAAGGAACAATCATCGGTCAATAAGAAAGCAAGGACCCCGCGCAGAAAGGTCAGAAGAAATAGAACGAATGTAATGGATTCAGCAACACAAAATAAGACGGAAGAAAATGTATAAGAATATTTATCTCAAACGGGGAAAGGAAGATTCGCTCAGACGTTATCATCCTTGGGTCTTTTCTGGTGCTATACAACGTATGGACGATGGAATTGGTGAAGGTGACATCGTGAGGGTTATTACTCATACTGGCGATTTCATCGCGCTTGGTCATTATCAGATTGGTTCTATAGCGGTACGTGTGTTGTCGTTTGATGACATCGTCATTGATGATTCTTTTTGGGAAACGCGCATTGCCTCAGCTCTTAAGATGAGACAGGCTATTGGTATCGCTGACAATCCATTGAACAATACTTACCGTTTGGTGCATGGTGAGGGAGACAACCTCCCCGGACTGGTTGTTGACTGCTATGGAAAGACGGCCGTGGTGCAGGCGCATAGTGTTGGTATGCATGTATGCCGCGAGGCTGTCTGCAAGGCGCTGATGATGGTGATGGATGGTCGTATTGAGAACATATACTATAAGAGTGAGACTACATTGCCGTTCAAGGCTGATTTGGGTCAGGAGAATGGTTTCCTGTATGGCCACACCGACGACAACACGGCTGTTGAGAATGGATTGAAATTTCATATCGATTGGCTGCGTGGTCAGAAGACGGGCTTCTTCGTGGATCAGCGTGAGAACAGGTCGTTGCTTGAGCGATATGCGAAAGGACGCAGCGTCCTGAATATGTTCTGCTATACGGGCGGATTCTCGGTGTATGCCATGCGTGGGGGCGCCAAAGTAGTGCATTCTGTAGATAGCAGTGCAAAGGCTATTGAACTGACCCGTCTCAACATCGAAATGAACTTTCCTGGTGATAAACGCCATGAGGCATTTTGTGAGGATGCTTTTAAGTACCTTGATGAGAACGATGATAAATACGATCTGATTGTACTCGACCCACCAGCTTTTGCCAAGCACCGCTCTGCACTTCATAATGCGCTGAAAGGATATATTCGTCTCAACGTTAAGGGTATGGAACGGATTAAGCATGGAGGTATTCTCTTCACGTTCAGCTGTTCGCAGGCTGTTACAAAGGAAAATTTCCGAACGGCTGTCTTTACAGCCGCCGCCCAGGCTAAACGTAAAGTAAGAATCCTTCACCAACTTCATCAGCCGGCCGACCACCCCATCAATATCTACCACCCGGAAGGTGAATATCTGAAAGGCTTTGTGCTGTATGTCGAATAAGAAATTCGTCGATTTCATCGGAGATTTTATCAGACATCACAATCTGATGAATGTTGACGGTTGCTATCTTGTTGCACTTTCTGGTGGCGCCGACAGTGTTGCCTTGCTTACGGTGTTGCTGGAACTTGGATACAAGATAGAAGCCGTGCATTGTAACTTTCATTTGAGAGGTGAGGAAAGCAACCGTGATGAGCAATTCTGTAAGACACTGTGTGCCAAAAAGAATGTCCCTCTACATCTTGCCCATTTCGATACAAAGGAGTATGCCAGGCTACATAAGATATCCATAGAGATGGCTGCGCGCGACCTGCGGTATCATTATTTCAACCAGTTGTGTCGTGACATGAAGGCTCAGGGTGTTTGTGTGGCCCACCATGCTGATGATCAAGTGGAAACGGTCTTGCTTAATCTTATCCGTGGTACGGGTATAGACGGATTGGTTGGTATGCAACCTAAAAATAGTTCAATTATTCGGCCATTGCTTTGCGTCAACCGGCTTCAGATCTTGAATTATCTGTCGTCTGAGGGACAAAATTACGTGACAGATAGTACAAATCTCGTGGATGATGTGCAGCGTAATGTACTGAGGCTTGACATCATTCCACAATTGGAAAAGGTTAATTCAGCTTTTAAGCGAAACATCTTGCGTATGACGGATAATATGCAGGAAGTGCGCACCGCAGTAAATACTCAGTTGGAATCGGTTGCTAAACAGGCGCGTGCGTGTTTTGATGAGGTGGATAGTAAGATCATTTATCAACTTCATCCATTGTTGGCCTATCCATCTCCTCTCGTGCTTTTCCATTACATTCTTTCTCCTTATGGGTTCAATCGTAGCCAGTTGAAAGAAATGGTTACGCATGCCGTTGCTTTTCAACATGCATCTGTCGAAACCGGTCTCTGGAAGAATGATAAATATGTGGCGATCATATCCAAGACACAACTTGAAGTGGTTGCCCGTCAGGTTTTTGATATGCCTTTTGAACCTTTGCTCATGCCTGAACCCGGACTTTACCGCAGAGATGATTTGGCATGTCTAATAAAGGAATTTGACGGTGAGTTGAAGGTAGTGCGCTCTGCTTCTATGATTACTATCAATGCAGACAAGGTCGTATTCCCTATGGTTTTGAGAAGGGTGAAAGCAGGTGATAAATTTATTCCTTATGGCATGAAAGGCCATAAACTGGTAGGTGATTATCTTAAAGATGCTCACGTTGATTTCGTGGCACGAAAACATCAGCTGATATTGACCGATGGAAAGGACCAAATTATTTGGTTGGTAGGACATCGCATAGACGACCGTTACAAAATAGAGAAAGAGGGCACGCCAAGGGTGTTGACGGTAGAAATAATAAACTCTAACCATCAAGACTCTTAGTCTGACGGTTAGAGATGAATTATTTTGCTTGTAAGAATAAACCAACAGTCACTATGCTTGGCCTCTGGTTCTCATAGCGAATACCTGCGTTCGTCTTTATTTGGTATAGAGGAAACGCTTGATAGAACGCTTAGGAGTCTTTTCGAATTCCTCTTCGTGTATGCGGATTTCTGACAGATGGCAATAGGCCGGTTGCTCAGAATTGAGTGTCTTGCGGTTCTGCTCCATAATCTCTTTCAGGTCAGCCTCATTGAGTCCCATCGATTTGGCTGAATCATAGTCAGGATGTACCAGGCCTACTAACTTGTCTCCTTCCTGAATGACTACGCTCTCATTGACCAGTGTTAGAGAGTTGAGCTTATCTTCAATCTCCTCTGGATAGATGTTCTGACCGTTGGAACCAAGCAACATGTTCTTGGAACGTCCTTTGATGAAGATATTTCCCTCTTCATCTATCAAGCCCAAATCGCCTGTATGGAACCATCCATCCTCTGTGATGGCAGCCTTGGTGGCTTCTTCGTTTTTGTAATAACCCAACATGACGTTTGGTCCTTTGCAGATGATTTCTCCGGGTACGTTGGCGGGGTCAGGGCTCAATACCTTTACTTGCATGTGATAAGCTGCTTTTCCGCATGAGCCGGGCTTGAAGTGACTCCAATCCTCATAACCGATGATGGGGGCACATTCTGTTGCACCATACCCAACAGTATAGCGAAAACCTATCCGATGCAGGAACTGCTCCACCTCTTGGCTGAAAGCAGCCCCACCGATGATGACTTCGATGAAACGGCCTCCAAATGCTTGTGTCACTTGTTCATTGATACGTTCGAAAACCTTCTTGTTGATGCCGGGCATCTTCATTAGCAAACGCATGCGCGGGTCCTGAAGTTTCGGGAATACCTTCTTCTTGATGATCTTTTCTATGATCAATGGAACTGCAATGATGATAACCGGGCGGATTTCGGCAAAGGCTGCTGCAATGATGGCTGGAGAGGGTATGCGTGTCAGGTAGAACACATGACATCCGTTGATGAATTCGAAGAGAAATTCAAATGACATACCATACATGTGAGCCATTGGCAGAATGCTGATCACATTGTCTCCTGGCTTCATTTGTTTGCCGAGTACATGATAGGCAAAGTCGGCGTTACTCCATAAAGCACGGTAGGGAAGCATGACACCTTTGGAGAAGCCCGTCGTTCCGCTGGTGTAGTTGATAAGAGCTAACTCGTCGGGACTTTGCTCAATGTAGTAGTGCACGTGCTCCTTACGGAAATACTTCGGATATTTATGGCCAAACATTTCGTTGAGATGCTCACGGGCATAAGTTAGCTTCTCGGTGCGTGATACAACGAGGGAATAGTCAGGAATGTAAATGATACCTTCCAGCTTCGGCATCTTCGTGGCATCTATCTGAGTGGCCACGACATCACCTACGAAAAGTAACTTGGATTCTGAATGATTGACGATATTGTGTATTTGTTCCGGAGTGAATTCATGGAGAATGGGCACAGCAATGGCTCCATAGGTGAGCACTGCAAGAAAAGCAGAGGCCCATGCTGCACTATTGCGGCCGCAGAGTGCAATCTTGTCACCTTTCTGTACGCCCGAACTTTCAAACATGATATGCAGTTTTTCAATTTTTCGTGCGACATCATGATATTGAAGGGTGGCACCTTTGTAGTCGGTCAGTGCATCTCTATCCCAATTCTTGATTATACTGTCCTGAATAAGTTGATTAAAACTAGGAATCTGTTCCATAATGGGTTGTATTTTCAGATGTGTGCGTAATATTCTTTAGTAGCAGGAAGCGCATGAGATTTATGCTATCCCGCATTCTGATATAAATACCTTTTTATTGATTTCTTGGGTGTCTTTTCGAACTCTTTGTCTTGAAGTTTAATCTCACTGATTTGACAGAATGAGGGTAACTCGCTGTTAAGTTGCTTGAGATTCTCTTTCATTACACTTCGCAGATCTTCATTGGTAAGACCTAACAATGAAGCGGTTTCCATGTCTGGGTGAACCAAGCCTATGAGCCGATCGCCTTGTTGTATGACAAGACTTTCGCCAACCATAGTCATAGAGTTTAGTTTGTCTTCTATCTCTTCTGGATATACGTTCTGTCCATTGGATCCAAGCAACATATTCTTGATGCGTCCCAACAGAAATAAATGTCCGTCAGCGCTGAGCCTGCCAAGATCTCCGGTATGGAACCAGCCATCTTCGTCAATTGCAGCTTTAGTGGCTTTATCATTCTTATAATAGCCAGTCATCACGTTAAGTCCGCGTGTTACGACCTCTCCTGGTATTTGCAGAGGATCATCGCTGAGCACCTTAAGCTCCATATTCTCTGCTACAGTGCCGCAACTGCCGCGTTGGAAATCATGCCAGTCACTGTAGGTGATCATAGGCCCAGTTTCTGTGGTGCCATAACCTACGGTAATGGGGAAATTGATGCTTGTGAGAAATGCTTCGATTTCCTGGCTTAAGCCGGCACCTCCAACCATTATCTCATATGCCTTGCCTCCCATGATGTCCATCACGAGCTGGCGTACGTGCTCCTTTACCTTTTTGCCTATTCCTGGCATCTTCATCAGCATCTTTGTGCGGCTGGTAATCTGTGGGAAGACTTTCTTACGAATTATCTTCTCTATAACCAAGGGCACTGAGACAATGATAGCGGGATGAATATCGGCAAAAGCACTTTGAATCACAGTGGGACTCGGAAGACGGGTGAGAAAGTAGATATGATGGCCTAAGCAGAATTGAAGTAAAAACTCGCAACTCATACCATACATGTGGGCCATTGGCAGGATAGCCAGCACATCTTCATTCTTACCAAGTTTGCTGCCGATGGCATGTTTCAGATAATCAATGTTGCTCCACAATACACGAAAGGGTAGCATTACTCCTTTTGAAAATCCTGTGGTACCGCTGGTGTAATTGATGAGTGCAAGTTCCTCTGAGTCATCGTTGTAATAATGTATATGTTCCTTGCGGAAATACTTGGGATACCGCTCGCCATAAATCTCATTCAGATGCTCACGTGCATAAGTAATCTTTTCAGAACGGCTTACTATGACTGAATAGTCGGGTATGTAGATCACACCTTCCAAATGAGGCATGACATCGAAGTTTAATGTAGTAGCCATTACATCACCTACAAAGAGCAACCGTGCATCAGAATGGTTCACGATGTTATAGACCTGCTCTGGAGTAAACTCATGTTGAACAGGGACTGCAATGGCACCATATGTGAGAATTGCAAGGAAGGCACATGCCCATGCGGAACTGTTGCGGCCACACAATGCCACTTTGTCTCCATGCTGGAGCCCACAGCTCTCAAACATGATGTGTAGCTTCTCAATCTTGCGTGCCACGTCGTGATACTGCAAGGTTATTCCCTTGTAGTCGGTGAGAGCGTTCTTATCCCAATTATCTCGAATGGTATCTTCGAGCATCTTATTGAAACTTGGTGTCTTTGCCATTGCACAGTCGTATAAATTCTGTGCAAAGTTAATATCAAAACTGCACATTAGCAAGAAAAATGTGCATTATTTTATTGTATAATGCACATTTCTTTCAATCAGCTTCCCGGCATGCTGAGCGTTTGCTGGAATTTGGGCTTATTTATTCATAGCGCATACTTCTGGCAGGATGTATGTGAGCAATTAAATAGCTTGGTGCAATAAGGACGAATATGCTAATGGCCAGTGTCGCGATATTGAGCAATAGCAGTGCCGGAATATTAACTTCAATCGGTACGGTACTTACATAATAGGTGGCAGCGTCAAGTTTGACAATACCTAAATATTTCTGTAAGAGGCATAGCCCTATTCCTAAGATGTTGCCATAGAGCAGACCGCGACCGATGATGAACGTTGCAAACCACATGAATGTATGGCGGATAGTGGTGTTGCGAGCACCCAAGGCCTTTAGCACGCCTATCATGGTAGTGCGCTCCAGGATAATGATGAGCAGGCCGGAGATCATCGTTACTCCAGCTACGGCAGTCATGAGAGCCAGAATGATCCACACGTTCATGTCAAGAAGATCAAGCCACTGGAAAATCTGGGGATTGATCTCTTGGATTGTTTGTGATGAATAGGTCTCTCCGTAGTGGTCGGTGGTTTTGTTAATCCGGCGTATAAATTGTTGCTCTACTTCGTCTACACGATTAAAATCGTTGACAGTTACCTCTGCGCCTGAAGCTTGGTCGGGCTTCCAGCCATTAAGTTTGACAGCTGTGTTGAGGTCTGTGAAACACATGTAGCTGTCGTATTGGCTGAGATTGGTCTGATAAACACCTGCTATTGTAAACCTTCTTATGCGTACACCTTTGTTGTCAATAAAGTATGCAAATATACGTTGCCCTTGTTTTACCTTCAGTTTGTCGGCAATACTTTTAGAAATGACAATCTTATTGGATGATGTCTGAGCTGAGAATTCCGGGAAATGGCCTGCCACCATGTTACTATGGATGAAAGTAGAGTCATATTCCGGGCCAACGCCTTTTAATACCACTCCAAGGAAATCACTGTCGGTCTTGAGTATTCCTTGCTTGTAGGCAAATCTCTCAACATGTTTAACTCCGCCAATACTGCCAATGACGTGCATCATGCTGTCGTCCATTTGTATGGGATATTGCTCAGAAGCAGACTGGCCAGTGAAGTTAGTGACTTGGATGTGGCTGCCAAAGCCAATAACCTTATTGCGTATCGTATGCTTGAATCCCAAGACTACAAATACCGACACTATCATTACAGCCAAGCCTATGGTCACGCCAGCGGTGGCTATGGTGATGGCTGGACGGGAGACTTTTTTCTTATCTCCTTGGTTTTGGTAAAGTCTGGTTGCAACGAATAATGGAAAATTCATTCGACAGTCCTCCCTGGATAAGCCTCAAGAGCTTTGCTCAGCACGACTAAGGCTCTTTTCAAATCTTCTTTTTTCAGTACATAAGCAATTCTTACTTGGTTTCGGCCGGAGCCTGGTGTGGTATAGAAACCAGCAGCAGGAGCCATCATGACGGTTTCTCCTTCGTAATTGAATTTTTCAAGACACCAACGGCAGAACTTCTCTGAGTCGTCAACAGGTAATTGGGCCACAGTATAGAAGGCTCCCATTGGAATGGGTGAGTATACGCCAGGTATACGGTTGAGACCATCGATAAGGCATTTGCGTCGTTCCACGTATTCATCATATACTGTGCGATAGTACTCTTCGGGTGCGTCCAAAGATGCTTCTGCGACAATTTGACCAATGAGAGGCGGGGAGAGACGTGCCTGACAGAATTTCATTACCGCTTTTCTTACTTCCGCGTTGTGGGTGATGAGTGCTCCCACACGAATTCCGCATTCTGAATAACGTTTTGAGACAGAATCGATGAGGATGACATTGTTCTCAATCCCTTTCAGATGCATGGCACTAATATAGGGACTGCCTGTATAGATGTATTCTCTATATACCTCGTCGGAGAAAAGATACAAGTCATATTTTTTTACGAGGTCCCGTATCTGGTTCATTTCTCTACGGGTATAGAGATAACCTGTCGGGTTGTTGGGGTTGCATATCATGATGGCACGTGTCTTGTCATTGATGAGCTCCTCAAATTTTTCTACTTTAGGTAAGGAAAAGCCCTCTTCGATGGTAGTTGCGATCGTGCGGATTTTGGCACCGGCAGATATGGCAAAGGCCATATAATTTGCGTAAGCAGGCTCAGGTACGATGATTTCGTCTCCAGGGTTCAAACAACTCATGAAGGAGAACAATACAGCTTCCGAACCTCCTGATGTTATGATAATTTCGTCGGGTGTGACATTGATGTTATACTTAGCATAGTATTTCACCAATTTCTCACGGTAAGAGAGAAATCCCTGCGAGGGCGAGTACTCAAGAATCTTGCGGTCAATATGCTTGAGCGCCTCAAGTCCTACTTCCGGAGTCGGAAGATCTGGCTGACCAATATTAAGGTGGTAAACCTTGATGCCTCTTGCCTTAGCAGCAGCTGCAAATGGGGCAAGTTTGCGGATAGGTGATTGTGGCATCTCAAGCCCACGGATAGATATTTCTGGCATAATGGCTATTCTATACTTTACTTTATTATGAATAATACGGCACAAAGTTAGTCTTTTTTTTTCAGAACTTTCAATGTATCGCTTTTTTTCTGCTCTTCATTTACAAATCATCAAGCATGATGGGAATCTCAACGGCTTTAATCTTTACATTCTTTCTTTCCCATTTCTTCACCTTCTCCTCAGATGCAGGAGATAGTTTCCCCATAATATATTGTTCCATAACGAGGCCGCCTAGTGGACAAGCCAGGTCGGCTCCCCAACCTCCGTTCTCTACATACACGCTAACGGCGATACGTGGATGTTTTTCTGGGGCAAATCCCATGAAGACACTATGATCGTGCCCTTCGTTTTGCGCCGTGCCCGTTTTGCCACATACTTTATAATGCGGATTGCGGATTGCGGTACAAGTGCCATTGATGACAGCAGCACGCATGCCCTCAATAACAATCTCGAACGATTCTTTAGAAGGACGAGACTGATGACGAACGGTTAAGACGCTGTCGACGACTTGCGTAGAACTATTCTTGTGAATATGTGGTGTATACCAATATCCTCTGTTGGCAATAACGGCGGCTAGGTTACAAAGCTGCAATGGAGTTGTTCTTACCTCGCCTTGTCCCATTCCGAGCCACATGATGGTTGTGCCATTCCATCCGTGATGAGTGAAGTCGAGATAAGCTGCATCAGGGATCAGCCCTCCCACTTCTCCAGGCAGGTCAATTCCGAGAATATGTCCCAGCCCCATACTTGCCATGAATGAATGCCAGTCATTGATTGCTGTGGCCTTCACAGGATAAAGCGCACGGTTGTCCACGAAGTCGCGGAAGGCCTGGCACCACCACGCATTGCAGGATTGTCCGATGGCTTGAACCAAATCGAGAGGAGAATGGTGCTCATGGCATCCGATGTGGATGCCATTTGTCCAAAATCCTTTATGACAGGGGTACTGTGTCTCGGGAGTGATGGCTCCGAATGTTAGAAGTGTAGCGGCTTGAGCTACTTTAAACGTCGAGCCAGGCGAATATTCCATGGATATTGCCCGATTGACGCTTGCATCAACTTTGTTATGGCTAACCATACAAAGTATTTCACCTGTTGATGGATCTATGGCGACAATGCTTCCCTGCTTACCATTAAGCAAGCGCTCAGCCAGGTTCTGCAATTTTGCATCTACTGTCAATGGGCGATCGGTGGGCAATTGGTAAACGCCCTGAGCCTGTATGCTAAATGTATTTATCAGTTCAAGTGATATGACTAATAACAAGTTGTAAATGAGCTGTCTCATTCTGTTTTGCTTGCTTGTTTCTCTAATACTTTCTTTAAGAATATAGGTGTATATCCTAATTCACTTTTTGCTATCTTCTCGGGTGTGCCAGTCGTGAGCACTTGACCACCCTTCCGGCCTCCTTCCGGTCCCATGTCAATAATGTAATCTGCCAGTTTGATGACATCGAGATTATGCTCAATGATAACAACTGTGTTTCCGCGGTCGACTAGTTTCTCAAGAACGTCCATTAAGATTCTGATGTCTTCAAAATGAAGGCCTGTGGTCGGCTCGTCCAAAATGAATAGCGTATGGCCGGTGTCACGTTTTGACAATTCTGTGGCGAGTTTCACGCGTTGGCTTTCTCCGCCTGAGAGAGTTGTGGAGCTCTGCCCAAGTTTGATATATCCCAATCCAACATCCTGCAGGGTTTTTATCTTCTGAAGTATATTGGGCACATTCTCAAAGAATTCCACAGCTTGGTTAATGGTCATGTCGAGTACGTCCGCGATCGATTTCCCCTTGTACCTTACCTCTAATGTTTCTCTGTTGTATCGCTTGCCATGACACACTTCACAAGGCACCATCACGTTGGGCAGGAAGTTCATCTCAATCACCTTATATCCATTGCCACCACAAGCTTCACAACGTCCACCTTTCACATTGAAGGAGAAGCGGCCGGGTTTGTAGCCTCTAATCTTTGCCTCTGGCAGATTAACAAAGAGAGAACGGATGTCACTGAAGACTCCGGTATAAGTAGCAGGGTTACTTCGTGGTGTTCGGCCAATAGGACTTTGGTCTACGTTTACCACTTTGTCAATATTTTCTATTCCTTCGATTTTGTCGTACGGCATGGGCTTCTTCAACGTGCGATAGAAATGGTGCGACAAGATGGGTTGTAGCGTGTCATTGATAAGAGTCGATTTGCCTGAACCTGAAACACCTGTTACGAGGATGAGCTCTCCTAAAGGGAAGTCCACGTCAACATGTTTGAGGTTGTTGCCGCAAGCACCATATAGCTTGATGTGCTTCCCATTGCCTTTACGTCTTTGCGGGGGAAGCTTTATAGCACTTTCTCCGTTAAGGTATTGAGCTGTTATCGTGTGCGTTTTGAGCATTTCTTCTGGTGTCCCTTCAAATACGACTTCACCACCTTTCCGTCCGGCTTTTGGCCCAATGTCGATTATCCAGTCGGCAGCTCTCATCATATCCTCATCATGTTCCACTACAATCACTGTATTGCCAAGGTCGCGCAGTTCTTTCAGAGAGTTGATGAGTCGTTCGTTGTCTCGTTGATGCAGTCCAATACTTGGCTCGTCAAGGATATACAGCACGTTGACCAGTTGAGAGCCAATCTGTGTAGCCAATCTGATGCGTTGACTCTCACCGCCAGATAAGGAGGCAGACTGGCGATTGAGCGACAAATAGTCGAGTCCTACTTCTAAAAGGAAGCTGACACGCGTGCGCAACTCCTTTAAGATCTCATGTGCGATCTGTGCCTTTTGTGAGTCGAGATGTTCCTCAACTTTTGACAGCCATTCGTCAAGCTCTGAGATATCCATATTGGCTACCTCAGCTATGTTTTTATTAGCTATACGATAGGAGAGAGCTTCTGCTTTCAATCGTTGTCCATGACATTCAGGACACTCCCGTTGTGCAAGAAATTGTGAAGCCCATTTCAGGCTGGACTGTGAGTCGTCGTTCTCAATGACGGATTGCAGATATTTGATGACGCCATCAAAGGAGACAAAGTAGTCGCTTGAGGTGTGAACAATCTCCTTATCTATCTTCACATTTTCTAAAGAACCATTAAGTATCTCGTCTATAGCCTCTTGCGGAATATCTTTATATGGAGTCTTTAAGTCGCAGCCGTACTTGTTGAGGATGGCTCCGATCTGCCAGAATATCATCTGGTTCTTATATTTCCCCAATGGAGTGATGGCACCATCGTGAATGCTTAGATTCTCATCGGGGATCACTTTCTTCATGTCTATTTCATTGACTACGCCGAGTCCTTTGCAGTGGGGACAAGCACCTTCGGGTGAGTTGAACGAAAAGAGATTGGGTGCTGGATCACTGTAAGACAAACCAGTGGAGGGATCCATGAGACGCTTTGAGAAGTTGCGTATCTTTCCTGAATCCTTGTCCATTACCATGATAGCTCCGTCGCCTTGTCGCATTGCGACGGCTACGGTGCGTCTTAGTCTTTCGTCGTCCTTTGCCTCAACCTGTAACTTATCAATCACTACTTCAATGTTGTGATTCTTGTAGCGGTCAACTTTCATGCCCCGAGTGATTTCTTTGACTTCACCGTCTACTCTGACGTAAAGATAGCCTTTACGTCTCATGCTGTCAAAGAGCTCACGGTAGTGCCCTTTATGCTGTCTGACTAATGGAGAGAGGATGTATACACGTTGGCCATCATAGTCGTGGAGAATCATACTGATGACCTTCTCTTCCGTGTATTTTACCATCTTTTCGCCGCTGATATAGCTGTATGGCGTACCGGCACGGGCGTAAAGAAGACGAAGGTAATCGTATATTTCTGTCGTTGTGCCCACTGTAGATCGTGGGTTTTTATTGGTTGTCTTTTGCTCTATGCTGATGACGGGGCTTAGTCCGGATATCTTGTCTACATCAGGACGTTCGATGTTGCCCAGAAAGTTTCTTGCATAGGCCGAGAAGGTTTCAATATACCTGCGCTGGCCTTCGGCAAAGATGGTGTCGAAAGCTAAAGATGATTTTCCGGAACCTGACAGGCCGGTGATGACAGTCAAGGAGTTGCGTGGTATGCTTACGTCAATACCTTTCAGATTGTGTACGCGGGCGCCGTACACTTTAATCCATTCTGTATGCTTGTCAATCATGTTGTTATCCTTTTCTTATCTATTAATTATTGGTCTGTTGATGTAGATTCCGTGTAACCTCTGAGCAGGTTAACGTCACGGCGAATATTAAATTTTCGACCATCGGCTCCGCGGGCTTTTACTAAGACATAGTAAACACCTTGTTTCACATCTTTCCCATGAAACGTACCATCCCATCCGCCGGCAGGGTCAGTCCAACTATATATTTTCTGTCCCCACCTATTATATATAGTAGCTTCGAATTCCACAATACTCTTATAACCCTCTTTGGCTTTATAGACATCATTGATGCCGTCGCCGTTGGGTGAAAAGGCATTGGGGAATTCTAACTGGCTTTCCGATATGGCCACTGCAATGGGGGTGCCTTCTGATGACCAATAATTATCAGTGTAGGCTACCGTGTCGTTGCCGTTGACAAATGTGGCCCAGAGCTCGACATAGTGGCTGCCGGCTTCGTTAAACGTGTAGCTGGTTTCTTCTTCATAACGTACCAGATATGGAGTGTCGCGCTCGCCGTTACGATAGAAGTGCCATTCGTAATAGGCCGTCCAACCGTCAGTGTTTTCTGCGCCACTTTTGAAGGTAACGGTCAGTGGTGCTGACTCCGTAATTGAGGTAGAGCTCTGTTCGTCACCATTACTGTCAGTGTAGTTGGCAGTAGGCGAGATCGTGGGGATGGTCGTTTGGGCTTTTACAGCACCAACTGCAGCCAATAGCAGACAAAGTATGATGGTGTATGCTTTCATTGATGATACTTCTTACTTAAATTGCAAAGTTAAGCATTTTATATCAATTACTTTGCATTTATGATTATAAATTTATTTGAAGGCAAAATAAGGACATCATTTTCTTGGAAATGTTTTGTCGTATCGGGAAAAAATCGTAATATTGCATACCATAACAGATTAATCAAGTTGTTCGTCTCGCCAGCTTTTACGCAGTAGGGACTTGTTTTGATCATTGAAGAATGAAAAAAGTATTATTTTTCTTTTTAGTAATTAGTGCTTGCACGATAAGTGCCTCGGCAAGGTCAATGAAGGATTTGTGGTCATCAGCTCCTGATTCCCTTTTTCGCTATGTTGACCATAATCATCGATTGGAGATGACGAGCTTTATCGATATGGGGCTTAAAGGGGACGTGGATAATCAATTGGGGTCAAAAAGTGTGATGGATACCATAACAAATGATTATATTCATCTCACGTTGAGCGCACAGTTGTCTATGGCTATCAAACGTCTGGCCGTTGCAGGGGGCGATTCAGTCCTTTGTGTTGTGCGGACTTGGAGTGCCCCTGAGAAGGAAAGCTCGGCATTGCTTTATGACCAGAATTGGAATCTCATAGGTGAGGCTGTTGAGCATTCATTGGACCTTAAACAACAGCTATTGGTGCGTCCTGATACGATGTCGGAAGCTAACTACCGTGAGCTGTTGGGTGAAATTGACTTTACCATGGTGAGCTATGAGCTCGCTGCTGACAAACCTTCTCTCAAAGTGTCCTTGTCTATTCCAGCCGTCGATAAAGTGCAAAAACAAAGATTTTCTGTTATTAAAAAGTTAAAGGAGCTGAATTGGGATGGCAGAACATTTAATTAAATATAAATCAGAACAAATTTCTTCTTATTTTCATGCATAGAGAAGATAATTTGTTTAACTTTGCAATGTGTTTTTCATGGTATTAGATTATTAAGGTTAAGTAAGAAGTTGGCTGTCGTGAGATAGCCAATTTTCGTTTTTACTAGTCTGAGTGTCCTATCGATGTTGGATCCTGTACATATTCCCTAACTATAAAATCATATATATAAAATCACATAACTATAAAATCAAAATCTTATGAAGAAGGCCTGCTTATTTCTTATGACGCTGACCAGTTTGTTTCTTACGGCTTGTCAGAAAGTTGCAATCAATGATGGGGAGGGAGAGGAAACCGAGGACAAGGTTACCTTGAATTTCCATATTAACCAGTTAGACAATGCTTCTCTCTCATTTTTCGGGATGAGTGCCGATACCCAACAACAACGTCTTTCAACAAGGTCTACCGATATTACCTCTTTTTGCAGTCGCATCAATTTGGCTGTTTATCAAAGTGGCACACGTGTGGGTCAAGTCAACCAGGAAGCTGGAGACAAAAATTTCGGCGCGCCTTCTGTATCGCTCAAGCCTGGCCAGTATGACATTGTCATCCTCGCTCATAATTATGCTTCCAATCCTACACTGACCGATCCTGAGAAAATTACCTTTGGTAAAGATTTGACCGACATCTTTCTTTGGACGGGTAATCTGGATGTGGAGAAAGATGAAAATCGCAATGTATCCATGCATAGAGTTGTGGCCATGTTTCGGCTGACGACTACTGATACTATACCCTCCGACGTCGCCATGATCCGCTTTTATTA
>Ga0256406_1004344_pt1 | contig 16336 bp, 17 predicted proteins | sample RumenRJG_03DNA_FD_185986 | JGI IMG/M metagenome (GOLD analysis project Ga0256406, IMG submission 185986) | Bovine rumen microbial communities from Lethbridge, Alberta, Canada - RJG_03 | ecosystem: Host-associated > Mammals > Digestive system > Stomach > Rumen | place: Canada: Alberta | collected... | reverse complement strand
AAGAACGGAAAGCCGTTCCGCCTGCTGAAGTTTCGCAGCATGCGGATGGACGCGGAGAAGGACGGCGTTGCCCGCCTTTCCACCGGAGACAGCGATCCCCGCGTCACGAAGATCGGGCGCTTCATGCGCCGGTGCCGTCTCGATGAGCTGCCTCAGCTCTTCAACATCCTTCGAGGCGATGTTGCGATCGTCGGACCGCGTCCGGAACGCCCGGAGATCTCCGCCGGATACGCGAAGATACTCCCGTCCTGGAATCTCCGGCTGCAGTGCAAGTGTGGCCTCACCGGCTACGCTCAGGTATACGGACAGTACAACACCACGCCCTACGACAAGCTTCTGATGGACCTGATGTACATCGCCCATCCAAGCCTCGCGCAGGACCTTCGGATCATCTTTGCGACGGTCAAAATTCTCTTCATGCCTGAGAGCACCGAAGGCGTCGCAGTTGGAGCAACGACCGCAATGGATTACGAAAATGCAGCAGATAGTACAGAAAACGATGCTGAAACGATTGCAAAATAGTACAGATTGAACAAAAAACTGCCCATTCCGGAGATGCTGCTGAAATGTCTGCCTTCGGTACTCTGCTTATAGAAGAGCAAAGGTTAATGTAGCAAACACATAATCGTCCGTCAGTCTGTGCTATGTGCTTTCGATAGTTTCAGGCAAGAAGAGACACATTAAGGAGACGGGTATAAACCGTCGATAGTATCAGGCAAGAAGAGGCTGGATAGGGATATGTAGATTTCTACACGGGTCCAGAAGAACACTGAGGCCCCTGTGGACGACTCAAAAATGGATGTCATGACATGCCTGTTCTATTCGGAGAGTACCGACGGCACTGGAAACTGTGATTGACATAGATGGGAGCTGATCGGAATGATCAGAGATACGAGAAAGTAATGTGAAGACTGCTCCGAAGCGCGATATAGGCTTCAGAGCATTTCACTATGTTTTGGGGAGTTTATCGGCCTACAGTAATTACGAAAGTTGGAATGAGAAATGCATGACAAGATAGCTTGGCTTATTAAGCATATTCCTTTTATTCAATGGGTTTATCAAAAAGTGATGAGCTTCGTGTTCCGCGTGATGGGACTTTTTATCAGTGTAGATGATAAGCTGGTTCTCTTGTCTTCATATGGGGGCGATCAGTACAGCGACAGCCCCAAAGTCCTCTTCGAAGCCATGAAAGCCGATCCTCGATTTATTGGCTATCGTTATGTTTGGGCATTTGGAGACCCAGCAAAATTCGACGTTCCAGGAGCAGAAAAGGTAAAGATCGATACTCTTTCTTACTTCAAAACTGCCCTTAGAGCGAAGATATGGATTACAAATGTGAATATTGAAAGGGGTCTTCATTTCAAGAAGAAGTCACAGATTTATCTTAATACGTGGCACGGAACTGGCCCCAAAAAGGGAGGTAACGCTGTTAAAGGACGTAAAGACTATGACTTTTCCTACGTTGACATAGTCTGTGTTGATGGTAAGTATGCACGCGACGAGATGGTGAATTGGTTTAATGCCAGGGATGAACACTTGCTATATAGCGGTCGTCCACGCGAAGATGAGTTGTTTACTTTTACTCATGATGATACAAAGCGCGTGAGATCCGCACTTAAAATCCCGGATGATAAGAAGGTTCTCCTATATATGCCAACATGGCGCGAGTATGGAAATCTTGAGCTCAATACAGAACTCTGGGAGAAAGAGCTATCAGCGGAATATGTAATGCTTGTACGAGCACATCATTTTGCCAAGAAAGGTATATCTGTTTCCGGGGATAGATTCTGGATTGATGTTTCATCTTATCCTGACGTTAACGAACTCTACTGGGTGGCAGACATTTTGATATCTGATTATTCAAGTGCTTTCTTTGATTATGGTCTTCTCGGCAAACCAATGGTTTGCTTTGGCTATGATTATGAAAAGTATGAAGCTGGTAATGGGTTTTTGATGGATCTAAAGAATGAGTTTCCAAGTGGAATAAAAAGAACAGAAGTAGACGTTATTGAGTTCATTAGATCAATGGATTATCAGGTTGAAAGCAATCGGTGTAAAGCATATGTAGATGGTTATGTGAAACATCCCGGAAGTGCAACACAGATGTGTATAGACAAAATCTATGAGAAGCTGAACAAGGCTTGATATTAGCTGGAGGAACTGAAAATGAATGTGGCAGTTATTATAGCTGGTGGTTCTGGCTCCAGAATGGGTCAGGACATTCCGAAACAATTCATTAATGTATATGACAAGCCTGTGCTTGTATATACGCTGGAGGGTTTTCAAAAACATCCTCAAATTGATGCCATACTCGTTGTTTGTATTGATGGATGGCATGACGTAGTAAAGGCTTATGCCAAACAGTTTGGTGTAGACAAACTGAAGTGGGTGGTATCAGGAGGTAATTCAGGTCAAGAATCCATTCGTAATGGCGTGTACGCCTTGGAGGGCATTTGCTCTGACGAAGATATTGTGATTATTCATGATGGAATCAGGCCGCTTGTGGATGAGACAGTCCTTACCGATGTCATTGTGAAATGCCAGCAATATGGGAATGCTGTAACTTCGCTCCCCTATAATGAACAGATCTTTGTGGTTGATGATGATATAAGTACAGTAAAGTATATTCCGCGCGAAACACTTCGTCGGGTATCTACACCACAAGCTTATAAATTTGGAAAGCTAGACTGGGCGTACCATGAGGCTTTTGAAAAAGAGATCGGTATCTACGGTTCGTCCTATACGAATACCATGATGGTAGAACTCGGGGAACGGCTATACTTTGCGGCAGGCTCGGATAAGAACATTAAGCTGACCACAAAAGATGATCTGGAAATGTTCAAAGCTTATCTGAAATCAGATAAGGATAATTGGTTGAAATAAAGGGGTGCTATATGTCTCTCTACACGAACGAATTGTATCTTGAAGATATTAAGAAGGTAGCGGACGTCGATTTACCTTGGGAGAAACTACAGAACAAATCGGTTCTTCTATCCGGCGCGACAGGACTTCTTGGCAGCTTTCTTGTGGACGTCCTGATGCAGAAAAACCAGCAGGGATTGAACTGTACTATATACGCCCTAGGGCGCACACAAAAGAAAGCAGAGGAGCGTTTCACAAAGTGGTGGGGCGACGAGCACCTTGTATTTCTCCCTTATGATGTCAACAAGCCGTTTGTGAGAGAAGATCTGGGAACCGTTGAGTATGTTCTTCACCTTGCATCCAACACACATCCGATGCAGTATGCGACAGATCCTATAGGAACAATTACCACAAATATTATCGGCCTTCAGAACATGCTAGACTTTGCGGTTGAACATAAAGCATCTCGCTTTGCCTTTACATCCTCAAATGAGATTTATGGAGAAAATCGCGGGGATGTAGAGCTGTTTGATGAGAGCTACAGTGGATACATTGATTCGAACACCCTTCGTGCAGGATACCCGGAAAGCAAACGCTGCGGTGAGGCTTTATGTCAGGCTTATAAATCGCAGAAAGGACTGGACGTGGTAATACCTCGATTCACCCGTTCCTATGGTCCGACAATGTTGCTTTCGGACACGAAAGCCATCAGCCAGTTCATTCGTAAGGGCATAGCAGGTGAGGATATAGTTCTAAAATCAGCAGGAACACAGAACTATTCCTATACCTATATGGCGGATGCGATTTATGGACTTCTGACGGTTATTCTCTGCGGTGAGAGCGGTGAGGCATACAATATAGCGGATGAGGCTTCAAATATTACTCTAAAAGACCTTGCGAAAATTATCGCTGATCATGCGGGGAAACAAGTTGTGTTTGAAATTCCGGATGCTGTTGAAGCTGCCGGGTACAGCAAAGCGACAAAGGCTCTGCTGGATGGAAGTAAGCTGAAGAAACTAGGATGGAAGCCATTCTATACGATTCAGGATGGTATTCCGAGAACAATAGACATTTTGAAAACAATACTGTAATTCGAGAAAGGAGGGCTCCGAATTGAAAGTTTTGTTTTGGATGTTTATTGGATTTGATCAGCACGCGACTTCGGAGCATCTGCTTTCTGCAGTAATTGAGCAACTTTGCAAAGCAGGGCATTCTGTTCATATTATACAGAAGAATACCGCTGGAAATATGCCATCAATTCCAGAAAAGCTCAAACACTACCAGGTAACTACGGATGTCATTCCATATCAAGCGGCTGATAAAGGGAACTTCGTAGCACGGTATCTAACTGAGTTGAAGTACGTAAATGCTTGCAGGAAATTCATAACTTCAGATTATGATGCGGTATTCATCCAATCCACAAACGTAGCTGGATTTGCTGTAAGAGCAATTAGAAAAAGACTGCCGAAGGCAATAATATCGTTCAATGTACAGGATATATTCCCTTACAATCTGTCATTTAGTGGAGGACTGAAAAAAAACAGCCCTATTTTCAAGATTTTGGCCGCTGAACAACGGTATGGTTATAAGCATTCCGATCACATCATTACGATCTCTGAGGATATGAAGGATACATTAGTTACCGATGGAACACCAGAGAAGAAGATTGAGGTTATTTATAACTGGTCTTATCAGGATGAGTTGTATAAGATGCTCGATCTAGCTCCAGTTTCTCACATGTTTGATAAGAACTACTTTAACGTTGTTTACGCAGGGAATATTGGTGTGATGCAGAACGTGGGCATCCTGATCGAAGCAGCAAATCTGATGAAAGTTGAGAAAGATGTTTGGTTCCATATCATCGGCAATGGTGTTTACAAGGATAAGCTTGAAGCACGAGCTAAGGAATATGGAATTACAAACATTAGTTTCTGGCCCATGCAACCACCAGAGTTGGCACCGGTGATATATAGTGCTGCTGATGTTAATGTGATTCCACTGGTGAAAGATGTCTACCGAACAGCCCTTCCGAGTAAGACAGCTACATGTCTAGCCTGTGGCCAGCCAATAATTTTCGCTATAGGAAAGCAGAGCAAGTTTGGGCAGAAAGCTATGAATGAGGCTGGATGCCCAGTAGTAGAGAGTGATAAACCTGAAGAACTTGTTTTTGCGATTCGCAAAGTTATGAATGGTGAAAAGGAAAATAAAGCTAAAGGATTTTTCTTGCAGAATTGTGGGATTACTAAGAATAGTAAAAAATACACAGAGATAATCACAAGGTGAATTGAGATGAGAATAGTTGTCTATGATATAGCTGCACAAAAAGGTGGTGGAGGAGAAACTATTCTGAAACAGTACCTCGAAACTGCAGCAAGAGAGTCACAAATAGAGTGGTGGTTTTTTGTTTCGATGAACGATTATCAGAAATTCGAGACAAGTAATATTCACATTATTTTTGTAGATATCACAAGGACATCAAAAATAAAGAGCTATTGTGCCCGTAAAACATATGAATTGTTCAAATTGAAAAGAGCATTAAGAGACATTAAACCAGGTAAGATTATTTCGCTACAAAATCAGGTTGTTCCAGGAGTTAATTATAAGCAAACTGTATATCTCCATCAATCATTTCAGTTTTCACCAGTTAAGTATCGTTTTTTAAAAAAGGACGAGAGAAGCCTTGCATTTAGGCAAAAAGTTATTTGCCAGCTTATAAGAAAAAGATTGAAAAAAGCTGACAACGTTATAGTACAGACAAACTGGATGAAAAAAGCTGTTTCAGAATGGGCGAACTATCCAGAGGAACGGATAGTTGTGGAGCCGCCCAGCGTTTCGTTGCCCATTATGAAAGGATCCGTAGAAACAATAAACAACCATTTTATATACCCGGCAAATGCATATTTAAATAAAAACCACCAAGTTATTATTGACGCTTGTAAGATATTAAAAAAACAAGGTGTCACGGGATATAGGATTCAGTTTACTCTTTCTGAAGATAGCAACAATTTAGCATGGCATTTGCTACAAGACATAAGACAAGAAAATCTTCCAATTGACTTTATTGGTCATTTGGCGAAGGATGAACTATTTGCAAAGTATCAAACAATGGTCACTCTGTTTCCTAGTTACATCGAAACGTTTGGCCTTCCCTTATTAGAAGCTAAAAGTGTAAGGGGAAAGATAATTGCAAGTGATCTCCCTTTTTCCCATGAAATACTTGAAGACTATGATAATGTTTCTTTCGTTGATTGGAAGGATGCCGAAGGATGGGCGTCAGCAATTCGTGATCAATTGAAATGCTAATATAATAGGAGCTATTTAAATGCAAGAAACTGGGAACGCAAGGATAGAAAAGTATTTGTTTTATCTTATGCTTGTTTTTTCCTGCTTGGCATATACAGGTTACTATTTATATGCAAGAAGAAATGGAATATCACTTTTAATTTCATATTCTAGAAGCAGCCAAACTATGATGCAGGCAAGTAGCTTAGTAATACTGATATTTCGTTTTGGAAAAGATGTTTGCGCAGCAGCTCTCTTATTGGTTGAAATGCTCTCGATGAACAAGTCAAACAGAGCTAAGATCTTTATGTGTATGCTTGTGGTTGTAGCATATGGCACCATAATAGCTTTAGCGAACAATATGACAATGAGTATCATTATTTCAGGATACCGAATGGTGTTGTATTTTTGCGCCCTTGCAATGTATTTCAATGGGAAAAATGTATCTTTCATTTCGCTCCTCCGTTTTTTACAGCTGCTCACTGTCTTATTAGTATTGAACACAATTATCGCAGCATTTCAAGCATATGATAGGTTGGGGTTTAATATTGCTTTAATTGGGCAAGGGTCTTATCGATTTATGGGTCTATTCCCTGCGGCGGCAGCATTTGCATATTTCTGCTTGGGTGCTGCCCTGTTTGCGTATTGTGTTGATACTCAGTCGAGAATATATCATAAGCAGTGTGTCTTTATATGTATTATTGCATTTGTAGGATGCTATATATCTGGAACACGAAGCTCCATGATTAATCTGTTAATTTTGCTGTTCATATATGTAATAGATCAATCAAAAATGAAAAGAGGACAAAAAGTACTTTTGTCAATAATTCTTGCGTTTCCGGTCATTATGTATATACTTCAATTTTCTACAGATTTAGCAAATCGTGGTTCGATATTAGAAAACGCATTAGGCGGTGGACGCTTTTCCATATTCTTCAATTCAATTTTTGGTCAACCGCTTGTAAATATTATTTTTGGTAATGGTATTGGAGCCGGAAGCAATTCCGCTGCCACATTTATGAGTCGGATTGGATCGACTCAATTGTTGTTTCTTGATGGAACATTTACAGCTATTTTTTATCAGTTTGGGGTTATAGGGTTTATTGCTTGTCTAGGATTTATATGGGTCATTGTGAAAACAGTATATGTATATAGAGGAATTCTTAATGCAGCATTATTTGCGGGAACAATTGTTTTGCAGTGTCTGACCACTAATATATTAGAAGCATTTGCATTACTTATTATGTTATTTATTTGCTATAACACACTTATAAAAGCTGGCAACCTCTTTCAGGAGTTTGTATTGGGGAGTACAGAATCGTGAAAATTGGCATTATTACTTTTCATTGGGCAACTAACTACGGTGCCGTGTTACAGGCATACGCACTTCAAAACTATCTTATCAAGGCAGGAAATGAAGTGCATATAATAGATTATGTGCCCGCGACTATAACTGTGAAGCAACATATCCTTGCGATCAAAAATGGTGACTTTGCTTTTTTTAAGCAGGAACAGCAATTAAAGCAATTCAGAAGGCAACATCTAAGATTAACAGACAGTAAATATTTATCACATAAGAGCTTGATAAAGAAAGAGCATGACTTTGACTGTGTAATTGCTGGGAGTGATCAGATATGGAATGAGAGCTTTACTTTACACGGTGAAGGGAAGGTAACATTAAGCTATTTCCTAGACTTTGTGAAGGATGAAGTGAGACGTGTTGGATACGCTGTCAGTTTCGGATTTGTTAAACCCAGTAATCAATATATTGACGCTGTAAAAGGAGAGATTAAGAAATTTTCTGCGATAAGCGTAAGGGAAACAGATGGAGTAAACATAGTCAGCACCTTTGGACTTAAAAGCTTTCTTGTATGTGATCCTACGGCTCTTTTAGAAAAATCGGATTATCTCAGCGTTATCGGCAACCGTGCTACTGAACGCGGTTCTCGGCAAATATATATTAAGAAAAAATCCAGGATATGCTGCTTTCATCATTGCTATTACTGCATATGGATTAATGGAATCTGGCGTAATTAGATGTGAGCTTCTATGTATGATAATGTTCTGGTATCTGATATTGCGACCTCTTAAGAATGAAGAAAGAGAAGAAGAAAATGCTCGGGAAACTGTTACGCAATCGACTATTTAAAAATATTTCATGGATATTTTTTGGGAATGTGATGCATTCGCTACTCCAATTTCTTTTGAATATTTATGTTGCTAGAAAGCTTAGTTTGGCGTCAAACGGTATCCTCAATTATTCTACAGCGCTTATTGCGTTCTTTACTGCAATTGCGTCATTAGGCTATGGTAATACGATAACGAAGGAGTTTTCCACAAAAAAAGAAAAGGTTGGAGAATACCTTTGCTCTTGCATATTGAGCTCTGCTGCGGTTGGAGCAATATGCATTGTATTATTGCAAATAATCCTTCGTATTCTTAATCCGGGCGAAAATCAATTGTATGTCGTGAGCTTATGTCAATCGACATCGATCATATTCAGTTCTATGAATTTATTCGTATACTGGTATCGGTATGAGAATCAGGCAAATTTAGCGGCAATTATGCGATTAGTGGCGTTTTTTATTTCTGCCTTGTGGCGCGTTCTGGTGCTAAGCTTACAATACTCTCTTGTCTGGTATGTTTGTGGTACTGCTGTGGAAACTCTTGTTTTTGGAGTATTGATGGCTTCATTTTTTTTTCGTCACTATAAAGGTAGAATTAAGTGTTCAATAAAAACTTCTAAAGAGGCATTAAAACAATCGTATCCATTTATATTTGCTGCTGTCTTGATAACAGTGTATGGTCAATCAGACAAAGTTATGCTTAAAAGTATGATTAATGCTGAAGCAGTTGCATTGTATTCAGTCTCATCTGTACTTGCAGGTGCTTTGTCGATGATTCCATCTTCTTTAATCGAAGCGTTTCGGCCAGATATAATGGAATATAAAGGTAACAATGATTATCTTTATAGAAAAAGATTTAGGCAATTGTATTGTGTGATTTTTTGGGCTTCTACATTCTATAGTTTATTTGTAACTATTTTCGCCAAACAAATAATTCTTTTACTCTATGGTGAAAAGTATATTGGAGCTGTGTCGGCGTTAGCATTAATAGTATGGTATTCCGCTTTTTCGTATTTTGGCGCTGTGAACAACATGTTTATGGTTGCTGAAGGAAAGAATAAATGGGTTGAAGTTACTACGTTGGTTGGAGCAATTGGTAACATTGCGTTAAATGCTGTGATGATTCCTTTAATGGGCATAGCCGGTGCAGCTTTTGCCTCATTGCTAACGCAAATAGTAACTAATTTTTTAATGATGTGGCTAATCCCAGCTTTACGTCCGGGTTTTCTTTTATTAATAAGGGGACTTACTTTTCAAGACATTATTCCCAAAAAGATATGATTCGAGCATGAGAAGAAAAGTCTCAAGAAACTACTAAAAGGCAGGAGGCAAGCAATGAGTGAGTTTAACGGCGCAACACTAATGATTACTGGCGGAACCGGGAGTTTCGGCAACACCGTCTTGAAGCACTTTTTGGAAACTGACATCGGTCAAATCCGTATCTTCTCTCGAGACGAGAAGAAGCAGGATGATCTTCGGCACGAGTTACAAGCCAAGCATCCGGATCATGCCAAGAAGGTCAAGTTCTATGTGGGTGATGTTCGTGATCCTCGCTCAGTTGCGGATGCCATGCCCGGTGTGGATTACATCTTCCATGCGGCCGCATTAAAGCAGGTACCTTCTTGCGAATTCTTCCCTATGCAGGCAGTAAAGACGAACGTTGAGGGTACCGATAACGTTCTTCATGCGGCCATTGATGCTGGGGTTAAACGGGTTGTATGCCTATCCACAGATAAAGCTGCTTACCCTATTAACGCTATGGGTATCTCCAAGGCTATGATGGAGCATGTCATATATGCAAACGCTCGTGTGGCAGCTGAAAGGTCTGATACTGTAATCTGCTGTACGAGGTATGGTAATGTTATGTGCAGTCGCGGTTCGGTTATCCCGCTGTTTATCGACCAGATCCATGCAGGGAACCCGATTACTATCACGAATCCTGATATGACGCGTTTCTTGATGAATCTCGATGAGGCAGTTGAACTCGTGAGATTCGCTTTCAATCATGCCAACCCTGGTGATCTGTTCATCCAGAAGGCTGATGCGTCAACAATCGGTGACCTCGCCAAAGGCGTTCAACAGCTCTTTGGAGACACCGGCACTAACATCATCGGGACTAGACACGGTGAGAAGCTCTACGAAACCCTGATGACTCGGGAAGAGCGTCTTCGTTCTGAAGATATGGGGCATTACTTCCGTGTTGCTGCCGACAATCGCGATCTGAACTATGATAAGTACTTCGTTCAGGGTAAAGTTGTAACACAAGCCGAGGAAAGCTACACGAGCCACAATACTGTAAGACTGGACGTCGAGGGTGTTGTCAAAAAGATCCTGACAACAGATTATGTTCAAGAGGAACTGAAAGGCATCAGACACAATTAAGGGCTGAGACGAATGGAGAAACTGTTACTTGTTGGAGCAGGTGGATTTGGTAGGGTTGTACTTGAGCATGCTAGTGCTATCTATGATTGTGCTTTCCTTGATGATGGCGATGCAACCGTTGTTGATGAAGTACCCGTGATTGGCAAAACGAGCGAGATGGCAACCTTCCACCTAGAGTACAAGCTACTCCTGGTAACCATCGGAAATAATAGGATTCGTGAACGACTATACAAAGAGGCGGCAGCCATCGGTTATACCTTCCCCAATATTATCCATCCAACAGCATATGTTTCTCCTCATGCTCACATTGGTACCGGCTGTGTGATCCTTAATAATGCTGTGGTGCAAAACAATGCAACATGTGGTGATGGTTGTATCCTTAATCCTGGAGTCGAACTACATCATGATTCCACCGTTGGTTCATGCTGCTTGATCTATACAAACTCAGTCGTTCGTTCCCTTACCCACGTCGGTGACCGGGTATGGATTGGGTCAACGGCAACAGTATCAACTTCAGCGGTCGTTCCAGACGATACAACTATAGGAGATGGAGAAGTAGTCCAAGCGGGGTGATGCGCGATCAGAGGATGGAGAAAAACCGTATATATATTTCTTCTATCGATATTTGTTACACTTGCTGTTTTATATACTGGAAATGCGATTGCAAAGTATAAACTCCATCAAAAGATGGTCTTGTATTCTGCTTCAACAACACGAGAATCAGACAATGCCCCCAATCGTGTGATAATGATTGGAAGTCAAGGCTACCTTGGGTACTCATCTGTGAGATTACAGTACCTTGAAAATGGTTGGATTTCTCTGGTCGGAGATAATGTTGAGGAAAGCAACGAATGGAAATTAATATCTAAATTTATCCTTGAACCAGGGAGTTATACTTTGAAAGGCCTGGAAGGAATGACAGCGAATACGATTGCACTACAGCTTCGTGTTGAGGACAATACTGGTTATTACCACTACTATTACCAATATAATGAAAATGTGAGCTTTAACATCGAAAGACAGGTCGATGCTACACTCCACGTCAGAGTGTATCCAGAGGTTGAAGGAATTGATGTGAAGGCTCGGCCAGCGGTATACAGAGATGAATAAGAGAAAAGATATAGCGACTGCACTGCTGGGTGTTATAGTAGCTCTTATTCTATGGATTACAATACTTAGCCGGGAAACGTTGATAGGTACTCCTAAAATATATCACCTTTTCCACTCAATACCTTCGTTCTTGAAAGAAATTCAAAGAGGTCGAATAGGTAATTCTTTCGGAAATATAATCCTCTTCGTACCGATTGGATTCTTGCTTCCTGCAGTAACAGGATGGAAGAAAATGTGGAAGACCGTAGTGGCAGGCATAAGTTTCTCGTTACTTATCGAGAGTATCCAGCTAATCACATTAAGAGGGTGTTTTGATGTGGATGATGTGATTTTGAATTGCCTGGGCACAGTGATGGGTTTCGGATTATATTGCGTAGCTCAGAAGATATTCACAATGAATGACTTGAATGCCACTGGTATCTGATCCTATAATGCAAATTGACCCATGTGGTCAACTAAAACTCAGAACATCGAGAAAGGGAAATAGGGCCACATGAACATACTAATCACAGGGGCGGCCGGAGCATTAGGCCGTAATCTGATAGAAAATTTAAAAGCGATCCGGGACGGGAAGAACCGGACGAGGTCAAATCTTAAGATCGACGAGATCTATGAGTACGACAGGAATAACACAGAGGATGACCTTGATCGTTTCTGCTCTGACTGTGACTTCATCGTCCATGCTGCAGGAGTAAACCGGCCGAAAGAGACCTCTGAGTTCATGGAGGGAAATTTCGGGTTCACCTCTACATTGCTAGACTGTCTGAAAGCTCATAATAACAAAGCACCGATCATGATCACGTCTTCCGTCCAGGCGACGTTATCTGGCCGGTTTGGAAACTCGGAGTATGGACGATCCAAGCTCGCTGGTGAAGAGCTGATGTTCAAGTATGGCGAAGAAACCGGCGCACCTGTGTATGTCTACCGCTTTGAGAACATGGTTGGCAAGTGGATCAGACCACGGTATAACTCAGCTGTGGGGACTTTCTGCTACTGCATTGCAAGAGAAGAACCGATCACGGTCAATGATCCATCAGTTCTTATGGAGATGGTTTTCTTCGATGATATCTGCGAAGAAATCTATGACGCGATGGAAGGCCATCCACATCGTTGCCATTATGATGGTGTGGAGGCTGTACCGGACGAGAACGGCCGTTACTGCCATTGCCCGGTGAAACATAAGGCTACACTGGGAGAGATAGTTGACCTTCTCCATAAGTTCCATGATTTCCCGCAGGACTATATCATCAATAGCCTGACACCAGGCAGTTTCGAGAAGAAGCTCTATGCTATGTATCTCAGTTACTTACCTCGTGAGAAGACAGTCTTTGATTACAAGATGAATGTCGACCAGCGAGGCAGCTTTACAGAACTGATCCGCACGTTAGATCACGGTCAGGTTTCCATCAACATTAGCAAGCCCGGCATCACAAAAGGCCAGCATTGGCATCAATCGAAGTGGGAGATCTTCATCGTGGTATATGGTCATGGCCTGATCCAGATGCGGAATCTGAAAGATGGCGAGATCGAAGAGTATGAGGTGTCTGGTGAGAAGATTCAGGGCGTTTATATGAAACCCGGCTGGACGCACAATATCATTAACCTCAGTGAGACAGATGACCTGGTCACTGTGATGTTTGCATCAGAGCTATTGGATAAGGATCATCCGGATACGTTCTTTGAGCCGGTTGTGAAGGAGTAAATAAAGCTATGGAATATCCGAATTGGAAAGAAAACGGGAAAATTAAGCTGGCAATAATTGTCGGCACAAGACCAGAGATCATCCGGCTCGCATCCGTTATCAAAAAGTGCCGGAAATACTTTGATACCCAGTTATGGCATACTGGTCAAAACTATGATTACAACCTGAACGGTGTGTTCTTCAAGGATCTTGGTCTTGCTGATCCGGAACTGTATCTGGACGCTGTTGGCGATGATCTCGGCGCTACGATAGGGAATATCATCGACAGGTCCTATAAAGCAATGGTTGCAACAAAGCCGGATGCCGTGCTGGTGCTCGGCGATACGAACAGCTGCTTGTCTGTGATTGGAGCGAAGCGTCTTCATATTCCGATCTTCCACATGGAAGCGGGTAATCGCTGCAAAGATGAGTGCCTACCGGAAGAAACCAATAGGCGAATAGTTGACATAATCTCTGATGTGAATTTGGCTTACTCTGAGCACGCGAGAAGATATCTCGCCGATTGTGGCTTACCGAAGGAAAGAACGTATGTAACAGGTTCTCCTATGGCGGAAGTGCTGACAGAGAATCTGGAGCAGATCCAGAGCAGTGATATTCATGCGCGGTTGGGCCTTGAGAAGGGAAAATACATCCTGCTCTCTGCCCATCGTGAGGAGAACATCGACACCGAGAAGAACTTTACTTCTCTCTTCACAGCAATCAATAAGATGGCGGAGAAATATGATATGCCGATCCTGTATTCCTGCCATCCGAGATCCAGAAAGCGGTTGGAAAATACTGGGTTCAAATTAGATAAGAGGGTCATCGCACATGAGCCTCTTGGGTTCCACGATTACAACTGCTTACAGATGAATGCGTTTTGTGTGGTTAGCGACAGCGGAACACTGCCAGAGGAGAGCAGTTTCTACACCAGCATAGGTCATCCAATCCCTGCAGTGTGTATCAGAACGAGCACAGAGAGACCGGAAGCTCTTGATAAGGGTTGCTTCGTTCTATCTGGAATCGACACAGTTGGCCTTCTTCAGTCCGTTGATCTGGCAGTGGAGATGGTTCAGAACGGTGATCTGGGAATCCCTGTACCGGACTATGAGGATATCAACGTATCTGATAAGGTGGTCCGGATCATTCAGAGCTATGTTGGTGTCATAAACAAGATGGTGTGGCGGAAAGCATGACCTCAATATAATCATTTTCCTGTTAGGATTCGAAGTAAGGCTATGATAAGCGTTATTGTACCAGTATATAAAGTCGAGCCTTATCTTAACCAGTGTGTAAAAAGCATTCTTTGCCTCCTCGTTTCTATGGAAGCTATGTGAGCGAGGAGCATCGCAGATACTCACAATTATTGTGCAGATTGTACTGGCAAGACTGTTAGCACCAGAGGATTTCGGTGCGCTTGCCATAATGGTTGTTTTCACAAATATTGCAAACGTTTTTATTCAAAAGGGATTTGCCTCTTCTCTGATAAGGAAAAAAGACGCTTCAGATGATGATTACAACACAGCTTTTGTGGTCAGTGAAGCTGAGCGATCATTCTTCGGACTCCAATATTGTTAAAGCAACTGATATTGTGAGAAAGAATAACTGAAATACCTATTTTTACTAATCTGCCGACGCTGATGGATCAGCGGGTCGAGCATAACTTCCGTCAGAGCAGCATTCAAGGTGTTATGAAGCGCGTGAAAGCAAAAGGCGCGACAGTTATCATTTACGAACCGACTTTGGAAGATGGGCAGACATTCTTCGGTTCCGTTATTGTTAACGATATCGAGAAGTTCAAGCGCGGTTCTGATGTTATTCTTGCCAATCGCTTTGATGATGTGCTAGCGGATGTCGAGGAGAAGGTTTATACCAGAGATCTGTTCAGAAGAGATTAATTTGGAGGGTACGCGCATATGAGCGAATTTAATGGCGCAACATTAATGATTACAGGTGGAACCGGTTCTTTCGGTAATACTGTTTTGAAACATTTTTTAGAGACGGACATTGGACAGATCCGTATCTTCAGCCGCGATGAGAAGAAGCAGGATGATTTTCGACATGAGCTGGCTGCGCAATTCTGAATAATGCATTTATCCAGAACAATGCGAAGTGCGATGATGGCTGTATTATCAATCCGGGATTAGAGCTGCATCATGACAGCACCATTGAGATCTACACGAACTCAGTTGTGCGGTCGCTTACAACAGTTGGAAACCGTGTGTGGATTGAATCAACAGCAACAGTATCAACTTCAGCGGTTGTTCCAGACGATACAACTATATGAAATTACACATTATACAAGGAAATATGAAAAAGAAAATTGAGACTGCAGTACGACGTGTGTTGTTCGGTGTGTGTTATTGTTATTCAACCATTGCTGTTCCGATTACCTACAATCGAGCTTATCGGAATGGGGAATTGAGCTATCTTTCAAAAAAAGATTTTGAAATTTGGAAGAGATCAATGCTTGCTATGCTGAAAGAGCATGCCTCTACCGGATACCGCTTCAGTGTTATGCAAACAGTTTATTCCTTTGCAAACTCTAAAATAGAAGTGGTCAGAAAATCATCCCCGTGCGCAGAGGAGAATCCAATCGTTGTTCTTTGTATAAAAAATGACCTTAAGCGTATTCAGATGTTGGTAGATCACTATAGAAACCTTGGTGTTGAAAAGTTTGCATTCATGGACAACGGGTCTGATGATGGAACGTTTGAGTGGCTAATAGATCAATCAGATATTGATTTGTTCAGGTGCTATGAACCCTATCGGACAGCTGTAAAAGAAGGTTGGATTAACAGGATCGTAAGCCACTATGGGTTTGACCGCTGGTATATTGTGACGGATTCGGACGAATTGTTAGTCTTTCAAGGTATGGAGGAGCATTCACTTT
>Ga0256406_1004343_pt1 | contig 16336 bp, 11 predicted proteins | sample RumenRJG_03DNA_FD_185986 | JGI IMG/M metagenome (GOLD analysis project Ga0256406, IMG submission 185986) | Bovine rumen microbial communities from Lethbridge, Alberta, Canada - RJG_03 | ecosystem: Host-associated > Mammals > Digestive system > Stomach > Rumen | place: Canada: Alberta | collected... | reverse complement strand
TCAGTTTAAGCATTATTAGCAGAATTATGGCCGATTACCACTGAATATTGGGGGTAAATTGTTAAAATAGAGGAATCCTATAACATAAATTAAAAGATTGCCTGCGATAATGCGCAAGTTGGGTTAAGCCGTTTCAACCCACGCGCCCACGAGGGGCGCGACCGTGGTGCTTAGGTAGTAACTTTTCTGTCTCTTTGTTTCAACCCACGCGCCCACGAGGGGCGCGACACACGCATTCCATCACCGCAAACCACCCCGTGGGTTTCAACCCACGCGCCCACGAGGGGCGCGACTCGGGCGCTACGGTGAGGATGAGGTTATCCACCTGTTTCAACCCACGCGCCCACGAGGGGCGCGACCGGAGAAAGGCAAATTTCCTTTTGCCATCGTTTGTTTCAACCCACGCGCCCACGAGGGGCGCGACTCGGCTTAGCTGGATTGGCAGCGTCGTACCAAGCGTTTCAACCCACGCGCCCACGAGGGGCGCGACGTAACGGTTATTCCCTCCGGGTGCATAGTAGTTGTTTCAACCCACGCGCCCACGAGGGGCGCGACCTTTTATACTGCCGCCTGGCTCACCGCTTTGTCGTTTCAACCCACGCGCCCACGAGGGGCGCGACTATCACAATCCAATATTTTTGTAGACGAAAGATGTTTCAACCCACGCGCCCACGAGGGGCGCGACTTTAGTGAATAATTTGTGTCGTTTTCCGGGATTGTTTCAACCCACGCGCCCACGAGGGGCGCGACTGCGCGTGACTGTTGAGTTCTAAAAGATAAAGTGTTTCAACCCACGCGCCCACGAGGGGCGCGACTATTCCGCATCGCCCACCGACGCAGACCTCGCTGTTTCAACCCACGCGCCCACGAGGGGCGCGACTAAGTGATAAGCCGTTAAGCCAAGCAAACCCCCGTTTCAACCCACGCGCCCACGAGGGGCGCGACTATACACTTTGCGCCCCTAAACAGTCTATTGTGGTTTCAACCCACGCGCCCACGAGGGGCGCGACTTGCCCCTGCTAACGTAGCAACACGCAAGCAGGGTTTCAACCCACGCGCCCACGAGGGGCGCGACCAAGCCGACCACCAAAGACACCTAAACCCACCCCGTTTCAACCCACGCGCCCACGAGGGGCGCGACGTTGCTCCTTGGTCAGCATCTTATGCCGAAACTGTTTCAACCCACGCGCCCACGAGGGGCGCGACCCCTGGCAGCTCTATGATAGCGCCCAGGAGCAGTTTCAACCCACGCGCCCACGAGGGGCGCGACGTTTGACTCGGTGGTGCAATATGGTCACTACGGTGTTTCAACCCACGCGCCCACGAGGGGCGCGACCTTATCATATCGGGGTCCGTCTGCATGTGGGCGTTTCAACCCACGCGCCCACGAGGGGCGCGACGCTCCTGTGGCGTTAAATAGGCTTCTCCATAAGAGTTTCAACCCACGCGCCCACGAGGGGCGCGACATGGCAAAAAGTCTGTGCGGTAACACACATTCTGTTTCAACCCACGCGCCCACGAGGGGCGCGACCAAAAGAAATGAGTGTAAGAGTTATTGTGGTTAGTTTCAACCCACGCGCCCACGAGGGGCGCGACGCAGCTAAAAGATTTTGCCCCAGCCTCTAACTTGTTTCAACCCACGCGCCCACGAGGGGCGCGACTCTCAAGAAGACATTGGCCAGCGAAGAGGAAATTGTGTTTCAACCCACGCGCCCACGAGGGGCGCGACCGTTTTTGGTCGCCGTCTCGCACGCTCCCTTGGCGGTTTCAACCCACGCGCCCACGAGGGGCGCGACGCCCGCGCTCTTGATCTCGTCGATGATGAGTTTGTTTCAACCCACGCGCCCACGAGGGGCGCGACCATTCGCCAGCAGTATCAAGCGGCGGTATACTCGTTTCAACCCACGCGCCCACGAGGGGCGCGACATCAGCCTTGACAGCATGAGCGGCCTCAGAGGCGTTTCAACCCACGCGCCCACGAGGGGCGCGACTACTTTTCTGCTGGTCGGTGAGTCCCTTGAGTGTTTCAACCCACGCGCCCACGAGGGGCGCGACTGCCCACTGATCCGCTTACCATCACCAGCAGCGCGTTTCAACCCACGCGCCCACGAGGGGCGCGACGCAGCGTAAAGCCCGCGCTCGTTATAACGAAAGGTTTCAACCCACGCGCCCACGAGGGGCGCGACCCAATATCCCAAATACACACGTAAGGAGACCGACAGTTTCAACCCACGCGCCCACGAGGGGCGCGACGTGTCGACATTCCAGTAAGCAGTCTTTGACATCGTTTCAACCCACGCGCCCACGAGGGGCGCGACTAGATGTAACTGCCACTACTGTCAGCACGGTAAAGTTTCAACCCACGCGCCCACGAGGGGCGCGACGCGCAGCTCTCCGCTCTCGTGCGCTATCTGTGCGAGTTTCAACCCACGCGCCCACGAGGGGCGCGACGAGACTCGCAAAAGTCGTCAAACATACGAGTGCGTTTCAACCCACGCGCCCACGAGGGGCGCGACTTATGGCTACACTGAGAAAGGAGGTGGCGGCATGTTTCAACCCACGCGCCCACGAGGGGCGCGACGAGGTGACTGTCCCAAGTTTTGTGTCGACATTGTTTCAACCCACGCGCCCACGAGGGGCGCGACATGGTGACAACACCCGTGCGGACAATTTGATGTGGTTTCAACCCACGCGCCCACGAGGGGCGCGACTAGCGTTATCCCCGACATCTTTGACCTTGCTGAGTTTCAACCCACGCGCCCACGAGGGGCGCGACATTGTCCCACGCATCACCAAGACCGTGACGGTGTTTCAACCCACGCGCCCACGAGGGGCGCGACTGCTGCTCACCCCTGCAAACGGTTTTATTGCTGAGTTTCAACCCACGCGCCCACGAGGGGCGCGACATTTTCATCTATTAGGTAGACTCCGGCTTTCAGCGTTTCAACCCACGCGCCCACGAGGGGCGCGACTCTACCTTGCCGCCTACGATTCACTGGATATGGGTTTCAACCCACGCGCCCACGAGGGGCGCGACTTATGAGACTTGGACGTTCACGACGGTCAGCGGTTTCAACCCACGCGCCCACGAGGGGCGCGACGAACATGCCACTCATGGTTGTCACGTTCTGCGTGTTGTTTCAACCCACGCGCCCACGAGGGGCGCGACACACGTCTAAGGAGGTCAGAGAGCTGCAGTTCCAGTTTCAACCCACGCGCCCACGAGGGGCGCGACAGAGCGTCCAGATCGACCCCTCTGCCTTCGCCAAGTTTCAACCCACGCGCCCACGAGGGGCGCGACTTGCCGCTGTCTCGCATGCGGCCTTGGCAGTAGAGTTTCAACCCACGCGCCCACGAGGGGCGCGACACATTGTTCACCGTCGTTGCCTTGCTGGTTTCGTTTCAACCCACGCGCCCACGAGGGGCGCGACGACACGTCTAAGGAGGTCAGAGAGCTGCAGTTCTGTTTCAACCCACGCGCCCACGAGGGGCGCGACGCCGCTGTCTCGCATGCGGCCTTGGCAGTAGAGTTTCAACCCACGCGCCCACGAGGGGCGCGACGCAAGGTGACCTCCATCGCGAATTTTATGTATGGGTTTCAACCCACGCGCCCACGAGGGGCGCGACGCCGCTGTCTCGCATGCGGCCTTGGCAGTAGAGTTTCAACCCACGCGCCCACGAGGGGCGCGACTCATTACACAGTAGAGACGCGACCACACGGATAAGGTTTCAACCCACGCGCCCACGAGGGGCGCGACCAACACGCATACAACACACGCACACACGGATAAGGGTTTCAACCCACGCGCCCACGAGGGGCGCGACGCACCGCTTTTTGTTGTCGTTAAGGAGTACAGGTTTCAACCCACGCGCCCACGAGGGGCGCGACGATAGACCGCACGCAATATTATTTGGGTAAGAGTGTTTCAACCCACGCGCCCACGAGGGGCGCGACTGCACCGCTTTTTGTTGTCGCTTTAGAGTACAGGTTTCAACCCACGCGCCCACGAGGGGCGCGACTTACACAGTAGAGACGCGCCTAAACACGGATAAGGTTTCAACCCACGCGCCCACGAGGGGCGCGACGCACCGCTTTTTGTTACCGCTAAAGGACCGGGGTTTCAACCCACGCGCCCACGAGGGGCGCGACAAGACGCGGAAGCGGAACGAGTAAGACCGCTAAGTTTCAACCCACGCGCCCACGAGGGGCGCGACCCGCTAAGCACTGCAAAGCTACCTTATATTATAGCGTTTCAACCCACGCGCCCACGAGGGGCGCGACTGCACCGCTTTTTGTTACCGCTAAAGGACCAGGTTTCAACCCACGCGCCCACGAGGGGCGCGACTTATACTCGACAAGGTAAATTGGCATAACCAAAAAGTTTCAACCCACGCGCCCACGAGGGGCGCGACGTGCAACAGTATATAAGGGATAAAGCGCACGCAATAGTTTCAACCCACGCGCCCACGAGGGGCGCGACCGAAGTTACTATTATAACACGTATAACAGCACAGTTTCAACCCACGCGCCCACGAGGGGCGCGACCGACCACCGACCCCACGAGTAGACCACAGTGCAGTTTCAACCCACGCGCCCACGAGGGGCGCGACACCACTTCGGGAGCAACGATGAGATAGTTGCTCGTTTCAACCCACGCGCCCACGAGGGGCGCGACAGAGTCATTCGTGCCCAAGTATACTTCCTTGGAGTTTCAACCCACGCGCCCACGAGGGGCGCGACGCCTTCTGTGGAGCGTTTGGCGCGCTGATTGCAGGTTTCAACCCACGCGCCCACGAGGGGCGCGACAGTGAGGCTGAACTCAACGCTCAGAATCAGAAGTTTCAACCCACGCGCCCACGAGGGGCGCGACTTTGCACCGCTTTTTGTTGTCGCTTTAGAGTACAGGTTTCAACCCACGCGCCCACGAGGGGCGCGACGTTGGCGGGAGTGACAACGGCGACATCAACGCTGTTTCAACCCACGCGCCCACGAGGGGCGCGACGTAGGTCTTGCCGGTGCCGATGGGGTTGCTGACGCGTTTCAACCCACGCGCCCACGAGGGGCGCGACTTCCCTGTGATGGTCTCAAGTGAGTTGCAAGACTGTTTCAACCCACGCGCCCACGAGGGGCGCGACGCTGCTGACCGCTGATGTCGCTGTCCGTGCGCTTGTTTCAACCCACGCGCCCACGAGGGGCGCGACGTACTTTTCTGTTGGTCGGTAAGTCCCTTGAGTGTTTCAACCCACGCGCCCACGAGGGGCGCGACGACGAGGCGAGAGACGAGACAAGAGACTCGCAGTTTCAACCCACGCGCCCACGAGGGGCGCGACAACACGGCATGGACGAAACCTGCGATGGTGGCGTTTCAACCCACGCGCCCACGAGGGGCGCGACCTAAGGCCGCGTAAGTAATTCGACCGATACCGCAGGTTTCAACCCACGCGCCCACGAGGGGCGCGACGCACAATATTTAAAGCTCAGTTGCGAGCAATTGTGTTTCAACCCACGCGCCCACGAGGGGCGCGACTTGCTAAACTTTTAATTATTGTATTCTTATGTGGTTTCAACCCACGCGCCCACGAGGGGCGCGACGTCATTAAACCAATAATCAAGTATCTTGTTGCAGTTTCAACCCACGCGCCCACGAGGGGCGCGACCTCTCATCTTTAGCGACCTTCCCTGCCTGTCTTGTTTCAACCCACGCGCCCACGAGGGGCGCGACTCAGGAATACACTTGTCAGCGTCCTTGTCGTAGTTTCAACCCACGCGCCCACGAGGGGCGCGACACCAAGGCATCATCGTGTTGATACCATCCCCCAAGTTTCAACCCACGCGCCCACGAGGGGCGCGACCTCGCAGAGCGACGGATAACCGAGCTCTTGGAGTTTCAACCCACGCGCCCACGAGGGGCGCGACCCGTAGCCACCTCGACGCTTGCGACCATCAGCACGTTTCAACCCACGCGCCCACGAGGGGCGCGACTCAATGTTCCACGACTCTCCGACACTGCCTTCACGGTGTTTCAACCCACGCGCCCACGAGGGGCGCGACCATACCGCTCACACCCGTTACAAGGCACCAGTAGTTTCAACCCACGCGCCCACGAGGGGCGCGACTTCTCTTTTCATGATCCTTGCGTTATTTAAGTCCGTTTCAACCCACGCGCCCACGAGGGGCGCGACATGCCGTTGCGAAGCTGATAATTGCCCCTACCACGTTTCAACCCACGCGCCCACGAGGGGCGCGACGAAAGGTCTGTTTGGCGACCACCTGCTAATATCAGTTTCAACCCACGCGCCCACGAGGGGCGCGACGACTGCTTACTGGAATGTCGACACAAAATTGGGGTTTCAACCCACGCGCCCACGAGGGGCGCGACGAGCAGGCTAAGTATGCGCTAAGTTTCTATCTCAGTTTCAACCCACGCGCCCACGAGGGGCGCGACTATCTTGTTGCAGAACCCGTCAACCTCGCAGTGGTTTCAACCCACGCGCCCACGAGGGGCGCGACTATCTTTTGCGCTTGCAAGGCGATAAGCTTCTGCGTTTCAACCCACGCGCCCACGAGGGGCGCGACACAATTAACCTCTAAGTGTAGAGGCTATGATCAAGTTTCAACCCACGCGCCCACGAGGGGCGCGACCGACGTACCTGCCCCTGCTCAATCAGTTCATGCAGTTTCAACCCACGCGCCCACGAGGGGCGCGACACCCACGGACGGGTCTGTTTCTTTTCATTGCATGTTTCAACCCACGCGCCCACGAGGGGCGCGACTCAGATAGGCCATCAGGTACGAGAACAGTCTGGGTTTCAACCCACGCGCCCACGAGGGGCGCGACTGTCTGTTGCCGTCGGCGTCGGGAGCAGTGCCGGTTTCAACCCACGCGCCCACGAGGGGCGCGACATGAAGATGTCTCCGTTAAGGGTAAGACCATCGTTTCAACCCACGCGCCCACGAGGGGCGCGACGAGGTAAAGCAGCCAGGGCCACGTCACCTGCACGTTTCAACCCACGCGCCCACGAGGGGCGCGACAGGCCTTAAGAGCTGCAAGCAGTTCGGCAGCGGTTTCAACCCACGCGCCCACGAGGGGCGCGACAGACTTGCACTCTTCAGATCCCCGACGCTAATCTCGTTTCAACCCACGCGCCCACGAGGGGCGCGACTCTCTACGGGAGTTTCATCGCTCGGCAGAGACGTTTCAACCCACGCGCCCACGAGGGGCGCGACCCGGCATCGTTTAGATAGGCCATCAGGTACGAGTTTCAACCCACGCGCCCACGAGGGGCGCGACATGAGCTGCTCGAACATCTTGAACCGGATCGTAGAGTTTCAACCCACGCGCCCACGAGGGGCGCGACTGTTGACTCCCTGCCTGACAGCATCTAAGTCGATGTTTCAACCCACGCGCCCACGAGGGGCGCGACTACGTCGTCATGTGTTCCACCTCCTGCCGACCGTTTCAACCCACGCGCCCACGAGGGGCGCGACGAGACCGGGTCGGATGGCTTTGTGACGCTGTCTGTTTCAACCCACGCGCCCACGAGGGGCGCGACTGCCAACAACGTCCGATGGGATTCCGGCATCGACGTTTCAACCCACGCGCCCACGAGGGGCGCGACGTTAGTGCATCTGAGTGAGAGTAAGTCGAGCAGTTTCAACCCACGCGCCCACGAGGGGCGCGACGTTGCGCAACCGGGCGGTTCCTCACAAAGCTGCGTTTCAACCCACGCGCCCACGAGGGGCGCGACAGCGTCAACGTCGCACACACACTCCATGACAGCGTTTCAACCCACGCGCCCACGAGGGGCGCGACGGCTCGGTCTTGATGGCCTCTGCAATATTGTCAGCGTTTCAACCCACGCGCCCACGAGGGGCGCGACGCGGGAGCTCTTGGCGACTGGATAGTTCTTACTGTTTCAACCCACGCGCCCACGAGGGGCGCGACCACCGACGTAGAGCCCGTGCTCGAAGTAGTAGAAGTTTCAACCCACGCGCCCACGAGGGGCGCGACTGTAAGCCGCTGTATAACAGCGACTCCCGTCTGTTTCAACCCACGCGCCCACGAGGGGCGCGACTTAGCTTGGCTGGTTATCGTTATCAATGTGGTGGTTTCAACCCACGCGCCCACGAGGGGCGCGACAGACGGCGGCAAGCTCCGCAGCTCCTATACCGCTGTTTCAACCCACGCGCCCACGAGGGGCGCGACAGCCATGTCGAAGGTCTGTTAAACCAAATAATTTGTTTCAACCCACGCGCCCACGAGGGGCGCGACCGTGTTCTCACTGCCACAAAGTGCGGTCTGATCTGTTTCAACCCACGCGCCCACGAGGGGCGCGACTCTTGTAACTATAATCCTATAAATATAGACCTAATACAAGCTCATTTTGCGAACGGCCAAAAATAATAAATAATCAAAGCAAGTTTTTTAATGGTTATTCCACCTTAACCGGTGATTATTAGCCTTCTGCGAACCTCTTGGAAAAACTAAACATGCCTTATGTTCGCAGCGGTCAAAGAATAAGTTCACCTTCTATATCGATCCCTTTTGTTTTACCCAATGTTTCAACTTTGTGTTGGTACTGATTTCCAAGATGATATATTCTGATGGAATCATTCTTGGCATCTATGATAGACTGAAGCTCTATTTTCAATTGTGTGTACTGCGTGTAGTCGACTACACATTCGAAAACCGAATTTTGCACTCTCTGCCCAAAGTTCTTACATGCCTTGGCTACCATTTGCAAACGGTGCCGCCCCTTAGGAGTGACCGTCTCAACATCATAAGTAACAAGAATAAGCATTTTTTATTGTATAATGAAAACCGGATAATTGTCTAAATCGCCTCTTAAACATCTTGCCATTAACATGGCTTGAATATAGGGAAGTAAGCCTACGGGTACCGTTTCATTAAGGTATGGATGCTTAAGCGTTTCTTTCTTCCGTTTCTGCCATGCTGAGATGATTGTCTTCTTGCAACTGTCATTCATCAAAATGCTGTCTTCACTGTTAGAGACAAAATCGTTGGCAGATACTTGCCTGCGATTAATGAGTGACAGCACCAACCGGTCAGCAAGGAAACCACGCAGTTCTTCCATCATGTCCAGAGCGAGACTCGCCCGTCCCGGTCGGTCCGTATGCATGAAGCCGACATAAGGATCAAGTCCGACAGTATCTAAGGCAGACTGCACCTCATGTGCAAGGAGTGTGTATGTAAAGGAAAGCATGCAATTTACCCTATCTTTTGGGGGACGACGGTTTCTACCATGGAAAGAAAATGCCTCATCGCCCGTGGTAATCATCTTGCCAAACAAGGAGAAATAAGCATTGGCTGCGTCTCCTTCCAATCCTCTGAGTTCGTCGAAAGATACTGCCTGCAAGGCGTTTTTCCTATCTGTATCTATCAGGCTGACCACTTTGGCAAAATTTCCTTCGTCCTTGATTAGATTGGAGTGATCCCGCCTGAACCTGTCCAATATCTTTCGCGAGTTGAGTATTTTACCAGCTATGAAGATTCTACTCAATGCCAAAGATTTCTCTTTGTCGTCGGCGACGCGGTACTGCGTACGACGAAGCAGCACATTTCCATTTACCTCACCTACCACCCTTGCCAGGAAATACCCTTCTGGAGTAAGGAAGCACATACCAATGTGATGCTTGGCACACATCTCCATAAGATAGGGCGAGGCCCCCATGCGGTTAAAGCATACGATACCCTCCAGATTGATTGCCGGGATCCTCATAACCTCCTTCTGTTCAAACTTGGCGACGATGTTTTCTCCATCTTTCGTCAAGTATATGTCGGGATTGGTAACATATAATGTATTGAGTAACTTTCTCATTCTTCCTTCAGTTGCGCTAAATAGTGTTTTACAGAAGATGCATATCTCAAGTCGGACTCAAAGCATAATTCACGCAAGGAGCAAGACTTACATTTAGCAGAGAGCACAGCTTTGGGAGTTTTGCCTTCTTCGAAGATATGATGCATTTGACTTGACAGGGCAGTGACCTTATCACGTAATGCAACATCAAAGGTCAATGTCTCACGACTGCGTGTAGCCCCATAGAAAAAGGAACCTGAAGGGATGTCTATACCGTACATTTCCTCCAGGCACATCGCCTGTGCACAAAGCTGGACATCGTCGATGCCATCTTCCTTATGCTTGCCATGCTTGTACTCTACTGGTACAACTTTCCATTTCCCTGGATACTTGTCGATCAAGAACGGTTTTTCTGCCTCATCATCCAAAGGATGCAATTCCAACAAATCGGCAATTCCGAAAAAGCCAAGTCTCAACGACTTTACCGGTACCGCCCTTAGACAGACGGTACCGGCGCTGAAAGTCATATCGAGAGGATTGTCGACCTTTCTATGGAGCCACTGGCCTTCAAGAGTGAGATGATTGTCATCCCACTGCTGCTCTATGTGTATCAATGCCCACTGCCGCGGACAGAAAGCATAGTGCTGAATGCCGGAAAGCATGAGTAGGTCGTCGTCACTGTACATGGCTAAATAAAATTGTCTATGATCTCAACACCATCGGGCAATTGCGATCTGTCGATGGTGATCTCATAATCGTCGAATGACCGTGGTGGAACGTTAGCATCCTTCGGCTTCACACTGACAAGGTCGAAGAGACGGTATGCCGGTGCATTGCCCAGAACAGTCGAGTGCTTGAAGATGATGAGCTTCCGCGGGCACATCAATCCGCGGGCAGCACTGTGGTCAACATCAAACATGTTCTTCAGGGCTTCCCAAAAGAGCTGGAGGTCCTCCTCGCCAAAACCTGTTTGGTTGGCAAGATTGGCGGATACGAAACCTGAGGTCTGATAGAGTGCATAAGGGATAGTGAACTTGCGGCCCATAGTCTGACGGGTTCCCATGTCATCAGCCTTCGTATCCTTAGCATCGGTCACGGCCATTCGGGTAATGGTGTGCTCTGCTGTAACGACTGGGGAGACGGATCTGCCAAAAGTAAGCTGGATGGGGCCTCTCACCTGACCGGCATTCTTCTTTCCTGTCGTCATCACGGCACCGAACGTACGCACATCAAAGAAGCGGTCGCACATCTTCTTTCGTGCGTCCTCTTTTGAAGAGCCATCTGGCACTTGCTGGTTGATCGTGTCGTTGAGCACGCTGCCCTCTTTGATGAAGATGTCGTAGGGCGGCACGCAATTCTTGACGGTCTGCACGTAGTTGCGCACCTTGCGCTTGAGACAGACGTCGGTCACCAAGCCTTCTCCCGTCTCAGCATCGATTCTCGGCATATTGCCAGCGTCGGGGTCACCATTAGGGTTGCCATCTTTTACATCGAAAAGATAGATGAAATCGTAGCGATTCTTTAGTTCTGTCATAATAATTGAGTTATTTTGTTTCTAATTGTTCTTCTTTTTTCTTGAAGAATTCCTGGCGTTGATGATAATACCCAATCGCAAAACGCGACTGATCGTCAAGGGAAAAGTGTGCCGGAAGACCTGCTGCATTGATGCCCTCCATGACCTGTCCTTTCATTCTTTCAAAATACACCTGCTGTCCCTTAGACAATTTTGCGAGATGATGGTTGGAAAGGTCCACCAATCGGGCCATTACTAAATTCGGTGTACGGGAGAATGAGCCGTAATAACGGTCTTTGATGGTGGCGTTCAAGTCTCCTTGGGCCAATTCTTGTATTCGCTCAAGAATAGTAAACAAGCGGCCACAAAGATACGCCTGGTTTTTGTTTTCTACGTCTAATGCCATAGTTAATTGTTTATTTTGATTATCATGTAGTCTGTTCAGATACGCTTTCAGCAACGCGGCACGGCAACGTTCTGTTTCTGCCGATTTCGGATGTGGCTCCGCCTTGATCCGCTGCAAGCAATGCTGTTGTGCAAGCCGAGGCAGGGGTAGTCCTTCTATGGCCGAACGTACCATCTCTTGGAACAATGCCGGTGGAAGGTTTTTTAAGTCTTCTTGTAATGCCACGCTCTTAAGTAAAGGTATCAAAGGTACATAAGCACGGCATTTAGAAGAATGCACGATGTCCAGATCCGAGAAGTAATCACGTAGATTACCGGCCATTTGCTGAATAGTCGTTTCCTCCCATAGTTTAACGGCGATACGTGCATTATTCGGACTAAGTACCAAAAGATAGAAATTCCCTTTTGTTTGGTCGTTGACAGTCCCTGTCCAAGGTGCCTTCATGAGGTTGGAGATGGCTTCCACATTTCTGTTGGGATCGTCCTTTGGGGGCATGGAAAAGAAAAATGAGAAATCATCCTCCAGCTGATTGTCTTTGTCCGCCCAAAAGACAATCGTGTCATTGTTGAAAAAGAAATGGTTCCTGGATTTTGGCGCAAGCAGCGTGTTCAAAGCCGTAGTATAGGCATAATCGGCCTGTACGGAAATAGGCGCGTTCAATCCTTGCTGTTTATGATAAGAATCAAAGCCACTTCCCTTCTGAAAGCTAACCAACTTAGGTGTAGTACCTCCGTTCTTTATATTTACTTTACTATTGATCACGGCAATAGGAAGCCTCTTTCCCGTTACCAGACATAGGCCGGTATCTTCAGTTTCCTCGTCGCCAAGCGCTATACTTGTGTCTGCACCGATAGGTGTCTCTTCCTCAATGAGCCGGAATGCTACATTTGTACCGTCATTCTTTGTCAGTTGTTCAAAGAGACTGTCTGTCTTAATGCGTTTCATGTTCTCTTCGAACTTACCATAGAAAGAGAGAATAGCCAGGATGCCTTTATCATGCTCATTCAGTGAAGCTATTCGTCTCACTTCAGCGATGAATGAGGCATTTTGCTTTTGTCCAGTCACTATCGCTTTTTTGTCTTCATAGTTCATCTTCTTAGGCAAGGCAAGAACATAGCCAGTATGATCCCACAACGATTGGGCTACAGCCCAGCTGTTCTTGCCCGACCTGCCCTTTCCATGAGGAAGACAGAACTGCTTGGCGCGTTTCTTCCCATCAACGTCCTCTTCTGTCGACTCCAGTTTCACGAAGTTGCCTTTGTCGTCGATAACTATCAGATAGGGTATGCCCTTCCACTCCCTGCCAAAGCTGGGCATCTTGCCCAGGGCCGCCATGCGGTCGTAGTATTCACAAAGTGCTTGCAGTATCATCGTAAAATCTCCTCACTATTTTTATCAGGTACAACCACAACGCCATGCTCCATCTTTGCGCGGAAGAACATAGCATCTGCGGGCTTCTCACCAAACGGGTCCTTGAAGTCCATATCATAAAGCATGATTCCCAGATCACGGCTCTCATCGATTCCCTCTCCTTTCACGGCAGGCTCCACCAACTTGAAATTGCAGGTGAATTCCCGACAACCCAAGTAAGGCTGATTGAAACATTGTCCTTTGTTGGCACGCCGCTCAAACATGGCGTTATACTTTCCTGGGTTCTCATCATGATGGTCGAAAAGTTTTTGATCCCTTGACCGCTTGCCGACCGGAATGAATTCTTGCACGGCGAAGATGCGATAGCGCACATCGCGAAGCACCAGGCTGGAGCGTTGCTGCCTCTGCTCTTCAATGAAAATGCCGCCCGACTTTGGGCTCATTGTTGTCCCTACCTCGTTGCGCTTGATACTCATCCACCGGATAGGACGCAACACTTCTATCCGCGTCACGTTCCATCTGATAGCCGGTTTCCAAAAGATAGCATCAAAAATGGCCCGTGCTGCCGAGGGAGTAATGACATCATAGCTCACCCGCTCCACTTTTAGCTCGGGGCGAGTGAAGCAAGCATAGTCGCCCCAAACCTCCAAACAATATTCTTTGTCGTAATGTTCCATATATATGTTTTGTTTCTTAACCAAGTATTAAGTCTTCTTCCAACCAATGGTTCTCCAAATCCAAACCTATATCATCATTATAACTGGCTTGGTTTGTCAAGATGAAAGTACGTTCGCCTACTTGTTCCGCTCCTAATGGCATTAAGTCATCTATGCGCTGGACCGGCAAGCCGACACTGAACCTTTGCAGCCTTTTGAAATCATCACTGTTGACATCGCCTTTGAGAAGTCTGTTCAACAAGTCGGCATTGTCTCCGTAGGGCACATAGACCGTCAGACTGTTATCGTCTATCATCTTGAAGTCGCGGGCGGCAGATTCAAATTGGGGCGTTTCCCGATACAGATCCTCTATCACCCCTCCTTTGTCAGTTGTATTTACTTTCCTGTAGAATCGCTTGAAGTATTCAGCAAGCGTGGCAGGACTTAGGTAATCTGTCATCCCCATCCGTATCAGGTCATCCATTGTGTCTGCACCTTTCCTTAATACTCCCCGTAATGAAGAGCCCTCCAAACTGAATACCGTTACATGTCCTTTCTCAAGTTTGCCCTCACGATTACACCGCCCTGCAGCTTGGGCAATGGAGTCGAGACCTGCCATGGCGCGATAGACGACCGGGAAATCAATGTCAACGCCTGCCTCAATAAGCTGTGTGCTAATGACAATGATGGGAGCATCCTCATCCAGCAACTGTCTCACTTCCTGAATTTTATCCATAATATGTGACTGGCACATCATTCTGGAGAGGTGGACTACACGAGATTTATCGGGCATGGCGTCGTATATCGCCCGAGCATCTGCGCGCTTGTTGACCACGCACAGCACTTGCCTGTATTGTGACAACTCTTCAGTCAATGCGTCCACGCTCATGGGTTCCCGTCTAACATTGACTTCCACCCGGCTCATTTGCTTGGAAAGTTTATCGGTGTCAGGGATGAGCTCGTGCGAAGAGATGCCATTGAAGGCGCTTTGCCCAGAACCGATTTCATTCGAAAACACTGGCTGGGTTGCCGTAGTAAACAGACAACTCACATCGAAATAGTTGTTAAGACTACCAATGGCATCTATAATTGGATGCAACTCTGTTGTTGGCAACATCTGCACTTCGTCGAGGATTACGACAGAATGGACGATGTTGTGTAACTTGCGGCATCGCGATGGCTTATTTGAGAAGAGCGACTCGAAGAATTGTACATTCGTTGTGACCACAATAGGGGCATCCCAATTCTCTGTGGCCAGCTTCATCCGGTGGCGAAGGGCATCAGGCATCTTGTCAAAGTCGATATTAGAATGATGTTCCACCACATTGTCCCGTCCGAAGATCTGCCGTAGCTTATCAGCGGTTTGCACAACAATGCTGGTATAAGGAATGGCTATGATGATCCGTTCGCAATGATTCTTCATGGCATGCTCCATTGCCCAAACCATAGAAGAGAGCGTCTTGCCCCCACCTGTGGGTACTGTTAAGGTGTAGATGCCTTTGCCAGTTGTAGCTCCTGTTTCCCGGCAAATATTCTGGACCATAGCACGAGTCGTGTTGACAGCTGTCTTTGGAGCCATCTTCTCCAAGTTCTGCAAATAGATATCCAACTTGCGCTTCAGTGCAGGCAATGTGTCATAATGAGCTCTGCTGGCATAAGAGCTTGGATCCATGAATCTCTCTGTATCCAGATAGTCAGCATCCACTAAACAGGAATAGAGCATCTTTATCCATAAATGCCAAGCCTTGGGATTCCTATTGTCATTATCGAATAGAGGCCGTGACAAGGGTGGAAGGGTAGCATCAGCTACATTATTCTTCACTTTCCTCAACTGTTCATCTGACGACAAACGCCCCATAAGATTAGCAATGCCTTCATTGTTAAAGTCCATCAACCCTGCATGATGACCACATATACAATATGCGATGGGTAGAGCCTTGTAGCCAAGTCGCATCTTAGCGTATTGTCCACCTGCGGAAGAATGGTCGACACGCCCCGGATCTTTCACGTCGGGCCTCATCCCAGAAGCCGACAAGATATGGTCTTGAAATGCTGCAGAATATTTGCCTATGTCATGCCAAAGGCCACAAAGATAAGCCCACGACTCAGCATGAAATGGCTTGGCCATAAGTGTAGCAAGGTTGGCGACACCTTGACAATGTTCATCTACACTTTGCGTGAGCCATTGGTCTTCTTCTTTTCTTATATGCGCATAGTACATCATTGCTTAGATTCTTGTAAGGTAGTGGAAATGTTGCCAATAGGAACCAAAATCATGATGCCTAGAAGGATTGGACTAAGGTTGATGTCTGGCAATTCCAAATTCAAAGTTACATAAATAAAATAAATATTTTATCATTAATACGTTTTTTAACATTTTTGTTGGAATGTTCTCCTACGCACCTCCACGAGAAGAAGTCCAAATAGAGCCTTTCATGTTAGTAATGTCCGCCATCACCCCATACAGATCCAGTTCGCTGAAATAGAAGGCGAGACAGACACGATGCTCCTTGTTGACAGCCATGCGAAGTCCATGAAGGAAAAGAGCATGCACGATAAGTTGTCCCTTCG
>Ga0256406_1004341_pt1 | contig 16354 bp, 14 predicted proteins | sample RumenRJG_03DNA_FD_185986 | JGI IMG/M metagenome (GOLD analysis project Ga0256406, IMG submission 185986) | Bovine rumen microbial communities from Lethbridge, Alberta, Canada - RJG_03 | ecosystem: Host-associated > Mammals > Digestive system > Stomach > Rumen | place: Canada: Alberta | collected... | reverse complement strand
TGCTTACCGGGCCGAGGGGACTATTCCTTATCGCGGGTCAGGAAAAAGTCGTTACCGTGGACCTGGAAAGAGTCCTTACCGCACCGCCTGTAGAACACCTTACCGTCCACATCGAAGAGCCAGGGCTCGGCCTCCTTGAGCTTGTCCACGTCGTTTCCGTGGTCCGCGAGAAGGGCACGCGCAGCCTTCACGTTGCGTACGCCCGCGAGCTGCAGCTTGAAGTCGATGCGGTCGCTCTCGCCCTGGGCCTTGAGCTCCGCTATCTCGCCGCGAAGCTGCTCGGCGGTCTCTGCGTTCTTCGCCGCCTCGGCCACCTGGGCCTCGAGCGATGCAATCTTCTCGTCGCGCTCGGCGATCTGCTTCTCGTAGTCGTTCTCGCTGCCGCCTACCTGCGACTGGCCCTGCTGCGTTTCCTGCTGCTCCTGGCCCTGCTGTTGCGACGCGCTCTCCGAACCCTGCGTGGCTTCCTGGCCGCCATTGGTCTCACCGTCCATGTTCCTGCCTGCCTTTCGTCTTGTAAGGCGGGCAGAGACGAACAATGCCCGCACCTTTACCGGTACGGGCATCGTCGCAGCGTGTCACAAGCTCAAAGCCTGCAAATAATTATGGCCTGAACACGTCCCCAAACGCGCCGAAGAAGGTCTCCCAAAACGGTATGGGTTCCTTTGCCTTGCGCTCAAGCTTCTTTGTCAGGGTTTCTATTTTCAAAGCGAGATCTTCTCGAGTTGCGTTCAGTTCTTTATATGACTCACAAGATTCAGCGATATTGGTTAGATTGTCGGCAAGCGTCTTGGCATCAGCGTATGTATCGGGCGTAATCACAAGCTGCCAAATTATTGTCCCTCCATCTCCCTGGAAAGAGGTGGAACCACCCTCCTTAAACAATTGCTCAAGATGCTCAGCATTGTCATGGTCAAGGAATGTGAAAAGCCTGCTGATTCTCCCTGTGGTGTAGTTGCTCTTTGTGGGCGATACAACATAAAGGCACTTCCGGTGATAGGCTTCCCTCTCAACGTTATATTTGACTGAGAACAGCCCATCCGCCGCTGCAACGCGTGTAAGAAACTCTTCATAGAAGGATTCGATGCCACCGCCATAGTTCAGAGAATCCCTCTCTAGCTTAAGTGCCTCGTTAAAAATCTTCTCACTGATGTAGATCGAGTCTCCATCATCAAGCATTTTCTTAACTGGTGGAAGATATGCTCCTCCCCAGCCAACCTTCTTCTCTTCGTAGTGCTCCCATTTCCGGGGATAAGTATTGAGTCGCGACTTGATGTCGTTGAAATGAACAAGCAGCATCTTGTAGAGCTCTTGCAACCGTACTCTATCCGCTTGATTTTTCCCAGACTTTAGCCCAAGCGTAAAGGTGATGAGGGCGACCACGAGGCTCGCCCCCAGGCTAACAAGTACAGTAGGCCAATCGATTTGAGCCAACTTACCTCCTAAATCCCCGCGTAGTGATACTCGACCTCAACGTCGTACTTAAAGTTCGGCCCGAGCCCCAGCGCCTCAAAGTGCTTCTCGGCGCAGTCGATCTTTGCTTCCTCGGTCGGTCGGTTCGTGCCACGAGCCTTGCCCTTGGTCTCCATGACGAAGTACACGCGCTCACGGCCCTGCACTTCCTCGACATAGGCCCAGTCGGGATTGTAGCTGCCCAGCGGAGTGTCGATCTTGAACTTGCTCGGCAGCTTGGCGAACACCTTCACCATCTCGGCTCGGTCAAGCGCCACGGCATAGGGCTGCTCGACGGAAGACGAATCGTAGACCACGTAGCTGTACAGGCTCTTATGCTGGCGAGTAGGCTTCCAGGCGTTCTGCCCAAGGTATGCCCGCAAGTCATCTACGACCAGGAGGTCCATCGTGTACCACTGTGACTCGGGCAGCCTCGTGTACTTGATGCCCTTGGCCACGACCTCGTTCTTCGCGGCCTCGATCTTCTGAGCAGCTTGCGTGAGATAGGTCATCGGGTCAGTACGGAACTGCTCGTAGTAGTCGGCCTCATCGAGGATGCGAGCCAGTGTGGCGCGCGTGAGGCCAACGGCATCCTGCAGCTCAGCGATCGGGTCGGGCAGGTCGTAGATGCGAGTGCCATCCACGCTCACTAGGTTGGTGCGGATACTGTCGGAGTCCACAGACACGCCGGTATCGTCCACGTTGATGCCGGCGTGCGATGCCATCACCTCCACCGGCTTCACTTTCGGCATGCGCCGGATACCCTCGACTGCCTTGGCAATCAGCTCCTCGGTGTCGATGTGCATCTCGAAGCGCGTGGTCTGGCGAATCCGCTCCCAGAGCTCCTGGAAGGCCGGGTCAGCAGTGACGTCCTTGTCCAGCTCGACCGTAACCTCCTTCTTCTTGTCGCGGATCTGCAGCTTCTGGGCCTTGTGCAGGATGATGCCGCACACCTGCTCCTGCACACCCTCCACCTCGGCGACCTCGGGCGGCAGCGGCACCTTCTCGGCCTCTGCGGCTATCTTGAGCTCAGGTTTGATGGCGCCCTTGGGCGTCAACATGTCGGCCGCAACGAGGGCGTCGTAGACGGCCTTCGAGCGCTCGTAGCCGCACTTCTCCTCGTTACCCTCTGGCGTCTTGATGATGAGGTTCGTGAAGCTCTCGGGCGTGAGCACGCCGAAGCGGAAGCCACCGTCCTCGAACTCCTTCTGCAGGCCACGGGCGAAGTCATCATAGCTCTCGTTTGAAATCACGGTGAGCACGTTCACATCGGGGTCAAAGCTGCGTTCGCCGTCCTGGTTCACAGGCAAGCGCAGGCCGCGTCCGATCTTCTGGCGCTTGGTCAGGGTATCGTTGGTCTCCACGAGCGTGCAGATCTGGAAGACGTTGGGGTTATCCCATCCCTCCTTGAGCGCCGAGTGCGAGAAGATGAAGGCCACGTCCTTGTCGGGATCGTGTCCATCTGGTAGCGAGACCAACGTCTCCTTCTTCTGCATGATGAGTTCGAAGGCGCTGCTGTCGGCTGCGGTGCTCGCGCCTTCGCGCGTGTCCTTGAACTTGCCCTTGCCGTCGCGAGCGAAGTAGCCCTGGTGCAACGGTGAGGGGTCGAGCGGTAGCGGAACACCGGCTTTCTGGTAGCGTCTCTGCCAATCGGCCCGGCTTGCGATCTTGCGGTATTCTTCCTCGAATATCTCCGCATACTCGCCGTTGTGCACGGTCGGCTCGTAAACGCGGTACTTCTCCACCTTGTCGATGAAGAACAGCGAGAGCACTTTGATGCCAAGGTGGTAGAGCTTGAGCTGCCTGTCCAGGTGGTCCTCGATGGTCTGTGCGATTTGAGCGCGCTTGACGGCTGTGGCGGCCACGTCTCCGACGGCCTCATGAAGCTCCAGGTAGGTTCCGTTCTGGAACAGGATGAATTCGTTGCCCGGGTCGGTACCGATGTTCTGCACGACCCAGCCGTCCTCGTAGTCGCTGTTCTCGTTCGACTTCTGGTAAAGGTCGTTGCCGGTACGAACGAGCACGCGCTTGCGATCCTGGCCCACGCCGCGCCGTTTGCGCACATCGATGGTAACGCGGGCGGAGTAGCCGTTCTTAGCGTCGACAGAATCGAGGCTCACATAGGCGCCGTTAAGGTCCTCACCGCTCTGCACGGAGTCAACGACGATACCCTTCACGAGCCCCTCTTGGAACGCCTCGACAGGCCCCAACTGGTACACCATGTTGAGCATCTGCCTATGGGTCGCCGAATAACGCAGGATGAAGAGCGGGTTCAGAGTATTGATGGCACGCTTCGCCTTGGTGGTGTTGTCCACGCTCTGCGGCTCGTCGATGATCACGATGGGGTTGCAGCTGCTCACAAGCTCCTGCGGGCTGCGCCCGCCGATGAGCTTCTCGCTCGGGCGATGGAAGATGTTGGTGACGCCCTTCTTCTCGTCGCTCTCCAGCTCCTTGTTGAAGGCGCCGATATTGATGATCATTACTTGGATTGAGCTGCTGATGGCGAAGTTGCCAACGGCACCCAGCTTATTCGAGTCGTAGACGAAGAACTCGAGCGGCGTGTGGTCGTAGAGCTCCTCGAAGTGCTTCTTCGTGCTTTCGAAGCTCTTCTTTATGCCCTCACGGATAGCGACGGAGGGAACGACGATTACGAACTTGGTCAGGCCGTAACGTTTGTTCAGCTCATAGATGGTGCGGATGTAAACGTACGTCTTGCCCGTGCCCGTTTCCATCTCGATGGTGAAGTCGCGCAGCCTTCCCTCTGTCGTGTCGCTTGTGGGGGCCAGACTGTTGTCTTCCTGCACGGCGTGTAAATTCTCTGTGAGCTGACGAGGTGAGACGTGCAGGCCGTTGGCGTGACCGACGGTCGTGGCCATGGTCTTCATGCCGCCGCCAAAGTCTATTTCCTCGGCGTAGGCGGTGAACTCCGCGCTTATGAACTCCTGGCCGCGGAACAGGTCGCAGACGGCGTTTATGGCGTTGACCTGATGCGCCTGGTCAGATGAGTATTTGAACTCCAGCTGAGGCATGGTTACACCGTCCTCAGATCGATCTTCTGTTGCGTGCGCTCCTCGACGCGCTTGAAGATTTGTAGCGCGTTGAGCTTGATGGTGTCGTCGATTACGGAGTCGAGCAGGAACACGCGACGCGGGTTGCGAGAAGCGATTGCCTCAAGCACGTCGGTGGTCAAGCCGGGTTGCATACAGCAGATAAGCTCGTCATAGGCAATTGAGTAGACGGGGTAACCCTCAATCTCATCTTTCTCCACGGGATAGGTGAGCTCAAGGCCCCACTTGAGCATCATCTCAAAAATGATGTCGAGATCAGTTCGGTCCGGCTTGATGCGGTCGATGAGAAGTTGCCCATTCTCTGGTTTAATGATTCCTGATTCATCTAACGCTAGAACCCTGAAACCAACATCTGGCATACAAGCACTGTCCATGCTGAGGGTCATCTGATTGCCGCTTCTAATGTTAGCGTGCTTTTGCCCAGCTCGTCGAATGCGTTCTTCGGCAATATCGCAAATCGTCTCAAACCCATCCTTGTTTGCCCTCGACTTTGGTGCGCAAGGTTCAGGCAACTGAATAAGGATAAAACGACGATTAGCAGAGTCCAAAGAGTTTACTTTCATAACCGCTTCTGCGGTAGTCCCCGACCCAGAAAAGAAGTCCATAATAACGTCATCGGCTTCTGTACAGGCTTTTACAAGCGTTGCAACGAGGTCAACTGGCTTAGCATAATCGAAATAGGAGATACCGCCAAAAAGAGTGGAGCAATCTTTAACACCCGTACTAGTGGATAAGTCAGTGAAAACATCTTTAAGCGTCGTAATTGAATAATCACGAATCTTAGTGAATACGCGAGCTCGTGTTTTAGAAGTTTGTTCAAAGTGTAGGTCATAGTACTCACGCTCAACCTTTTCACGCCCCCATCTCCAAGCGTGGTAGGAATGAATCCCGTCACCGTTTTTGTGCGGCTCTATTCGGATAAACGATGCCGGCAACGCTGCCCCACGATCAACCGTACACACTTCTCCTGTTTCAGGGTTCCACCCAATATCAAACACGAGGTTGGGACGAGTCTCCTCATTAAAAATCGAATTAGAGTTGTATAGCTCATTCTTTATTACATAGTCACCACGTTCATCTGTTAAGACGCTGTAATTCAGTCCCTTGTAAGATGATGGCATAAGAGTTTTAAGCTGTTCGATATCCCCAATAAAAGACGGCGCACCTCCAGGTAGCTTGCTGTATACGTAAATACTTTCGGCGCACTTGGCTGCACCGGAGCCACCGATTTGACGCCCCTTGAGGTTACTCGTCCATGTCATCCGGTTTACAAAGCATCCAGGGAAGACCTCATCACACATTTTTGCGAGATTGGTGCTCTCATTGTCATCAATGCTAATAAAAATTACTCCATCATCGGTTAGCAGTTCTCTGGCAACCAACAATCTGGCGTACATCATGGTGCACCAGTTCGAATGGTAAGAGCCACTGGTATCGGCATTAGACTGGCCTGAGAGACCGGCTTGTTCCCGGTAGTTTTCAATACTTGAGCCGAACGTGTCTCTATAAACGAAGTCGTGACCAGTGTTGTAAGGCGGATCAATATAGATCATCTTGACTTTCCCATAGTATCCGCGCAGCAATAGCTTTAGTACTTCGAGATTATCTCCTTCGATATATAGATTCTTAGTTTCGTTCCAATTATTGCTTCGGCTCACTATGGGTCTTAACGTTGCGCTAGAAGTTGTTTGGCTTTGGCGAATTGCTTCGCTTTTCCCTGGCCAAGTGAAGGTGTATCTCTCATCACTTTCGTCGATATCTTCTCCTAGCAGTAACCTTAAACGGTCGAAGTCGAGCAGCTGAGTTTCCTGGTCAAACAACTCTGGGAACAGTGCCTTCATTTTCTCGATACGCTCGGCAACGAGGTCCTTGGACTCAAGATCCACTTTCGGCAGTTCAGCCATTGCAAAGCTCCTTAATCTCGTTGAGAATCGCATTCTGCTGGTTCTCGGTCTTCCTTATGCACATCCGCAGCTTTGCGGACTCGTTCAGGGTCACATCGGGCCCGTTTCTCTGCTCGTAGAGCTGGCGCACCTCACTTCGCACCACATCGTAACGGTTCACCAGGACAAGAATTCGCTCCTGGTCTCTGGCACGGGCCTGGGGGTAGAAGCCCAGCGCATCGATCGCACGGGAGAGCATTATGTCGCCGGTCATCGCGCGCAAGTACTCGTACAGGTCGCCCTGCGGCAGACTCGGGTAGGCGATCGCGTCCAGGAAGGGCTGCCACTCCGGCGCTCGAGGGTCGAAGAGCCCGGTCGACTCGACGGCCTCCATCACGGTGGCGCCTCGCTCGGCGTGGCTCTTGCGGGTGAGCGATACGGAGACGCAGATCTTGTCGCCCACGTCCTGCATGATCACGGTCGGGTTCGGGAAGCACTTGTGCACGAGGTGCGCCACCTCGGCAACGGCCTGCGACGTGCCGGCCATCTCGCAACGCAGGAAGATGACGCTCTGGATGTCGCGCTCGTCGTCCACGCGCGGAAGCATCCTCGTCGTCGCCTTGGTCGCCGTGGCGAAGTGCTCGAGCCTCTTCATCTTGTCGAGCGTCTTCTGCTCGTGCTTGGTAAGCGCGGCCTGTGCCACGAGCATTGTCTTGGGCACGCGCTTGTCTCCTGCCAGTGCCGTCTCGGGTAGCTGGAATATGTCGTTCCACCGCGTGCTCATCGCAGCACCACAAAGGACAGGAGCGAGTAGTCGTTGAAGCCCAGGGTCACGCCGCTGCCCACCTCGCCCAGGCTGAACAGCGACTCCATGCCCTTGGTCTCCTGCACGCCGGTGATGGCGGCCACAACGTCGTCGAGCAGGTCGGTGTAAGTGTCCATGCGAAGCCCGTCCCTCGTCTCGGCATTGAACGCCTTACAGAGGTCTAGCAATGGCTCGCGCTGCCCGCTGCACGCCGCCCGCATCAGGTCGAGGGCGGGCTTGGGTTGCGTGTGCTTGGTCATCCTCGCGCCGTCGTCGTTCACGTAGACCACGTAGTACGGGAAGGTCGGGTTGGTGTCCTTCGGGTCCTTCTGCTCGTCATTCTGCTTCAGGCAGAAGATCACGCCGGGCCTCACCTCGTCCCTGAGCTCGTCGGGTATGGGCGCCACGGCGTGCAGACCCACGGGCGAGGTCTCGAGCAGACCGGGGTTGTCCTTGGCGAAGCGCTGCAGCTCCACGCGGAAGTCGTCGAAGGCGAAGTCGGTGATCGATATGCCTCCCGATATGTCCTCCAGGTCGAGCACCTCGGTCCTCAGCTGCTCGAGCTGCTGGCGGCGGTACTTGAGGTCGTTCATCTCGCCGGCCGCCTTGGACTCCAGCACGTTCTCCTCGCCGGTGGCGCTCGCGTCCATGAGCGCCATGCGGCCCTTCACGCGGCCCTCCAGCTGGATGTACTCGTCCAGGGCGATGTCCGGCCAGAAGTTCACGAGCTGGATCTGCGTGTTCTCGCTGCCCAGGCGGTCGATGCGCCCGAAGCGCTGGATGATGCGCACCGGGTTCCAGTGGATGTCGTAGTTCACCAGGCAGTCGCAGTCCTGCAGGTTCTGGCCCTCGGATATGCAGTCGGTGGCGAACACGACGTCGATCTCGCCGGCCCTGCGGTCGCGGTCCGAGAGCTCCTTCGACTTCGGCGAGAAGTGGGCCAGTATCGCCTCGAACGTCGTGCGGCGCAGCTTGAGCGAGTAGGTGCGGTTGGCGCCTCCGTTCACCTCGGCGCATTCCAGCCCGAGCTCGCGCTTGAGCGGCCCGGCCAGCTGGTCGAAGAGGTAGTCGGTCGTGTCCGCGAATGCGCTGAACACGAGAATCTTGCGGTTGCCCGGGTTGTACGGGCTCGCCACCTTCTCGGCGATGTACTCGCGCAGGCGGATGAGCTTGGCGTCGCGCTCAGGCGTCACCGCGTCGGCGTACGAGAGCAGCAGGCGCAGCTTCTCGATGTCGAAGTCCAGGTCCTGCCGCAGGCGCAGCGCGTCGACGTCGCGCAGGTCCACGTGAACCTTGCCGCCGGCCACGAACTCCTCGGCGTCATCGTCGTCGTCGAACTCGGTGTCTGTCCCGCGCATGTCGTAGTTGACGCTCGCGCCCACGTTCTCCAGTCGCCCGCGCAAGTCGACGCAGCCGTCCAGGATGCGACGCAGCGTTATGCGGAAGCTGTTGACGGAAGACTCCATGCGCTTGAGAACGTTCACGCGCATCAGGTTGGCGACTGCGGTGGTGCGGTTCACCTGGCTCTGGAAGTCCTTGCCCCACGTGTCGCCGTAGCGGTCCTCGTACTTCTTCTGCTGGTCGTAGCGCACGTAGCTGAGCACCTGGTACTGGGCGAACGTCAGCTGGGCGATCATGTCGTTCAGCTCCGCTATCGGCGGCAACTCGCCCTTGGCGTCGATGGGCGTCTGGAACGATATGGGCGGCCGCCTCGTCGGGAACGTGCCGGACGCGGCGCCGTAGTACTTGGTGATGTGCTTGCGGGAGCGGGCGATGGTCAGCACGTCGAGCAGCTTGAAGTAGTCGGCGTTCACCGCGTTAACGAAGCTCTCGGTCGTGCGCTCGCTGTCGTCGAGCTTGCTCCACTCGTTGAAGCGCTGCTGCGCCACGCGCGTCACCTGCGTGATGGAGGGGATTCCGTCCGTCTCAGCCAGGTACTCGTCGTCGCCCTCGGTTATGAGCTCGATCTGGTTGCGTAGGTCGAGCAGCTTGTTGTTCACAGGCGTGGCCGAGAGCATCAGCACCTTTGTGCGCACGCCCGCCCGTATCACGTCGTCGATGAGGCGAGTGTAGCGGTCGGTCTTCTCGGCGTCGGTGCTCTTGTTGCGGAAGTTGTGGCTCTCGTCGATCACGAGCAGGTCGTAGTTGCCCCAGCGAAGGTACTCGAGGTCGATGTCGCCGCTCATGCCGTGGTAGCGCGAAAGATCCGTGTGGTTCAGCACGTCGTAGGCGAAGCGGTCGTCCGCGAGAGGGTTGCGCTCGTCGTTGCCGCGCGTCCAGAGCGTCCAGTTGTCGCGCAGGCGCTTCGGGCAGAGCACCAGCACGCGGCCGTTGCGCTCCTCGTAGTACTTGATGATGGCAAGCGCCTCGTAGGTCTTGCCTAGGCCCACCGAGTCGGCGATGATGCAGCCCTTGTACTTCTCCAGCTTGCGGATGGCGCCCACCACGGCGTCGCGCTGGAAGTCGTAGAGCTTGCCCCACACGACCGACTCCTCGAAGCGCAAGCCCGGCCGTATCGGGTCCTCGGTCTCGTCCTCCATGAAGTCGCGGAACAGGTGGTAGAGCGTGAGGAAGTACACGAACTCGGGAGAGTTCTCGCGGTAGAGGGTGGATACCTGCTCGATTACCTCCTCGGTCACGTCCTCCACGAGGGCGGGGTTGTCCCAGACCGAGTCGAACATGGCTTTGAGGCCCATCGCCTCCGCCGTCGTCTGGAAGTGGCTGATGCCGGTCACGACGCCGGGCTTGCGCTCGTAGCCGAGGCCTTCCAAGGTGAAGGCGTTGGCCGCGCTCCCCATGAAGGCGTGCGACTCCGCGTGCGGGTTATCCACGTGGTAGCTGCCAGTCGTGGCGATCATGCCGCGCTGTCTAGCCGTCTTGAAGGTGGCGCGCCGCCGCGCCCACTCGGCGCACTGCCGCGCAAGTGCCCGTTGGTTCAGGTTGTTGCGCAGCGTCAGCTCCAGGCCCGTGCCGCCGACGCCCTTCTCACGGGACCGCCGCCTAACGACGAACTCGCGCGGGTCCTTCTCGGACTCCATCTGCTTGGCGAAGGTCGGCTCGTCGAAGATGAACCGCAGCTCGTCGACCTTCGAGAGCTCGTCTTTGAGCTCGCCGAACGCGAAGACCGTGAAGTACGACGCGATTATGGAAAGCCTTGCGCCGTCGTCGATGGAATCCCTGAGGGCGTCGCCGAGTCGCTGCCTCCCCGTGTTGTCGAGGTATTCCATGGCGTCAGTCCTTCTTCGTGAGCTTCTCGATGAGGCACTGCTTCACGAGGGAGGTAAACGTGAGGCCGTTGAGGTTGGCGTACTCCTTCGCAGATTCCCGCATGGTGCGTGGAAGCCGAAGGGTGACCGTGACCAGCTCGGAATCGACGAGATATGCCTGCAGCTCTGACGTGGAGGCGCCGGAATCGAGCAGCTCCGAATACTTCATAAGCATCCCTACCAAGTAACGCCGATGTAAATACACAACGCATCACATTCTAACAGACCGCAACAGTACTGAGATTAGCTGGCAGCTAAGAAGGAAGAGGAACGCAGCAGAATGACTCGCAGGTGAACGAAACCGTTGACGAGAAGACCGTGAGCGGAAAGTAAGAAGTGCATACGGATAGAGAGAAGACCGTGGCGAATGAGAAGAACGCGCACGACGAGATCGCGACCGTCTCCCAAACGACGAATTTGCGACCGAACCGTTGCCGAACGACACCGACACCGAGACCGTGACCGTCACGTCGCAGAATTTATCTGCCGCCGGGCCGTGCGCACAAGCCACGCAAGCGCAGGCTCATCGAGGGTTGGGCCGCGCCATGGGCAGGGGTGCCGTGGGGCGCGGGTCGGGCCTGCCATGCGGGCAGCGGGCGGCATGCAAGTCTCCCGGGGACGGCCGGGAGCGTGGCCGTCGTCCGTGTCTTCGCGCTTCCGCTCCACAGCCCCGCTTCGCGGGTCTGTTCCGCGGGCGGCGCTCAGCCACGGCCGCCGTCCACGCCCCCGGCCTGCGCTGGCACACAGGGGGCCGTGGGCGCGTGCGTCTTCGCCACGGCGCTTCACAGCCCGGCTTGCGCCGGTCTGTTCAGCGCTGCGGGCTCAGCCGCCCACGCCCACGGCCCCCTGTGTGCCAGCGCCTGCAAGGTTATCGGGCCGCCCGCTGCCCGCATGGCAGTCCCTCCCTCGCGCGCCCCACGGCACCCCTGCCCATGGCGCTACCGCTTTGGGGTCGTGCGCTTGTGTGGCTTGTGCGCACCGTCGGCGGCAGAGACGGCGGCAGCGGCGGTCACCGTGCCCGGGTCGGCCGTAACGGATCCCGGGCCCCAGACAGCAGGAGACGGCCCGCAGGCCGTCCCCGGAGAGCTCGTATGCCGTTGTGCTCGTGCTTGTGGCTACTTCACCAGGCGGAACCCCACCGTGCCGTCGGGGGCCGCCACGTACACGCGCGTGGCCATCGCCGCGCTCATCTCCTCCAGCGTGTCCCAGGCGCCGAAGGCCCACAGAAGGTCCTCGTACATCGTCTGGTCGGAGGGGATGATATCGGGATCCACGCCGTCGAGCATCTGCGCCAGGGTCATCGGGCCCAGGTCCTCGCAGTGGTAGACGGTGTCCAGATCGGGGAGCTTCCAAGCGGTCTCGTTCGTGATGGTGGCGGTGGTCATGGCATCCTCCAATCGGTAGAGATTAGCAACTGATAATATCATAAGCCCAGGCCAGCGTATTATCAAGTGCTAATCCTACCTCCATAGAGATTACACATTGCTAATCTCTTCCAGCTGGGATAGACTGTTCTGGTACACCACGGGAGAAGGGCAAAGGACATGCAGATCACCGAGGCCATAAAGCACATGTGCGAGAAGAGCGGCAAGGGCGTCGTGGGCGCCTCCCAGGCCCTTGGCAAGTCCAGGATGTACCTGTCCGCGCTCATAAGCCGTGGGAGCTACCCGCGCACCGACACGCTCGTGCAGATCGCCCAGGCGTGCGGCTACAGGGTCGAGCTCGTGAGGGACGGCGAGAGGATCGAGCTCGAGGCCGAGTAGGGCCCTCACTGCTTTTCACCATCCCCGATACTGCCAGCACCGATCTCGGCCGCCCTGGCGCGTGCCACGCTTTCCTCTTCTCCATACCAGCGCATGCGATACTCCCATGCGCCCATGGTGACGCCCACTTCCTTCATGTCCTGTTCCTTCTCGGCGGCCGTGTCCTGGATGATGGAGTCATCAAATTGGATCCTCGTCTCGCCCTCATTGGGAATGGACTCACCAAAGCCACGCGACACGTGCATGGCCGCCCTGGCTATCGAGACGATCGCGTCTTCCAGGCTGTTCTCATGCCTGCGGATGTTGCGCATCAGGGCCGAGTTATCGCTACTGACCTCCGTGGCCGTCTTCACGTACCCGCGCGAGTCGTCCATGTCGAAGTAGTTGATGCCGAAGCCCGTGAGGTCGCCGAGCATCTGTAGGGCAACGCGGAAGGCCTCGATCTGCCCGCTCGTGCGGAGCGCCGGCGCGAATTCTTGGATGGTGTCTTCCGTCGACATGACCTTGCGGAAGACGGTGCAGTCCTGCTTTCCGAAGGGGATGGTGACGTTCTTGTTGCCATCGGCCTCACGGTCGAAGAGAACATCGCTAAGAAAGACACGCATCTTGCTCAGGTCAATCTCGTTGATGAGCGCGTCGAAGGTGAGGTCCACGGCTTGCACCGCATCCACCGCGTCCGCGAAGACGCTCTGTCCGTAGGGACTCATATCCACCCTGGTATTCGTGACTGCTGGCTTGACGATGCCGAAGGTGGGGAAAGGGCAGCCCGTGTCGTATATGGGGAGAATACCCACCGGCGCGAGCTCGTTACCCTCATGGTCGAAGCACACGGTGACGATCCGGTACGTCTCCTCGCTTTCATTGGCGAGAAGACCTTCCGCGTATTCAGGTGAAGGTGTGGAAGGTGAAGAAAAGTCAGGCGAGAAGACCATGCCGCCCTTGAGGTGCATCTGCAGCTGGTCCACGGCCTTGCCACGATAGAAGGCACGCGTGACGAAGGCGCATTCGCTGATGCCGTCCTCATCCCAGCTCAGGGGAATGACCATGCGAGCGTCGTAATGGCGAATACGGACCTTCCGCTTGCCCAGGTCAATCCAAAGCGCCCAGGCACCAGTGCCGAGCCCGAAGGCACGTACCACGGTGGCCTGCGCCGCGTTCATGAAGTTCGTGGAAGAGAAGAACGAGTTGATCCAGTCGGTGGCCTTCTGGTTCTCACAGACCACCTTCACTTCCTCGTTGAGGAGAAGAGAGCCCCATTCCTTGCAAACGCGCATGGCAGGGTGAATAGACCGACGGTGAACAGCGTACACGCGCCCCATGCCGTCCTTGTCCCTATAGTCGTAAAACTCGCCCCTGGCTGACATCCAGTCATCCCAGCTACGTATCCAGGGCTCCATGTCATCCAGGGGAAGGACAAACCCAAGCTTGCGCAAGTAATCCTTCACGTGCTCCGGCACCCAGTATTCATCGAGACCATTAGCGCCCATGCGTCACCTCCGATAGTCCGGCCGATAAGGTCAGGTGAAGCATCCGCCCGCGTCACAAACACCCACGTGCCTTAAAATGCCGAGAAGAGCTTTCGGTTTGAGAAGAGAAGCCGGGGAGAACATGCAGAACAGGTACACGGGCGACATTGGCGACTACAGCAAGCTTGGCCTCCTTAGGGCTCTGCAGTCGGCAGGCTTCTCGATAGGGCTCAACTGGTACCTCACGCCAGACGAGACGCACAATAGCGACGGCCGCCACGTTGACTACCTTCACCAGGACGAATACCGCGCATGCGATCCAGACCTCTGGCTTGGCCTCAAGGCTATCGTCGATGGAAAGCACCGAGAAGTGCGCTACATGGAGAATGACGGCATCCTGCAGGCCACGTTCTTCTCTGACTGCCTTGATTTCAGGGGAATGAGGAAGGCGAAAAGGATCGAGCGTCGGGCCGAGTGGTTCGCAAAGTCTCTCGACGTCATGGCCAGAAAAGACATCGTGTGCGTGGATCCCGACAACGGCCTGGTCGTTCCATCTGCCAAGGGAAGGCCGAAGGAGAACAAGTACGTGCTGCCCGAAGAGCTCGCCAGGTACTACGCCCAGGGCTCCACGGTCGTCTACTACCAGCACAAGGCAAGGCGAAAGGACCCCTTCTACACGGATCAGCTAAAGGCGCTGTTGAGAAGAGAAGACCTCCCCGGTGCTTCTGGCCTTGCGCTGAAGTTCGAGAAGGTCTCGCAGCGCTACTACATGTTCATCGTCCAGCCAAGGCATAGGGAAATGGTCGAGAAGAGCGTGCAGGACATGCTCTCAACCTCTTGGGGCGATCACTTCCGCCAGCTCTAGCACGCAATCGCTTAGGCGCCAATAAGGGCGAGAAGAGCCAACGTCACCAAGGCGCACGCCAACAGCCGCATGAGCTCGAGCATGGCGAGAAGAGCACAGATGCCAACGGCAATAAGAATGGCGAGAAGAACGATGAGAAAAGCCATTGCCTAACCTCGCAATACGTCGTCCATCATGGCATAGCGAACAGCGTCTATGGAATGGTCATTGCCGTCTGGGATCTCGTCGATCCAGTTGCCCTCCTTGTCCTTCTCGAACTCCTTCAAGGTGAATTCGGAGAAGGTCAAGGGACACCGCTCGGGGTCAATCACGATCTCGCGCAGCCCTGCCAGCCACTCGTAAGACAAGCGCCTCATCCTGGCCTTGCGCGCCGCATGCACGCGGATGCCGAGCTCGCGCCTCCACACGTTCATCTGCACCTTGGAATCAGGCGTGTCGTCGCAGTAGACGATCTGATCGTGGAAGTACGCCTCCGCGCCCTGTTCGTCAGGGAAGGTGAGAGAATCCACCACGATCCTGCCCGTCTCCGCCGGCATCATCTTGTTCGCCGAGTGCTCCTCGAAGATGAGAAGGCGCCGCGCGTCAGGCTCCCAGGCACAACGGACGAACCGCCACGGATCAGGGAACCAGCCCCAGTCCACGCCATTGCGGATGCGCTGGAAGGTGCGAATGCGAGAGTCGGAAAGCTTCGCCTCGTGCACGTTGTCGAAGATGGCGCCGCCGGTCCCGGTGATCTCGCCCAAATACTCCCAACGCCACGCCTGCTCGTTCGTGTCGCGCAGGTACTCGGCCTCCTCCACGAACGGCGCTCCCAGCCAGTCGGGGTGCGTCTCTATCACATCGAGATAAGAGCTCCCGCGCACAAGCGTGTCATCACGACGAACACGCTCCAGGCGCTCCACGTTCACCCAGCTCCACATCGTCTTGGGCGGATTGTAGGAATAGAAGATCCAGAACCTATCGCCACCACGGCGCAAAGAGTTGAGGATGGAACGAACAGCCTCCACGCCCTCGAACTGGTCAAGCTCCTCGAACCAAACCACGCTGCAATAGCCCTTGGTGAACTTCACGCCCTTGAGCTTGAGAGGATCGTCCGCCCCGCGGAACACGATGCGCTGCCCGGTAGGGGTGTAGGTAATCTCCATGGGAGAAACGCGGCAGCGGAAGACGCCCTCCAGGCCAAGCACCTCGATCGCCCACTGGATCTGCTGGTAGACGGAATCGCGCAAGGTGTTGGAGAAACGCCTCACCACAACCGCGTTCGCCTTCGGGTTGGCAATGATGAGAAGAACGATGGCTATGGATATGAACGAGCTCTTGGTGGACCCGCGTCCGCCCGGCAGCCAGTAGTGCGTGTGGCCGTGGGCCATCACGTCGCCGAGCACCGGATGGAAGCGCGGGATGACGAAGTCGGAGACGTTGGTCACTCGGAACCACCGCCCTCGCCGTCGGAGTCGTCGGCCATGGGCTCGATGACGAGGCCGAGGGTCAGCTGAACCGGCGCGTTGTCGGCCTCCTCGGCCTTGCGCTCCATCTTGCCGTACTCCATGGGGTACTTGCGCTCGAGCAGCCAGGCCGCCGCCGTCCAGTACTGCGCCCGGCTCTCGGCCGCCGACTTGATGGTCGTGAGCAGGCATCTCTTGTACTGGGCCTCGGCCTTTTTTAGGCTCTTCGTCACTTCTGGTGGGTAGCACATCTCTGCAATGATGCGGCCGGCTCCTCCGAGCGGTAGGATGTTGCCCTGCAGGGGAAGGCTGGACACCCACCGGGGAGGCGGCAATGGAAG
>Ga0256406_1004340_pt1 | contig 16359 bp, 13 predicted proteins | sample RumenRJG_03DNA_FD_185986 | JGI IMG/M metagenome (GOLD analysis project Ga0256406, IMG submission 185986) | Bovine rumen microbial communities from Lethbridge, Alberta, Canada - RJG_03 | ecosystem: Host-associated > Mammals > Digestive system > Stomach > Rumen | place: Canada: Alberta | collected... | reverse complement strand
CCACCCGGGCGCCAGCGGCAATAAAAAAGGACCCCACCGAGGCGGGGCCCTTCTCAAAGCAATGTGCACTAACCTACTGGATGCGCGTGCGACAGTACGGGCACACCTTCCAGTCGGCGTTGAGCGGACGGTGGCACGTGGGGCACACGTTCCTCACCTGCGTGTTGCAGATGGGGCACACCACAAAGTCGCGGTCGATGGGAGCGCCGCACTTGGGGCAGATGCCGTAGTGCGAAAGCTGGTGCTCACGCAGGGCAATATCGAGGTCCTGCTCCTCGCGGTCAATGAGGTAGGAGCTGGGACGCAGGATGACATATGCGAGAAGTCCCACGATGGGGATAACCGAGATGATCGCCCACATCCACCAGGGCTCTGCGCCGCGACGCTGGGCGTCGCGAATGACGTAGACGATGGAGAGGACGTAGAGCATGACGACGCACACAACCATGAGGTACAGGACCATCCTGACCTCGGGTGTGAGAATTTGGTCGATAAGGTCTTGCATTCCCTGGACTCCTCTTGTTGGCACATGTGTACGCGGCGTCCGACCGTCTTGCGGCCAATGACGCGCGACCGAGAAACGCGATTGACGATTGTATCAGATGTGGAAGAGAATGCCTGCAACCTCGGCATCAAGCACCATTGAGTCACACGCAATGCGCGATTCTCCACACAATGCGGACGCGCCCTCAACAACACTCCCATATGTTGTTGGGGCGCGTCGTAAGCTACCTGATAATGTCGCCGTTCTCGTCGTACTTGTAGAAGCCCTCGCCGGCTGCCATGCCAAGCTTGCCCTCGTCGATGTACTTCTGCAGCACGGCCTTCATGCCCTTGAAGTTGTAGGGCAGCATCATCTTCCTAAGGAGCGGGGTCACGATGCCGGGCACCTTCTGGTACTGGTCGACGATGTTCATGGCCGTAGTGAGACCCACGGTGTCGAACACCTGGAACGGGCCCTTGGGCGCGCCAGTGCCAGATGTCCATGCCTTGTCGATGCTCTCGGGGTCTGAGATGCCGTTGGCGAGAAGGTCAAGACCGGAGAGCATCCAGGGCACAAGCTGGGAGTTGAGAAGGTAACCTGCCTTCTCCTTCTTTACCGGCAGCGGCTGCATGTGGATGCCACGGGCAAACTCGAGCACCGCCTGGAACGAGGCATCGCTCGTCTCGCTCTGCACCATGACCTCGGTCACGTTGTGCTTCCAGATAGAGTTGGCAAAGTGCAGCGCCAGGTAGCGGTCGGGGCGCCCCGTGTCCTTGGTGAACTGCGAAGGCAGAAGCGACGAGGAGTTGGTGACAATGATGGTCTTCTCGGGCATGAGAGGCGCGACCTTCTTGAAGAAGTCCGCTTTCTGATCCGCCACCTCGGCCATCGACTCGATCACGAGGTCGGCGTCGGCAACGGCCTTGGCAAGGTCGAGTTCGAGCTTCATGCCGTCGTGCGCCTTGCGTGCGCGGGCGGCGCACTCGTCAGCGTCGAACGTGTCGAAATCGGCCAGACCGGCGCACCAGGCGGGGTCATTTGCGCTCTCGGCGCCCTTCATGCCCTCGATGGCCTCGAGGTACTGCTGCTCGAACTTGTCGAGCTTGGGCTGGCAGCGGCCGATGGAACTCTCGGAGCGCAGCCAGATGGTGACGTCGTAGCCCCAGTAGGCCGTCTGCAGCGCAATCTGCGAGCCCAGCACGCCGCCGCCGGCAACCACGATCTTCTTGAATGCCATGGCATGTCCTCTCGTTGGAATTGAACGTGTCAAACCGCGATTCTAACGTAGTTGGCACCTTCGACCAACGACGCACTTCGTAGGTGCGCCGGTACAAGAGGTAGACGGGGCTAGTACACGGTAGCGCCGCGGTTTTGGACACCCGGACGGAAAATTCCCGTCACCTCACCGGCAGTAGTGATGGACCCGCAAGCAACAAACGACTCGTCGCCAAGAGCGACAACCGCCTCCGCCACCGAGTCAAAGGTCCCGACGGGCGTATTGCCAGCAGCCTCAAACAACTTGGCCAGTTCCTCGGCAGAGAGGGCCCGTGGCGAGGAGGTCTGCGTGCAAAACACGCGTGGGAACTCCGGTGCGAGCAGCCGAACGATGCCCTCGACGTCCTTGTCGGCGAGAACCGCGCAGAGAAGCGCGGGGCGCTTATCTACGCTTGACGCAACTCCACGCACGGCGGTGAGGAAGGTCGCCACGCTTTGCGGGTTGTGGCAGGCGTCCACAAGAGCAACGGGCTCGGCACGCACCACGTCAAAGCGACCAGGCGTGGGGCAGGTGACCACGGAGCCAAAGAGCTTCTCGGCATCAAGCGGCCGGCCTAGATAGTCCTCGGCAAGCTGCACGGCGCAGGCGATGTTCGCCGCCTGGTAGACGGGCTTGAGCGCGCTCACCTCCGCATACGAGGCGCGCGTGGTGCGCACGTCGACCATAAGCGAGCCGCCAATGCGGTTTGGCCTCTCAATCACGCGATATGTGGCGTGCGGGAGGTCCGCATGCTTGCGGGGCACGCCGGGATGCATCTCCCCTGCCGCGTCGGCAAGCACCTCGGGCCGCAGGAGCGTGGGCACCACGTCCTCGCATGCGCACTGGTCGAGAAACACGTCCTCCATCGTGTCCGGCGTGGCTGTGCCCACGCCCAGAACGCAACTGCGGCCGCGCTTGATGATGGCGGCCTTCTCGCCGGCGATCTTCTCCAGCGTGTCACCAAGGATGCGCATGTGATCGAGGCCAATGCCCGTAATGGCAACACTTTTGATGGACTTCACGGCAGATGTGGCATCCCAACGCCCGCCCATGCCGCACTCGAGCACGGCCACGTCCACGCCCGCTTCGGCAAAGACCACGCACGCAGCAACGGTGAGCAGGTCGAACTCGGTGATGTCGTAGGGTCTCTCGCATGCCGCGGAGCGCTTGGCATTCACGCGCCTGCCTGCTTCCTGCGCTGCCACAATGCCACGCGCAAAGGCGTCCTCGGAGACGGGAGAGCCCGCAACCTCCATGCGCTCGGTGTAGCTCACGAGCTCGGGCGAGGTGTAGAGCGCCGTGCGCAGCCCCTCCCCGCGTAGGATCGCAGCGGTAAAGCGTGCGGTTGACGTCTTGCCGTTGGTTCCAGCTATCTGCACGCTCTGGAAGGCAAGGTCAGGGTTGTCAAGCTCTGCGAGCATGTCCTCCACGCTCTCGAGCATGGGACAGATGCCAAAGCGCAGCGCGGAGTGGAGAATCCCCAGCGCCTGGTCGTAGGTTGTGTGGGGAACGTCGAACGGAAGCTGGTAGGTCATGGTGAGCCTATATATCCCTTCTTGCGATACGGTGCGTACCATAGGGCCATGGTCTTACGGCCTAGAGCCCCAGCAGCCTGAGCGCCTCGGCACGGCTCTTCGAGTCGCTCTTGAGACAGCCGCGCACGGCAGACGTCACGGTCTTTGCGCCGGGAGTACGGATACCACGGATGGTCATGCAGGTGTGCTCTGCTTCAATAACGACAAGGACCCCTAGAGGGTCGAGCTCGCGCACCATGGCATCGGCGATCTGCCCCGTGAGGCGCTCCTGAAGTTGCGGCCGCCGAGCAAAGCCAGACACGCAGCGGGCAATCTTCGAGAGTCCCGTGATCCGACCGTCCCGCGGAATATAGCAGACGTGCGCATGGCCAACAAAGGGCAACAGGTGGTGCTCGCACATCGAGGAGAACGGGATGTCGCGCACGACAACCATCTCCTCGTTGCCCGGCTCATGGAACTGCTTACGCAGGTAGGCAGCAGGGTCCTCCTGCATACCTCCAAAAATCTCCTCGCAGGCGCGCGCCACGCGGTCCGGCGTGCCCTGGAGGCCCTCCCTATCTGGATCCTCGCCGATGGCAAGAAGGAACTCGCGAACCGCCGCTTCGACGCGGGGTTTGTCGAGACGCCCGTATTGTGTCTCCGAGTTGTTGTCCACCGCTACCCCACCATCCTCTGAGCCGCCTCGACCACGTGCTTGGCCAGCACCGCCGTGGTGACGGAGCCCACGCCGCCAGGAACGGGCGTGATGGCACGCACGATTGGCTCGACGGCATCGTAGTCAACGTCTCCCACAAGCTTGCCTGCCTTCTCGTCCCAGTTGATGCCCACGTCGACAACAACCTGCTGGGGAGCGGCACACGCTGCCCCAACCGTGCCAATGTGACCCGCCGCCGCAACCACGATGTCTGCGTCCTTGCACGCCGCAGCAAGGTCACGCGTGTGCGTGTGGCACATGGTCACGGTGGCATTTCTCGCCTGGAGCATCATCGAGACAGGCTTGCCAATGACAAGCGAGCGGCCGACCACGGTTACCCTGGCGCCGTCGAGCGGCACCTGGTAGTAGTCGAGAAGTTCTACCACAGCCTCGGCAGTGCAGGGCGGAAAGCCAAGCTGTCGCCCGGCAAAGACGCCGTAGAGCGAACCAGCCGTGATGCAGTCCACGTCCTTGGCGGAATCGAGCAAGGCGCAGATTGCGGCCTCATCCAGGGACTTCGGCAGTGGTCTAAAGAGAAGGCAGCCGTGGATAGACGTGTCCTCGTTGACCTCGCGGATAACGTCTGCCAGCCACTCCTGCGAGCAATCCGCAGGCAGGACGAATTTGCGAAGCCCCAGGCCAACCTTCTCGGCACGCTTGGTGGCACCCCGCTCGTAGGAGAGGTCATCCTCGCGCTCCCCCACCCGCACGATGGCGAGCGTGGGTCGCACGCCCTTCTCAGCAAGTGCCTCCACCTGGGGGATTAGCCGTTCCGTAAGCGCCTTCGCGACCGGCGCACCTTTCATTACCTGCTGGGCCAACGGATTCCCCTCTCAACTCGCACGTAGGCGTCGTCTGCCTTCTTGCATCCCTCGTCGAGCATCTCCTGCGTATGGGTAAGGAGAGCCTCGGCGTACTCACGATCGGTCATCGACTTGGCGTTGATGAAGATATTGAGGCTCACGGCCTTGAGTGCGGACGAGAGAAGCGTGGCACCAGCGCCGGCATCGCTAATCGCGATTTTGGTGCCAATGCGGCTTATCTCGTCTACCAGGTCTATGGCCTCGCAGGTCTTCTCCATGATCTTGAGGGGCGGCTCGCATGCAGACCGCAGCGCGGCCTCCATGACCTCGGCCTTGTGTGCCCGCTCCTCCTCGGTCGACTTGGGAAGACCGTAGGCGCGCGAGAGCGGCTCGAACGCCTTGGCGTCCTCGTCGGCCAGGGCGAGAAGGTCCGCGCGGACGGCCTCGAAGCGTGGGATGAGCTCCTCGATGCGCCCCTGGACGTCCGCATACTTCTTCTTGCCAAGCGTGAGGCTCGCGACCATCTGCCCAAGCGAGGCACCCACGGCGGCGGCGACCGCCGAGGCCCCACCCCCACCAGGCACAGGAGCCTTGGACGCGAGCACGTCCGAGAACTCCCCCAACCGCAAATCCGCAACAGTATCCATGAGTCCCTCCCAAGAAGGAAAAGAGTCAAAGCAAACCTAAATTAGAGGTGCGCCCAAGCGACTCCCCAAGGTGCCCGCCGATAAGCTCGACGTGCCGCAGGGGCCAACCGCGTCGGGCTGCCTGAGGTTATCCCAAGGCTCCCGCACTTCTCTAAGCGAGACTTTCTGAGCGCGCAGCGCGAAGCAGTCTCCCGTGAGAAGCGCGGGAGCCCCGGGGGGGTGCTTAGAACAGCCCGACGATCTTGCCGTCAGGCGTCACGTCGATCTTCTCGGCGGCCGGCACCTTGGGGAGTCCGGGCATCGTCATGATGTCCCCCGTGAGCGCCACTATGAAGCCAGCGCCCGCGGAGACCTTGAGGTTGCGCACCGTGATGCGGAAGCCCTCGGGGGCGCCGAGCTTGTGCTGGTCGTCGGTGAAGGAGTACTGGGTCTTCGCGACGCAGATGGGGAGCTTGCCAAAGCCCTGCTCCTCGAGCTCCTTGAGCTGCTTGGCCGCCTTGGTGGTGTAGTCCACGCCATCGGCGTGATAGATCTTGGTCGCGATGGCGTCGAGCTTGTTGGCGATCGTGTCGTCCACGTCGTAGGCGAACTGGAAGTCGTTGGGCTGGTCGCAGAGACGAACGACCTCCTCGGCGAGCGCCAGGCCGCCCTCGCCGCCCTTTGCCCACACCTCGGAGAGCGCCACGTTCACGCCGAGCTTGTTGCACTCGTCCTCGACGAGCTTGAGCTCGGCCTGGGTGTCCGTGGGGAACGCGTTGATGGCAACGACGACCGGAAGCCTGAAGACGTCCTTGATATTCGAGACGTGGCGGAGCAGGTTGGGCAGGCCGGCCCTCACGGCGTCGAGGTTCTCCTCGGTAAGCTCTGCCTTGGGGACGCCGCCGTTGTACTTGAGGGCCCGGACGGTGGCCACGAGCACGACGGCGTTGGGGTGCAGGCCGGCGTAGCGGCTCTTGATGTCGAGGAACTTCTCGGCACCAAGGTCGGCACCGAAGCCCGCCTCGGTGACCACGTAGTCCGCGAGCTTGAGGGCGGTCGTGGTCGCCTCCACGGAGTTGCAGCCGTGGGCGATGTTGGCGAAGGGGCCGCCGTGCACGAAGGCGGGGTTGCCCTCGAGCGTCTGGACCAGGTTGGGCTTGATGGCATCCTTGAGCAGCGCCGTCATGGCACCCTCGGCGTGGATGTCGTGGACCGTGACGGGCTTGCGGTCGTAGGTGTAGGCAATGACCATGCGGCCGAGGCGCGCCTTGAGGTCCATGAGGTCGGTCGCCAGGCAGAAGCACGCCATGACCTCGGAGGCCACGGTGATGTCGAAGCCGTCCTCGCGCGGCATGCCGTTCGCGACGCCGCCAAGGCCGTCGACGATGCTCCTGAGCTGGCGGTCGTTCATGTCGACGCAGCGCTTCCACACGATGCGGCGCGGGTCGATCCCCAGGGCGTTGCCCTGCTTGATGTGGTTGTCGAGCATCGCGGCGCAGAGGTTGTTGGCCGCGCCGATGGCATGGAAGTCGCCCGTGAAGTGGAGGTTGATGTCCTCCATGGGGACGACCTGGGCGTATCCGCCGCCGGCGGCACCGCCCTTGATGCCAAACACAGGTCCCAGGGAAGGCTCGCGCAGGCAGAGCATGGCGTTCTTGCCCATCTTGCAGAGGGCGTCCTCGAGGCCGACGGACGTGGTGGTCTTGCCCTCGCCGGCAGGCGTGGGGTTGATTGCGGTGACGAGAATGAGCTTGCCCTTCATGGGCACGTCCGTGAAGGCGTGGATGTCGACCTTCGCCTTGTAGTTGCCATAGAGCTCGAGCTGCTCGGGACCCAGGCCAGCCCTCTTGGCGACCTCGGTGATTGGCAGCATCCTGGCCTCTTGGGCAATCTCGATGTCGGACTTAGCCATCTCCAGACTTCCTTTCGCTTTATGGCGCTGGTCGACGCCAACGGTTACCGAGTTTCACGGGACGAACTGACCGCACACCATTGTGACCTGTCAGTTCCCCTTTGAGCTGAAAACCACGCGATGGTCATGTGTTTGACTCAATCGCGTAAAGCGAAGGAGGCCAAAGTGAAGCTATCCCAACCAAGGAACTCACGATTGACGGATGGGACGTCCAGGCAGAGAAGGAGACCCGTCTTTCATGAGCCGACGCACGCGCCTCACCACAGGAGACACAAGGACGGCTAGAACCGCCAACGTGGTTGCAATCTCCTGGGCGTCGTCCTTCCTTCTCAGCTGCTTGAGCTCGTGGCCAATCTCGTCGCCCTCGTGGTCCGTGGCGTAGCGCCAAGGGATGTGGCGCAGGTAGTAGTACCAGCTCCCCTTCCCCACCACGCCAGCCAGCCACGTGCCCCACTTGCCCAGCCGCGCAATGAGCGCGAGGGCATAGCGTGTGAGGCCATACGCCGGGCCAAAGGTCTTCCCCATGCGAATAGCACCGCGCCTGTCGTAAAACGAGCAAGCCGCGTGGAAGAACTCCATCTCCAGGTCCCACGGCGACATGTTCTTTGGCTGGTAGGTGGCGTTCATCATGTCGAAGGGTTCCCAGTCGCGCTCGTCGCGCACGAGCATGCGGCTTTCCTTCTCATACCCCTCGTAGACGGGCGTGCCCGGGAAGGGCGTGAGAATGGCCGGTTGGAGCTTCGAGGCGTCAATGTCCTTGGCAAACTGCACGGTGCGCATGATATCCTCGTGCGTGTCGGTATCTGCCCCCACCACGATGCTCGCGATGAGCTGGATGCCGTGGTCGCGGCAGGCCTTCCCCGCGCGGCGGATGTCCTCGATGGACTGGTGCTTGTTCACGGCGTCGAGCGTCTTCTGGTTGAGCGGCTCGATGCCAATGAGCACCCAATTGAGGTGCGCCTTGGCGAGAAAATCGAGCATCTCGGGGTCGTTGGCCATGTCCGTGCGCCCAAAGAAGAAGGTCTCCTTGAACTGCAGGTTCTCGGCGATGATGCGGCGGCAGATCTCCTTGGCGCGCTCCTTGTCCGCCGTGAAGTTGTCGTCCTCGAAGTTCATGTACTCGAAGCCCATCTCGTGGTAGTGCTTAATCTCTGCGATGACCGAGTCGACCGAGCGCTGGCGGTAGGGCGAGAACATGCGGCTCGTGGTGCAGAAGCTGCAGCGATAGGGACAGCCGCGCGAGGTCATGATGTCTGCCGCCTTCACGGGCGTCTTGAGCACCGAGTAATCTGGCCAGGGGATGGAGTCCAGATCACACACGGGCTTGCAGTGCACGATTCTATCGGGGATGCGACCCTGGAGCACGTCCAGGAACGTGCCCTCGGCCTCCCCCACCAGCACCTGGTCGGCGTGGCGGGCAGCCTCCTCGGGCATGGCGGAGGCATGCATGCCGCCGATGATCACGTGTGCATGTCCCTGCTTGTGGAAGAGGTCTGCCAGGTCGTAGGCACGCGGGGCATTGGAGGTCATGGTGTAGAGGCAGAGCACGTCGGTCTTCTCGATCAGGCGGTCAATATCAAACGAGCCGTTGAGCTCCTCGTATGCCTCCACGTGGTTGCCGGCGCGCTTTGCGATGCCCGCCAGGATGAGCGGCCCCGTGATGGAGTCCGGGGTTCCGTACACATGGGCTCCCCACTGGTAGGGCTTGAGCCTGCGAAGCCACGAGGCCGGCGTGATGAACGTGACAAACATGGTGCCCCCCTTGAGACGACGTCCCCAGAGGGGTTCCCTAGGGAAGTCGGTTCAACAGGAACACCAAGCGAGCGGTACCGCCCAAATTGCAAGCGGTAAAAATTTACCTGTGAACGGCGTTATTTCTGCCTTTATCGGTAGATAAACAGCCTTGAGCGGTACTGTTCAAAATGAGACAAAGGGACAGTCCCTTTGTCTCATCGCAAATCGGCGACGGTCTGGCGCTCGACAAGCGTGCCGGCAATCCTGATCTGCTGGACGTGGTAGTTGGGGCTTGTGCCAAGAAGCGCCTGCTCAAAGGCACGACGTCCGCGCGAGAAGAGGTCAAACCGAACGGTCGTGAGCCGGTTGTGCGGGACCGAGGCGGTAAGCGAATCGTCCACGCCCACCACGCTCACGTCCTCCGGCACCCTCCTGCCGGCATCCTCAAGCGCAGCAATGACACCGAGCGCCATCTGGTCGTTGGCAACGTAAACAGCCGTCATGTCCTTGTCGGCGGCAAGCGCCGCGCCAGCCTCGTAGCCGCTGTCAGCCGTCCAGTCCCCACGCAGCGGCTCGGCAACATCGATACCACGCACCTCGAGCGCGTCTCGCCAGCCCTGCTCGCGGAAGTTGGAGTCAACGGAGTACGAGGGGCCCGCCACAAAGCGAACCTGTCGATGCCCGCGCGAGAGCAGGTGGTCCATCACGAGCATGGAGCAACCATACTGGTCAGAGTCAACCGTAGTGCAATGGGGATGCTCGTACATGGTGAGTAGAACCGTGCCAAACCCCGGGCTAGGGCGGAAGGTATCGAAGTCCTCGGCCTTGATGCTCATGCTCATGATCATGGCGTCAACCGGCAGCGTGAGCATGCGCTTTGTCATGTGCTCGAGGGAGACCGGGTCATCGTCGCCCATCTCCACCATAGTGATGGCGTCACCGTGCTCTCGCGCGGCGGTCATGATGCCATCGAGCGTTGAGAGGTTGCCAAACTGGGTGATGTTGTAGATGCAGAGTCCCACGGAGCGGTATCGGCCGCTCCTGAGAGACCTTCCCGCAAAGTTGGGCCTAAAGCCAAGCTCGTCCATAGCCTTTTGCACTGCCCTGCGGGTCGACTCGCTCACGTTGGGCTGGCCGTTGGCTACGCGGGAGACAGTCTGCTGCGACACGCCCGCCCTCTCGGCGACATCTGCCATCGAGACGAAGCGATGAGAGCTGTCCTGACGCCCCGTACTCATCTCAAGCCCCCCTGCTCGAATGGGCCCAGTGGGGCCCTACCAATTACCGTCTGCCGGACAAGCGAGAAATTCCCCAAGACTCTCGCCGTCTAACCGTGTTGAGTACGTTAACATAACCCTGCTTGCAAACGAACCAGATTGCAAAATCGCTTGCTTACTGGGCAATTATCGCACACGAGAGGAGACCCCATGGTCAGCTCGGAGGCCCTTGGACGCACGCCATCGGGAGATTTGGTCCGCGTATTCACGATCACCACCCCCAGGGCACGCCTCAGGCTCATGGAGTTTGGGGCAGCGCTCCTCTCGCTGGAGGTCCCCGACGCCTCTGGAACGCAGGGGGACGTTCTTCTCGGCCTGGCATCGCTCGAGGACTACTTCGACAACCCCGCCTGCCATGGTTCCACCGTAGGGCCCATCGCAAACCGCACGGACGGGGCAGAGATGGCCATAGGCCCCGCCGTCGCCTGCCACCTTGCGAGAAACGATGGACCCGGCCAACGCAACAACCTCCACACCAGCCTTACCTCGGGGCTCCACAAGCGCGTGTGGAGGGCAGCCGCAGTCGAGAAGAGAAATGCGGTGCGCCTTACCTGCCAGCTTGGCGAGGGCGAGCTTGGACTGCCCGGCAACCGCATCTTCACCTGCGAAGTCTCGCTGGTCGACCTTCCCGACGACACCACGCGCCTCACGGTCTCGTACTCCTGCAAGACCGACGCTGTCACCTTTGTGAACATGACCAACCACAGCTACTTCAACCTGGCAGGCCACAACGCTGGCACCGCAATGGGAACGGTCGTGCGCCTCGAGGCAGACGAGTTTCTCCCCATCCGCGAGGACTCAGTCTCAACGGGCGAGATACGTCCCGTCGACGGAACGCCCTTCGACTTCCGTGAGCCTAAGCCACTCGGACGTGACATCAACGGGAACGACGAGCAGCTCCACCGAGCGCGCGGATACGATCACTGCTTCTGCATCCGGGGCTGGAAGCCGGGTACCCCACCGCGCCTGGCCCTCTCCGCCCTTGACCCCGCTAGTGGCCGCACGCTTGAGATACGCGTGAGCACGCCGGGCGCGCACCTCTACACGGGAAACTGGCTCGATGATGCCAACGCCAAAGGCGGCGAGACCTACCTGCCGCGCGCAGGCTTTGCGTTTGAGCCCGAGTTCTACCCGGACTGCGCCCACCACTTCTCGTGGCCGCAGCCAATCTGCACGCCATCCCAGCCGTACACCCAAACGATCGTCTACCAGCTGGGAACCATGCCCCGTTGAGGGAAAATGCTGTAAAGGTGAGACGGGCGCTGCCCCCTCATTGCGTTGATGCGTTCCCCGGCATGCCGGGAGGAAGGAGAACACGATGAACGAGACGTGCGCCGGTCACAAGGACGGCTTCGAGCGAGCGCGGCAGCTCTTCTGCCAGGAGTTTGGCGAACCCCCCGCAGGAGAGCGCCTGCTCCGGGTACACGCCCCTGGCCGCTCGGAGATTGCCGGCAACCACACCGACCACGAGGGAGGCCACGTTATCGCGGGCGCGCTGGACGTGGCTGTAAACGCACTCGCTCGCCCCAATGGCCTGGGCGTTGTGCGCCTTGCAAGCGACGGCTACCCCACCATCGAGGTCTCCCTCGACGTTCTCGACCCCCAGGACGCCGAGAAGAACACCACCGCCTCGCTGGTAAGGGGCATGGCGTTCAGGATGGCCCAGGACGGCAGGACCCCCGCGGGCTTTGACCTTGCCATGACGAGCACCATCCCCGTGGGCGGGGGGCTCTCCTCGTCCGCAGCGGTCGAGGCAGCGCTGGGACGTGCGATGGAGGCCCTCTGGGAGGGGCGGAGCTATGACGCCCTCGAGATGGCACGCATGAGCCAGTTTGCCGAGAACGTCTACTTTGGCAAGCCCTGCGGCCTCATGGACCAGGCGTCCGTCTGCCTGGGCGGCCTCGCTTTCATCGACTTCGCCGTTCCCGAGGATCCCGTGGCCCGGCGCCTGGAGTTCGACTTCGAGGACCACGGCTATGCGCTCTGCCTGGTAGACGTTGGCTCGAGCCACGCCGACCTCACCGACGCGTACGCTGCCATGCCCCAGGAGATGCAGGCAGTTGCCGCCGTGTTTGGGAAGAAGCGCCTCTGCGAGGTTGACCAGGACGACTTCGATGCCCACGTCCCCGAGCTGCGGTGCGACCTTGGCGACCGCGCGGTACTGCGCGCCATCCACTACTGGCGCGAGAACGAGCTGGTCGACAAGCGCTGGGCGGCACTCAACGCCCCGGACATCGACGCCTTCCTCTCATGCACCCGCACCTCGGGTGCGAGCTCGGCAATGTTCCTCCAGAACGTCTCGTGCGGCGTGGAGAGCCAGCCTGCCATGGTGGCGCTTGGGCTTGCCGAGCGCGTTCTCGACGGTCGCGGCGCCACGAGGATCCATGGAGGCGGCTTTGGCGGCACCATCCAGTGCTTTGTCCCGCTCGACATGGTCGAGGAGTTCTCCGACCGTATGGACGCATGGCTTGGCGCCGACTCCTGCAGGCGCTACCGCATCTCTGACAGGGGGGCGTACGCGGAATGGGAGTAGAGAGCACTCATACGCCCATTGACGGCGCTGCCCTGGTTGCTGCTGCTGCGGGGATTGTCGACTATGCTGCCAACCATGGGCTTATCGGCTGGGCGGACCGTGTCTGGGGCGTGAATGCCGTGCTTGAGGCCGTGGGCGCAACCGGCCCCGGTCCCAGCGACGCGTGGGTGCTCGCCGAGGGACCAGACTCCCCTGCCGTGACGCAGGGCTCAACGGCCACGGCACCAGACGACCTTCTCGCCCCGCTCGCCGAGGCCGCGGTGGCTAACGGCTGCACCGCAGACACCGCGAGCGGCCGTGACCGCATAGCCATGCGCGTCATGGGGCTTCTCATGCCCAAGCCCTCAGACGTCGAGGCAACGTTCAAGGGTCTTCTCGCGCAGGATGGCCCCAAGGCTGCGACCGACTGGTTCTATGGCACCTGCTGCGACGCCGGCTACGTGCGCCGCACTGCCATTGCCCGGAACGTCTGCTGGAACACGCAGACGGACTGGGGGTCGCTGGAGATAACCATTAACCTCTCCAAGCCTGAGAAGGACCCGCGCGAGATTGCTGCGGCGGGCAAGGCGCCTACGGGCGAGAAGTACCCAGCCTGCCAGCTCTGCATTGAGAACGAGGGTTACCCCGGGCGCGCCGCCACAGACCCCATGGGCGCGCATCCCGCCAGGCAGAACCTGCGGATCATCCCCATCTCCCTTGGCAGCGAGCGCTGGGGCCTGCAGTATAGCCCGTACGCTTACTTCAACGAGCACTGCATTGCCATGAGCGCAAGTCACCGCCCCATGCACGTGGACCGCGCCTCGCTCTCGTGTCTCTTCGACTTTGTGGACCTATTGCCCCACTACTTCATTGGCTCCAACGCTGACCTGCCCGTGGTTGGCGGTTCGATCCTCTCGCACGACCACTTCCAGGGCGGCGCGCACGTCTTTCCCATGATGCGCGCGGCCACGGCCGAGAGGTTCTCGCTGCCGGGCTTTCCAGAGGTTTCCGGCGAGGTACTCCACTGGCCCCTCTCGGTCCTGCGCCTCTCCTCCAAAAGCCGGGAACAGCTGCTCGGCGCCTGCGACCACGTTATTACCGCATGGCGCGCCTGGAGCGACGAGTCAGTAGGTGTGGTTGCGCATGACGCGGACGGCACGCCACACAACACGGTGACCCCCATCGTGCGACGCGTGGATGCCCAGGGCAACGTGGGTGGCACCACGTACGAGGCCTATCTCGCCCTACGCTGCAACGTCACAAGCACCGAGCATCCGCTCGGTGTCTTCCACCCGCACGAGGAGTGGCACCACATCAAGCGCGAGAACATCGGCCTCATCGAGGTCATGGGGCTTGCAATCCTGCCGCCGCGCCTGGTAGGCGAGCTTGGACGCGTGGAGGATCTGCTAGTTGCGGGAGCAACCAGGGAGCAGATGGCCGCGGATTTGCTGGCGTCCTCACACGCAGCATGGGCGGAGCAGCTTGCCGAGGAGAACCCCGGGCTTCCCGCTGCAAACGTGCACCAGGTGGTGCGCGACGGTGTGGGCCTGGTCTTCTCGCACGTGCTTGAGGACGCTGGCGTCTTCAAGTGGGACGAGGCCGGCCGCGCGGCGCAGATGCGCTTTGTGGCGTCGCTGTAGCGGCAGACGGCGGCGAACGGTTGGGGCCATCCCGGCAGCGCTGGGATGGCCTTTTCGTTTGCGTGAGGCGCGCCCGCATCCCTATTTCGAAAACCTGCGGCTTAATTGCTGTTATTTTAAAGTACTGCTGAGAATAACCGCAGGTAAACGCCTTGAGTGCCATTTGGGAGCTACTACTAAACCGCACGTTTCTACGTGGTGAGGGTTCCCGAGAGGCGAGGAATACCGACCAGATACACTATGCAGAGAAGCGGGAAGTTGAGCCGGGGAGGTCAGCATGGAATCCGAGACAAGCCTGGAACGGGTTGCGCGGGACATTACTACGCTTGCAAGCTTCCTAGGGATGCGAGACGTGCCCGCACTCAGTCACTACGCCCTTGTCGCGCGCTACGGCTTTGAGCAGGCAGACGTGATGGCGCTCTTTGGCGGCTCCATTCTTGCTGGCGGGGACGTGTTGGCAGACGCGATGCGTGCCGGCGTCGCACGCACGTACGTAATCGTGGGCGGCGCTGGGCACACCACAGAGACGTTCAGGGCGAGGGTGCGCGAGCTCTGCCCGGAGCTGGAGTTTGCAGACGATGCCACCGAGGCACAGATCTTCTCGGCATACCTATCCCACGCTCATGGACTTGAAGCAGACCTGCTGGAAACTCGCTCAACCAACTGCGGAAACAACATCACCTACCTGCGAGACCTTCTCGCCGAGAAGGGCATTTCCTGCAAGAGTCTGATTCTCTCGCAGGACGCCACCATGCAGAGGCGCATGGTCGCCGAGGTCGAGAAGGAGATGCCCCGCGTGCTGCCCATCGCATTTGCCACCTATGCGGTAAGCGTGGTTGTGCGCGACGGCGAGCTGGCCTTTGACCACTCCCCGCTTGGCATGTGGAACATGCGCCGCTACCTGACCCTGCTCATGGGCGAGATTCCGCGCCTCACCGACAACGAGAACGGCTATGGACCGTGTGGCCAGGGCTTTCTTGCGCATGTGGACATCCCTAACGAGGTAAGGGCCGCATGGGAGCGCCTTCTCGCGCACTATCCCTGGTCGATGAGGAAGGCGGACCCCCGCTATGCGGGGTAGCGTGGCGGGATAGCCTGGCGGGTGCGACCTCCCCTCTTTCCTGCAGAATCCGATTGTTTAGCCACCTCTAACCAATCGGAATTTGCAGATTAAAAGCTCGCCTTGTAAATTTCCATTGGTTAGCGCCGCCAACCGATTGGAATTTGTAAGTCGAGAAAAAGGGCCTGCGGCGGCATCAACCGTCGCAGGCCCAGCAGACACCGGGAATGAGAGAACCTTGCCGCTTTACGCCAAATCGGCAATCTGGGCGCGAAGCTGCTCGATGGACTGCTCCAGCTCCTCGGCGCGGTCGCGCTTCTTCTGGATGACCTCGGGCGCCGCCTTGGCAACAAATCCCTCGTTGGAAAGGGTGCGCTGGGTACCGGCAAGCTCCTTCTCGGCCTTTGCCAGCTCCTTCTCAAGGCGCTTGCCCTCGGCAGCAAGATCAACCAGCCCGCCGAGCACCACGAAGATCTCAAGCGCACCGTCGGCGACGCTCACGGAACCCGCAGGCTTGTCCTGCTGGGCACCAAGCGCCAGCTGATCCACGTGACCCACGCTGCAGATGAAATCGCGCTGGGACTCGAGAACGGCAACGTCCTCGGCGGCGGCGCGCACGCAGACGTCAAGCTCTGCCTTGGGCGACAGGCGATAGCGGGCGCGCGTCGAGCGCACGGCAGAGACCACGCGGCGGGCAAGCTCGAAGTCGTGCTCGGCCTTGTCGTTCACAAAGGCAGCGAGGTCTGCGGGCTCGGGCCACGCAGCGGTCATGAGGAACTGCGCGGAGTGGTCATCGAGGCCGCTTGCGGGCAGCGCGTCCCACACGC
>Ga0256406_1004338_pt1 | contig 16376 bp, 13 predicted proteins | sample RumenRJG_03DNA_FD_185986 | JGI IMG/M metagenome (GOLD analysis project Ga0256406, IMG submission 185986) | Bovine rumen microbial communities from Lethbridge, Alberta, Canada - RJG_03 | ecosystem: Host-associated > Mammals > Digestive system > Stomach > Rumen | place: Canada: Alberta | collected... | reverse complement strand
TGGTTTAGCTGTCAAGGGCTACGCCGCGAAGCGGTGCTCCGCACCCTTGACAGTTAAGCCAGGCTGAGATACACAGCAGCCAGAGGTCGAAGGAATACACTGAACAAGAAATCTGTTCCGTAGTTTACACAAAACTATTGACACTATCCGGAAAACATCAATCATATGCTCTGCAAAATAACCATATGCTTCCTTATCAAAATCCTCTCCTGAAACCTTGAAGAGCTTCTTAAACTTTCCGTATGGTAATTTCTTGACAAAATCTTTCGCATATTCTTCTCCAGCAGCATCATTAGACTCAAAATATGTCGTTATATTCAGCATCCCATCTTTCAATTCGCACTTGAGATTCTGAACTTCATATTGACCATTTCCTGAAATCTCTGCAGTGAAAGATGCTTTCGGAGCTGCTTCTGCCATTTCTCTGAAAAGGCCAACATCATTAAGTTCACCATAGTGACCATACGGTCCTAATGCGGTAATACTCACTTTACTACCTTCAGAAACAATTTCTGATATCATATCCTCCGTTAGATTTTTTAAATTGACATCTTTTCCATTCACCTTAATGAACGAAAAATACTGCGGTCTTTCTCCATCATAAAGACCCACAATCTCCAACATTCCTTTGATTTCCGTGGTACTACCCTCAATCGTCAATTCTAATTGATAATCAGCTGTCATTTTATTATTCCTCCCATGCTTTATAATCTGTGACCACTATCATTCACTATGCCAACTCGAAATAGCATGCCTTCCGATCGACCGATTTCGTAACCTTGCCCTCATCTACCAGTTGTCTGAGCAACGCTGATATTCTCTGATTTGAATATCCACTCAATTCCGAATCATAGCGCATTATTTCAGTAACTGTAGCAGGACCACATATGCTCAGTGCATCAAGAATAGCTTCCTTGACACTCTCATTCTCCATCTGGGTTTTTGTCATATGTGTTTTCCGGTATTCTTCCTCTTTCTTTTTTCTCTCAATTTCTTCGGGACTATCCGGAATCGCATACTTCTTTTCAAGCTCTTCAGATAACGCTTTCAGCTTTGATGCCTCACTTGACTCTGCCGCATCCATGTTTCTCTGGAACTCTTTCTGGATATCTCCCCTGCTATCTTCCTTTTCTTTAATCTTCGAAGTGTTGCTTTCTATTGCAAGGTTCAATTCCTTCTTTCTAGAAAACTTGAAGAAGCCCAAGCTTTCCAATTCTCGCTTGTCATTTTCAATTTGCTGCTTCAGATCAGCGATTTCTTTTTCACAATTAGCAGTCTTATCCTCTTTTATTCGGAGAAGTCTCGCCTTCTGATCGGAAGTATCTTTCTTAATCTGCTCAGTTCTTTCCTGTTCTTCCTTTTTTCTATCGCTTTTTAACTGCGCAACCTTCTTCTCCCATTCAGCCATTTCCTGTTTTCTTTTAGCTTCAGCCGCTTCGGCTTCGGCTTTTTCTCTGGCTATCCTTTCCTCTTCGGCTTTTTTAGCTTCCTCAGCTTTTTTCTTCTTCTCTGCCTCTGCCTTTTCCTTAGCCACTTTGTCTGCCTCGGCCAATTTTGCAGCAAGTTCGGGATCTCTGGGTTTTCTTACACCAGATGATTTCAAGCCCAGCATTTCATCAATATAAGGACGGCAAATCTGCTCGCCAAAAAGGAAAACATCACATGGCAAATCCGGTCTTTCCATTCCTTTAACAATCTTCGCGGAAATATTGCCGGATTTGCTAACCTTAACTACAACACCTGCGGATTCATCAAACATATCGTACAGTTTTTTAACGATACCTTCTTTAAGCAAATACCTACGAACACCAAGTACTGCCAACGCAAAAACAAGGAACTTATTATTCTGCAACGTTTCAGCGTCTAATGAAATTCCACCATCCTCATTCAGATCAATTTCTCCAGTACCCGACTCAATTGCACTTTGACATGTTTTTCTCTCATCTCTTACATACAGTTCAGTTGAAAGCTTCCCCTGGCCTCTTCTATATATAAGAGTGGCTGCCATGTCCATAAAATCAACTGTAACCTGTGTACCCTCTTCAGCTTCGCAAGGATCCACAAGACCTTCTGGATCTATTGTATTCTCAGTAACAATATGAATAAATGTCGAAATGTCAGCATGATTCATAAACACATTCAGTGTGCGATCATATCCATCCATCTCATATCCGCCCCAAATAGCAACCTCTTTTTTAGTGCCATCAGGAAGCGTTGCTATCTGCTTAATAAAACCCTGACCACTATGGAGGGCTTCCATCATCTCATCATCAGATACTTCCACTTCCTCGCCTGTAGCTACATCCATTTTTTTAGCCATGTTACTGTCTCCTTTGTGTTTTATTCATTGTTTACAGAGCATCCTTAAATTGTGAAATCACAGCTATCCACCATACGGTTAAACTGCTGAAGAGGAATGATTTTTATATTCTTTCCTTTTGTTTTATTAAGTTCCAGGGCTCGCTCGTGTTTCTTCGTTCCAACACCAAAACGCTCGTGGTAAATCAAATAATCAGTATCCATGACCGTAGAGCTGCGAACCACACCCCCATTTTCTTCTATTACTTCCCTAATTGGCGGTTCCGTGAAAGAATCAAAACCTGACAAAACAAAATTCTTTCCAGCAAAGAATTCCTTCATCTTTGCTTTATCGCCTTCGCTTGGTGATTTCTTCTCATTATCTTCGGAACTATCCATTCCCGCTGCAAGGGCAGCATATGCTTCTTCAATAGAGAGATTTCCTATAGCGTCGTCATCAAATTCTTTTCCGCTTGCTTTAAGCCCTTCTCGGATCATATCGGTCGCATCTTCTATCTCACCGGAAGAGTCGTCTTCATCGTCTTCTGGATAATCCTCTCCAAAAGATGGATCCATGTCAGCCATCATCTTGAACATTGCAGTTTTCTGTGCGAGTTCCGGATCATCGATTACTTCCAAGGCTTTCTCGTACCATTCCACCGCCGTCTTCATATTACCAGGTGTACCATTAGCAAACTGATAACATCTTCCAAGATCTCTCATTGCCAATCCATATCCCTGTTCTGCCGCAGTCTTTATCAATTCAAATGCCTTGTGTGCATCCTTTTTAACATTCAAGCCGGACATATATTCACATCCTAGATTATGCTGACAAGCAGGACTTCCTACATCCGCGCCCTTCTGATAAAGCTCAATTGCCTTATCCATATCTTCATCCACGCCACGACCATGATGATATGCTAAAGCCAACGTCCAATATCCGTCTGGATTCCCCTGTTTCACAGCTTTCTCGGCCCACATCACGCTTTCTTCATAATCTTTTCCTTCGCCTGCCTGCTCAAGTGAGCCACCCAATTTCATTAGTCCGCCCGCAAGATCTGCCTGTGCCTGTGCATCACCTGCCTTGGCTTTCACAACTGCCTCTGCCAGCTTACGGTATTCAGCAGCACAAGCCTCTGCATCTTCATCACCTTCATCTGCAGCTTTCTGCATCCATTCAGCAGCCTTGGCAAAATCCCTGTCAGTTCCAAACCCTTTTGCAGTGAAAAGCCCTACGTTAAACATCGCCTGGTCATCTCCGGTCTCCGCAAGTTTAACAAACCAGTAATATGCTTTTTCAGGATTCTCATCCACTTCATCATCTCCGTTAAGATACGCCATTGCCAGTTGTTCCATAGCACTCGGATCACCATCATTAGCCGCTTCTTCCATATCTTCCATTGAAAGATTTTCCAAAGCGAACTGATTCATAATCTCATCAGAGTAAGGTCGAACCATTCGCGGTGCACCAAAGAGGGCTGTACAAAGTAATGCCGGTCTCTTTTTCCCTTCAACTATTTTTACCTTTATTTCATCATCACCTTTTACCTCAAAAAGGATACCCTGCAGCTCCGGATCCAAATCAGAGCACTCTTCTATCATTCCTTTTTCCTGAAGGTATTTGTTTACACCCTCGGCTACAGCGTAAGCTATCTTGACAGTATCTTCATCGCCTTCATCAACCGTAACCTCATCACCCGTTGCCGTTCCGTGAAGTGCCATTCTGCTATTCGTATGCATTTCATCTCTAACATACAGTGAGATTTCAGCATTATCCCCATCGTAAGCTATGACAGCTGTCAAGGGGGCAGCGTCTATAAACTCCACAGTAACATCTTGCTTCGACTCAAGTGAAACCTTTGACTCAAGTTCAGCCAAAGCACTCATTGCATCTCCATCAACATAAACATTAATCATTTTTTCTTCCTCCTTGACGCTTTATTTTTTGCCTTAGGAAACGCTTCGATAAGCTCTATCCACTTAATTAGCGTGTCCTCTTTTAAAACCATTCTTGCCTTTAACGTACCACTGTCTTTGTTCTCCAAGACATAGTACATGTGATTCTTGTACTCATGGATTGCAAATGATCCATGAGCGAATGCACACCTGATTGCATAAAACAATGAATCTGTCTTGCCGGTACATAACTTTTGATTCTCTGTATGTATCACAATCTCGTCCGCAAATCTGACCGTTTTATCTAATCCTTGTTCCTTACACGCTTCTTCAATCTCTTTTATAGGCTTTACTATCCACCCGGACTTCAGAAATGGAGACTCTCTTCTCAATGCAGCATTTAAGGAATTCATATTTATCTGTCGAAACTTAAAAGTTTTGGCTCTGGCACTTACCCCGGAAACAGGCGTCTCTATCACATAAAACCTATATATACGTGCAAACCGCTCGTCCTTGAATGAATAATTGCCGTCAAACTTCCACCTAATTGCCATATACCATTCCTATACCTGATATCTTCTCAAATCAATTCCCTGGCGTTGTGCCATTTCTACCAGTTCTTCAGGTGATGCCCTATCTACTTCGAACGACTCAACTAATGCCCCTCCAAATCCGCCGCCAAAAAATGCTCCGAGACATTCGTTACGCAGATCATTTCTTAATTCATCAACATCAATCGTAATCATTTCATCATCCATGCCGTTTACCTCCATCAACAACTTCTATCTGATCCCCTTGGCCTCTTAACCAGATATCTACGCCATCACCATAGACTTCCGCACTTATAAGCCATCCCGTTTCATCGTGCCGTACTATTTCTGCGGTAGGGAATCTATCAAGTACCGCTTCTATGCTCAGTCCTTTATACAGGAACAGAATCTTTCTCAGCTCTCCGCCAAACATGAACTGGATGCGTTTCCGAAACTCCCCTTCTTCAAACCTTTCAGCATATGGAACATGGAAATGCTCATCCAGAACTTCGTATTCAGCAATGCGGTCAATCCGATAAATTGTTGGGAACGGACGCTTCGGTACATCCGGCATTTCCTCACTTACGGAAATGTAAGCACATAAGTAGAAGTAGTACTCTGAAAACATAATGCCAACCGGCTGTATCATGCGCATGACCTTGTCAGGTTCTTTAAGCTTCTGGTAGCGAATCCGCATCAACCTATGTTCATAAACAGCACTGCTGATATCCCACATGTCATCAACAAACTTTTTCCCATGATGTGGTTCGAGATAATGGAATTTCTCATTGCTGATCAGATCCGATACCTGCTTGTAATTCTTATACGGAACACAACACTGAAGCAGTTTGTCAATAATCGGATACATCTCTGCCTTTGTAAGCGACCTGCTTTCAAGCAGAATTTTGCAAACTGTCAGTATCTCGCTGTTTGTGAGGCTCTTTCTCTGATTCTGAACCAACACATAGCCCTTTTTTGTGCGGTCGTATACCAGCTCACGGTTTGATTCGGGATCATTGGCAAAATATGCCCTGATATCTTCCAGATCTCGCTGTATGGATCGCTCATTCACCTCAAACCTTGCTGCTTCTTCTCCTTTAACAAGGATTTCTCCGTCATTTAACCTGTTATATAGATTTATGATTCGCTCAACTTTTTTGTCCAAGAGGTTATCCTCCTCTCTTTATGTCTATATGATATCAAACATAGTTAGACGGAATCTGTCTATGCCAAGAATTATTTCCAGTTTTTTACCATTCGTCCAAATCGGCAAGAATATCATCAATTTCAGCACCTGCATCACCCGCGCCCATCTCTTTTAGCTTAAGATATACTTTTGCAGTTGTAATAGCATCTGCAAGCGCTCTATGTGCTCTGGGATTTGATATTCCCAGTTTTTCTGACAATACCTCGAGAGAGAACTTCTCTCCTAGACTTAATTTGTCCTTGATGCTCAGAGCATACCGCATCGCATCAAACTGCAAATTATCAATCACAATCTGGCTATATCTGCCTGCCCTCGCAAGGAACTTACTGTCAAAACGGATATTGTTAAAGCCAACCAATATATCGCCACCGATGAACTTTACGAAATCCGGAGTAACTTCCCACATCTGCCTTGCTCCGGACACATCTTCCTTTGTTATCCCCGTCAATTCTGTAATCTCCGGTCGAATACTTCTCTTGAACGGTTTAACCAACTCTTGGAATGTAAACTCTGCCGTTTCCTTGACTTCTCCGTTTACTACCCTTACCGCTGCGATTTCAATGATGCTGTCAATTGTTGTTTGGCGGCCGGTAGTCTCAACATCATATGCCACGAATGTGTCAAAATCAGCTTCCCTTTTTTCCTGCACTTTAGGATACTGATCCTTCGGAATCGGCTTAGGATAACGGGATTTTCTTACTGTTGATGATACTGGAGGCTCAGCTTCAATCCCTATCGATGCCAGAAAATCCACATATGCTTTACGCACAGCATCCTTATCCTCTTTGGGATTAGGCATATACTCCTTCTTGCCGTTTGCTTCTGCTTCTCGATATTTTTCATTCTGCTCGGAAAGCTTTGTCAATTCAGCCGATACACCCGGCTCATTTCCGTAATTATCTCGTGCTGTTCCAATAGCGTCTGCAGCCTCATCATATCTTCTTGTTTTCAGGAAGAAATCAGCCAGATTGTAATATGCCTTGACAGGCAAGCGCTCCTGTTCCAGTAATCTTCCAGCAAGTGCATCAGCTTCCTCGTATCGATAATCCATATATAGTGCTCCTAACAGGATCCCTCGAATACGGTTTTTCTCATCTATGGTAAGCCCCGGCGTTTTCTTTAAAACCTCATAGACTTCATACAACCAAGGGCGACTTGCTTTGGGCACATTAGCACCATCTCCTGAAACACAAAGAATCCTGATATACTCTTTCCTCGGAGAAGGCAGATCTGCCGTTAGCGAAAATACAATATTCTTAAAATTCGATGTATATGTCATTTGGCCTGCGATACTATCCCACAGCCCGTTTCCACCGAATCCGGGATTGTACCGTATAATATCCATGGAAAGTTTTTCAATATCTTCTTTATTCCTGCAGGATTCGCAAATGCACGAATCAGCTTCTTTTCCACAAACGACGCACAAAGGCATACTTCTATCTCCTCTCTTCTATGCTTTTTCTATGCCGCATACATACTTCATGTCGCAAAATCTACATGCATAGTTATTCCGTGCTTTATCATTAAAAACCTTGTTTTCAATATTTCGAACAGTATCCGATACCTCATCCACGGTGTGATCTATGTTTTCACGCTTCCATTCAAAAGTGATGATAGGATTCCCTTCCAAAACGCTCGTATAATACAGATGCATCCGGCTCACTGCTTTCTTATATCTCGTTTCAATGAGATAGGCATAGATCTCAAGCTGTTTTCTGTAGTGTTCTACGCGTTCAGGATGCCCTTCAATATTCGGCTTAGGGCCGGTTTTATAATCAACAATCTCTACCGTATCACCCTGACCTTCAACAAGATCGATCACTCCTTGTAGAATATAGTCCGGCAAAACAAGGTTGATCTCTTCCTCTGCCTTCCACACCTTCCCAAGTTCCTCTTTCCTGTGGTGGAAGTACCGGATTACTTGATTGAGGGCGCTGCCTCGCTGATCTTCAGTCAGATAGTACCCTGTCTGTTCCTGCATCGATTTATAGTTCAGATCAAACCAATTTCGTATAGCTTGCTCGCTGACCATCTCTACATGACCGTCTATGACACAATTATTCAAATCTTCAAGAGTAGCATGAACAAGTGAACCTACCGATGTATGGAACATCTTATTCTGAACAAATCCATACTCTTTATAAAACTTATACTGTGTCGGACATCCGTCATACACCGCTATATGCGACGTGAACGAGTACATCCGCTTATAATTCACCTTTTTGACGTTATCGAAAACAGCCTGCCTTTCAAATGCATGAATACTTGGCAGTTTTGATATACTTTCAGAAAAGTACTTGCTGTCCTCTTTTTTCGTAGCCAGAACCAATAGATTCTGTGCTCTGGAAAATGCTGTATAATACAATCTCCAGAAATCAAAGTATTTTATATTCTCAAGAGGTTCAAACGGTCTCCTGTGGAAAAATCTGAACTCCGCAGTCATCATTAGCGGATCAGAGTTCTTCTTAGGCACATTTCCGAGTGAACCTACAACGACAACCGGAAATTCCAATCCCTTTGACTGATGAATGGTCATAAAGGAAACACATCCGCTCGGCGCATATTCTGATTCATCTTCATATTCTCCAATACCGTCTATGTACAGATACTTTACATAGATATTGAATAATTCTTCCGGCATTGAAGATCTGTTTAACGGACTGAGATCATGCATATCATGAAGAAAGCGAAATCTCGCAATCAGCCTGGATATTTCAGAAAGATTCCTTGCCGGTCTGGTCTTCATCACATTGTCCTGAAAGCTGCAACCTAGCCATTCATTAAAAGGCTCAAACGAAAGGATCTTGTAGAAAATATCCAGCAGCCCATAATCTGCTGTTTCTTTTAAATCTAAAATGTCTTTCGCCTGCCGGTTGATATATTCATTCAGTCCGGCACAAGACTTGTACACTTCATTTGCTGCCTTTACGCATGAAATATAGTATTCCCGCAGCTTGTCCGGTATCGGATATCGAAAAACATTCTGCTTCAGATCTTTGAGATACGACCCGAAGCACATCATGATGCATCCAAAGATCTGTTTTACCTCTGTCCTCTCAAAAAACATCTCAGATCGCGGCGAATAAACAGAGATACCGTTTTCCTCAAGATAATGTCCAAGCTCTACTGCTTCATTTCCCTTGACCGATCTAAAAAGAAATGCAACCTGATTCAAATCTGTAATGTTCCCGTTATCCTGAAGTTTTCTTATCAGGTATAAAACATCATGCTTTTCAATTTCTATATCATCGCCGCCACAAACGAATACTGTATCTCCATTCTCCTTTGTCTCTTTTTCAGCATGGATATTCTTTTCGTAGCGGTACTTATCCCAATTGAATAAGTTTATTCCATCCACGTTTTCCATCCATGAATTATAGAAATCGATAATACCCGGTTCAGAGCGATAATTCTTGTCAAGATGGATAATCCTACAACTACCGTCTTCAAATTTCTCGGGGAATTCGAGTATATTTCTAATTGTGGCACCGCGGAAACGGTACATCCCCTGATCATCATCTCCAACAACGCAGATATTCTGCCTGTCACCGGCTATCTGAAATACCAACCGCTCTTGGATGTAATTAGTGTCCTGGTATTCGTCAACCATAATGTATTTGATACGTTCACGAACCTCTTCCAAAACCTCTGGGTTTTCGGATAACATTTCATATGTATTCGTCTGTATAGACGAAAAATCCATTGCTTCGTTTCGATCCAAGAGTTCCTGATACCGTGACACCAACTTCCCCAGGAATCTTATATCCTCATCCTGATCTTCTTTCATTGCCTCAATATCAACCAGTTCTTCCATCATCTGGTTCACATATCGGCACACATCCAAAGACTGTTTCCAAACACCCTGTCTTGCCGGAAAATGTGATGTAAATCCCGGTAATCTATTGAAATTATCAATGTTCATACAAACAAGATACGTCTGCTCGAAAGCATCCAGCATCCTGCTTTTACTGTTATCTCCCGCCTTCTCTGTATTCTCCTTTAGAATCCGAAGGCATACTGAATGAAATGTTCCGATATACATCTCATTTACATTCAGATTCAAGTCATTCCGAACGAATTCATCCGAGATTCTTGTTAATAACTCTTTGGCTGCCTTCTCCGTAAAGGTGACAACCATGATTTCCTGAGGCTTTACCCCTTTTTCAACAATCAGATAGGAGATCCTCTTAACAAGAGTAAAGGTTTTTCCCGTTCCGGGTCCTGCTATGATCAGTACCGGCCCATCAACTGTTTGAATGGCTTGCTTCTGTTCCTCGTTTGCAAGCCCAAAATCAAACATTCTCCATTACCTCAAACCTAACTCCGATAGCCTTCATAAAGTCCGTTACCTGCGTGAGCTGATTCTTGCTTCCATATACCTTGATCATCACACCATCGCTTGCATCTGCGGTTATTGCATCGCTAGCTACAGGCTTTACATCAGCTTTGGCAGATTCTGTTACCACTTGATTCGACAACCCTGCCTTGTCATAAGCCACTTGCAATTCATCCTGCTTTTGCTGAACACGCTCAATTGAGCATGTCTCACAATAAGTATCTATAAGCGTATCCACAAATGGTGAATTCATTTTCCTTACAGATTCCAAATCGGCAGCAGCTTTATTAATGGCAAGCTGAATCTCTTCTTCATACTTTTTCTTGGCTGTAGATGCATTGAGCCATTTAGGATCAAGCAATCTCTCAAATAAACGTTCTGCATCTGTTCCTAAAACAAAGGCTTTCTTGTCATAGTATGCCTTTATAGCCGTTAGCTTTTCCTGCTTCTGCCGTTCTGTATAATCCTTAACAACGTCGTCTATTTGCTGACGCTGCTCCTCGATCATCGACACAAGTTCTTTTATCTGCGGTTCAAGCGCATTATAAGGAGCCATGCACTTTTCCTTAAACTCCTTACGGCGATCCTCAACCAGTTTCTTAGCTTTAGCAAGTGTGGCTTTGTCATCTTTCGCAGATTTGATCGTTTCATCGGTATATACCGATGTTTTATATATCGCAAGGGCGGATTCCAGTTCGCTTTTGATCATAGCGAAATCCCATGTAGTTATATCATTTTTCTCTAAGCTAACGATCTGCAGTTCATTCATAGCTTCGTTCTCCTTTCGCTGGCTTTTATAATCCGGTTTCTATTGTCAACTTGCTTCCATCCTTAGTCTTTTTTACTCGTATCTGCTGAGGAATATTCTCCATTAATTCTTCTCTGTGGCTTATGATTCCCACAAGCTTGCTGGTGCCGGACAGATTAATAAGGATATCCATTGCATTTTCTATAGACTTACGATCCAATGTTCCGAATCCCTCATCAACAAACAAGGCATCCATCTGAATACCACCCAGGTTCATCGAAACGGTGTCAGATAATCCCAAAGCAAGACTTAGAGAAGCCTTAAAGCTCTCTCCACCGGACAGGTTGCCAACAGGTCGTCTGTGACCGGTCGTGTTATCAAGGACTTCCAGATCAAGGAATGTATTGCTCTTCTTTCCAAGTGAGTCTTCCTGACGATACAATTCATATTGACCATCACTCATAGGTAAAAGTCGCCTGTTTGCTGCTGCAATGATTCCATCGAAACCTGCTGCCTGAATATACTGTTCAAGTGTAATCTTTCCGTTACCGGTCGTACCTTTTACGAGATTGTATAATCTGGTACATATACCGTTTTCTTTTCTCGCTCTTTCCAGTTCAGATTCCTGCGATGAAATCTTCTCAAGCTTTTCCTCATTTCCTTTAAGCCTGTTCTTTATGGAATTGCTTATCTCGCGTTTTTTCGATACTTCTTCATTCTGTGTATCGCACTTTTCCTTCAACTTATCAACATCAATAAGTTTGCGACCCTTAGCATCTTTCTCAGCATCTTCCAGCTGCTTCTTATTCGTAGTTACTTCCTGCTTATAGTTGCTGATCTCATCATCAGACTCCGCTATTTCATCCTCTGACAAGACAAATCCAAGCATCTCTTCAACGGATTCAAATTGATGCTTCTTCACTACAACTTCAAGCTTCTGCTTTCTTTCTTCTTCCTCTTTATTTTCTTTAGCAAGAGACTTCTCCAGCGTCTCTAACGCGGACTTCTCCGATGCAAGAGTTTTTTCTGCTTTTTTGCTCTCTTCGTCGGATTTCTCTATTCTGTCCAGAATACTCTTTTTCTTTGTCCGGGCTTTATCTCTCTCAGACTCTGCTGTTCCCCAGCTATCGAAGCTCAGTTTTGACAGCGTTTTCAGTACAGCTTCTTTCTCTGCCCTCTCCTTTTCTACATTCTGTCTTTTCTTAGAAAAGTCTTCTTTGTCTCGTGCCAGCTTTTCGGTTTTCGGACCTTGTGCATCTTCGAGATCCTTTTCAGCTTTTGTAAGAGTTTTGCTGTCTTTCTCCAAAGCATTCTGTTGACTTATATTATCTTTGATCTTGTCTTTTACGATACCTTGCGCATCTTTTATTTCCTTTATCAGATCTTCTAATCCTTTACCGGTACACTCAGTGCCAAGTAGTTTATCCTCAAGGCAGTCAAGAATATCCACTCGCAGACGTTCTTCATATTCTGAAAGCGCAGTTTTAGCAGTCTCCGCAGCTGTATTCGCATTAGATTTCTTATTTTGTAGAGTATCTTCCTTTTCCTTTAGTTCTTTGAAAGCCTCCTCGGTAATTGCCTCACCCGGAATCTTCGCAAGCTCCGGATGGTGTACTGATCCGCAAACCGGACATTTCTGTCCTTCTTCCAGGCCTTCAGCCAATATTCCCGCGCGGCAATCATCAAGAATTCTCTCGGCTTCTATTCTTTCTTTATTTGCTTTTTCATAAGCTTCAAATGCTTCTTTATAAGCTTTCTGCTCTTTTTCAAGGTCTTTCTTTTTAGTCTCTCTTTCGGGCACTTTTGTTTCAATGATTGCATCTATGCTATCCAGCAGATCTTGATACCTCTCACACAAAGATTTGATTTCCGTCAGTTTTTCTGGAGTACCCTTAAGCGCCTTGATGGTTTCCTTAAGTTGCTTGATCTCATCTTTAAGAGCCTTCTCTCTCTCCTCTAACGACTTCTCTTCATCCGCGAATCCCTCCGCATCTTCTCCTAGCTTCGCGATTTCACCAACGAGTTCGTCTCTTTGCTGATACTTCTTCTCTTCTTCTTCAATCTTGTCTATCAGCTTTTGGAGTTTATCTGCCTCAGGTTGCTCTTTCTTTGCTTTTGCCAACGTTTCCTTGGCTTCATCTGCTTTATCTGACGCAGTTTTTACTCCTTCTTTTTTCTCTTCTATCTGAGATTCAATTCCTTTTACAGATGTCTCTTTTTCTTTCCACGACAAATAAACAGGATTAACCTCTCTGGTTGCCAGTTTCTGTCTGGTTAACAGAGCCTCCTTGTCATCTATTTCTTTCTTCTTTTCCTTTAGTTCCTTCTCTTTTTCTTTTAGGCCTTCAAGTTTTGTAATGAATCCATTATTCGTTTCGGCTGTTGCAAGGGCTTCTTTGCTCTTGTCGTACTCTTTTTCAACAGCCTTAAGATCAGAATCCGCGCCTTCAAGCTTTTCTTTATCTGCCTCGATCACGGACTTTAACATATCGATGATCTCTTCAAGATTCCATGCACTTCCGGATCTCTTTGCACGAGCTTGCAGATCAGACAATGACTCAGCCAGTTCGTCATCCGAATCCACAGACACATCAGCAAAATACTGCACAATGCTGTCTTCTGTTTTCGCTTTTAACTTATAGCTGGCATCCATTCGATCTTTTAGCCGATATTCAATATTGTTGTATCCGCTTGTCTGAAAGATGGTACGCAATATCTTCGTTCTGTCATCGGTCTTGGCATTGAGCAATGCCCAAAACTCTCCCTGCGCAATCATTGCGATCTGCTTGAACTGCTTTTCATCAATATGCAGGAGCTCTTTTACGGCTTCATTAACCTGTGTTTTTCCCTCAATTGGCGTACTATCCCCTGAATAGAAGATCGCATTCTCTTTGATCGATGTTACTCCCGTACCACGCTGTTTCTTTCTCTCGTACTCGGGTCTTCTCCAAACATGATAATCTCTGCCCTGATGCGTAAAGTAAAAATCAACATAGGTCTCCGTCGATTCTTTTGCATATTCACTTCTGAGGTTTTTTGTATCTCTGAACCTTCCGCTGGTTTCACCATACAATGCAAAACAGATAGCATCAAAAATTGTTGTCTTTCCAGCTCCCGTATCACCGGATATCAAAAACAGGCCTTTGTCCTCAAACTGGGAAAACTCTATCGCAGGCATCTCTCCGGCATATGGTCCAAATGCGCTCATGATCAATTTAATCGGCTTCATGTAATACACCTGCCTCTCTCGCCACGGTTCTCATAACATCCATTTCCTCTTCACTGATTTCGCAACTATACATTTGTCTGTAAAAGTCGCTGATCAATTCAGCAAATGATCTGTTCTCGGCGATCTTTGATATATCAACCTGCTCTATTTCTCTTGTATGGGAGTTATCGTAATCTATCTTTACCGTGTTTGGATAAACCAGCTGGAATATGCCCATCGCATCACTTACAATTTCCTCATCAGTGAGCGTTGCATAGATAAAATCTTCCGGAGCAGTAACACTTGCTTTATCTAAGAGGTCTTTTATCTTTCCCTTTAAATGCCTCATATTTCTCATGGGCTTAATTGGCATGAGTTCAATCTCAACCTTACCCTTACCGCTCACCGTGATCAGAGATACTGATTTTTCATTATTCACTTCACTAAGCGAATATTTGAGAGGTGATCCGGAGTACCTGACCTCCTTACGTCCAACCTGCTGCGGGGAATGAATGTGTCCGAGCGCCACATAGTCAAACTGATCAAAGCAATCGTATCCGATTTTCTCAACGGTTCCTACGCTTTGTGTTCCGAGGCTCTCCGAGCCGGAAAGCTCCGGATCTTCACTTTTTCCCATCACAAACTGATGCGCAACGAGTACATTATTCCTTGATTCATCAATATCTGCCTTCTCAAGAATTGCTCGAACCGCATCATCATATGACTCTATCTTTGCATCAGGTAAAAAATGTCTGACTTGCGAAGCCTTTACAAACGGCAGAAGATATATATCCGCCTCATCTTTGCCTATCTTTAAGGTTTGTTTATACAGATTTCCATCGTATTTTGTGGAAATAAAAATATGATTCGTTTCAAACAGGTTGCTTCCATAATTCAGCCTTTCATCAGAATCATGGTTTCCGCTTACCATATATACATAGACATTCTGTTTAGCCAGATTACTCAAAAAATAATCAAGCATTCTAGTCGCCGCTTCGCTCGGTATCGCCTTATCATAGACATCTCCCGCAATTAAAACAGCATCCACCGACTGCTTTTCGACTATGCCCAGCAATTGATCTAACAGATACTCCTGATCCTCTGTCAGATCAAAATCACCCAGCGATTTGCCTAAATGCAAATCTCCAACGTGCATCAGTTTCATTCAGTGTATCCTCCAATCATTGTGTTTTGATTATCCCCTTCAAACCCTTGTGCCACTTGATAACTGTAACCAGATTATACCAATAGCACATAGCCATAATGTGTCTATGTGAGGTGGTTTTTTCAGTATTTTCGAAAACTTAAAGTCCGTGATCTAATCGCCGTTATTCTGATCTTTGGGTTTTCGCCAGTTTTTATACTCCCCTGTCGTAATCCGTCCATCTACAGGACGCTCTGCATCGATTGGGATAGCCCATTCGCGTCCAAGCTTTGCAGCCCCCTCTATCCTCCCGGTCTCACACAGTACACGAACTCTCCTCGGCGTAACATCCCACTTTTCAGCCACTTCCTTAATCGACATATAACCTTTAATCATCCGCACTTCCTATCTTAAAAATCCGTCTCAAGGTACATGAAAAGCAATACAAAAATCCAATTTATATTCTATACCCCTAACGGAACTTTGTCAATCATAAAGTTGTGTAATTTGTACACTAATTCTGGTTTTGTGATGATTTTATCGTGCAACTTGCAAAAAGAAAAAGCCCGCAGCCATCCGACATTCCGTCAGACAACCGCGGGCTCACCCTTAAACCATATTAAACTCTCTTCACCAGCGACAGCGCGATCCATCCCGCACCGCTCTTTAACCTTCCCCAGCCTTCTGAGGAACCCCTTCCTTCCCGAACTTCTACAATCGTAAATGTTCCGACTCCTGTGAACTTCCCTGTTCTCGGATGATCGACACCGGGACCCGTTCTGATATTGAGATCCGGCACACTGACTCTCACCAGAAACGGCACCTTCACCACAGGCTCCGCTGCCTTTGGTTCATACACAACCTTACCATCTGCATCAAAAAACTCTCCCGCTTTTTTCCTGCCTGATCTGTGCAATAAAATCAATGTTAGGGATCAGCTGGATATTTTTCCCTCTTCCATTTAGCTCCATAGCTCTCTTATATTTTGTAGTATTGGTACCATACTCCG
>Ga0256406_1004337_pt1 | contig 16377 bp, 13 predicted proteins | sample RumenRJG_03DNA_FD_185986 | JGI IMG/M metagenome (GOLD analysis project Ga0256406, IMG submission 185986) | Bovine rumen microbial communities from Lethbridge, Alberta, Canada - RJG_03 | ecosystem: Host-associated > Mammals > Digestive system > Stomach > Rumen | place: Canada: Alberta | collected... | reverse complement strand
TGACTCGCCTTAGAAAGGTAATCTCTTTATCTCGGTCAAAGAATTCCATAACTTTGCTAAATAATTTTTCCGCAACCGTCAGTTCCGAACTCGCTGTTGCATTTTTCTATTAATAAAGCAAGAGATTCATAGTTCATGCCCGATCTTCTGACAAAAAGGAGAGAAATGGCTCTTTGGAACCGATGTGTTACAAAGGTCGTTGTTTTGAAATTTGTCTCCGACTTGCCAGTTTGAATAAGCCTTAGTGCATTATTGGCTTTCTGATCTTAAATGGGCAGGCATCCATTATAGCCTGAGTATCAATTGTAGGTGTCTTCCATTCAGAGCACAATTCCACGATTTGGGGCAGTTGTTCTATCGATTTCAGTACAAATGGCTCCGTCAGTTTCCTTGCTACAGACGAGGCATAATCAAAGTATTTAAAATGGCCGCCAGAGATTTTCCCTGTAAGTTCTATCCAACAATTCGGAACGCCATAGGCATCAGACACAATCAGGCCGTGCAAAGAACTGGACGCAATCATATCGCAGGAACAAATCTGGTCTATCACATCGGTCCATTTGCCGTAATGGGCTAAATCTATGATTAACACATCTTTTCTCTTGCGTCTAATCTCCTCGATCACAGGATGCTGCTGGTCTATGACATGAGGTATAATGCCTAATTTGTATTTAGGTACATACTCTTTTTCCTTATTATTAATATAAGGCTGATAAAATAGAGGTAAGAGTAAAGCTGAATCCCCAACAACATTTGGGCAATCTATCCCGTGACTTATCAAGAAGTCTCTTGTTTTGTATCCCCTCACAGCACATATTTTAGCTGGATGAGCAAAATCACGTTCCTGCCCTGAGACGCCACTTCCCCACACAATAGTGTTACTATTAGAATAGTTTACCGCATCAAGCAACGTGCCTATACAAAGGTAATTCTTTAAGTGTAGCCATTTGGCTAACCGAAAGTTATGATAAAACACCACTGGGCGGCTTGTCAGCATACCCATCATGTAATAATTCAAGTCATCTCCCCAATTACGGTGTCTGATTCCCAGCCAAGTATGATCATCCACATAACCATTGACGATAATGGCATGACGGAATATATAAAGAAACAAATCTCGTAATTGAATCCAAAGCGTTATTATCTTATTTTTCATTTACTGGTTCAGTTCCTGCACATCACCTGTAGTTCTTAAAAGAAGGTTTCAGTGCCTTATTTTTTAGCAGCCTGTCTTTGAATTTTAAGCATAACGGGTGGAATATTCCACCTTGTATACATGTCCAAGATAGTGGATAATCTGCATTTGTTCCAAAAAAGTCTTTAGCAGGATGTTCCTTTAGTTTCGCCGCATTATCTTCCAAACGCCTTCGTGACTCGGAATACCATTCGGCCGTGAACTGTGTATGTGGTCTGCATATGAAAGCACAATTCCCAATCAAATAGCGCCAATGAAAATGGAGGTCAGTCTTGACATTACCCGTGGACATATCTTGATTGGCTGCTCCAAGAAATCCCACTTCAGGATACCCTATTACAAAAGCGTCGTCGGAAGCATCCAAGGAATCGAATGCCCGCACCCAACTTCTTCTAAATGTTTTTATATCTGCATAGCCTCCTCCATGATGGTACATAAAATAGCTACGCAGAAAGTCCGACCTATGAACGAGAGACAGGTATTGGTAAGCCTCTGGCAATGGATCTCCATCTACAATGTAACTTTGAAGATTTTCTGGTGTAATCAACTTTACTGGGACCCCGGATACTTTTTCCAACGATCTGATCCCTGCCATTCGGTTTGGAGTGATTTTATTGTCACCTGTCCAAAATACATAGATAACACGGTCTACAGGCACTTGGACTTGCTTATTGTAAGGATAATCAGCCTTACGAGTTAGGAAAGTCCCCGCATATCTACTTGCATCATAATGATAAGGGTGTCGAACCGAATAGAGCCATGTAAGCTTATCACGCCGTTTTATGGCCATTCTGGTGTACTGCTCACCCATTACGCGGAAAGCTAAATTCTTTATATCCATTGACTCAATAATCAATAAAATCCATTAACAAACTTAATAATATATCAAGGGCTACAGACCAATTCACTTGGACATTTCTTTCATGTGCCTCAAAGCCAACTTAATGACCTCTTCCTTGTTGAAAGTATATCTTTTCTATCATTGCTCCATAGAGCCAAATCACAGCCGATAAGAGATACCTGCATCTCTCCATCAGCACTCTGCGACATGGCATAATCGGTATCAAGCATTCAAACTACAGAGGACAAATTCTTGTCATATTTCAACCTGTATAATGGATTGATTAGCAGCCAGCGTAGTCTGACTATTCTTCTCCACAACGGTATTTTATATTTCTTTGCCAACAGGGATGGATTACTAAACAGCAAATGAAAATTTTCTGAAGATTCCGGATATACTGAAGCTAACTTTTGCAATTCCCCAAAGTAATGCTGATTTCTTAATTCTTCAATGAGTTTTTGAAGTTCGCCCCGGTTCTTACAGCAGTCTTCAATCATGTATTCTACAGCATGAAGAAATTGTTTCTCCGTTATACCCCCCCTATATTATTTGGTTGGAAATATTTCTTGTGCCATTCAATCAGCTGAAAATAGGCATCGCAACGAACAAAGTGCACTTTGGCAAAATCCCATTGTGAAGATACAGACTGTCTGTTATCCCGCCTTACGGAGAATGCAAATGCGTCAGAAAAAAGTATCTTCCTTGCGGCATATTGAGTCATATGGCGGAAAGTAGTTTCCACATCCACTTTGAGTGGAAGAAATCTGACCGATGTTGGTGTCCCATCTGCATGAAAGAACAATGTTCTAGAAAGTCAGTTTCCTTGCTACAGACGAGGCATAGTCAAAGAATTTGAAATGACCGCCAGAGATTTTTCCTGTAAGTTCTATCCAGCAGTTCTTCACGCCATAAGCATCCGAAACAATAAGTCCATGAAGAGAGCTGGAGGCTACCATGTCGCAAGAGCATATCTGATCTATCACATCCGTCCATTTATCATAATGCGCTAAATCAATAACCAGCACATCCCTCCTCGTACGTCTTATCTCTTCTATGACAGGATGATTCTGGTCTATCACGTGTGGTATAATACCTAACCGAAAATGCTTCTCACGTCTTTGAGGATGATAAAAGAGAGGTAGAAGCAAGGCCGGGTCACCATATTTGGCCGGACATTCAATTCCTTGTTCTTGAATGAACCGCATTGTACGAGGTCCCCGAACGGAGCATATTTTGAGAGGTTTGTCAGGCAATGGCTTCTCGCCGAACATTCCTGTACCCCATACGACGGTTTTGCGTAGTGAAGTACCTTCAGATCCGAGAAGGGAACCTATACACATGTAGTTCTTGAAATTAAATTTCCTTGCCAATCGAAAATTGAATAATGTTACGACTGGCCGGCCAGTGATGAGCTTAATGAAGTAGTAATTTAGGTCATCGCCCCAGTTCCGATGATTGATACCTTTCCAGCTGTGGTCATCCACCCAGCAATTCACAATGATTGCGTGGCGGAAGCAATATAGCCAAAGGTCCCGAATTTGGACCCAGATACTTATTAATTTAAAAATCAAGAGCTTCACTTTCCTTTTCTAATTGGTTCTGCTATGAATGATCTTAGGAGACGATAGGTAAGCCACAAAAACAGAATGAATGAATTGTTTATATGATTAAACCCCCACCGCAACAATCTTCTGTCTTCGGTTGAAGAAGGACAGGTGCTATAAAAATATACATAAGTCATTTTATAGTGCCAGTACCACCATTTCTTGGGATCCTTCAATTTCTTGTAGACAGTCTTCAGCACATGCTCTTTCTCAGCAAGGTTCTTAATGATAAAATCACAAGAAACAGAATTTGAAATGTTTCCGCCATGGACACTGTAGTCGCCAATGAAATCGGTCAGCGCATAAATATCTCCGACGGTCATCGCCCGAAGATAGATGGGGAAATCGTTCATCATCTTCATGGTAGGGAATTCGGCTTTTAAAAGTGATGATTTCCTAAAGACTGTTGTGAATGTTGAATATGGCTTTCTATATTTGAATGACAAGTTGTCTAGAAAGTCTGTTCCACCTACTAATTCCGAATAATTTAGAGGATGTTTCTCTCTCGTTTTGTCCTTCACATGGTAGACGTATGCGTTGGCACACACAGCAGCCAAATTAGGATGGGCATCCATCTGTTCTATGGCTTTTTTGTAAAAAGAGAAATCTGTGTAATAGTCATCATCGTCCATGAACACGACAAATTCTCCATGACTCATATTGAAACCGATTCTTCGATTTTCACCAGGTCCGAGATTAGTAGCATTGCGATGATAAATCACTTTAGGGAATTCTTTCTGAATTTCCGCAGTATCATCCTGAGAGTTGTCATCAATGATGATAATCTCAACTTGTATATCCGTCTGCTTTATTGCACTCTCGACGGCCTCTTTAAGCATGGAGTGCCTGTTGTGGGTCGGTATAATTACAGAAACTGTTTTTTCTAAGGGCATAATCTTATTTCTTTGTATTCCTTATTGTATATTTTTGAAGCATGGATTGGAAATCCCGAATGATGCAACAAAGGATCTTTCACTTGGTAAATCACTTTTGCATTTGCGATTAAAAACATATCGACGAATGTCTTCATTATTCCATCTGCATTAGAAGAAAAGCCACTATGTGTTATTTCACCAGGTGCAACATAGACGAAGTCCAAATCTTTGACATAGCCAAGGAAGAATGCACTGTCGCCGGCGACTAGCACTTTTCCCTCAGGGTGGAGTTTATGTACAGAGGTAATAGTTTCTATTGCTCTTTTCAAATAGTTGTCTTTCTCTTCAGCAGTCAAATCCCCCTTGGCTTTGTCTTGCTCGAAGTCCCCAAAAAGATTACGAAAGCGAAAAGAAACAGAAACGTATTTGTCAGCCCCTCCTAAACTTTGCAGATTAGGCTGTAACGCTTTCTCCAAAGCCGTGCTGGGCTTAAATAATTCAGAGAATAGCAAATGGAAATCTGAGTCCCCAGCTGGTGTATTTGTGTAAATGTGAACTTGTTTATATTTTCGACCTAACTTTTTGCAATACTTGTCTAGGAAATATTGCTGCGACTTAATTTGTTTTACGTCATTAAGATCGGAATGATAGTTTATCAAGTATCCAGCAAAGATCTCTTTCCAATTATAGTCAATTTCACCGGTCTTTATGCTCCAATCATACTTATTTGGCACAAGATAGTCCTGTAATTGGGGACTGGTGTAAAATATTCTAAAATCAAAATTCATTTGTTTGCAGGTCCTGTAAACAGATACGACACCTCTGAGTCTGTCAGTTAGTCCAGCTCTGAGAGGTAACTCCTCCGGACACATGTAAACTACTACTTCTGTAGCGGGCGTATCAGTCTTTCCTCTTAACGAATTATATACAGGATGGGATTGTATGCGGAAATTTATCTGGTCAAGAATGACCGGAAGGTAGTAGTATTTCCTAAAATTAGTTCGGGTGTAGAAGAAGAGGAAAATCTTATTGAAAACTTTCATTGTTCTATTTCCTTTTGATAATATTGATGATTTCTTTTAACTCTGCCGAGCGTGTGAAGTATGAAGTTGCTAAATAATACAATCCTCCAACGACTACGCCGACTAACAAAGATAACCATAAGTTTGATATAATAGTTACCATCAAAAAACTGACGCCACCCATTAACAGTGAATTGAAGAAGATTGGAAACACGTCCTTCATCTGAGCCCAATATCCTACTCCAATTAATTTTCCCGTATAATAGGTCGTTACAAACAAAGACAGAAACGCAGCAATGACGGAGCCCACGCAAATGCCCAGAACTCCAAAAGGTATCGCTGCAATTGTAATTCCAAAGGATAGAAACTTGACTGTTGTCTGAACCTTTAAAGTCAAATCAGAGCGTCCTTTTACTTCCAGTAAATTCAAATTTAAAGAAAATAAAGGATTCCATAGAAGTGCGAAGCAAACTACTTGCAGATAAATGATACACGGAGCCCACTTAGCAGTATAAAGTAGTATAATTAATGGCTTGGCAACGGCAGCCAGCCCTATCATTAAGGGGAAAACCACGAAACAAGATAGTCGTATCAGTCGTCTATATACATCACAGATACGTTCTTTGTCGTTTTGAATTTCACTAAGTGCCGGAAAGGTGACACTTTGCAGAATTCCCATTATATTGCCTGAGGGCAAGGCTGCCATATCATTTGCCTTCGTATAATAGCCTAAGGATTTAGCCGAAAAGAATTTTCCAATAACAATGGAATTGATGTTTGCAAAAAATGTATTGATTAGACCGGTAGCCAAAAGTTTTGAGCCGTAGTCGAAAATATAGTGGAATGATTCTTTTGAAAACGTCCATTGCGGTTTCCATGCATAAACGTACCAATAAACTGGCACCCTAATTACTGCACAAAATACATTCTTTATCACTAATGACCACACACCAAGTCCATAGAAAGCTGCAACAATGGCAACAATTCCTGACAATATGTTGGTTGTCAGCTGAATAATTGATGTCCTTTTGAAATCCATCTTCCTGATCAAGCGAGTGTTTTGAACAAGCATTAGCGCTTGAACCAAAATACAAATCGACTGGACTCGCAATAATGAAGAAAGAATCGGCTTATTGTAAAATCCTGCTATCAGAGGGGCTATAAGGAACAAAACCAAATAACATACCACTCCTATAATGATGTTATAATAAAAGGCCGTTGAATAATCTTCTTCCTTGATGTCTGGCTTGCGGACCAATGCACTGGTAATGCCGCTATCTACGAATACCTCTGATATGCCAATAAATATGGCTAGCATGGCCATGAGTCCGAAATCGGAGGGCGAGAGAAGACGGGCAAGGACTATTGTTATCAGGAAATTAATTACTTTTCCTGACATGTTACCTACAGCATTCCATGCCATGCCGTGAAGCATCTTACTCTTTAATTCTGAAGCCATAAAAACGAGAAAGAATTTTTCTAGGAGTAATAAAATATCAAGATTTTAGTGATGCTCCTTATTTCTAGCTTTAGAAGATATTAGGAAGAAAACGCTTGAGAAAAATTGATGCACCATAACCGACAGTGAAGGCAGCTACAATGATTATGAGGGCTAAGATGGACTGTGCACCTATTGATTGCAATGGAAAAGAAACGATATCAGCGATATTTAGAATAATTGTTCGGACGGCGAGTTGAAGGCTGAATATGCAGAGGGTGTGTTGACCTAAAGTGGAAAGCAATTGTTCAACCCGTCCATGCAGAGATTGACTAAACAATAAGAGAAGCAACGTACCAAGGCATCCATTGATTGCACAGAGGGAAATGAATTTGCCATAATCGCGAATGGAAAGATTGATTGGACCGTTGATGTAGCATAGCCATATAAAGATAATGAAGCATGGAAAGACAATTTCCTCTTTAGTTGAACGCTTTCATGAGACTTAAAGACACGTCCTATTCATATGTGTAGCAGAAATCAGCTTCTGAAAGATGACGTAAAGCCAGCTCTATTGCCTTAGTGGTGTTGAAAAGACGGTTCTTGCGATTACTCCATTTCATCAAGTCTTTACCAATAATCTCAACCTTTTCGGTATCTCCCGCCTCCTTCATCCTAGGGTCAGTATCTACAAGAAAGGATGTCGTAGCCAATAATTCAAGGAGATAATTAGAATAATATCCCCGTAAGAATTTGCGAGTTTGGGTAATGACAGACAGATACTTCGCATTTTCTCCCTTCTTTAAGAATGCCATTGCTTCTTCAGGTGCATCCTTCAGAATCGTTATCACATCGAAAGGATGGTTGGAGAGTGTGTCCATGCCCATAATATAACTACCATTAAGATAGTGAAGCACATACCTCACTTTTCCTGAATAGGGTCCATAGAAGCCTTTGTTATATTTCAAATTAAAAGCATCTTTCGCTCCGAACTTCTGGAGGAAATAAGCTATTTTCTCAGCTGCAAATTCGGAGGGGTTCTCTTCTTCTTTCAGCATGTCAGCCATTACAACAATGAGCATTGCACGGGCAGGAGTGAGCCTCACTCTTTCTGCCTTCATTTTTTCTTGTATAACAGCATTGGGCTCAAATATTTCTATAGTACAGCTTAAGTCACCAAGGGCTTGCTCTATCATCGGTCTTACTCTCTCCCAATCGAGCCCACCATTGCTGCTTCCCAAAGGCGGAATGGCAATTGACTGTATGTGCCGGTCTTCTATAACATGCCGCAAGTCTTTTAGTCCATTCTCAATATAAGAATAGCGCGAAGGATAACGCCACTGTTCCTTAGTCGGAAAGTTTATGATAATTCTGCTACGTCCGCCCATTTCCATTTCGGTAGTAACAAACATTCTTCCCGTCATCACTTCCCTATGTTTACATGCCTGACGATATAGGTTGTAATTGTTTGGATAATGCTCCTTGAACTGAAGCGCAATGCCTTTTCCCATAACGCCTTGCGTATTTACTGTATTAACAAGTGCTTCGGCTTGACTTTCGAAGAGATTACCAGTTATATATTTTATCATGACAGTATCGTTTAGAAGGTAATGATTAATAGTAAAAATCGGGACGAACATATATTATGTCTGCCTTCACTCCAAAGCCAATTAATTTCCTCTTTGCGTCTTCATCATACACTACAAAATACCTGATGTATTGAGGGGGAACCTCATCTTCAAGCAACAACTCAGCTGATTTTCTCCTTTTTGTTTCTCCCGTATTGTCAGCCGTCAATCCCCAATCCTTTGAGTAAACATCATCATAACTCACTATTTTTGACAAGTTGACTAATTGGCTATTTGGATAAAAACGTGTAAAAGCATTCCTGGCATGTCCGTCTGTAAAATAACCACTTAGATTATTTCTTATGACATCATCTATCATGATTACACAATATACTATTTCAGACGGTTTCCGTTTCACCACATTTTGATTTCCATGTTGAATAACATACAACATTGGTGAACGAGGGCCAAAATAAAAAGGAATAAAATCATCTAGCGATAAAGCTGTTCCAGGAACAGTAAATTCAGAACGTGAATTAATCAAAGTAGGGTCGCCTATCTGAATATATGTAGGACATGCATTGTTTGACATCTTATTTACGAATCCACATTTCAAAGTATACGGAATCATATCTATATGCATCATCCTATAAGCAGACTTGATTAGATTCATTATCTTTGTTGCTTATATATTTTTAGAATAGATGTTGTTTGGTAGCTGTCTTGCTGTTGGCCTACGTCATTCATCATCCGAGTGGTTCTTTCCACAAACTGCGAATACATCTTTCAGTCCTATGAGACCGTTCTCTTCAAGCTCTTGTGTGAAATCCTGACAGAGTTCGGCCTCTGTCTTCCGAGCCACGAAGAAATAGAGCACGGTGGACTCACCATACGCTTTCAACACCAACGAAGTCTTGCCAATGCGCCACCTGCCCGTAATCACAGTGAACTGAGCCGAGCGAGCCGACAACTCCCTTACTCGTCTCAAAAGGCTTATCTCTTTATCCCTATCAAAGAATTGCATGATTCCTATATTAAGCGCATCTTACGCAACCGCCATTTCCGAACTCGCTGTTGCGTTTTGCTTTCACTATGCCTTGAGCTGTTTCAAAAGCCATTTCCCTGAGCCAACTCTCACCATGCTCTTTGTTAGAGTCTTGTCAAATCCTGGCTTTCCGCAAGCAGCTCGGCAAAGGCCTCGGCCTGGTTCTTGTAGCGCAGCAGCTTCACCACTGTGGGCTGTCCGTCGAAGAGGGCGAGGAGGCACTGCATAGTGCTCACGGCGATGTTGCCGAGTCCCATGATGGCATAAACCATCGGACCGTCGCCTCTGTGGACACTGAACGTCTGGGCTGCCAGCGCTGCCACGGCACCTGTGCGCATGCTGGTTATCCAGTTGCTGTCCATGAGGGCTGTCATGTCTCCCGTCAGCGTGTCGAAGAGGGACAACTTGCTTTTCAGTGCCGGATGGTTGCCCCGTATACGGTCCACCACCTTCACGCCGAAGGTGTGGTACTCTTCGGGCAGGATGCAGGGCATGGTGTTGAAGAAGTCGTCACCCTATGGGTGGAGCGAGATCTTTGGGGGAAGCTGGCAGCGGTCTTTCATCAGAAAGGCCTCCTTCACCCACTCGATGCATAGTGCTGGGGAGATGTGAAGCGACGCTATGTCAAGGTCGGTAAGGACATCAAACTTTTCCATCTTTCAACAGGCGTTTTCCGAATTAGTAAGAATTTGAAACGGCATAATAGTAGCTGGCGAAACTGTGGTAACTACACAACTCACCCTCCTGCCAGCGGTTTGCCAACAGTGACAAGGGGAAGCTTGTGGCTCCGCTTGGGAACGCATTCATTAGCCATTAGAAAGTTCCAACCGTCCATCCGACGTATGGCTTCTGTCGGCAGGCGTCCGCAGAGTTGTGCAAGTCCTCCGGACCATCAACTATTTTCCTTGCAAATTTACGAAGAAATGTTGAAACAAATAACTACATCTATGATAAATTTCTTTTTTGAAGACGATAATGTCACATAAGGATGCTAATCCATACTGAATGAGGGCGAGCAAGATAATTCAAGTTCCGCAAGCGATTATGCTCTTTCTGAGTGGTAGCGTCTCGCTGATGGATTCCGATTTTTGTCGAGGCAGGAGAGCTCCAAATGGAGAGAGTGTGCAATGGAAAACTTTGATTTTTGATACGGAAAAATGGGCGTTAAATAATGCTAACACTAACCGAATCCTTTACAAATAAAAATCTCGAAATAGAGAAAATCAGAGTGCTTCGAGCCCCTTTTTTGAGTACTTTTCGCTCGAGATCGGACCTCGAGGGCCTCGTCGAAGTACCTCGAGCGCCTCGAGATAGGACTTTGAGCGGCTAAAAGCATATGTTTTATGAGGCCAAAATAGGGCTTTTTCGGGCCTTTTTAAGCGGTTTCAAGGGCTCCTGACAGGCCTGCAAAAACATAAACGCTTAATATGTAAGCATTTACAAACTCTTCCTATTTTGGCGTATTTGGGAGCAAAGTAAGTCTTGCTTCAAAATATGGCCGTATTTTGGCACTTTCGCGTTCTTTTTTATTTACAAACTTCATGGCGACCTTTGATTTTTGATACGCTTTTTCGGGCCGAAGTCAAGCAAGTGTGCAATGTGATTTCAGCAACTCAGTTTTCGTAATACCTAACAGAACAAGCGTATCACCCAAAGGGTGAGGATAGGCAGGAGTGGGGCCGTCCTCAAATATCCACTGCAGGGTGCGGCCCTTGTGGCCGTCCGCATCCTACGGACAAACAAAACTCTCAAGTTTCGGAAGTTAATTATCCTTTGCAGGGGCAAACCTTGTATCTGTCCGCGAGCAGATGAGCCAACCTCTTCGAGGCTGGAAGTTAGCTACGCTCTCGTGCATCTTTGAAGCACGAGAGCGAGAGTGGAAAGAGGTGTGCAATCCCCAGGCTCGCTTCGCTCGGCGGTGTTATTTGCATCTCTGTCGAGATGCCCACGACCTCTCCGAGGCCGTCGCTGCCTGCCTTATTTGTCGGTATTCAGCTTCTTCGAGTATTGTTATAACGCCTTTGCTACGCCAAAACAAAACGTCGAAAAAGGTTGAACCTGCAAAAGGATATTTATATCTGGACCTTGAGTGAGATAAGATAAAAGTCTAAGGCTGTGCGCAAGCAACGAACGTGGAAGGTGTGATCGAATTTCTTGTTTGCCCGTAGGATGCGGACGGCCACAAGGGCCGCACCCTGCAAGTTGCTGAGACATAGATATGACCATTTGGCAAACGTACCAGTGTCATTTTTCAAGCTGATTACACGCGACATGCGCGTTTATTTTTAAGGATTCTTTCTTACCTGTAATACCTAACAGAACAAGCGTATCACCCAAAGGGTGAGGATAGACAGGAGTGGGGCCGTCCGCAAATATCCACTGCAGGGTGCGGCCCTTGTGGCCGTCCGCATCCTACGGACAAACAAAACTCTCAAGTTTCGGAAGTTAATTATCCCTTGCAGGGGCAAACCTTGTGTCTGTCCGCGAGCAGATGAGCCAACCTCTCGAGGCTGGAAGTTAGCTACGCTCTCGTGCATCTTCGAAGCACGAGAGCGAGAGGGGGAAGAGGTGTGCAGTCCCCAGGCTCGCTTCGCTCGGCTGGGGCTATTTGCATCTCTGTCGAGATGCCCACGACCTCCGAGGCCGTCGCTGCCTGCCTTATTTGTCGGTATTCAGCTTCTTCGAGTATTGTTATAACGCCGTTGCTACGCCAAAACAAAACGTCGAAAAAAGGTTGAACCTGCAAAAGGATATTTATTTCTGAACCTTGAGTGAGATAAGATAAAAGTCAAAGGCTGTGCGCAAGCAACGAACGTGGAAGGTGTGATCGAATTTCTTGTTTGCACGTAGGATGCGGACAGCCACAAGGGCCGCGCCCTACAGTGGACATTTGGGGCCAATGGGGACAATCTCCATTTAACTTGCGAACGCCCTGAGGATTGAGGACGTATATAACGGAAATCGCAATCCGTAACTCCTCATTGGCCCTTATAACATACAGGCCTCGTTATCGCTGGCGAAGCTCCCAAAATGCCACAGCCGATGCTGCTGCCACGTTGAGCGAGTCTACTCCACGTGCCATATGAATGCGCACCACGTCGTCGGCACCGTCGATGACATCCTGAGGCAGGCCGTCGCCCTCGGTACCGAGAATAAAAGCCAACCGCGGCAGTTCTTTCAACCGTTTGTCGTCCAAGCTCACTGAGTCCTGTCGAAGAGCTAAAGCCACAGTGTGGAAACCCAGCGCACGCACATCACTGACTGCATGGTGAATCCACGCCCACGGTTGCACGAACACCGTGCCCATGCTGACACGGATGCTGCGGCGGTTGTAGGGGTCGCAGCTGTCGTCGGTCAGCAACACAGCATCGATGCCCAAAGCGGCAGCCGAGCGGAAGATAGCTCCGATGTTGGTGGTGTCGGTTACGGCATCGATGACTGCTACACGCCGGGCTCCCCGGCACACTTCCTCGGCCGTAGGCTCCTGCGGACGACGCATGGCGCAGAGCACTCCGCGCGTAAGAGTGTAGCCAGTCATCGCTGCCAGCACCTCGCGTGGTCCCACGTAGACGGGCAGTCCGTCGCACTGTTCCACTATGTCGGCAGCATCGCCCTCAACATGTCGCTCCTCGCAGAGCAGGGCCAGCGGTTGCAATCCTGCTCTCAGAGCCACACGGATGACCTTCGGACTCTCCACAATGATGATGCCCTGCCCCGGTTGCTGGCGGTGGCGCAACTGAGGGTCGGTGAGCTTCCAGAACATCTCCGTTCCTGGGGTATGGATATCATGCAATCTGATAAGGTTCATTGTCCTGACGTGTTTGGATAAGGTTATCTTCTGGCTTGTGTGGGAACGACGGGAAGGATTCTGCCGTCGGAGGCAAACCTCATTCGGTCGATGCACACCTCACGGTGGACACCCGGTCCGAGAGCTGCCTCAAGATAATGTCTATTGATACGGTGATAGACCATGTACCAACGGTCGGCCTTGGGAGCCCGGAGCACACTGCAATGAGCTGTCCCGAAGATGCTGTCTTTTGGTGACTGCCTGAGCACAACGGGCTCGTCGGCCACGGTGATGGGACCGAGGGGACTGGAAGCGGTACCATAGGCGACGTGGTAATTGGGTGAGCCCGTGTCGTCAACGCTCCAAAGGAAGTAGTAGATTCCCTTGCGCCAGAACACATAGGTTGCTTCCCGGTAAGCATAGTCGGCCAAGGTTCCCCCCGGGGGAGTGAGCACCGTAACGGAAGAGGGAATGATGGCTGTCATGTCCGGCTCCAGTTCTGCCCCCGCCATATAGCCGTTGCCCCAGTAGAGGAAAGGCTTACCGGAGACAGGGTCGACAAAGACGTCGACGTCTATCTGCTGCCCGCCCCTCACACCTGCCGGTAGACTGTCGACAATGGGATGTCCCAGGTCGGTGAATGGCCCTGTGGGCTTGCTGGCCGTCGCCACGCCAATGGCTTTGCCATGTCCCGTCTCTGCACTGTAATAAAGGTAATAATGCCACTTCCCGTTCACCTTCCGCTCTTCTATGGCCGGTGCCCACGCGTTGCCTTTTCCCCAGCGGGTGTCTCGGAACACATCGAAAACATTACCTTCGAAGCGCCATGTCCTGAGGTCGGCCGAAGAATAGCACGTGAAATACCATCCGCCCCAGCCTGGCTGTCCGTCGGTAGTGGAATAGATGTAGTAGCGATGGGTCTGTTGCGAGTAGAGCACCTCGGGATCAGCATGGAAGCCCGGAAGAATGGGGTTACCGCCACGGAGAGACAGCACGGGAAAGGATAGCAGGATGAAGCACAACCCTGCAAGGAAGTGAACTCTTGTCATGTGAGTGTGATTTAGCAGTTACAAAATTAATAATAAATCTGCCATTATGTAGGAAAATACCGGAATAACATCAAAAAGAGGATTAAAAATTTGACATTCTCAGCCGAAAGCCCTACATTTGCATAGTTTATTCAATGGGAGGCCAAGATGTTTGGAACATACACACACGATTTAGACGACAAGTACGGATGGAACGACCCGTTCCTCTCCTCACGGATGCTTTCACAACCCGAAGCGCTCAACACATCAAGGAGCAAAGTTCATCGTCCCGACTCCGTGTCGCCGGTTCTTCACGGCAAATAGGCCCCCGGCCATTCTGCCGCCCGCAAGCAGAGTTCCACCCCCGACAAGACAAGCTCGCCTCTGCCGCCTTCCACCTTAAGATACGGAAAACATAAAACCTATCATCCTTATATTATGAAGAAAATAAACCTTCAGAAAAAGCTGTTGCTATTGGCAATAGCCGCTTTCAGCTTAGGTGTCCAAGCACAGACACCGGTCTACCTCGATGCTTCCAAGCCCATTGAGCAACGGGTGGAAGATGCTCTCTCGCGCATGACTTTAGCAGAGAAGATTCGTGTCGTCCACGCTCAAAGCAAGTTCTCCTCGGCAGGTGTGCCCCGTCTCGGACTGCCCGACTTCTGGACAGATGACGGCCCTCACGGTGTGCGCCCCGACGTGCTTTGGGATAAATGGATGCAGGCAGGACAGTCGAACGACTCCTGCGTGGCTTTTCCGGCCCTTACTTGTCTGGCTTCAACCTGGAATCCGGAACTTGCTCATCTCTATGGCCACAGCATAGGCGAAGAGGCCCTCTACCGGGGAAAGGACATGATATTAGGCCCCGGAGTCAATATCTATCGCACACCGCTCAACGGCCGTAACTTTGAATACCTCGGCGAGGACCCCTTCCTCAGCTCCACAATGGTGGTGCCCTATATTCAGGGAATGCAGGAGAACCATGTGGCTGCTTGCGTCAAGCACTTCTGTCTCAACAACAACGAGGAGAACCGGAATAACACCAATGTCATAGTCTCCGAGCGTGCGCTCCATGAAATCTATCTGCCCCCCTTCTATGCGGCCATCACCAAAGGTCATGTATGGGGTCTCATGGGAGCCTACAACCTCTATCGCAATCAGCACAACTGCCACAATCAGTATCTGCTGCGCGACCTTGTGAAAGGCAAGTGGGGCTACGACGGCGTGGTGATTTCCGACTGGGGAGGCTGCCACAGCACTGAGCAGGCAGCCAACTACGGTCTCGACATTGAGTTCGGAACGGGCACCAACGGTCTCAACCAAAACACGAACAACGCCTACGACAACTACTATCTGGCTCTCCCCTACCTCAAGGGCATTAAGGAAGGCAAATATTCCATGCAGAGTCTCGACGACAAGGTGCGCCGCGTGCTGCGCCTCTTCTTCCGCACCACAATGGCCCAGCGCGACCACGGATTCCTTTGCTCTGAAAGCCATTATGAGGCTGCACGCAAGATAGCCGACGAGGGCATCGTGCTGTTGCAGAACCGTGGCAACGTGCTGCCTCTTCAGTTGGGCTCCCATCCGAAAGTGCTCGTCGTGGGCGAGAATGCCATTAAAATGCTGACTGTCGGCGGCGGCAGCTCATCGCTGAAGGCCCAGAAGGAGATATCGCCTCTGCAGGGTCTCAAGGAACGTCTCAAGGGGAAAGCCGACGTGGAATACGAGCGAGGCTACGTGGGCGATGTCACAGGTGAATACAATGGTGTCACTACGGGCCAGAACCTCAATGACAGCCGCTCCACAGCACAGTTGGTAAGCGACGCCGTGGCCAAAGCCCGCCAGGCCGACTACGTGATTGTCTTCGGTGGTCTCAACAAGAGCCCCAACCAGGACGACGAGGGCTACGACCGCAAGTCGTTTGCCCTGCCCTACGCCCAGGACACCCTTGTTGAGGAGCTGAGCAAGGTCAAC
>Ga0256406_1004333_pt1 | contig 16387 bp, 12 predicted proteins | sample RumenRJG_03DNA_FD_185986 | JGI IMG/M metagenome (GOLD analysis project Ga0256406, IMG submission 185986) | Bovine rumen microbial communities from Lethbridge, Alberta, Canada - RJG_03 | ecosystem: Host-associated > Mammals > Digestive system > Stomach > Rumen | place: Canada: Alberta | collected... | reverse complement strand
CGGCCCCTGCATGCGGCAGACCTGGCTATACGTAATTGTTAGTATGCGAAACTTGAATTATATGTAATATTTTATTGGTTTCTCGTTACTGCACACCTTTGTTATTCTCCTACCCACTTCGCGTGATATTGAAAAAATCGAAGAATAGAAGCTATATTTTCTCAATATTCTCTAATTTCTATAGGTCCATAGGGGCAGGACACGAAAGAATGCTACACTATTTCTTTTTGTTACCGAAGTCAGCCGGTATCTCTCCCCACTGTTTTGTTTCCCATTTGATGATGGGTACGGTGGTGGGGTGGGTGGCAAGCCAGCGCTCGGCACGCGCCACCAGCTCGTAGGCCTTGGCTGTAGAGTCATTGCGCTCGAGTTTGGTCTTGCAGTGCTTCTTCTGTACCCAAAGGATGGCGTTGTAAGAATCTGAATAGATGACCTTGTCGCGAATGCCCTGTTGTTCCATCAAGGCCAGGGCGTGGACAATGGCGAGGAACTCACCGATGTTGTTGGTGCCACGCACAGGTCCGAAATGAAAGACACGAGCTCCCGTGGCCAGGTCGATGCACTGATATTCCATCGGCCCGGGATTGCCGGGACACGCCGCATCTACGGCCCACGCGTTGGCCTTTACCTCTAAGGGCAAAGGCAACACGGTGTCGTGGCGGTAGTCGGGGGGTGAAACTGGCTCGTTACTCATGAGTTACATTCTTTCCGGCACTTCGATGCCGAGCAGGTCCATGCCGTTCTTGATGACCTTGCCTACATTGGCGGCCAAGACCAGACGGGTGACCTTCTCTTCCTGGCTGTCGGCACTGAGAATGCTGTAGTCGTGGTAGAACTGGTTGAAGTCCTTGGTCAGCTCGTAGCAGTAGTTGGCGATGCCGGCAGGATTGTAGTTCTCACCAGCGTCTTTGACAGCCACCTTGAAGGCGTCCATCTTCTGTATGAGCTGTATCTCCTTGTCGTTGAGCGGTGCATTGGCGGGCAGCTGTGCGGGCACTTCGATGCCGTCGGCCTGAGCCTTGCGCATGACCGAGCGGATGCGGGCGTAGGTGTACTGGATGAAGGGACCCGTATTGCCGTTGAAGTCGATGCTTTCGGCAGGATTGAAGAGCATATTCTTGCGGGCGTCAACCTTGAGAATGAAGTATTTCAGGGCACCGAGACCGACGATGCGGGCTATCTCCTGCTTCTCGTCCTCCGTCATGTCCTTGAACTTTCCGAGTTCGTCGCTGGTCTTGCGTGCGTCGCCAATCATCTCGGCGATGAGGTCGTCAGCGTCAACCACCGTACCCTCGCGGCTCTTCATCTTACCGTTGGGCAGTTCCACCATACCATAGGAGAAGTGCACGAGGTCCTTGCCCCACTTGAAGCCGAGGCGGTCGAGCAGGATAGAGAGCACTTGGAAATGGTAGTTCTGTTCGTTGCCCACTACGTAAATCATCTTGTCGATGGGATAGTCGTTGAAGCGCATTTCGGCGGTGCCGATGTCCTGTGTCATATACACGCTTGTGCCGTCGGCGCGCAGCAAGAGCTTTTGGTCGAGACCCTCGTTGGTGAGGTCGGCCCATACGCTGCCGTCGGGCTTGCGGAAGAAGAGTCCTTTCTTCAGTCCCTCTTCCACCTTGCGCTTGCCTTCGAGATAGGTGTTTGACTCATAGTAGATCTTGTCGAAGCTCACGCCGAGCGCCTTGTAGGTCTCGTCGAATCCGGCATACACCCAGCTGTTCATCTTCTGCCACAGAGCACGGATCTCAGGGTCGCCGGCCTCCCATTTGACGAGCATCTGATGAGCCTCGACGATGAGCGGAGCCTCATTCTTGGCCTTTTCCTCAGCCTTCTCCTCGTCCATGCCTTCGGCGATGAACTTGGCCTTGAGCTCGTTGCATTCTTCTTTATAGTGCTTGTCGAAGAGCACGTAGAAGTCACCGATAAGGTGGTCGCCCTTCTTGTGGGCTGTCTCCGGAGTGACGCCGTTGCCCCACTTGATCCAGGCCAGCATCGACTTCATGATATGGATGCCACGGTCGTTGACGATATTGGTCTTGATGACCTTGTTGCCGTTGGCCTCCATAATCTTTGAGAGGCTCCAACCCAGCAGGTTGTTGCGTACATGGCCGAGATGAAGCGGCTTGTTGGTGTTGGGTGATGAGTATTCAATCATCACGAGAGGACTGTCTTCCGTTGCCTTCTTCTCGCCGTATTTGGCATCGGCGTTGATGTCGTTGAGCAGGCTCACCCATGCTTCCGGAGCCACAACAAGGTTGAGGAATCCCTTGACCACGTTGAAGCGGGCCACAGCCTCGCAGTCGCGCTCGAGCACGCTGCCTATCTCCTGAGCGGTGTCCTCAGGTTTCTTATGCGAGATTTTCAGGAAAGGAAAGACCACGAGCGTGAGGTTGCCCTCAAAACTTTCTTTGGTCTTTTGCAGTTGCACCATTTTCTCGGGCACATCCTGTCCGTAGAGTGCTTTGACGGCCTTGATGGTGGCCTCAGTGATAACTTTTTCTATATTCATGCGTATATACCGGTATTTTGTCGACTTAGATACAATATATGTGCAAAGTTACGAAAAAACAGAGAGATAATGGTGCGTAAGTGGTGCATATTTTAGAACGTGACGTTCATTCCCATGCTGAAGGAGGCGTTGCTGCTCAGTGGAATCATCTCTTTGCTGACCTTTCCGATGAGGTGGTCCATGCCGAAGAAGACATTGAAGCCTTTGGGATGAACATTGACCACCCACCCCATGCTGGTGGAGAATGTGTTGGCGGCGAGGTTCACACCGCCGTCGAGCCAGCAAAGCGGTTCCCAGTTGGCGCTGAGACGTCCCTCGGTCCATGTGTGCTTGCCGCAGAAGCGGGTGGCACTGAGCAGACCGAAGTGCAGCTTCTCATACACAGGCAGCGTATAGCGCACGCCGATATTCATGCGGGCCGAGAGCATCGTGGTACGGCTGCCCTGGTCGCCCTTGTCCTGAAGGTTGTAGAACTGGGCTATCTGGTCGCTGTATTTATCCCATTGGTCATCGGTGGTGTTGCCCTCCGAGCTGGTCACGCCTGTATCGTGAAAGCCACTGAAAGTAAAGTCCTTGTCGGTATTGGTGGCATAGCAGTCGTTGCTCCAATGGATGAAGCCCACGTCGAGCAGGGCTGCGCTCACCTCCCAGTATTTGTCCGGACGGAACACGGTACCCAAGTCTGCGGCCAGGCCCACGCCACCGATGCCGGCACCGTCTACGTCCACATCGTTGATGTAGGAGTAGGAACCTTCCTGAGACTTGTATTCCTTGGTTGCAGTCTTATATTTCCATCCTTTCATCGACATGTGTGCCTGTGCGTCACCGTGCAGCGTCCACGAGTCTCCGGTAAGCTGAGCAGTCACGTTCTGCATCTTCACGTCGGCATCGGCCACGCCCAACAGCACCTTGAGCTTTGCACCCACGCGCCACTTGCTGTTGATGTCGCGGCTGTGACCGAGGGCGATCTCCACATAGTTCTGTGAGTTGACAAAGAGGTCGCCGATGTTGTAGGTGTCGTTGCCCACGTCGGCTGCGAAACGGAAGAGCTCGTAGGGCAACTTGACGTTGGTAGATGACTTGGCGTTGATTTCCACGGTGTTGTAGCCTCCGAAAGCCTTGAAGCCGCCGGAGAGCAGCGTCAGCGACACGTCGGCCCCGACGCGGTTCCAACTCTTGTTGAAGCCCTTGAGCGGGTCACTGAGATAGGGGTTGAGGAAAGAAGTCTTCTTTTTGTCGCTCTCGGTGGGGTAGAGTGGGTTGTCGCGCACGAGGTCCTCGTAGCCGAAGTTGCCGTGGGTCTCGGCGTTGATGTTGCCAAGCGCGGGCAGAGCCACGTAGTTCCGGTCATTGCCCATGGCCGGGTTGAGCGTGTGTTGGTAAAGGTACCCGTCGGTAAAATAAGCTGAGCGGAGGCCTTGAGCGAAGGTGGGGACAGCAAGCAGCATGGTGACGGGGAGCGTCAGAAGACGTTGGAAAAAATTATGATGGGTTTGCATGAGTATCGAGTAAGGGATTAGTTGAAGTTGCCTACAAGTTTGCCTTTCTTGGTGAGCTTGATGTTATACACCATAAGGGTTTGTGTCTTGGCGTTGATGGTCTTGCCGACAATAGGCGCGTTGCCGTTGTCGCCGTCGGCCGTGCCCCTGAAGCGGAACTGCAGACCTTCAACACGGTGCAGCACGTCGTTGCTTTGCGGTGTGATGGTGATGTTGACGTGGGTGACGGCACCCTCATCCCTATTGTCTGTGCCCCAGATGGTTCTGTCTACCTTCACGCTCAATTCCGACTGCGGTATGGAGTCGCCCTGCAGGTCGGTGGCCCAGGCGGTGAGGGTGAGGAAGACCGGCAGGCGGTTGAGGACGTCAGCTTCCAACAACAGATGGCCGTCTATCGAACTGCCGTCGCCGATGGTCTGCTCCTTGAAACTCAGTTTCTTGAGTGTCTTGTTGAGGTCGTCTATGGAGTCTGTGTAGGCAATGACGGCATCGGCGTCAAGCTGCAGCGGTGCGGAGAAAGCATACTGCTCCTGCATGGTGTAGGTATGGCCCAGCTTCACCTCGGCAGTCTGCGACTTGTCGGCCTCGGCTGTCACGTTGGTGAAGTCGATGTGGTCGGGAATGGTCTTCAGCAGATTGCCCAAGTCGGGCACGGTGACATAGGTCTGCCCCTCGGGTGCGGCCTCGGTCTGCTTGTGCAGTACGATGATGCTACTGCCGTTGGGCACGGAGAAGGCGGGCACCTTCACTGTGGCAAGGACATTGTTGTGTGCGTCACGTGCGACCATGTTTCCACTCACCTTGACGTTGAGGGGTAGTGCGGAGTTGAAATTGAGGCTGATGTGCGGGTCATAGAGGTCCATGTTGACACTCTTGTCGGTGAGGAAGTCGGGAATGTTGTTGAGCTTGACCGATCCGAAGCTGTTGAATGAATAGGTCGGATTGAAGCGTCCCGTGGCACCGGTAATCGTCAGACTGCCTGCGACGTTGCCGCTGATGCTTGACAGACTGCCGGAGGAGGTGACCTGCGAACTGCTGACCGTGCCCTGCAGACCGACGTTGACCGACATGGTGACGCGACGGTTGCTTGCGTCAAAGGAGACGGAACCGAGGCTGCTCGACTCACCAAACCGGATGCCGGCCACATGAAGGATGAGGGTGTGCGTGCCCGAAGAGATGTTGCTCAGGCTGACCGAGCTGTTGTTCACCGCCACGGTGTTGCCGTCTATGGTACCCTTGTCTATCTGTATGAAGGCAGGCAGTGAGAGCGTCAGTGCGTCAATGCGGCGTACGGTGGAAGGCACGGTGAAGTTCACCGTGAAGTTGTTGTTACATGTCACGCTGTTCAGAGCTTTCACTTCGGCAGGGGTCGTGGCGCTCATGGAGAGCAAGAGCATAGAACCGCTGAAACTGCCTACGACGAGCGGCACGCTGGTATGCGTGGTGGTCGTGGGGATGATGGTAAACGGAGCGATGTTGACAGAGGACGACTCTGTGCTGTTGCCGGCAACCTTTATCTGATAGTCACCGTTGTCGTCGATGTATACGAAGTTGGAATTGTTCAGATGCACCACATCGTCAAGTGAAATTTCCTTGGTGTTGTTACCTCCCGGCAGAGCAATCTCGTCGGCTCCCAGTCCGATGGTGGCATCGATGTCGTCAAAGCTGAAGTCGTTGTCCTTGCAACCTTGCAGCACTCCGGCCATTAGCAACAAGGCCATGGCTGAGCAGATGGTTGGTATTCGAAATGTCATAAGTGTAAAAATCTGGTAACGATAATAATGGCGCAAAATTAAACATTTTATTAAACATTATGAACTTTTTAGTTAGTTTTCTGCCAAAATAATTAACGGGGCACCTCTTCTATAATATCCCTATCACTCCATGATTGGATCCGGTGTCTGTTACTTTTTTGCTTGTCCTTAGAAAAAAATGTTGGCCTTTTGTGTTCAGCATTGGAGAAATATGTCTATATTTGCAATTAGACATTATTTTAAATCTTATTGCTATGTTATCCGAAAAAATGCAAGACGCAATCAATGCGCAGATTAATGCCGAGTACTGGTCGGCTTACCTTTATCTTTCAATGGCTGCTTATGCCAACGCCAGTGGCTATCCAGGTTTTGCCAATTGGTTTGAAGTGCAGCATCAGGAGGAACTCGATCATGTGAAGATCTTCTTTGACTATGTGCTCCAGCGCGACGGCCGTGTGATGCTCAAGCCCATTGATGCCGTTCCTACTGAGTGGAAGTCACCGCTCGATATGTTTGAGAATACTCTCAAGCACGAGCAAAAGGTCACCTCGCTCATCAATCAGCTCTATGCCACTGCGGTATCCGATAATGATTTCGCCACACAGAGCATGCTGAAATGGTTTATCGACGAGCAGGTGGAAGAGGAGGAGAATGCCAAGACTATCATCGACAGTTTGAAGATGATTGGCGACAATGGCTATGGCCTCTATACGCTTGACAAGGATCTTTCCACCCGTGTCTATACGCAGGCCGCTCCTTTGGCCAATAAGAATGCGTGAGCCACGGTACACTTTTATGTAGAAGTCCAGAAGTAATTAGAAGTCCAGAAGTAATTAGAAGTCCAGAAGTACGGAAGTTCAGTCATATGCATAAGCATCAGGGAATCTTGCATTATTTATGGTAATGACAGAACTTCCGAACTTCTAATTATGGTAATGACAGGACTTCAGGACTTCTGAACTTCCGAACTTCTAATTACTTCCGAACTTCTAATTATGGTAATGACAGGACTTCTGAACTTCTGAACTTCTGGACTTCTAGTTACTTCTGAACTTCCGAACTTCTAATTACTTCTGAACTTCTCTAATGACTTCACTTCTGATACAGCCGGATACTTTTGTTATTTTAAGCATATTTTCTGGATTTATCGCACCGTATTTCAAAAATATTACTTATATTTGTAGCGTAATAATAACCAAAACCGATAAGCCTTATGATGCAGGAACTTATAGATACGCTCCATACTGAGCAATGCACGCTTGTCATCCTACATGAGGGACAAATCCGCACTTTCGACGGCCATGGCGTGCGCCGTCTGTACAACATCGCATCCGACGAGCCAGAACTCCTCTATGAGGCTAAGTTGGCAGCCAAAGCCGTAGGCCGCTCCGCCGCCTCCATGATGGTGCAGGGAGGTGTAAAGGAAGTGTGGGCCGACTACATCTCCCAGCAGGCTTACGATGTATTGCACGAGGCCGGCATAGTGGTGAAATATGACAAATGCCTCGACCACACCACCTTCCTTAAGGTGTGGCAAAGACTCGGCGAAATATTTTGAAGTCCAGAGGTATTTTGAAGTCCAGAAGTATTTTGAAGCTTTGAAGTCCAGAAGTCCAGAAGTCCGGAAGTCCGGTCATTACATTAGCAATACCAAATTACCAGACGCTTATGCATATGACTGGACTTCCGGACTTCTGAACTTCTGGACTTCCTCTCTCCTGTACTTCTGAACTTCTGGACTTCCAAGCTTCTGTCCTTCCAATCTCCTGTCCTTCCACATTAATAGTGGAACGAGCTGCCTCCCAGGAACTCTCGGATGAGGCTTGTGGGCGGGATGTCCTTGTTGGGAATGGGACGGAGGTAGTTGAGGAACTTACGCAGGCGGTAGGCCTCTGAGTATTCAGGACTGTTCTCCGGCACCTGTTCGAGCAACGGCTCGGCCTGCTCCTTGATTACGCCAAGTTCGAAGATCATGGCTGAGTTGAACATGGCATCGGCATTCTCCTGATAGGGGAAGATCCACTTGTTTTCTCCTGCCCGTACCGACGGCCACCGGTGGATGCTCTCCTGGGCATTTACACCGCGGTATTTATAGTCACGAATGATGCGACGCAGCAGACGGTTGTCGGTGGTAGGTATGTAGTTGTGGTCGTCAAGCAAGATGGTGGTGAGAGCCGACACATAAACTCTGAACTTCTGCTTCTCTGGAATCTCCGAGGTGAGCTCGGGGTTGAGGGCATGGATGCCTTCCACGACCAGCACGTCGTTTTCCGTCATCTTCAACTTCTTGCCGCTGGGCTGACTTGTACCCGACTGGAAGTCATACTTTGGCAGTTCCACCTCCTCGCCACGGAAGAGTGCATTGAACTGTTCGTTGATGAGCTTGAGGTTGAGGGCATAGATGCTCTCATAGTCATATTCGCCGTTGGCATCCTTTGGTGTGTGCTCCCGGTCTACGAAGTAGTCATCCAGCGATATCTCCAAAGGCTTGATGCCATTGGCCAGCAGCTGAATGCTGAGTCGCTTGCACGTGGTGGTCTTTCCCGACGACGACGGTCCGGCCATGAGCACGAGCTTGACGCCCTTGCGGGCCGCTATCTCATCAGCAATCTCGGAGATGCGCTTTTCCTGCAGCGCCTCCGACACGTTGATGATGTCGGTGGCATGGCCCGCGTCGACGAGTTCGTTGAAGTCACCTACCGTACGCACACCGAGGATGTCCTGCCAGTGGTGGTGCTCCTTGAAGATGCCGAACATCTTGTCCTGATGGGTCATCTCTGGCAGCACGTCCGGGTTCTTCAGTGAGGGAATGCGCAGCAATGCTCCATCAAAGTATTTCTCCAGACCGAAGAGATAGATATCCTTCGTATTGGTGAGCAGCGATCCGTAATAGTAATCGATGTAGTCGTCTATCTGATAATAAGTGGTGTACAGCCTTCCATAACTCTGCATGAGCTTCACTTTTGCGATGTCGCCACGCTCCTTAAACATCTTGATGGCTTCCTCTGTGGGTACGTCGTGGCGCGAGATGGGCATCTTGGCATCGATGATCTCCTGCATGCGCCTGCGTATCATGTCAACGTCCTCCAGCTCAACTGGATGACCGATGGAGAGGTTGACGTAGTAGCCATTGCTCACGGGAATGTCGATGACTACGTTGCTGCGGCGGTAGATGTCGTGCACAGCCTTGCAAAGAATGAAAAACAAGGTGCGGGTGTAGTTGCGCGAACCCGACTCGGTGGTCATGTCGAGAAACTCCACATCCTTGTTGTTGTAGACACGGTAGTGCATGCCTTCCACCTTATTGTTTATCTTAGCGCAGATGGGACCGTGATTCATTTTCACGTCCAAAGCGTTAAAAACTTCAGAAAGTGTGCTTCCGGGCACGACGTTCAGCGTTTTTTTATTATTTTTGCAACGTATTTGTAACGTCTGTTTCATTGCTGTCATACCTATCTAAAATTTGATTTTAGTTTTCAAGGGTAAAGTTAGCAATAAAAAGGCTCTGCCGTCTCAAAGACATTAATAAACTTAGTTAAAATATGACGATTCTTCTCTTAAAGATTGTTGGAGCGCTCGCGCTGCTCATCTATGGCATGAAGGTAATGAGTGAGGCCTTGCAAAAAATGGCCGGTCCACAGTTGCGTCACGTATTAGGTGCGATGACGACCAATCGCTTTTCCGGCGTGCTGACGGGTATGTTTACCACAGTTGCGGTGCAGTCCTCCACCGCCACCACCGTGATGACCGTGTCGTTTGTCAATGCCGGTTTGCTGACACTGGTGCAAGCCATCTCCGTTATCATGGGAGCCAACATCGGCACGACGCTCACCGCTTGGATTATGTCGGCGGGATTCTCGTTCAAGATAAGCACGTTTGTGTGGCCGGTTTTCCTTATTGGCTTGCTGCTTATCTATTCAAAGAAAAATCGTTATATCGGCGACTTCCTTTTTGGTATTGCATTTATGTTCCTGGCACTTACCACACTCGGTGAAAGCCAGATACCGCCTGCAGAACTTGCTTCACTGAAAACCTTCTTCGCCAGTTTCGATCCCAACAGTTTCGGTACCATACTGTTGTTTTTGTTATTCGGTACCATTCTCACTTGCATCTTACAGAGTTCCGCCGCGCTCATGGCCATCACCATGATGCTGTGTACGCAGGGTGGCCTGCCCATCTACCTGGGCATTGCCTTGGTGATGGGTGAGAACATAGGCACGACGCTTACGGCCAATCTCGTAGCGCTGACCGCCAATACTGAGGCACGGCGTGCCGCCTTCGGCCATTTGTTCTTCAATGTGTTCGGCGTTATCTGGGTGTTGTGTATCTTCAGATACTTCGTGCGTTTTGCTTGCAGTTTCGTGGGATTTGACCCTGCTGATACGTCAGTTGTGCCGTCAGCCACCCGCCTGACGTTTGCTTTGGCTGCCTTCCACACCTGCTTCAATGTAATCAATACGATTATACTGTTGCCCTTTGTCAAGCAAGTGGCCAAGGTCTGCTGTCTGGTATGGAAGCCGAATCCCAACAAGGAGGATGATGAGTTCCGTCTGCGCTTTATCTCAAGCGGCATCATGAAGACTCCGGAGCTTTCCGTGCTCGAGGCTCAGAAAGAGATACAGAGCTTTGCTGAGCGCATTCACAGAATGTTCGGCATGGTGAGAGACTTGCTGGAAGAAAAGGACAAGGATAAATTCCAGAAGATTTACGACCGCATCGTGAAATACGAGAATATCTCCGACAATATGGAGATTGAAATCGCCAAATATCTTGACCAGGTAAGCAACGCCCATCTGAGCGATGATACCAAAGCCAAGATTCGTTCCATGCTGCGTCAGATCTCTGAGTTGGAGAGTATCGGTGACGCCTGCAACAATATGGGACGCACCATTCACAGAAAGTTCACATCTAAGGATGATTTCACCGAAAGCCAGTACGACCATATTCATCAGATGTTTGAGTTGGCGGATGATGCACTCACTCAGATGAACTTGTTGCTGACCGGCCACCGCGAGGACTTGAATGCCACACGATCATTCAACATCGAGAACGAGATCAACAACTATCGTAATCAGTTGCGTTCGGAGAACCTGAACGACATCAACAACCACCTCTACGACTATGCGTCGGGCACCATGTACATGGACCTTATTCAGGAATGTGAAAAGCTTGGCGACTATGTCATCAATGTGGTTGAGGCCCGTATGGGAATGAAGTCGGTAGCATAAAAAATAGAGAGACACGTGCCGGCAATATCGCAGAAATATTGCTACCTTTGCATCGAGATGAAGAAAAAATACGAAATCGAAATTCCCGATGGTGCCGACCGTGTGTTGCTGCATGCTTGCTGTGCGCCGTGCTCTACGGCCATCGTCGAATGGATGATGGCTCATGGGGTGCGGCCTACTATTTATTATTTCAACCCCAATATCTACCCGTTGGAGGAATACAACATCCGAAAGGAAGAGAGCAAGCGCCATGCAGAGAGTCTTGGTCTCGACTGGATTGACGGCGACTACGATCATGAGGCATGGCGCCGTGGGGTGGTCGGATTGGAACACGAGCCTGAGCGCGGACGGCGTTGCAGTCAGTGCTTTTATATTCGCTTGCTGGCTGCGGCGCGTATGACCTCTCAGTTGGGACTGCGCTATTTTACCACGACACTTGCGTCGTCGCGGTGGAAGAGCATTGAGCAGGTCAGCGAAGCGGGACTCAGGGCGCAGGCCGAAGTGCCTGGTACGGTGTTTTGGGCCCAGAACTGGCGCAAAGGCGGTTTGCAGGATCGCCGCAATGCCTTGCTTAAGGAATATAACTTCTACAACCAGCTTTACTGTGGTTGTGAGTTCAGCATGCGGAAAGATGATCAAGAATAGCCCCACCCGTCACGGCAGGCCGTGACGGGGGACGTATCAAAATTGGAGAAGTCCGGAAGTTCAGAAGTACAGAAGTCCAGTCATTACAATAAAAGGTGAAAAGTGAAGTATTGTTGCTTCTCGATTTGCTTATTGTAATGACCGGACTTCAGAACTTCTGAACTTCCGGACTTCTCTTATCCTTCCGGACTTCTGCCCTCAGCACCCTTTGTGTGTCATGATGTCGAGCACTTTCTCGTCAGTGGGACACATTGACTCACGGCCGATGCTCGTGAGGTTGTGGATGCTCTTGTCGACATCGTTGTCGATGATGCCCTCTGCTGACGTGACATGATGACCCGACATGGATAAGAGGGCGGAGAGCAGGGCCGACGACACGCCTGAGCAAATCTTGATGCTGCACGAAGGCTTGGCGCCGTCGCAGATCATACCGGTGAGGTTGGCTATCATGTTCTGTATGGCGAAGCACACACGGCTGTAGTCGCCACCCATCAGGTAGACGATGCCGCAGCTCGATCCTATGCTGGCCACCACGCACCCGCACAGCGCGCTCAGCGTACCGAGGCTTTGCTTGATGTAGATGGCCGTAAGGTGGCTGAGGGTGAGCGCACGAATCAGCTCCTCCTCCGTGTTCTCATTCTCCTTTGCATAGACCGCCACAGGGTTGGTGGCACAGATGCCTTGGTTGCCCGAACCGCTGTTGCTCATCACGGGAATCATTGCGCCTCCCATGCGTGCGTCGCAGGCGAGGGCCGTCTCACTGATGATATGGCAGAAGATGGTGTCACCGAAGATGCCGTGACTCAGCGGACGGTCGATGGTCTTGCCTAAGCAATGGCCGTAGTTGCCCTTTTTGCTTTCTTCGGCTGCACGGATGTTATAGTCGCGGGCCTTGAGCATGAAGCGTATCTCGTCAAGCGGGGTGGTCGTGGCAAACTCCCAAACAGTCTTCATATCGAGACAAAGAGCATGGCCTTCATCCGTAGAGGTGGTTTGTTGGCGCTTGTCCAACAACACCTCGCCATTGCGTTCTTCGTAGACGAAATGCGTATGACTGCCGGCGATGATGGCGGTGGCGGTGTTGCCTCCCGCCTCGCAGGTCACCTCGATGTAAAGCTTCTCGGTGATGTTTTCTTTCAGTTTGATGCAGATGTTGTCAGGGTTGGCAATAAACTGTTTGCCTTGCTCCAGAGCCTGCGGTGTGAGATCTTTGATGACCTCCAACTGATATTCGCTTTTGCCGATGATGGCACCGAGCGCAATGGCAATGGGCAGGCCTATCATCCCCGTACCGGGAATGCCCACCCCCATGGCGTTTTTCAGCATGTTGGCACTCAGCCATACCTTTATCTTCTCAGGACGTTGCTGTAGGAGCTCTTTGGCGCGTGCCGTACAGAGTGCCACCGCTATGGGCTCGGTACAGCCCATGGCCGGCACCACCTGTTCGTTGATCAGCTGTATGATCTGTGTCCTTGTCGTTTTATCCAGCATGACAGTAGCCTTTTAACTATTTGCGATAGGCTTCCAGACCTTTGTTGAGGAAGTCTAAGTATCCGGGAATATCCTCTTTATAAGTAAACGAGCCTGAGAGCGGATTGCCTTCGTTGTCGACGGTCACATAGAACGGCTGCGCGTTGGCACCGAACTTATGTGCCTGCAGGTAGCTCCACTTGTCGCCAACGGTGCGCAGGGTGCGTGTCTGTCCGTTGTCGTCCTTCACCTCGATGGGTTTCGGCAGCTTGGTTTTGTCGTCCACATAGAGTGAGATGAGCACGTAGTCCTTGGTCAGTTTGTCGGCCACCTGCGGGTCGGTCCATACCGCGGCTTCCATCTTACGACAGTTGACGCAGCCGAAGCCTGTGAAGTCAATCATCACGGGTTTGCCCTCGGCCTTGGCTGCGGCCATGCCGGCTTCGTAATCGGTATACTTGGCCTCCACCACTTTATTGTTGAGGTTGAAGTCCTGGGTGTTGACGGGCGGTGCGAAGGCTGATACCGCCTTGCAGGGAGCACCCCACAAACCAGGAATCATATAGATGGCGAAAGCGAAAGAGCATAGGCCTAGCATGATGGCGGGCACCGGCATGGGCTTGTTGAGGTCGCCGCCGATGGCATCTTGCTGAAACTTCAGCCATCCCACGAGGTAAGCGCCTAAGGCACCGAAGATGACAATCCAAAGGGCGAGAAACACCTCGCGGTCCATCAGATGCCAGCCGTAGGCCAGGTCGGCCACGCTGAAGAATTTGAGTGAGAAGGCCAGCTCGATGAAGCCCAGCACCACTTTGATCTGATCCATCCACGAACCGCTTTTCGGACTCTTCTTCATGAGCGTTGGGAACATGGCAAAGAGTGAGAAAGGCACGGCCAGCGCCAGGGCGAAGCCGAACATGCCGATGGCTGGTGCGAGCCAGTTGCCCGAGGTGACGGTCTGTACCAGCAGCAGGCCTACGATGGGCGCGGTGCACGAGAAGCTCACCAGCACCAGGGTGAAAGCCATGAGGAAGATGGAGAGAAGACCGGTTGTGCTGGAAGCCTTGGTGTCTACCTTGTTGGCCCAGCTGTCGGGCAGCTTGATCTCAAACCAACCGAAGAAGCTGACGGCGAACACCACCAGCAGCAGGAAGAGGAAGATGTTGAACACTGCATTGGTCGAGAGGGCGTTGAGCGTAGACGGTCCGAAAGCGAGCGTCACGCCGATGCCTAGTGCCAGATAGATGATGATGATGGAGATGCCATAGGTGATGGCGTCTCTCACACCTTTCTGTTTATTGTCTTTGGAACGTTTGAGGAAGAAGCTCACGGTCATCGGGATGATAGGCCAGATGCAGGGCATGACGAGTGCCAGCAGACCGCCTACGATACCCATGAGGAAGATATACCACAGAGAGTGGTTGGCAATGTCGTTGGCTCCGCCGAATTGTTGCAGTTGCTTGATGACCGGCTTCCAGAGCAGTGCCTTGTCGGCGTCGGAGAGAGAGGCTGTGGCAGCTGCGTTGGCCTGGGCGAGCGAGTCGGCGCTGGCCATGGCGGCTGCTGAGTCACCGGCCGCATTCTGAGTGGCTGCGGCCTGCTCCTGCTGTGCGTCTGCTGCGGTCTGGTCGTCGGCAGCCGCGTCTTTGTCAGCTTGGTCAGTGGCCGGGCTCTTACCCGACTTCTTGATGGTCACATCGGTAGGCGGCATGCAGTTCTGATCGTTGCAGGCGCCATAGGTGAGGTAGGCGTCGATGACGTAGTTGGGCTTGGTAAACTTGACTTTCTGTACAAAGCGCACGCTTCCCTCGAAGTAGCGCAGCTTCATGCCGAAGATATTGTCGTAGGCGGAGATCTCGTGGCCCATGGGCTTCATCTTTCCCACAAGTTGCACACCCTCAAGCTTATTGACATTGAACGTGGCCGAGATAGGGCCGTCGTTGCCTAAGCCGGTGGAATAGACGTGCCATCCCTTGTCAATCTTGCCGCTGAAGATGATTTCGCCCTCAGCGGTTCCGTTGAGCTTCAGTTGAGAACTGAACTTCACGGGGTTTAACATTTGTGCATGGGCCATGAATGTCACGAGCATCAACAAGGCCAAGGTCATCAGTTTCTTCATTTGAATGTTCCCTTTCTACTGTGATTAACTGCTTTTGTGATTCGTTGTTTGCTTTTTGTGTTTTTTATGAGTGCAAAAGTACGAGTTTATTAGCAATAAGCCAAGCATTGGCGTTGTTTTGTTATAATTATTCTGTTTTTGCGGCCAATTGAGTTGCCTGCTTGCTGTTTTAATGACGTTTTTTGCCAAACCATCTGATGATGTTGTCGTCGTACTGTTCCGTTCTGAGGTAGACGGCGTCGTCGGGGATGTCGGGTGCGGCAATGCCTCCGCAGACAGTGAAGGGTGCAGTCTCTACGCGCAGCTCGTCCCACAGACCGCGTTCGAGGAAGGCTGCGAGCGTGTGGGCGCCTCCTTCCACGATGAGGCTCTGCCGCTGTTCTTCGCACAGGTGACTGATGACGGCGTCGATGCTCTCGCACCAGGTGAAGCCTTCGGGGATGTTGTCGGCATGATGAGAGAGCACGATGCGCTCGGGGCTGCTGCCCGTCCATTGACGCACGTTGAGCTGTGGCCGGTCGCTCTCGAGGGTGCCGCGTCCCACGAGAATGGCGTCGTTCTCCGAGCGCAACTTATGGGAGAGCATCTGCGTCAGCGGTGTGGAGATGTGCAGGGGACGACGGTCGGCCTGTGCGATATAGCCGTTGGCCGTCTGTGCCCATTTCAAGAGGATGTAAGGCCGGTGCTGTTCGTTGAAGGTCATGAAGCGTCGGTTGATGGCCATGCACTCTGCTTCGAGCACGCCCACGGTCACCTCGATGCCGGCGTCGCGCATGCGTTGGATGCCGCGTCCCTGCACTTTGGCGAAAGGGTCGACGCAGCCGCACACGCAGCGCTTCACGTGTTTGCTGATGATGAGATCGCAGCAGGGCGGCGTGTGGCCCCAGTGACTGCATGGCTCCAGTGAGACATAGATGGTGGCTTGGGGCAGCAAGGCCTCGTCGGCAGGGCGTACGGAGGCAAATGCATTGACTTCAGCATGAGGACCGCCCACCGGCGACGTAAAGCCCTCACCGATGATGCGTCCGTCGGCTGCCACAATCACAGCTCCCACCATGGGGTTGGGCTTGGTGGTGAGCAGACCGTTGGCGGCCAGTTGCAGACAACGGCGCATAAAGCGCTCGTCAGTTTCTTGTTGGGTATGTTGTCTATCCATA
>Ga0256406_1004332_pt1 | contig 16388 bp, 13 predicted proteins | sample RumenRJG_03DNA_FD_185986 | JGI IMG/M metagenome (GOLD analysis project Ga0256406, IMG submission 185986) | Bovine rumen microbial communities from Lethbridge, Alberta, Canada - RJG_03 | ecosystem: Host-associated > Mammals > Digestive system > Stomach > Rumen | place: Canada: Alberta | collected... | reverse complement strand
GCGGCCCGGCAGGCACCGATGGCAAAGACATCAGCTGTGCAGAAGATCGCTGTCATCTCCGCCCCGGAATGGATCAGTTTCCATGCCATGCGGTAGCCGTTCTCGATGGTGTAGCGCTCCGATTCGCCCTGCGGCGCCTCCTCGATGAGATCAGGATTCATCTTCAGCCCGTGCGCCGCGATCGCTCTGCGGTAGCCCTCGAACCGGAGCTGTCCCACTGATTTTGTCAGCAGATTATCCCCGATGATGGCGATGCTGCGGTGCCCCTGCTCGATCAGGTAGTTCACCATTTTCTCCGATTCCGCCACATCGTCCACAGAAACATTGGCGTACCATGACGGCTCGCCCTGCGGCGCTCCGATCGTGGAGAAAACAAAGGGTACCTTCAGCTGCCGCAGCATCGCGTCCTCATGGACAAAATTTCCGCCGAGGAAGACAATTCCTCTCAGTCTGCGCTCCTTGACCAGTTCCAGCGCGACCTGCACTTCCTCCTCGTCAGCCTCCACATGGCGCAGAATCGTGGAATAATGGTTCTCCTCGATCCGGTGCTCCATGATCTTGATCATGGTATTGAAAAACGGGTTTGTGATTCCCTTCACCAGAAGTGCGACGGCCTTCGAATCCGTCTTCTTCAAATTGATCGCGCTGTTGTTCGGAACAAACCCCGTCTCCCGGATCATCTGCATGATCTTCTGGCGCGTCTCCGGGTTGATATCCGGATGATTATTCAGAGCCCGCGACACGGTGCTGACACTGCATCCGCACAGCCGCGCAATATCCTTGATTGTTGTCTCAGCCATAGTTTTCTTCCCCGCCCGGATATTCCCCTCTGAAAACGCCCTGTTCCCATAAATGAAACCGGGGTCCAATGCCGCACAGCATCAGACCCCGCTTTGACATTGCATGCCGCCAAAAACACGGCCTGGATATCCATTCACCTCAAAATCCGCCCTGCGGCACTCGTCATCTTACAATCTTCCATATGTCGCTGTAAAGAGACGGATATCCTCCGCGAGTTCCTCCGTGAGCTGGCCCGGAAGCAGCCGCCATCTCCAGTTGATGCCGCCGAGCGTCGACGGATGATTGATGCGCGCCTCATTGCCGAGATCCAGCCAGTCCTGCACCGGAATGATCGCCGTATCCGCAACACTCATGAACGCGCAGCGGATAAAATCTCTCGTCGCCCGCTTCGTGCTCACAATGCCGACGTACCGCTTCGCAAACGCACGGTCATGCGGATTCACATCGCCAAACCAGCCCCGCATGGTCTCGTTGTCGTGCGTCCCGGTGTAAACAACACAGTTATGGCTGTAATTGTGCGGCAGATAATCGCTCTCCTCGCGGGAATCGAAGGCAAACTGCAGCACCTTCATGCCCGGATAGCCGGTCTTCTTGACCAGCCGGATCACCGACGGCGTCAGATACCCGAGGTCCTCGGCGATGATCGGGCGGTTCCCCAGCGTTTTTTTCAGCGTATCGAACAGGGCATACCCGGGTCCGGCCGCCCATTTTCCGTTGACCGCGGTCTCCTCCCCATATGGAATCTCGTAATACTCGTCAAAGCCGCGGAAGTGATCAATCCGCACGATATCATAAAGCCGGAAGCAGTGGGCAAGCCGTTCCATCCACCAGGCAAAATTCGTGCTCCTGTGATACTCCCAATTGTAAATCGGATTTCCCCACAGCTGTCCTGTCGCGGAGAACCCATCCGGCGGGCACCCGGCCACCACCGTCGGATATCCCTTGTCATCCAGCTTGAACAACTCCGGATGGCTCCATGTGTCCGCGCTGTCAAAGGCCACATAAATCGGAATATCCCCGATGATCTTCACGCCGTTCTTGTTTGCATACGCCTTGAGCGCTTCCCACTGCCGGCTGAAATAGTACTGCTGGAACCGGCAGAACTGAATCTCGTCCGAGAGCTTCTCCCGATAAGCCTTCATTGCCTCCGGCTTTCTCAGACGGATATCGTCGTCCCACTCAATGAAGCATTTTCCGCCCTGCTCCGCCTTCACGGCGCTGTACAGCGCATAATCCTCCAGCCAGGACGCCTCCCTCTCACAGAACGCGCGAAAATCCTCCCTGGCCGCATCATACGCCGCACCGGCGAAGGCACCCTTCGGCTGCTCCGCGTAGGGGCTGTTCTCATATGCCTTTTTCAGCAGGGCAAAGCGCACCGAATAGATCTGACCATAATCGACATACTTTGGATCGCTGCCAAAATCCACCGCATCCAGATCCTCCTTTGTGAGAAAGCCCTCCTCCACAAAGGCGTCTAGATCAATAAAATAGGGATTTCCCGCATAAGTGGAAAAAGACTGATACGGAGAATCACCGTACCCGGTAGGCCCTAACGGCAGGATCTGCCAGTAGGTCTGACCTGCCTTTTTCAGAAAATCTACAAACTCATATGCTTCCCGTGAGAAGCAGCCTATGCCATATTTTGACGGCAGACTTGCCACCGGAAGCAGAATTCCGCTTCTTCGTTTCATGGAAACTCCTGCTGCAGTTTTTCCTGATCCATCCCCTCGTGCTGGCGTGCGGCACGCACGGAACTGTCCGCGCCGCACGTTTCTCCGGACCGGAAGAACTCATGTGATGATATTGTCCGGGTCAGCCCTTGACTGCGCCGGCCATGACGCCTTCAATAATATACTTCTGTGCCGCCAGATAGAAAATGATGATCGGAACTATGGCGAGCACCAGAACCGCCATCATCGCGCCCCAGTCGATCTGTCCGTGGGACTGCTTCAGATACTGTACAGCGATCGGAATCGTCTTGTACTTGTTGACATCCAGCACCAGACTGGGCAGAAGGTAGTCGTTCCACACCCACATGGACTGCAGGATGGCGACCGTGATAATCGTCGGCTTCATGATCGGAATATCCACGCCGAAGAAAATCTGCGGCGGATTGCAGCCGTCAATCATGGCTGCCTCCTCGATCTCCAGCGGGATGCTCTTGACGAATCCCGTGAACATAAAGATCGAAAGTCCCGCGCCGAATCCCAGATAGATGATGGTGATGCCCCACGGGGTGGAGAGATGCAGGATGTTCGCGAATTTTGAGAGCGTGAACATGACCATCTGGAACGGCACGATCATGGAAAACAGGCAGAGCACATAAATTGTCTTCGTCGCGGCATTCTTCACCCGCGTGATGTACCAGGCTGTCATGGAGCAGCACAGCACAATCAGCGCGACAGAGACCACGGTAATAAACAGAGAATACCCGAAGCAGGAGAAGAAGTTCGTCTTCTTGACGGCATTGCCGTAATTCAGCCATCCCACGAAGGTCTTCGAGAGACCTGCCGACCACTTGTCAAAACCCTGCGAGATCGGCACGCTGCTCAGTCCGAAGGGGTTCTTGAAAATATATGCCTTCCTCTTGAAGGAATTCAGCAGAACAATGATGATCGGCAGAATCCAGAAGATGGAAAGGACGGTGAAAAAGACTGTCAGCAGGCCGCTGTGTTTGGACTGGCGCGCCGCGGAGACCGCCAGATCAGCCTTTTTCTGATTTTCCACAGATTTTGTCTTAGCCATTACTGCTGAACCTCCTTTCTGGTGGTCAGCTTATTCTGGATGAGCGAAATAACCGCAACCAGAATGAAGAAGATGACAGCCTTGGCCTGTCCGACGCCCTGCCAGCCCGTCGTTCCATACATCGTGTCATAGATATTGAGGGCAAGCAGCTCCGACTGTTTGGCCGGGTTGCCTCCGGTCAGCGCGAGGTTCTGGTCGAACAGCTTGAACCCGTTGGTCAGCGTCAGGAATGTGCAGACCGTGATGGTCGGCATCAGCATCGGGATGATGACATACCGCAGCAGCTGATGGGAGTTGGCGCCGTCAATTTTGGCCGCCTCGATCAGTTCTCCCGGGATGTTCTGAATCCCGGCGATGTAAATGATCATCATATATCCGATCTGTTGCCAGCTGACGACGATGACGAGACCCCAGAATGCGAACCACTGTGTGGAGACAATCGTCTTGGAATACCGTGCCAAAAAGCTGTTGAAGATCATCAGCCAGATGTACGAAAGCACGATACCGCCGATCAGATTCGGGAGGAAGAATGCTGTGCGGAACAGGTTCGTTCCCCGGATTCCCTTGGTAAGCGCCAGCGCGATGGCAAACGCAACGATATTGATGATCAGCATCGTCACGATGGTGAACAGAGAGGTATACCAGAGGGAATGAAGAAAGGTCGTATCGACTTTCCCGTTCACCACAAAGATTTTTGTATAATTCTTAAACCCGACCCATTTCCAGTCCGCAACGGTAGTGAACTTGCAGAAGGAAAGAAACAGGCCGTAAACGAACGGCACGATGAAGCCGATCACGAACGCCGCCATCGTCGGAAGCACAAACAGCGGCCAGTATTTCTTCACGGTCTTATCCATAACATCAACCTCGATTTAACGGATCATCAGCCCAGAAAGGCGGATGGGTGACTGTCTCACCCACCCGCCCTGTTTCCTGATGCAATATGTCTGTCTGGGTGTCAAAACCTGTATTGTGTATCAGTTGCTCTCGTGTGCGAGCTTCCACTGATCGTTCCAGCCATCCACGAATGCGGTCTTGACTGCATCCCAGTCGCCGGAGCCGTCGGTGTATGCCGTCAGAGCGGAGACAACGCCCTTGCGCCAGTCATCCACGTTCGGCGTTGCGTTGAATGCCCATGCGACAGAGGTCTTGCCTGCGGAAGCAAGCTCGCTTGCCTTGGCGGAGAAAGGATTGGTCGGTGCATAATCGCCGGTGAAGGTATCGAACGGAGCGGAAAGGCCCATCGTGTTGTCGATGGCATCGCGGCCCTCATCCGAAGTGATGACCCAGTTAAGGAATGCGAGGGAAGCATCGATCTCATCCTGGCTGCACTTTGCGTTGATAGACCAGTGGTTCTCGGTGCCGACGCACAGGCCCTCGTTTGCGTCATCCACACCGAAGTAGATCGGCATCATGTCCAGATCATCCGCGGTAACAAGATAGCCGTTATCGGCGTTGGTCAGAGCGGAATACTCCCAGTCGCCATTCTGATAGAAGACTGCCTCGCCCATGCCAAGCTCTTCCTCTGCATTGTAGGAGCCGGATGCAAGCGTCGCCTTGTCTGCTGCGGAATCGCTCACATACATATCCCAGACATTCTTGAAGTTATCAAGATACGTTCCCTTGATGGTCGCCTCGCCCTGAGTGGGATCCTCGACGCCGTCGTCCTTGAACTCATAGTACAGCGGCATGTTGGCAAGATGTCCGGAGAATCTCCAGGAAGAACCGTCATCCAGGCCTGCGGAAGCGAATGCCTCTGTGACCGTTCCGTCAAAGGCGGTTCCTGCAAGCGCTGCATTCAGATCGTCCACACGGCTGTTGATGTCGTCTGCAACTGCCTTCAGGGTGTCAAAATCCTTGATGTCGTCGACGGAAGTGACCTTCGCGCCGTCCAGCTTGCAGTAAGCATCCAGAATGGTCTTGTTATAGATGATGCCGTAGCACTCATAGCAGTTTGCAATGCCTGCGACCTTTCCGTTGTAAACCACATCCAGAGAGTGGTCGCTCACATGATTGTAAAGATCCGTGTCCTTCAGATCGTAGGTGTAATCATCCCAGGTCTGCGCATCGGTGCTGCTGCCGATATTGAAGATTGTCGGTGCCGCGCTCTTGGCCATCTCAGACTGCAGGGTGGTGGCATACTGTCCGTCAGCTGCCGTCAGAACAGTGACATTGCCGCCCAGATCATTGTACTTCTGCGCCAGATCCTGCCAGGCCTCGTCGGTCTCCGGCTTGAAGTTCAGAAGATAAACTCTTCCGCCCGGAATTTCCTCCGTCGATGCAGCCTCTGTTGCTGTCGTGTCAGCTGCCTCCGCTGTCGTGCTGGCTGCTGCCGCAGCCTCAGTCGATGCGGTGGAAGCTGCCGTGCTGGCAGTGCTGGAAGCGGTGCCCGAAGACGAACTGCCACAGCCAGCCAGAAGGGCTGCCGCCATGGCTGTTGTCAGAAACAAACTCACGGTTCTCTTTTTCATAATGTTACCTCTCCTTTGAATGCAGAACCCCTGCAATCTTCTTTTCTGAAAGCGGTTCCGGTACTGATACCGGTAACGTTCCCGCCACTGTCTGGAATATAGCATTGCTCTCCGCATTGTGCAAGAGGATTTCTTAAAAACAGCGTTATTGCCAAATTTTAAATAGGGAATTTGTGCAGTATTATTTGGGTGGCCGCCGTCCATTCCGTGCTCCGCACCAGGGGATGAGCGACGAGCCGGATGCCATGCTGCAGACAGGTTTGCATCATGACTTCCGGCTCGTCGCCTCCATACAAAAGCGCTCCGGATTTCTGCAATCCGAAGCGCCTGTCCCGGAAAACAGCATACTCTGCCGCTTTCCACCGCTATATTTCATCTGTCATCCGCCCTGGCTGAACAGCCGTCGGGAATTTTTCACCCGGCAGTCCGTGACAGCCGCACCGGCTGCCGTCCTTCTCATCACAGACCAAATTCCTCCGCCCAGTACCAGACACCTTTTGCATCCTGGTACACGGCGACGCCGATCGTGTGGTAATCTGCACTCAGAATATTTGCCTTATGCGACGGAGAATTCATCCATGCGGCAACCACATTCTTCGCAGAGTTGTAATTCTGTGCCAGATTCTCCCCGTACATCAGGTCGCTGTTGACCGTCCACCAGTCCGTGCCGTTCGGCCTTGTGTGAGAAAAGCTCGTGGCGCACTCACTCGCGCGGACCTGCGCGGCCTGTGCAAGCCCGTCGTTCCAAGTCAGATCGGACAGTCCTGCTGCTTCCCTCTGCTGATTCACCAGGTCCAGAGATGCTTTCGCCTGCTTGGCCGCGTCGGTCGTCTGATCCACCTGTCCGGCCAGCGCCACCGCCTCATCGTCGATGATCGTGGTCTGCGTCTGCTGCGACTTGTCACGCCTTGCCGCCGTCGTATCAAGAGTTCCCGCCGCCGCGGCACTGCCGCATGCGGTGCCCGCGAACAATACAGCGGAAAGAAGCAGGGCTGTCACACCCTTCGTAAGTTTCCCTGTCTACCTTCTCATGGATCACACCCCCAAAGGTAGAATTTTAGGCCTTCACCATTTCATTCGTTTCCGTGCTGCCCTTCCTCTCGGCTCACATTGAATTTTCTCCGGAGGGCGATAATATTCTAGCACTTCTGCCATCAGATTGCTAATATTTCGATAATATCGCGCATTTATACACATTATTTTGCCACTTTTTCATGAAAAGTCTTACACATGCTACCGTGCCTGCTTCCCCCGGTGCTCCACCACAATCCGGTGAACGGTCATGCCACTCTGTGCAAAATAAAAGTTGAGATACGGGTACATCATGCCATAGCCGTCAAAGCGGAGCTCTCTTGTGACATGCTCTCCATTTCCCCCGATCAGCGTCATGCTGCCCTTGACCGTTCCACTGTCATACATCGTCATGGTCGTCTGCGATACATCCCCCGTCTCCGTGCTGGCCTCCACCGTCACCGCATATTCCCCGTATCCATGAATGTGCAGCGGATAAACGTTGGCGCTCCCGGCCTCTGTGTGCAGTCCTGACACATCCAGCTCCACCGGCTCCTCTCCGATATCCGCGCCGGGCTGGTCGTACATCGTCACGCCTCTCATCGAAGGACGATCCTTTTCTGTGATATGATCCTCTCCGCCGGAAAAGAACTCCATCACCGGCATGTCCATCACGACGCGGCAGATGTTGGCGGCATTCCGGACCAGATCTCCCCGGGTGATCCGGCCGTCCGCCAGCCCCTTCTCCGCGTTGTCCCCGCGCGAATTGGACGCGGCGTCCTCATTGACCATATAGATATCATTCTGCGCCCGGATCATGGCCGCTGTGTTCTCCCGGGTTGCCGGGCCTCCCTCGTCGTTGATCTTCGGAAGCCAGTCCGTCATAACCAGCCCGCGGAAATGCCACTGATTCCGCAGGATCGTGGTCACCAGATCATAATTGCCCGCCGTCCAGACCCCGTTGACCGGTCCGTACGTCGTCATGATGCAGCTTGCGCCGCCCTTCTTCACCGCGATCTCGAATCCCTTCAGATAGATTTCCCGGAGCGCCCGCTCGGAGACCACCGCATCTGCGTCATTCCGGCTTTTCTCCTGATTATTGCAGGCAAAATGCTTGATGACGCCGGTGACGCCGCTCCGGTGCATCGCGGTCAGCTCCGCCGCGGCCATGGTTCCGGTGAGATACGGATCCTCACTGAAATACTCAAAATTCCGCCCGTTCAGCGGATTGCGGTGAATGTTCATGCCCGGTCCCAGCAGCGCGTCAATTTTATTCAGGCGCAGTTCACGGCCCTGGCATTCGTAGAGCTGGGCGACCGCAAACGGATTGAACGTGCAGGCCACCGCCGTGCCGCTCGGATTACTGAACGCCATTGTGCCGCAGTCCATGCGAATACCGGAAGGACCGTCAGAGCAGCCCGCCACAGGAATGCCGAAATGCCGGAGCGAATCTGTCACACCGCCGAAGGCGCCTGCAATCCCGGGCGTCACCTTGGGAGAACACATCCCTTCGCCGCGGGAAAGGCAAATGAGATCCTCATCGGACAGCTGCGACAGGAAACGTTCCATCGATGCTCTGCCGTCCTTCACATCCTTCAGGCGGATGCCATGATCTCCGCGGCATGGCTCAGCCTCCGGCCTGCCCGCCGCGATCCGCTCTGCCAGGCTGATCGTTCTCAGCGGAGCCGTCTCCCAGGTCACCCTGTTTCCGGCCGCTTTCATCCGCTGAAACGGTGTGACCGGCGCCAGCGCCTCTTCGAGCTGTTCTGTCACCATATCCTCCGGCTGCACATAACGTCCGGCATATGCCGCACGGCGCACATCTGTCCCGACATAGATCCCGTACTCTCCGGCCTCCAGCACCCACGCGGACCGGTGACCCGTCGCGCCGCCATCGTCATAGGACGCCATGTCCTCCACAGAAAACAGCAGGGATAGCGTCTGGGATTCTCCCGGCGCGAGCACTCTGGTTTTGCCGAATGTCACCAGATTCCGCGCCGCGCCCGCCAGCTTTCCCGCGGGCGGGCAGTAGTATACCTGCACGACCTCCTTGCCGCTCCGGCTGCCGGTGTTCGTCGCCCTTGCTTCCACGCGGATCTGACGGTCCGCCGCCGCGAAACGCGTCACCGCCACATCAAAATCCGTGTAGGAGAGGCCGAAGCCAAACGGATACATCACCCGGTCCTGCGCAAATGTTTCAAAATACCGGTAACCGACATAAATGTCCTCCGCGTAGATATTCTGCCGCGCGTCTCCAAAATTCCGGGTGGACGGATAATCCTCGATGCTCAGGGCCACCGTATCAGCCAGCTTTCCGCAGGGATTGACCTTTCCGGTGAGAACATCCGCTGCGGCATTGCCGCCCTCGCAGCCCCCCTGCCACAGCATCATCACTGCCTGCGGATGGAACTCCCCGATCCAGGACATATCCATAATCGCGCCGACATTCAGCAGCACCGCCGTCCTTCTGAATATGCCGCATACAAGCCGGAGCATGTTTTTCTCATCCTGGCTGAGATACCAGCTTCCCTCCTGCAGCGCCACATCCCGGTCCTCGCCGGAGGACCGGCCGAGAATTACAAGCGCCAGATCCGACGATGCAGCCGCTTCCCGAACGGTCTCTTCATCTAAAGGCATTTCCTGCTGGCTGAACGGTTCCTGCGCCCATCCCGGCCCCTTGTCAAAGGGGTGAGCCTCCTCAAATGCCCGATACTTTTCATACAGCGCCTCGTTGATCCGCACGCCCGCGCCACGGAGTCCCTCCGGCACACTCACGGCGTAGGGCGCATTGACCAGTCCTCCAGAGCCGGTTCCGCTCTTGTACCACTGATAGTCGAGCTGGATCCGCCCGAAAATCGAGACGGTCTCGCCCTCCCGGATTGGGAGCGCCTGCCCCTCATTGCGCAGAAGCACGCAGCCCTCCGCGGCCACTGCCCGGGAACGGGCTGCATATTCCTTCCAGTCCAACGTAAAATCCATATCCTTACTCCCCTGTTTCTGATCCTGTTTCTGTTTCTGTTCCTGTTCCTGTGCCTGCGCCCTGTGCCGGGCCTTCTTCAGCATCTGCGGGAGAAGTACCCGTGTGGACAGCTTCCCGCGAATCGGGTTTCCCGAGTCCCCGAAACACCATCATCAACCGGAACGACGCGCACCGGTGCCACGTTCCAGCTGACCGTGCTCATACCTTAAAACGATATCCCACGCCCCAGATCGTTTCGATGTACTGCGGATGGGACGTATCATACTCTATCTTTTCCCGTATCTTCTTGATATGAACCGTCACCGTCGCAATATCCCCGATGGAGTCCATATTCCAGATCTGACGGAACAGCTCATCCTTGGAAAATACCCTGTTCGGATGCTCCGCGAGAAAAGTGAGAAGATCAAATTCCTTCGTGGTGAACGGCTTTTCCACCCCGTCCACAAAGACCCGCCGCGCTGTCTTGTCAATTTTCAGGCCGCGGATCTCGATGACATCATTCTCCGGCTGGCCCGCCCCCACCAGGCGCTCATAGCGGGACAGATGTGCCTTGACTCTCGCCACCAGCTCATTCGGACTGAACGGCTTAGTGATATAATCGTCCGCGCCGAGGCCGAGTCCGCGGATTTTGTCAATGTCATCCTTGCGCGCGGAGACCATCAGTATCGGAATATTCTTCTTCTCCCGGATCTGCCGGCACACCTCATAGCCATCCATCCCGGGCAGCATCAGGTCGAGCAGCACGAGGTCATAATTCCCATCCAATGCCTCCTTCAATCCTGTCTTCCCGTCCTCCGCGATCTGTGCCTCAAAGTCTCCAAACTCCAGGTAATCCTTCTCCAGTCCGGCAATCTCCTTGTCGTCTTCAATGATTAGAATTTTTTTCTTCCCTGACATCCTGCATTTCCTCCTGCTTTACCTGCCGGGCACTGCCATCCACGCTGGCATCCGTCCGCTCCTTATACTTGCGCAGCACAATATGCATACAGGTCCCCGCTCCCTCTGTGCTTGTCGCCCAAATATATCCGCCGTGGTCTTCGACGATTTTTTTCACAATCGACAGGCCGATCCCGCTCCCGCCTGTCGCGGAATTCCGCGATGAATCCGCCCGGTAAAAGCGGTCAAAGATATGCGACAGATCCCGCGCGGCAATCCCCCTGCCGTTATCCTCGATTTCAATCCGGATCGAATCCTCCTGTTCATCGCGGATCCGGATGGCGATTTTCTGGTGGTTCTTGTCCATATATTTTACACTGTTGCTGATGATATTGTTGATGACCCGCTTCAGCTGCTCCGGATCCGCGATGATCTGTGTCGCCGGATCAACCAGATTGGAATAATCCAGCTCAATGCCGCGCGCCTCCATATCCATCCCGATCTCATCCACACAGTCTGCAAAATAATCGGTGACGTTGATGCGGTGGAAGTTATAGGGGATCCTGTCGTTGTCGATCCTTGCGTACAACGTCAGCTCATTGATCAGGCGGTCCATGTCGGATGCCTTGTTGTAGATGGTCTGCAGATATTTCTGCTGCTTCTCCGGCGTATTGGCCACGCCGTCCATCAACCCCTCCACATATCCCTTCACCGATGTGATCGGTGTCTTCAGATCATGGGAAATATTGCGTATCAGCTCACTGTTTGCCTTTTCCTGGTCCAGTTTTTCCTCCGCGCTCTCCTTGAGCCGCAGTCTCATATCCTCGTAGCTGCGGTACAGATCTCCGATCTCTCCCTTTTCATCCGTCGGAAGCATGTAGTCCAGATTGCCGTCACGGATTTTGTCCATCGCCACGTCAAGCTGATTGATCGGCTTCAGCACCCCATTGTTGAACCAGCGCAGGATGAGCAGTGCTGTCGCCGCCAGAATCACCGTGATCGCCAGTGCCATACGCACAAGAAAGGCCCGCGGCACAATGGAGGTGACCCTGGTCAGAATAAAAATGCTGTACTCTGTTCCTGACGCATCCGCGAAGTCCAGCTGCTTCACAAGATACTGGGTATTGTCGACGGAATAGCTGTACTGCGCCGTCTCCTGATTGATATCCTCTCCCTGCCACGCGGGCAGATTGCGAAAAAGTCCCTTTGCCTTCGCACTGTCATCCGTGTAATAGAGGTCATCTCCGCTGCGGACAATCAGAAACGAGTTCAGTTCCTCCAGCTTCTTCGAAACATGCTCCAGATATTCACGATCCCTGAGCTTTTCCGGATCGGAGCGTATCTCATGCTTCAGCATGTCATAATAGGAATCTGTCAGCCTGCTGCTCGTCTCCAGATCCTCCGTGAGCGTCTGATAATCACGAAGGCGGATAACTCCTCCCTCCGGGTGGACCGTATAATTGCCGATGACCAGAAAACTGACCGCTGTCAGGAGCAGCGGCAGAAAAAGCATCGTTGTAAAGGCAATTGCCATCTTCTGTCTGAAATTCATGAACCATCTCCGGGCCAATGCCCCAATTCTGATGCTGTCCTTCCCCGCATGCTTGAACAAGCTGCGGTTTCACGTACGTTTCAGTATACCATGGATTCCTATGACAAAACGCGTCCGATCCAAAAGGTCTCCATCACCACCCATGGAATGATTATTTTGCGTCTCTGCGCAGCGGAGTATGACAGAGCAGAGTATGACAGAGAGAATAGACAATGACCCTGCAGAGCAATCCCGTAAGCATGATTTTCCCCTTCCTTGAAGCAGCCGCGCTTTCCTGACACGGAAAAAGGGAGAACAGCTTCCGCTGTTCTCCCCATCCTGTCAGACCGTGCTCAATCGGCTCCGACAGAGCTGATCAGTTCTTGAAATATCTGTTGTACAGGCCCTGGAATGCCTTGCCGTGACGAGCCTCGTCGCGGGCCATCTCATGAACGGTATCATGAATCGCATCCAGATTGGCAGCCTTTGCTCTCTTCGCAAGGTCTGTCTTGCCGGCGGTCGCGCCGTTCTCCGCTTCAATTCTCATCTCCAGGTTCTTCTTGGTCGAGTCAGTAACCACCTCGCCGAGAAGCTCTGCGAACTTTGCGGCATGCTCTGCCTCTTCATGTGCAGCCTTCTCATAGTAAAGACCGACCTCCGGATAGCCCTCGCGGAATGCTACTCTGGACATCGCAAGATACATACCGACCTCAGAGCACTCTCCGGAGAAGTTTGCACGAAGATCATTCAGAATATCCTCGCTGACGCCCTTTGCGACGCCGACCACATGCTCCGCAGCCCATGTCATCTCACTGTCCTGCTTCGTGAACTTGGAAGCCGGAGCTCCGCATACCGGGCACTTCTCCGGTGCCTGATCGCCTTCATAAACATATCCACATACCTGGCAAACCCATTTCATAGTCTCATTCTCCTCGTTGTTGGTTTGATCGATGTAATGTTCCTATATCTGCTCAGTACACTCTGTCCTCCGGCAAAATCTGACCTTCGGCAAAATGCCTGCTGCATGCTTTCTACCCGCATTACCCTGTCGTCTGCTCCCGATCCTGCCTGTCTGCCGGCTCTTTCTGTTCGGCGAGACACCTCTCACAGACTCCATAGAAGTACGCGCTGTATCCGGTTATCTTTCCTGCAAAATTCGCTGCTGCAATCTCCTTCACCCTGTCGATGCTCTCCATCTCGAGATCCTCCACTCTGCCGCAGCGCGTGCAGATAAAGTGGTTGTGTTCGGAGGTGTCTGCGTCGAAGTGAATGACGCCGTCACCGACATCCACAGTGCGTATTTTGCCGGTATCCCTCAGAACCATCAGATTCCGGTATACCGTTCCGAGACTGATATTCGGATATTCGTCCCGTACACCTGCATAGATTGTGTCTGCCGTCGGATGGTCCTTCCGATCCTTCAGAAAATTGTAGACGGCATCTCGCTGTCTGCTGTGCTTCAGGGCCATTGTCGTTCCTCTTTAATATTGATAACCGTTACTATTATTATATCTTTTTTTATTCTCGTGTCAACTGTTTTTGCCATATTCTCTCTGACTTTCTTTCATATCGTTTGCATATCTCACAAGACGCTCTGTACTGTAAAGAAAGGGACTGAATACATCAATTCAGCCATGCATCAGAAAGATTTCTGAATGGATGTGCCTTGCATATTTGCTTGCGATGGCTGATACTGGATTTGCTTCATACTGATCGCTTTTTCTCCTCCTGAATGGATAGGAGAAAGTGGTCTGTAATATGGGTAAGAATAGAGAATACTCTCACCAAGAGGAAATATTGTCCAATATCCTCACGAGGTACAAAGGAATTTCATGGAAAAAATAGCCAGCTTTACTGTCAATCATCTTCTCCTGGAGCCGGGCATCTATGTATCGCGCCAGGATCACGTCGGAAAGGAGGTCATCACCACTTTTGACCTCCGCATGACCGCACCGAACCGTGAACCTGTCATGAATACTGCCGAGGTTCATACCATCGAGCATCTCGGTGCAACCTTCCTGCGAAATGATTCGGAATGGAAGGACCGCGACATCTATTTTGGTCCGATGGGCTGTCGTACCGGTTTCTATCTTGTTTTGGCCGGAGATCTGAAGTCCCGTGATGTGATCGATGTCGTCACCCGGATGTTTGAGTTTATTCGTGACTACCGCGGTGAGATTCCCGGTGCTGCACCCAGGGACTGCGGCAATTACCTGGATCAGAATCTCGGTATGGCGAACTGGCTTGCTGACCGGTATCTCCGCAACACGCTCTATCATATCGATGAGGCACATTTAAACTATCCCCAATAATGTATTCTTTCAGTCATGGAATGACAGGAGCAGCAATGGAAAAGGGAATCAAAATTGGAATCATCGGCGCAATGGAAGTCGAAGTCGCCTCTCTCAAGGAAAAGATGAACATTGAGCGTGTTTATACTTCGGCGAGGATGGAATTTTGCGAAGGGAAAATCGCTGATACAGAAGTTGTTGTAGTCCGCAGCGGAATCGGGAAAGTCAATGCAGGGCTGTGTGTACAGATTCTGGCAGATCAGTTTCACGTCACGCATATCATCAACACCGGCGTCGCCGGATCCCTGAATAACGCGCTCAATATTGGCGATCTGGTCGTCTCCCGTGACGCAATGTATCACGATGTCGATGCCACTGTCTTTGGTTATCAGCACGGAGAGGTCCCGCAGATGGGTATCGTCGCCTTTCCGGCAGATGAATCCATGCAGAGCAGGGCGCTCCTGGCCGCCGCTGCTGCAGCACCAGAGATAAAAGCCATGAAAGGAAGAGTGGCGAGCGGAGATCAGTTCGTCTGCGATCCAAAAGTAAAAGAAGAAATCAAGAAGAATACAGACGCCGACTGCTGCGAGATGGAAGGCTGTGCCATCGCCCAGGCTGCCTGGCTCAATCAGATTCCCTTTGTTATCCTTCGTGCGATTTCCGACAAGGCAGATGGCAGTCAGATCGAGGACTACAACGAATTTGAGGCAAAAGCTGCCCGGCATTGCGCCGCAATCACCGGCTATATGCTGGAGCATTTTCAGGATTGACATCACGGCACTGTATTCAGGCACAACTAAGATACGTGTATAACCCAAATTCCGGTATGGCCCAATTCCAGTATGACCAAATTCCGGTATGACTAAATTCCGGTGCGCCTAAATTCCGGTACGACTAAATTCCGGTACGACTAAATTCCGGTACGACTAAAACGCCTTCTTTTTATAGCTGGCTCCACAATGCAGCTATTAAAAAGAAGGCGTTTTTTGCAAAAAATATGCCCAAAGCAGGAATCGAACCGGCGACATAAGGATTTTCAGTCCTCCGCTCTACCAACTGAGCTATTTGGGCATTTCGTAGCGGGGACAGGATTTGAACCTGCGACCTCCGGGTTATGAGCCCGACGAGCTTCCAGACTGCTCTACCCCGCGATATATGAAATTAAAAGTGGGTGGAGATGGATTCGAACCATCGAAGTCATTGACAGCAGATTTACAGTCTGTCCCCTTTGGCCACTCGGGAATCCACCCATATGATATATAAATGGTACAAAGCCGATGATCGGACTCGAACCGATAACCTGCTGATTACAAATCAGCTGCTCTGCCAATTGAGCCACATCGGCAAGTCTATGTTCACCGGGATCTGACAGGTATGAACATGGGGCCTACAGGGCTCGAACCTGTGACCCCCTGCTTGTAAGGCAGATGCTCTCCCAGCTGAGCTAAGACCCCAAATAACGACCCGGGAGGGACTCGAACCCTCGACCTCCGCCGTGACAGGGCGGCGTTCTAACCAGCTGAACCACCGGGCCATTCATGATGAAGTCATTGTACCTTCAAAACCGAATCAGAACAAGTGCCTTTCAGACTTTTTAAGGATAAGCTTCCGACCGATTAGTACGTGTCAGCTGAACGGATTGCTCCGCTTACACCTCACGCCTATCTACCTCATACTCTCTG
>Ga0256406_1004329_pt1 | contig 16400 bp, 12 predicted proteins | sample RumenRJG_03DNA_FD_185986 | JGI IMG/M metagenome (GOLD analysis project Ga0256406, IMG submission 185986) | Bovine rumen microbial communities from Lethbridge, Alberta, Canada - RJG_03 | ecosystem: Host-associated > Mammals > Digestive system > Stomach > Rumen | place: Canada: Alberta | collected... | reverse complement strand
TGCTTTGAGCAGTTGTAAAGCCTTGCGTTTAATAGTCTTATCCATGTTTACCTCCATAGGTAAGACTATCAAATGGTGACATTTTCATTTAACGAGGGCAGGTGACATTTTCATTTAACAACGACACTTATCGTTCGATAGCTTAAAAAAAGACGCGTCCTTACTTTTACCCAGACCTTTCCGGTATATGCCTATACGCAGGAAAGGCCAGGAATACACCCAGGTAATCCTGACCTTAACATTGTAAGTTCAAATGCTCATGACAGCTCAATCAGGACTGGATTCTTCCTGATTTCATAATAGAAAAAGGACGCGATGATAAGGCCTTGAATCAAATGCGGCAAGATAAGTCTTGCCAATGCCGGTAGCTGCCTGCACAAGTGCACAGGAAGCACCATCCTTACGGATTTTGTCCAGACAGTACAGGGCTTCAATCTGAGCGCCTCTAGGATGAATGAAGGTGCGGTTGACAGCATCCTGCAGGATAGAAGAAGAGCTGTCATAACGTTCAAGGTCTCTGTAAAGCGCAGGTTTATGCCAGTGATCCGCATAGTCTTTCAAAGTGTCATCATCCATGATGACGGCATGATGTTCGAAAAGATCCAGGAACGTATTGTAGAACTTCTGATAGCTTCTGTCATCAATCTTATCGGTAAAACGGTAATTCCATTCAATTCCGGAAGTGAAAGCGGATTTTGACACATTGGAAGAGCCGACATAGATTTCATTCCAGTCTTTGTAATGAAGCAGATAGGATTTGGCATGGAAGGAACGGCCCGGTTCATCATAGAAGCGCAGATCAATCCGGTCTCCAAACTCTTTCTTTAAAAGATACAGAGCAGAGGGCTGGGTTATGCCCAGATAATTGCCGGTCAGGGTGCGTACTGGTACATGATGAGCAATGGCAGAGCGTAGATCTTCTACCAGCATTTCAACTCCGGATTCCATCAGAAAAGACACGATGAAATCAATGCCTGAAGCATGATCGATGCTGAGGCGCAGCGAAGTGAGAAGCTGATTGGCGGGATTGTCACCGCCGGTAAGGACGCTCTGTTTCATAAATGTATTTTATACCCTGTGTAGAAAAGCGTTGAGCCATTTCTCATTTTCTCTGCCGGGTCTGACATCTGATGATATCCAGCTTTCACAAAGAATAAGAGAAGAAACCTGCTTTAAGAGTTCAGTAAGAGACTGTTCTGTCAGATCCGTAAAGTAACGGTTATTGCGATAGCCTTCGAAACCGCCATACTTGAAAGAGAGATAGAAGAGACCGTTTTTCTTCAAGGCGTTGGCACATTTCTGCAGGATATCCGGCAGTCCTTTCTTCGGTACATGCAGTAAGGATGAACAGGCCCATATTGCATCATATCTGTTCTTTTCGTTCAGTTCATTGAAATACATATGCTTTACATCAACGCCTGTATAGGCAGAAGCGGCTCTTGCCATCGCTTCAGAACCATCCATGGCTTCTACAGGATGGTGATGATCCAGAAAGTATTTTGTATCACGGCCAGACCCGCAGCCAAGATCCAGAATCAAAGCATCCGGCTTCAGTTCTGAAAGGAATCTGTCTTGAATGGTATTGAACGCAACATCTCTTGTGGAGGCAGTAAAAGATGAGGCATTTTCGTTGTAGTAGCGGATAGTTTTTTCATCCATGTGAATTCTTCCTGTTCCTATTATATTCTGACAGAAAACTGGCTGATGGCAAATCAGCAGATAAAGAAAGAAGGTAAAGAGTATGGAAAGCAATTGTCTATACAGTACATTGACAGATCGGATTCTGGAAATTTCCGAGAATCCTGAACGGATGAGAAATACATATGTGGGCTGCCGCTTTTATGAGGCATCTGGTATTCCGACTTCAGAAGGAACCTATATATGCGATGTCGATGATCTTTATGATGCGATAAGCCAGGTCAAGGGCTATAATGCCAAAATCAAGAGAGGCCGGCTGCGCTGGTTTATCAAAGAAGTAATGAAAAATCGTGAAGAAATCGTAATCATGGAATGAACTGAATACATGCATGCATTCTCATATGCGCTGTCATTTGTATAAAAAGAAGGCTTGATGAAAAAGAAAATCCGATTTATCCTTTGCCCAATTGGAGAAAAGCTGAGTGATATATGAGTACATCTGAGAAGAGAGAATATCCTGTTAAAGAATTGTTAAAAAGGTTTGTGCCATACTATAAACCTTATATCAGAACACTGGTGTTTGACCTGTTCTGTGCTGCTCTGACATGCGGGGCGGAACTGGTTCTGCCGATGATTATACGCTATCTGACCAATACAGCTGTGGATGATATTACAGCATTAAGTATCAGGATTGTCGGCCAGCTGGTACTGCTGTACTTTGTGCTGCGCGTTATTGATGCATTAGCAGCGTATTACATGGCATATCAGGGTCATGTCATGGGCACATACATTGAGACGGATCTGAGAAGGGATTCCTATCACCATCTGCTGCAATTGTCAGATACATATTTCAACAATACCAAAGTGGGACAGATCATGAGCCGGATTACAACGGATCTGTTTGATATTACTGAGTTTGCCCATCACTGTCCCGAAGAATACTTTATAGCAGCCATCAAGCTGATCGTGTCCTTTATTATTCTGATCAGAATCAATGTGCCGCTGACCGTCATGATGTTCGCAGTCATACCGGTCATGATTGTGGTATGCAATCATGTCAGAAAGAAAATGCGCAATGCTTTTGCGGAAAGAAGATTTCAGACCGGGGAACTCAATGCGCAGATTGAAGACAGTCTATTGGGACAGAAGGTTGTTAAAGCATTTGCCAATGAAGATAAGGAAGAAGAGAAGTTCAGTAAGGGTAATCTGGCATTCTTCAATGTAAAGAAGAAGTCATACCATTATATGGCTGCGTTTCAGATCACGGTAAGAGTGTTTGAGGGCATTCTGTATATGGTGGTCATTGCCGGCGGAGGCTATCTGTTAGTAAAAAGAGGAATCAGTGCCGGTGATATGGTGGCATATGTCATGTATGTGACAACACTGATTTCTACAGTCAGAAGAATCATTGAATTTACGGAGCAGTTTGAACAGGGCATGACCGGGATTGAACGCTTCCTGCAGTTAATGGATGCGGACATTGACATCTTTGATGATCCCGGGGCAGTGGATCTGAAACATACCGATGGTGAAATCACATTTAAAGATGTTTCATTTTCCTATCCGGATGATCACAATAAAGTTCTTTCACATCTGAATCTGACGATTCATCCGGGTGAGAAAGTGGCGATTGTCGGTCCTTCCGGTTCAGGTAAGACAACATTATGCAATCTGATTCCCCGCTTCTATGATGTGGATGATGGTGAGATTGATCTGGATGGCGTGAATATTCATCATTACACACTGAAGTCATTGCGTTCTGCTATCGGTATGGTACAGCAGGATGTGTACCTGTTCTCAGGTACGGTGTATGAGAATATTGCCTATGGAAAGCCCGGAGCAGGCAGGGAAGAAGTGGAACTTGCCGCAAAGGAAGCCGGGGCAGATGAGTTCATCCGCTCTTTGAAGGATGGATATGATACGTATATCGGAGAAAGAGGCGTAAAGCTTTCCGGCGGACAGAAACAGCGTATTTCCATTGCCAGGGTGTTTTTGAAGAATCCGCCCATCATCATCCTGGATGAAGCAACCTCCGCTCTGGATAATGAGAGCGAGTATGAAGTGGCCAGATCCCTTTCTTCCTTGGCAAAGGGACGTACAACAATCACTATTGCTCATCGTCTTTCTTCCATTGTTCATTCGGATCGGATTCTGGTATTGACGGATGAAGGCATTGTAGAAGAAGGAAACCATGAAGAGCTTATGGCAAAGAAGGGTGTCTATTATCAGTTCTATACCCGAGCAAATGAGATCAGATAATATTGTATCTGACTGGTAAAAAGGGACTGACCAGTGAAACATTTGGTACTGTACAGGATGCGGCAGGAAATAATGTAAACGCTTGTAAATGAAATAGGTGTGCGTTAAAATAATGGCAGTCATTGGTACAGGAGGAATGATAACAATGAAACAGATTTCAGTTACAGTTGTTGACCCGGTAGGACTGCATGCCCGTCCGGCTACAGTTGCTGTCAATGCGGCCAGCAAGTTCAAGAGCGAAGTAAAGGTATCTTATAAAGGAAGAACAGTTAACATGAAGTCCATCATGGGCGTTATGTCTCTTGGTATTCCTACACAGTCCGAAATCACTGTTACATGTGATGGTGAAGACGAGGATACTGCTATTAAGACAATCGAAGACGTACTTCGTGCTCAGAAAGTCATTGCCTAATAGATCAATTGGTATTTAAGGGGGAGTATGTCTTGTACAGCTTCCCCTTTTATTTTCAGCAAAGATAATTGAAAGGATAAAAAGTAAAAGCATGTCTTATCAGGATGAGTATCAGAGATGGCTCAATGCCGATCTTGAAGATTTTGATCTGAAACGTGAGCTCAACAGCATCAAAGGTGACGATAATGCCATCAAAGAGCGTTTTGCTGTGGCACTGCAGTTCGGTACAGCCGGTTTAAGAGGAACGCTCGGTGCCGGTACGAACCGTATGAACATCTGGGTTGTCAGACAGGCTACACAGGGTGTTGCGGACTGGGTAAAGACACAGGGCGGCACACAGACAGTTGCCATTTCCTATGATTCCAGATTGAAGGGATGGAACTTTGCCAGAGATGCGGCCGGTGTTCTGGCTGCCAATGGCGTTCACGTCCGTATTTATGATGAGCTGATGCCGGTTCCGGCTTTAAGCTTTGCGACAAGATATTACAAGTGCAATGCCGGTATCATGGTCACTGCTTCTCATAACCCGGCCCAGTACAATGGCTATAAGGCATATGGACCGGATGGCTGCCAGATGACAGATGATGCGGTTGCCGTTGTTTATGATCAGATCCAGAAGACAGATGTCCTGACCGGTGCCAAGTACATGAGCTTTGCGGAAGGCGTTGAAAAGGGACTGATTCAGTTTGTCGGCGATGACTGCAAGAAGGCTCTGTATGATGCGATTGAAGCCCGTCAGGTCAGACCGGGCTTATGCAGAACAGCAGGCCTCAAGCTGGTGTATTCTCCTTTGAATGGTACAGGTCTTGTGCCGGTAACCCATGTGTTGAGCGATATCGGTATTACCGATATTACGATCGTACCGGAACAGGAATATCCCAATGGCTACTTCACCACCGCACCGTATCCGAATCCGGAAATCTATGAAGCCATGAAGTATGGTGTGGAACTGGCCAAGAAGACAGGGGCAGATCTGATGCTGGCAACAGACCCTGATGCGGACCGTGTCGGTATTGCCATGCGCTGCCCAGATGGCTCCTATGAACTTGTGACCGGCAATGAGATGGGTGTTCTCTTACTGGATTACATCTGTGCCGGACGTATTGAAAAGGGCACAATGCCTGAGAATCCTGTTGCCGTTGAATCCATCGTTTCTACCCCGATGGCTGAAAAGGTTGCGGAACATTATGGCGTTGAGCTGAGACATACACTGACCGGTTTCAAGTGGATCGGCGATCAGATCCTGCAGCTTGAAAAAGCAGGGGAAGAGGACAGATTCATCTTCGGTTTTGAAGAGAGCTATGGCTATCTGGCCGGACCGTATGTCCGTGATAAGGATGCCATTGTGGCGAGCATGCTGATCTGTGAAATGGCTGCCTACTACCGTTCCATCGGTTCTTCCATCAAGCAGAGACTGGAAGAGCTCTATGCCCAGTATGGCAGATATTACAACAAGGTTGATGCCTTTGAGTTCCCGGGTCTTTCCGGTATGGACAAGATGGCCGGCATCATGGCTTCCTTAAGAAAAGAAGCACCGAAGGAATTTGCCGGACATAAGGTAGTCAAGGTTACCGATTATGAGGACACCGCCGCTACGGGTCTGCCGAAAGCAAATGTTCTGCGCTATGACCTGGATGATGGTGCTGTTGTCATTGTCAGACCTTCCGGAACAGAACCGAAGATCAAGACATACTTCACGACCAAGGGTGCTACGCTGGAAGAAGCACAGAAGGAAAAGGATGCGCTTGCGGAAGCCTGCAAGCCTCTGCTTTCCTGAAAATAATACGAACTTCAAGTCTGGTTTTCTGCTTTGCAGAAGACCAGGCTTTTTTTGCCGGTCAGCAAAAGATCTGAAACTGCGTAAGACATATGAAAGTCAGACAAATCACGAAATATCATGAAAATACTCAATATTCCTCACAAATTTGGATGGTTATACAAAAAATGTTCAAAGTCAGACGAAACATTTTACTTTCCTTCTTCGCTATGGTAATTATTGCATCAATAACTGCTCATTCAGACATTCATGAATGACTTTTATGATACATGCAAGGAGGGAAAAGAAACTTGAACAACCATAGAAGATTAGAAGGACTGTTTCTGGCTCTGGCATTGACGATCGGCTTATTCCCACAGCCCGTTCTGGCCCAGGAGAATACGGAAGAAACTGATATTGTTAATGCGATAGATGAAACTGATGCGGAAGTGATGGAATCTGTTAATGCAGCAGAGCAGGCCGCTGCCCGGCAGACACAGACTGTAACGGAAGAAACACCATCTGATACAGACAGTACTGCTGCAGAAACAAGCGGCTCATCCACGGCTGAAGCAGCAGAAGAACCTGTTTCTGATATGCAGACGGATTCTGCACCTGCCTTATCACTGCAGACACAGGCGGATGATGGAACTGAGATCTATATCAGTGCACCGGAAGGTGCATTTCCCGAAGGCATTCAGGTATCTGTTACAAAGGTGGATGCCGAGAAGATTCTGACTGCACTGCAGCAGGCATCAGAAAATTCTGATCTGACAGCAGATCAGGTAGCTGCGTATAATTTTGATTTCTATCTGGAAGATGGCGAACACAATATCGAACCCGCTCAGGATATTTCAGTCCGGATTTCTCTGCCGGAACTGGCAGAGAACAATGCGGTCAGTGCGTATCACTTACAGGATGAAAATGCAGCGGCTGAAAAAGAGGATGTCAGTATAGATACTGCCTCTGCAACTGCAGCTCTGCAGTCAGGCCGGTTTTCAATCCATGCCCTTTTGCTCAGTCAAGTGCCAGACACTGTTACAATCGATTACGATCCGAATACAACGATACATTCTGTCACACAGTCTGATGGAACAAAGATTATCCTCTACTGCATGAATATTGATCTGCATTGGCCGCATACGACAGAAAGTATTAAGAATGTTCCCAAATATACTGAGACAACGTTCGAAGACTTTTTTGCCGCCAATCATATTACCGGAGATGCTCAGACTGCATTGAAAACTAAGCTGGAAAGTCTTCTCTATGCCGGCTATCCGTATAACGGATACGGACTATATGAGATTGTTCCCAGTGTTGTAAAGATTTCAGAAGATGATTTCAATCAGCTTCTGACACCGCCCCAGTATCTGCGTGATGATTTCCCGGACAGCATTGGCAATAATACCTTTACCTATGCGGATCGAAACGATAGTAATAAGCAGGCTCTGCTGAAGAAATTCCTGCAGGAGGTCAGCAGTTACTGGAACGGAGGAACAACATCTTCCGGACTGACATACCAGCAGCTGATACAGCTTTCGTTCTATAAAGCTGCATTCTGCATTGTGAACTTCTCTAATGATAATGATCCTATTGAATCGTATTCATCAATTTATCTGGCCGATTATTACGTTTCAAAGGAACAGGCTTATGGAAGTACACGTGATGCTGTCTGGTCTGTTTTAAAAGATGCAGGCTTAACAAATAACACTAAGACTGTTATTACAAATGCATTGACTGATAATCTGATTCATTCAGCAAATTCCAGCAGCACTAATATGATTCCTGTATCGAAGCCGGATGAGAACAAGATCAGTGTGAGTGGAAATCAGATTTTCTATTACAATGCAGCTGATCAGAAGTGGCATACGGGCAGGCTGACTCTGAATGCTCCATCCACGTATCACACAGCATTCACTCTGTCACTTCCGGCAGGTATAACGGAAGAAACAGGAAAGACGCAGGTCAGGCCTGGTGAAAGTTTCTCACTCGTTTCATCCGCAAAGCCATCGGATCAAGTGTCTGTTGAACTTTCATCTGCAATTCCCTGGATGGATCCGAATCTGAAAGTCTATGCAGCTGACAGCAGTGTGACTGCTTCGGATGGCAGGGGTTTCCAGAATATGATCGGTGCTGTGATTCACCAGGAAGACATTTCAATAACCGTAAAGTTTTCCGCATCTACAGCTGATTTCACCTTTACAAAGGTATGGAATGATGAAAATAATCAGAATGGTATTCGTCCTGATACTGAGAAGTTTATTGAAAGTCTGACCTTGATGGATGGCGATACAGTGCTGTGCGGATACACGCCGAAAGTGGTGGACAATGGTGATAATACTTACACCGTAACTTATGCGGATCTTCCGGAGTACATAGATGGAAAAAAGATTTCTTATTCGGTAATGGAGAAAGAGATACAGGGATATGTACAGAGTGCTTCTGTTGTGAAGAATGGGGGGACACTGGTTAATACTGAGGTAAAGGAGCCTTTGCCGGATCGGAACAGTGATGAAAAGACCCCGACAGACACAGAGGTCACGCCCCCCATTGCCGGATGGAAGTGATAACCAGGCGGCACCGACAGAAACAGAGGAAAGAAAGTCATTGCCGAATCATAGCGGCAATGTACCGGCAAAGGCAGATCACAAAGCTGCTCTGCCAACCGCGCTCAGTCAGAAACAGTCTGCACCTGAGACAGGGGTTGATTCACACGCGCTTCAGTATGGGGTGCTGAGTGTCTGTGCACTGGCGGTACTGGCTGTACTGCGGATGCTGAAAAAGAGAAAAAGATCAGAAGCATAATTACAGAAGATTTTATCCATGATCTGATTTCCTGCTGGGAAGTCAGGTCTTTTTATACGGAAGGAAGAGTATTTCTGTTCATATTTCCGGGTTTTCTGATGATTTTTCTGCATGCATGCTTTACACTGGTTGAAAAAGTGCGACGGCTCGGTTGAACCTGATGCACACTTTGTCATAAAATACTTGAAGTGTTCTGTATGGGATAGGAGGAGGCCGAATGGAAGCTGTGATTGAACGCCTGGTGGATTTCTGTGTGAATGCGGCGGGAAAAATAGCAGCGGCGGCCGCCATCTATTTTGTCGGCAGATTCATCATTAAAAAACTGCTTGTTTTCATGAAGAAGACAAGGGGATATGCACGTCTGGATCCGACGGTACGCTCTTTTCTGGATAATTTTGTCAAAGCGGTTCTTTATATCGTTCTGTTTATTTCCATCATCAATGTATTAGGCGTACCGATGGCCAGTGTGATTACAGTACTGGCATCGGCCGGGGTTGCCGTGGGCATGGCGCTGCAGGGTGCTTTAAGCAATCTTGCCGGGGGCATTATCATGCTGGTGACAAGGCCTTTTACCGTAGGTGACTATATCAGTGATGGGACAAATGCCGGTACGGTGAAGGAGATCAATCTGTTTTATACGGTACTGATGACCCCGGATGCCTGCCGGATTACCATTCCCAATGGGACATTGATGGCATCCAGTATTACGGATTACAGTGTGTCAGGAAAAAGAAGGGTGGATCTTTCCTTTGGCTGTGCTTTTGATTCTGATATTGGCATGGTGCAGAAAATCATGATGAATGTCATGTATGCATGTGATAAAGTAGAGAAAGAACCGGCTCCTTTTGCAAGATATGAAGGAGAGGATGAAAAAGGCATGCTGTTTACCGTAAGAGCATGGTGTGATAATGCGGATTACTGGGATGTCTACTATGATCTCAGACAGAAGATCCGTGAAGAGATGGTAAAGGCGGGAATTACTTCCGGCCGGCTTGTGGTTGTTTCACAGAAGGAAGAAGGCACGCATGAAGACGCAGAAGCTGATTGATCTGTTTCATGAAGGCACATGTATTGATGCCTGGCAGGTATTCGGTGCGCACAAGTGTGAGGGCGGTGTGCGTTTTACGGTGTATGCGCCGCATGCCCGCAATGTCAGTGTCATCGGTCCTTTTACCGGGTGGAACGATCATCCTCTCAGGATGGAGCGCACCGGTTTTACCGGGGTGTGGTCTATTGTCAGTGAGAGGGCGATTGAACAGGATCAGTATAAATACAGAATCGAAGACAGTCATGGCCAGATCCATGACAAGGGTGATCCCTATGCCTTTGAAGCGGAATATGATGGGGCACACGCTTCCATTATCTATGATCTGAATAAATTCAGATGGCATGATGAAGCATGGATGCAGAAGAGAAACAAGAACTTTGATGCACCAATGAATATCTATGAACTGTATGCCGGAGGATGGAAGAAGGATGCCGGCGGGAAATGTTCCTACCGCTTTCTGCAGAATGAACTCATTCCCTATCTGAAGGAACATGCCTATACGCATGTGGAGTTCATGCCGCTGAATGAACATCCCTGTGACGGTTCATGGGGCTATCAGGCAAGCGGCTACTTTGCCGTGACCAGCCGTTATGGCTCACCCAAGGATTTTGTCAGTCTTGTGGATGCCCTGCATGAAGCAGGAATCGGGGTAATCATGGACATTGTGCCGGTGCACTTTGTCAAGGATGAGTTCGGACTGAAGCTTTTTGATGGGGAACAGCTGTATGAGTATCATCATATCTATGATGCGGAAAGTCCCTGGGGCACGCTCAACTTCAACCTGTGGAAGGATGAGGTCAGATCGTTTCTGATGAGTGCCTGCTCGTTCTGGTGTGATGTCTATCATATGGATGGATTGAGAATAGATGCCGTCTCCAATATGATCTTTTGGGGCGGAGATAAAAGAAGAGGCGAGAATGAGGGTGCTATTACCTTTGTCAAGCGTCTCAACTATGCCATGCAGGCAAGGCATCCCCAGGTGATGATGATTGCCGAGGACAGTACGGATTATCCAGGAGTAACCAGAGCAATTGAAGACGGTGGACTCGGTTTTGATTATAAGTGGGATCTTGGCTGGATGAATGACACGCTGGAATACTATGGAAAAGATCCGGTATACCGGCCGTTTGAACATGGCCGGCTGCTGTTTTCCATGGCGTATTTCTACAGTGAGAGGTTTCTATTGCCGCTGAGTCATGATGAGAATGTACATGGCAAGAAGTCGGTGATCGACCGTATGTGGGGCGATTATGATACGAAGTTTGCCGAGGTCAGGAATCTGTATGGCTATATGTTTGCCCATCCGGGCGGGAAACTGAATTTCATGGGCAATGAAATGGCGGTGTTCCGTGAGTTTGATGAAAAACGGGAACTGGACTGGATCCTGCTGGATTATCCCATGCATCAGAAGTTCGTCCATTACTTTACCACCCTGTGCCAGCTGTACCGGAGTCATCCGGCTCTGTATGCATGGGATGATAAAGAGGAAGGGTTCGTGTGGCTGGATGATGGGGATGCACAGGAATGTATCTTTGTTTTTGCAAGAATCGCAGACACGGAAAGAATCGTATGTGCTATGAATATGACAGGCTCGGACTATCCTGACCGGATTGTACCGGTGGGAAAAGAAGGAAACTGGAGGATACTTGTCAATAGTGCAGAAAAGCAGTATGGCGGTATAATGGAAACTGTAAACGATACATTCGGTACCGTTAGGGAAAACGATATACCTTGCGTACACGTACATCTGGGACCGTATGCCTGCATGTGGCTGGTCAGAGATTAGAAAGAGGAAAGAAATATGTTTAGAAACAAGGTGGAGTTCAAGAAGGAGTATACAAGAAGACTGGTAGAGTCTTATGGCTGTGCCGTGGAGGAAACACATCCCACGGAAAAGTATATGGTACTTGGTGAAATGGTCAGAGATTTTGCCAATGTCAACTGGAAGGATACAAAAGTCGTCGCAAGAGCCAAGGATGCCAAGCAGGTTTATTACTTCTCCATGGAGTTTCTGCTGGGCAGAATGCTGACAAGCAACCTGCAGAACCTGGGTATTTATGACATGGTTGTTGAAGGACTGAAGGAGCTGGGCATTGATTATAATGAACTGGCGGATCTGGAAGCGGATCCGGGTCTTGGCAATGGCGGTCTTGGCCGACTGGCTGCCTGCTTCATGGATTCCAGTGCCTCGGAAGGCTATATGGTAAACGGCAACTGTATCCGTTATCGGGCCGGTCTTTTCCGTCAGTTCATCAACAAGAAGGGTGAACAGGTGGAAGTGCCGGATATGTGGATGCGCATCGGTACGCCATGGGAAATCAGAAAGCCCAAGCATGCGGTGGATGTACGCTTCTACGGCAATATTGAAATCACCTATGATGATAAGGGCAATATGCACTTCAGACACAGAAATGCCACCCATATCATGGCCGTTCCGTATGATGTGGCCATGATCGGTGCCGGCACCAGGACAACCAATACCTTAAGACTCTGGAGTGCAGAACCGAGCAATTATACGCCGCGTGATATGGAGTACCGCAAGTATCTGAGCGATGTGGATGCGATCTGTTTGAATGTCTATCCTGATGATTCCACAGATGAAGGCAAATATCTGCGGCTCAAGCAGGAATACTTCTTTGTCTGTGCCGGCGTTAACAACATTGTCACAACCCATCTCAAGAGCCATCCTTCCCTGGATAATCTGCCGGATAAAGTAGCGATTCAGCTGAACGATACTCATCCTGTTCTGGTGATTCCGGAACTGATGCGTGTGCTGATGGATGATTATCAGTATAGCTGGGAAAAGGCATGGGATATTGTCACAAGAACCGTTGCCTATACCAACCATACGGTCATGGCGGAAGCGCTGGAAAAGTGGCCGGTCAGCTTCATTCAGACACTGCTGCCCCGGGTATGGATGATCATTGCGGAAATTGACCGCAGATACTGTGATATGGCCAGCCAGCATGTTGGAAATGACTGGGGCTTTGTGGAAAGAACAAGACCGGTCCGGGATGGCATGCTGCACATGGCAAGCCTTGCCATTATCGGCTCCCACAGTGTCAACGGTGTTGCCGAGATCCACAGTGAAATCCTCAGGAACGATCTGTTCCGCGATTATACAGTTCTTTATCCGGACAAGTTCAACAACAAGACCAACGGCATCACCCACAGAAGATGGCTGCTGTATGCCAACCCGCAGTTGAGAAACATGCTCGATAAGACCATCGGCAAGAGCTACGAGACAGACTGGCATCATTTTGAAGATCTGATGAAGTATGTTGACGAGCCGACGGTTCAGGATGAATTCCTGGCGGTCAAGGAAAAGCGCAAGGAAATCCTGGCTGACTATGTAAAGGATCTGACTGGTGAAATCATTGATCCGCACTCCATCATTGATACTCAGGCCAAGCGTCTTCATGCCTATAAGAGACAGCTGCTCAACATCATGCAGGTCATCTACCTCTACCAGCGCATGAAGGCAGATCCGAACTTCCGCATCTATCCGCATACCTATCTGTTTGCGGCCAAGGCGGCCAGTTCCTATGCTTTTGCCAAGAATGTCATCAAGCTTATCAACAATGTTGCCTGGAAGGTCAACAGCGATCCGGACACAAAGGATTACCTCAAGGTTGTCTTCCTGCCCAACTACTGTGTCACCATGGCGGAAACACTAGTTCCCGGCACGGATATCTCTGAACAGATCAGTATGGCCGGCAAGGAAGCTTCCGGTACCGGCAATATGAAGTTCATGATGAACGGTGCGATTACATTAGGTACACTCGATGGTGCCAATGTGGAAATCGATCGTCTTGTCGGCAGGGAGAATGATGTCATCTTCGGCCTGACGGTCGAACAGCTGGAACAGATGCGCTATAACTACAATGCCTTCAGCTACTATCAGAATGATGAAAGAATCCGCAATGTCATGGATACCTTCATCAATGGCTTCTGGACAGGCGATGGCAATGATTTCCGTCTGATTTATGATGAACTCAGAAGTAAGAATGATGAGTTCTTTGTCTTAGCTGACTTTGATGCCTATGTCAAAGCACAGGAAGAAATCTCTGCCCGCTATCAGGACAGAAGGGCATGGGCGAAGAGCTGCCTTGTCAACATTGCCAAGAGCGGCTACTTCTCCAGCGACCGTACCATTGAAGAGTATGTCAGAGACATCTGGCATATCAATTCCTATAAGTTCTGATTCATTCTTGCAAGGAAGGAGGGATCTCAATGCCGGCATTTCAGGCATACGCAGATGATTTCGGCAAAATTACCATCTGGATGAACCGCAATTTCTACGGGGGACGTTCGGATTTCTTCTATCTCACTTCATCCAGCGGGATGTACATTGATCTGCTGGTCAACCGGGTGGATGAACACCTGGACCAGGTCAGATATGATCTGACTTCTCCGGCGGATATGGTGTTCGGTGTGGAGTACATGGTACATGATTCCCATGGCCTGGCGGTATCGCTGCAGATGCGCATGATTACCCATAACCCGGTATTCATGAAGCAGTTTGATTATGCGGGTGATGATCTTGGTTCCCAGTATCATCTTCTCTATACCGACTTCAATCTGTGGGCACCGACCGCAACCAATGTTGTGTTAAGGCTCATCAACTATGGGGAAGAGAAGAGCTACAAGCTCAATTATGATGCCAAAGGCGTATGGCGTACTACCGTCAACGGAGATCTTTCCCATGCCGTGTATACCTACTATGTCACCCGCAATGGCGAGACCGTAGAAACACTGGATCCGTATGCATTGAGCTCAACTGCCAACGGCAGATTCTCCGCGGTCATCGACACGGATGTACTCAATGAAATACCGGACTATCCGCTCAAGACAAAGATCAGATCCAATGTGGATGCCATCATCTATGAATGTCATGTCAGAGATGTGACCAGTGCCCACAGCTCCGGTACCAAGACCCATGGCAAGTTTGTGTCCATGTGTGAGGATAATACGGAATGGAAGGGATATCCGACCGGCCTTGCCTATTTCAAGGAGCTTGGCATTACCCATCTGCAGCTGCAGCCGGTACTGGACTACGCAACGGTAGATGAACTGCATCCTGACCGGGGCTATAACTGGGGCTATGATCCAGCCCAGTACATCGCCCTGGAAGGCAGCTATGCGACCAATCCCAAAGATCCTTACTGCCGCATGAAGGAGTTCAGACAGCTGGTGACAACCCTGCATAAGAATGACATCTGCGTCACCCTCGATGTGGTGTTCAATCATATGTATGATGTGGACAGCTCTCCGTTTGCCAGAGTCGTTCCTTACTACTATTACCGCTATAACGATGACGGCTATCTTTCCAATGGCTCCTACTGCGGCAATGATCTCAACTCCAACAGCCCGATGATGCGCCGCTATTTTATCCATGTCTGTGAGATTCTGATGCGTTTATATGGCGTGGATGGATACAGATTCGATCTGATGGGCGTACTGGATGTAGAGACGATGAATGAAATTCATGATGCAGTCAAGAAGATCAAGCCGGATGCCATTATCTATGGTGAAGGCTGGGATATGCCTACCATTCTGGATCCCCGTCAGAAAGCATGTATTGTCAACCAGGATCTCATGCCGGAGATCGGCCACTTCAATGATTTCTTCCGTGATACGGTAAAAGGCAAGACAAGTGACGATCAGAAGTATGTCAGAGGCTATATTACCGGTGATATGGACATGTCCTTTGCAATGTGTTCCGCTATTTCCGGCAATGTCCTGCATGAACCGTACTTCTACCGCTTCTCATCCCCCTGCAAGACCATCAACAGTGTGGAAACACATGATAACGGCACAGCATGGGACAAGATGCGGGTATGCAATGGCAATGAGAACCATGATACAAGACTTCTCAGGATGAAGATGCTGATTGCCTCAACGCTGTTCTCCATCGGTGTGCCTTTCCTGCATGCCGGGGAAGAGTTCTGCGGCACCAAGAATGACAACTCCAACTCCTACAATGCCGGCGATGCCATAAACCAGATGAACTGGGACAGAGCGGCACAGAACAGAGATGTTGTGGTGTATACCGAGAAAGCCATCAAAGTCAGAAAGAACTTCCTGGCATTCCATCTGTCTACTGGTGAACAGGTTGCCAACTATGTACATCCTTCGGTTGGCGAAGGCAGTGTGGTATTCATGGATATCACCTGTGAGGATGAGAAGAATCACTGCACTTTATTAAGAGTCATCTTCAATCCGACCTATGACAACAAAGACTACTATGAACAGGAACAGTGGCTTACGGTATTCGATCAGCAGGGCAATGCGCATGAAGCACCTGAAAATCATATCTATGTCCCGGGGCTGTCTGTCATTGTAGCAGTCAGATAAACGTATTGAGAACTGTCTGAGAAAAGGCAGTTCTTTTTTTGCTGCATCAATCTTGCCTCTGCGGCATTTGTTCATACGGTATTCTCTGCTCGAAAGGATGACAGATATTATAAGCGAGCCCGAAC
>Ga0256406_1004328_pt1 | contig 16405 bp, 13 predicted proteins | sample RumenRJG_03DNA_FD_185986 | JGI IMG/M metagenome (GOLD analysis project Ga0256406, IMG submission 185986) | Bovine rumen microbial communities from Lethbridge, Alberta, Canada - RJG_03 | ecosystem: Host-associated > Mammals > Digestive system > Stomach > Rumen | place: Canada: Alberta | collected... | reverse complement strand
TAATTGCAAAATTTTTTCTTGCAAAATATGTTAAGAAAGTTGGCAAAAAAGTAAATTCAGAAAGTTTAATTGGAACTGGTGAAGAAGCATTTATAGATTCCATTGTTTCATTTTCAACATTAGTAGCAGCAATAATCAGATACATATGGAATGTAAGTTTGGAGGGATATTTAGGAGTAATTATAAGTGTAATAATAATTAATACAGGAGTTGAAATGTTAAAAAACACAGCTGATATAATGCTAGGAGAAAGAGCTGATAAAGAATTAACACGAAAACTAAAGAAAACAATTTCATCTTTTGAAGAGGTACAAGGGGTATATGATTTAAACATTCACACATATGGACCATCAAAAATAATCGCTGCTGCGCATATTCAAGTAAGAGATGATATGACAGCTGAAAAAATACATGTACTCACTAGAAAGATAGAATATGCGGTTTTTAATGAATTTGGAATTATTTTAACACTTGGAATATATGCTGCTAATAATAATGGTGAATTAGAGCTAGGCCAAATAGGAAAAATAAAGGAAGAACTTAAAAAAATAACAAAAGAATACAAAAGCATTATACAAATTCACGGATTTTATGTGGACCAGGAAAACAACAATGTATTTTTTGACATTGTAATAGATTTTAATGAAAAAAATAAAGAACAAATAAAAAGCGAAGTTATTAGAAAACTAAAAGAAAAATATGGAAACTATAATTACAATGTGATTTTAGACCCAGACATAAGTGACTGAAAGCTTCGCTGATATTCACCATTTTATACCTTATACTTCAAAAATAAATAATAAAATATTATTTATTTTTTTGCAAATGTGAAAATTATTAATAGCAACAAAAGAACTTAAATTTTTAAAGAAATTTTAACTTTTTGAAGAAATTTAGTTGACAAATCAATAATATTAGAGTAAGATAATAAGGTATCAGTTGGTACAATAACCTAATGCGGATGTGGCGGAATTGGTAGACGCGCTGGTCTTAGGAACCAGTGTCACCGACGTGGGGGTTCGAGTCCCTTCATCCGCACCAATTAAGAGGCTTTAGCCTCTTTTTTTTAATTCCGTGAAAGGCTGAGAAGGAAGAAAAATTAGCTTTAATAGAAACAAATTTTAGCAAAGCTTTTTGATAAAATTTCTTGATTTTTATTAAAATATCTGGTAACCTATATATGAATTGATTGATATTTGTATCAATTGATTTAATATACTATATGACTATAATTTAAACAACAAGAAGGAGAAAATAAAAAATGAAAGAAAAATTTGAAAAGCTATTTAAAAAATTGTTTAGTAGAGAAGTAATTTTATATATTATATTTGGGGTTTTAACAACACTTGTAAATTGGGGTGCTTTTTATGTTTTAAATGGCCTATGTAAAATGAATGACAATTTGGCAAATATAATTGCAATTGTTATGGCTGTATTATTTGCATATTTTACAAATAAAGACTGGGTTTTTCATTCAGAAGCAAAGAATTTTAAAGAAAGACTAGTTGAGTTTGGAAAATTTATGGCTGGGAGAGCATTTACAATGATTTTAGAATTTGGACTTGATGCTTTATTATTTAGAACAGCTATCCCTAAAATGATAACAAAAGTAGTAATTACAATTATTGTTGTAATATTAAACTATTTCTTAAGCAAATTTTTTGCATTTAAGAAAAAAGAAAAATAAAAAAATGATATTTTTAGAATAAATAAAAATAATCACTAATAATAATGCAAATGATAAATAAAAAAATGCATATAAAAAAGCAATCTATTGCGTTGACAAATATTTTAATACCTTGTATAATTATTAAGATTGAAGTTATAATAAAATTAAGGCTCCAATAAATGGCTAAGATAAAAAGCCATAATAAAAGGCAAAAATAAGATTAGTCCCATAATACATGGGGGCGTATTGGTTTCGACAGGAATTTAGAAGTATTGATAGCGAGTAGTGGATGGTTGCTTTGGCCACTTAAAACCAAGCAAACTAAATATAAGAGCTGATAGAGAAGAATTAGCTTACGCTGCTTAGTTAAAAGCAGTGCATTTTAAAGAAAAGGCCTACTATTTTCTTTAAAATGTCAAACTAAAGTAGGAAACGAAGTTGCTCTTTCCATTAGAGTAATGGGTAATTTAAATGGATCGGGCTAGGCAGGATTGTTTATTTGAAATGGCTAGCTAACTTTAGCAAATAAACTGCACTCGGAGAAGTCAATATGGAAAAATTTTTGGACGTGAGTTCAACTCTCACCGCCTCCACCAATTATTTATTTAAATAAATCGAAATGAAAAATGTAATTATGTACAAAGAAAAAATTTAAAATAAAAATTAATTAATAAAAAGGAAATAGAATGCAAAAAGATTTAATGAGACCATGTAAAAAAGTTAATAAAATCACAGATATCCCAATAGATTTCTTTAAAAGTAATAACTTTAAATATGCTATTATTGATGTTGATAACACATTAATTGATTTAGAAGGAAAAGCCGTTGAGGGAATAAAAGAATGGACAAATGAGGCAAAAGAAAATGGAATTAAGCTGTGCATTGCATCAAATAGCACAAAAATAAAAAGGGTAAAAAAAATCGCAGAATATTTGGAGATACCTTATGTCTGTGGATCTATGAAGCCATTTTTAAAAGGTCTAAAGAAAGCAATGAAAATATTAAATGCAAAACCTGGTGAAACAGTTGAAATAGGTGATCAAATTTTTACTGATGTAATTGGAGCAAATAGATTAAATTTGTATTCTATACTTACCACTCCTTTTGAACTTGAAAAAAATATTTTTGAAAAAATAAAAAGAAAAATTGAGAGACGTTACTTAGAAAAAATGTAAAATAGAATAACAAATAAATTTTCTTATATAAACGAGGTAAAGAAGATGTATGTTCATGATATTCACGTATTGTATTACTTTTTTATTGGGTTATTAGGAATCTTTGTAGGTCAATTTTTAGATTACGCAAATTCAAGACTTGCAAATCATAAAAAAATATTTTGCAAAGAATTATTTAAGCAATACATACCAAATTTAAAAATAAATTCAAAAATAATCTATCCAGTAGCAATGATTTATGTTGCTCTTTTGTATTTCTATGGTTGGCAACTGAAACTTTTAGAGTACTTAATTTTAACTCCAATGTTCTTATCTGCATTTATTATAGATTATAGAAAGCAAATCATACCTAATAGACTAAATTTAGCTATTTTTGAGGTAGGGTTGATTTTTGCATTTATATATGGATTAGGTAATTTTCATATATTGTTAGACAAATTAATAGGAATGTGTATTGGCGGTGGAGTATTTTTAATAATAACTCTAATTGGTGGCCTAATTGCCGGAAAAGAAGCTATGGGTTTTGGAGATGTAAAACTAATGGCAAGTTTAGGTCTGATTTTTGGGAGCATGAATACAATAATTATTTCAGTTTTAGCATTTCTTATAGGTGCAATAATTAGCATTATACTTTTGATAACAAAAATAAAGAAAACAGATGAATATATACCATTTGGACCATTTATAATAATTTCTGTGTTTTGCACAATATTTATACCTACAAATTGGTTGATATTTGTTTTACTAAAGATATTTACATTAGGAATGTATAAAGAAGAGATATAATAAATGATATTCTATGATAAAATATAATAGATTTTATTAATAACTAATAAAACGAAGAGTCAATTATGAAAAAGCATGAAAGGAATAATATTATGAATGAAGATATTGGCATTGATTTAGGTACAACTTCAATTCTTATTTTTATAAAAGGCAAAGGTGTTGTTTTAAGAGAACCTTCAATGGTAGCAGTTGATAAGAGAACAAATGAAATAATTGCAATAGGAAAAGAAGCAAAAAATATGCTTGGAAGAGTTTCAAATAATATAGCAGTAGTTAAACCATTAAGAGATGGGGTCATTTCAAATTTTACTCTAACAGGGAAAATGCTAAAATATTATATTAAAAAAGTTTGTAAAAATAGATTTGTAAATACTAAGATTATGATTTGTGTTCCATCACAAATTACAGAAGTTGAAAAAAGGGCAGTTATAGATGTAGCAATGGATGCAGGTGCAAAAAACGTTAAATTAATTGACGAACCTGTTGCAGCTGCATTAGGAGCAGGAATAGATATTAGCAAACCATCACGGAAACTTAGTTGTTGATATTGGTGGTGGAACAACAGATGTGGCAGTAATATCAATTGGAAATTCCGTTATTGGGAAATCTTTAAATGTAGCAGGAAATAAATTCGATGAAACAATAATGAATTTTTTAAAAAAAGAGTATAAAATACTAATAGGTGAAAGAACTGCCGAAGAAATAAAAATGAAAATAGGCTGTGTATATCCACATGTTGAAAATGTATCAATGACTGTTAGGGGCAGAAATGCAGAAAATGGAATGCCAATGGAAGTTGAAGTTTTTTCAAAAGATTTGTTACCAGTATTGAAAAATGATGCAATGAAAATTGTAAACGCAATAATGGAAGTTTTGGAAAAAGCACCACCAGAATTAGTTCAAGATATTAGCAACAAAGGAATTTATTTAACAGGAGGCGGTAGTCTTTTATATGGGCTAGATAAATTAATTAGTGAGCATACTGGAATGAATGTAATGGTGGCAGACGACGCTGTTTCATGTGTTGCAATAGGAATAGGAAAAGCAATTAGTTAAAAAAATAAAACAATTTATTTTTAGAATGAAAGGAAAATAAAATGAGAGTAAATTTTAAAATTCCCAAAATGAAATTTGAAAAAATAAAAATGAATACAGTGGAAAATTTAGACAAGATTAATATTGATTTTAACAAAGCTAAAAATGCTGAGAACAAAAAAGAAAAAGGACCTTATGAACACACAAATTATAAGACTGTAAAGGAATTTTTTAATAGATCTGTTGAATTATATCCAGATAAATCATGCATACTTGAAAAGCCAGACCATAAAACACCATACAAAGTTACTACATATAGAGAATTTAGCGAAGATGCAAATGCACTAGGAACAGCTTTAATTAAAATATTAAATCAAAAAAACAAAAGAGTTATTATAATAGGTGAAACGCAATATGGATGGTATGTTTCATATATAGCAATGCTTTTAGGAGTTGGTATTGCAGTTCCTGTAGATAGAGAACTTCCAGACAATGAATTAGAAAATGTTATAAAAAGATCAAAAGCAACATGTATCATATATTCACAAAAAAAAGAAGAATCAATTAAGAAAATAAGAGAAAATGTAAAAGATGTTGAATACTTTGTAGAAATGAAGTCAGATAAGGCTTTAGAAGGAAAAGATGTTGGAATTGATTATCTTATTGAAACAGGCAAAAAAATAATGCAATCTGGTGATGACAGCTTCAAAAAAATTGAAATTGATCCAGAGGAATTTAAAGTTTTAATTTTTACATCAGGAACAACATCAAATTCAAAAGGTGTAATGATATGCAATAGAAACTTAGCAGAAAATATTAATGCAATCACAGCCTATGTTAGATTGTACCCATCTGATAGATTATTTTCTGTGCTTCCATTACATCATACATACGAATCTACAATAGGATTCTTATATCCATTGTCGCAAGGTGCAAGTGTTGCAATATGTGAAGGGTTAAGATACATACTTCCAGATATGAAGGAATCATCACCAACAGCGATGTTAGGAGTGCCACTATTAATTGAAACATTATATAAGAAAATTATGGAAAGTGTAAGAAAAAGCCACAAAGAAAAAATATTCAATTCAATGATAGCTGTAACAAATGTATTAAAATCAATGGGAGTAGACATAAAGAAAAAAGTATTCAAAGAGGTTTATGATAATCTTGGAGGAAAATTGCGTATTATAGTATCTGCAGCTGCACCAATAGACAAAAAAGTTGGAAAATGGCTTGAAGACATAGGAATATTATTTATTCAAGGATATGGACTAACAGAAACAGCTCCAATTTCAGCTGTTACAACAGATTATGAATCTAGAGTAGGTTCTGCGGGAAAAACAATATGGCAAGCTGATATCAAAGCAGACAATCCAAATGCAGAAGGGGAAGGAGAGCTTTTAATAAAAACACCAACTTTAATGCTTGGATATTATGAAGATGAAGAAGAAACTAAAAAAGTAATGACAGAAGATGGATATTTCCGTTCAGGAGATATAGGATATGTTGATAGTGATGGATATGTTTATGTTACTGGAAGAAGTAAAAATGTAATTGTTACACAAAATGGAAAGAACATTTACCCAGAAGAAATTGAAACATTAATTTTGAAGAATGATGAAATTAAAGAAGTAATGGTATATGGAAAAGCCCCAGAAGGTGAAATTGCAAAGAAAAAGGATGCAAAAGAATTAATTATTACAGCTAGAGTTGTACCAAATTATGATGTAATTGCAGAAAGATATGGAAAAGATCTTTCAGATGAAAAAATATATGACATAATTTGGGAGAAAATAAAAGAAGTTAATAAGAAACTTACAGGTTACAAAGCTGTAAAAAGTCTAGAAATAAAGAAAGACGAATTTGAAAAGACATCAACAATGAAAATAAAGAGATATAAAGAATTAAACAAGAAATAATAAGATAATAAAATTATAAAAAATAAAATAATAAAATAATAAAATAATAAAATTATAGAATAATAGAATAATAAAAATATTAAAAAATAATTAAGTAACTAACAAAAAAGATATATTACAAAAATATTACAAATTCGACAAAATATTACAAAAATGTAAAACAAAACAAATGATATATGCTTGACTTTTAATACTGTGTTTTATAAAATATACACATAAAGAAAGGTAGAGCATAGAGCTTAACAAAGGAGGTAATTACATATGTTTACAATGCCTAGAAGAGGGATAGTAAACGTGAGAATGGTCATCACGGAAGAAAAAATATTATCAAATATTGACAAAATCCACAGGCTTATTGCACCAAATGGAAAAAAGCAAATTATAGAGCTTGAAGATGATACATATTTTAAAGACCTTGTTGAGTCAATAAAGACTTATTTAATTGAATATCCTAAAAAGAAAAATTTCCCTAAGAGTATCTATGACGCTGCTTATCAGTTAGTTGAGTTTGCAACAGAACAATTTGAAGAAAATACAAAACAGATTGAGGATTTAATAAAAAAGAGAGAATACAATATTAAAACAGCAGCAATATTAAAACAAACTTATGCAATAGTTGAAAGTGGAGATCCAGAATGGAGAAAATCTATTGATGAGGTATCAGAAAGACTACCAGAAGATGTTATTCAAGCTCTATATATTCTAGGAAAAGATGAAACAGAAAATAAAAATAATCAAGAAAGACAAGCTGCAATAAAATTAATTAATGCAAAAATATCTAACTTACAATCTAATTTACATATAGAAATTGATCTCGAAAGAGTTGAAGATAGGTCAAAAGCTTTAAGCTATATTGGAATTGAAATAGCAGATGCTTTGAAGCTTATACCTGTACCTGTTGCAACAAGTGAAAGTGCGAAAGAAACAAAAGTTGTTGTTGAACAAAAAGAAAATAAAAAAGAAAATAGTAGTAACGCGGTTGCTATAAATACACAAAATATTGTGCCTATTCAAGAGTCAAAACCATATGAAGAATACTATAACGAAACAAGAAGAGAAGTTAAAGAATCAATGTGGCACAAATTTATGAACAGCAAGGTTGTTAGAGCAATTAAATATGCATTTAAAATTAGAATTAGATTGCAATTACCAGAAGGTCTACCTGATGGAGATGTGCAAAGCAACAAACAATAATTAAATAACGACTTCAATAATTGTAATTATTGAAGTCGTTATTTAGTTATAAATTCGTGGGAGTGGTCAGTTTAATAGTTTAAGAATCTTATTAAAAAAATAAAACCTTTTAAAACCTTTGCTAAAAATTTTGTGCATTTTACCACTATTAATTTCCAAAATGTATTGACAATTAAGCAATAAATCTGTATAATATAAAAGTGACTTATAGAGAGAATTATTCTAAAGCATAAGGAGGGATTAAGATGGCACAACCAAAAAGAAAATGGTCTAAACAAAGAACACATACTAAAAGATCAACATGGAAATTAGAAAATAAAAACCTTGTTGAATGTCCTCATTGCCACAAATTAATGATGCAACATAGAGTATGTCCAAGCTGTGGTTATTATGATGGAGAAGAAGTAATTTCTAAAAAGGCCGAATAAAAAATTATTATTTTAAATATTATAGAGAGAGAATATTGTTATTTTAGTGCAAAACGGTATTTATTTCTCGGAAAGGATATTGAAATGAAGGAAGGAATACATCCAGAGTATGGTGAATCAACAATTACTTGTGCTTGTGGAAATGTAATGAAAACAAATTCAACAAAAAAAGACATGAAAGTTGATATTTGTTCAAAATGTCATCCTTTTTGGACTGGTAATTTAAGAAAAGAAACAACTGGTGGAAAAGCAGCAAAATTCAAACAAAAATATGGAATTCAATAATAATAACAATAATAGTATAATATAGGGCGCCAATTTATTCAACTGGCGTCTTTATTTTATAAAAAGAAACAAAAAATAATAAAGGAATGAAAAATGAAAGTTAACAATGAAATAGAAAAATGGTGTAAAAAAATAGAAGAAATAAATAATGGAACTCAGAAAAATTATTTTATAATGACAATGGGATGTCAATTAAATGAAAATGATTCAGAAAAATTAGCAGGAATATTAGCAAATTGTGGATACAAGAAAACAGATAATGTAGAAAACGCTGACATTATAGTATTTAATACTTGTTGCGTAAGAGAAAATGCAGAGGAAAGATTACTTGGAAAATTAGGTGAGGTTAAAAAATTCAAAGAGGAAAAAGGCACAATTATTGCTATTGGTGGATGCATGATGCAAGAAAAAAATATGGTCAATAAACTAAAAGAGAGCTATCCATTTGTTGACATTGTTTTTGGAACACATACACTTGAGGAATTTCCTAAAGATTTATACTTCGCACTTTCAGAAAATAAGAAAATTACTGATATATTAGATGAAGGTCAAGCATTTGAAGATATCCCAGTTATTAGAAATGACAAATATAAAGCATCTGTTACTATAATGAATGGATGTAATAATTTTTGCACATACTGCATTGTTCCATATGTAAGAGGAAGAGAAAAAAGTAGAGAACCACAAAATATTATCAATGAAATTGAAGAACTTGCAAAGAATGGATATAAGGAAATAACACTATTAGGACAGAATGTAAATTCTTATTTAGTAAATGAAAAAAGCAAAAATCCAGATTTAAAATATGAAGTTACTATTAGCAAAAAAAGTGAAACCATGGTTGTAAATTCATTTGCAACATTATTATATGCAATAAATGAAATTGATGGAATTGAAAGAATTAGATTTATTTCTCCACATCCAAAAGATTTCACTGATGATGTAATAGAAGCAATAAAAGACTGCGATAAAGTATGTAAATTAATTCATTTACCATTGCAATCAGGAAGCACTAATGTTCTAAATAAAATGAATAGAAAATATAGTAAAGAACAATACTTAAATTTAGCATATAAGATAAAAGAAAAAATACCTGAAGTTAGATTTTCAACAGATATAATTGTTGGTTTTCCAGGTGAAACAGATGAAGACTTTGAAGACACACTTGATGTTGTGAGAAAATTAAAATATGAGCAAATATTCATGTTTATTTATTCAAGAAGAGTAGGTACACCAGCAGACAAAATGGAAAATCAAGTAGATGAAAATGTAGCACATGTTAGATTTGATAAATTGAAAAAATTATATGAAGAATTAGTAGAAGAAAGAAATAAAGAGTACATTGGCACAGTTCAAAATGTGCTTGTTGAAGGAAAAAGCAAAACAAATGAAAACATGTTAACAGGAAGAAGCGAATTTAATAAAGTAGTCGTTTTTGAAGGAAAAAATGAATTAATTGGAAAAATGGTAAAAATTAAAATTATTTCAGAACATATGTGGTATTTAAAAGGAGAATGTGATAAAATATAGACAACTTAAAACAGAGAGGTGCATAAATGATAGAAGACGAAAAAAAAGACGTAATTGAAAAATCTATAAAAAGATACGAAGAAATCAATCAGTTTTCTCCAATGATGCAACACTACATAGAAACAAAATATAAATATAAAGATTGCATTTTATGTTACAGGCTTGGTGATTTTTTTGAAATGTTTTTTGAAGACGCAATTATTTGCTCAAGAGAATTAGAGCTTACTCTTACAGGAAAAGACTGTGGACAACCTGAAAAAGCACCAATGTGTGGCATTCCACATCATGCAATTGATTCATATATTGCAAGACTTGTAGAAAAAGGGTATAAGGTTGCGATTTGTGAGCAACTTGAAGACCCAAAGTTAACAAGAGGCATTGTAAAAAGAGATGTAATAAAAGTTGTTACTCCAGGCACTATGGTTGATAGTAATACACTTGAAGAAAAGAAAAACAATTACATAATGTCAATTTATAAAGAAGGATTATTCTTTGGAATGTCTGTTTGTGATATTTCTACAGGTGATTTTTACACAACAGAAATAAAAGAAAGTAATAATTTTAATAAACTTCTTGATGAAATTTCAAGATTTAATCCATCTGAACTTGTAGTAAATAAAATGTTCTCTGAAAGTAACGATGAGATAGAAGAAATTAATAAAAAGTTTAATTGCTTTATTTCTGTAGAAGACAAAAAGGAAAAATCAGAGAATCAAACTCTAAATAATAACAACAATGCAACTGAAAATTCATACAATAAATCATACAATGAATCTAAAAATAGTAACATAAGTGACAATGGCAATCTTAATAATAGTTCTGAAAAAGATAATATGAACATTTATAATAACAAGGACTATTACGATTCAATTTTAAATGTGAATAAAGACGCATACGCAGTAACTCCTAAAAACATACAAACTTGGAATTCAGATGGAGATGATAGTTTCTCAAGTGATTACAAAATAATAAAAGATAATTTTGAAGTTGCAGATAGAAATGAAAAAAACATTGACATAAGTAAAAATTTATTTGCAATTTGCAGTATAAATGGTCTAATGAATTACATTGAAAAAACACAAAAACAGGTTCCAAAAAATTTAAATAAAATAATTTATTATGAACCTACAAAATATATGACATTGGACATAAATGCACGTAAAAACCTTGAAATTACAGAAAGATTAAAAGACAAGTCTAAAAAGGGAACATTGCTATGGGTACTTGATAAAACATCTACCTCAATGGGAGGAAGACTTTTAAGAAGATGGATAAATGATCCATTACTTAATCCTCAAGACATAAATTATAGGCTTAATGGCGTAAAAGAACTTAAGGAAAACATGGTCTTACGTAGTGAAATTTCAGAAAGCTTGAAAAATGTATATGACATAGAAAGAATTTCAGGTAAAATTGCATATGGAAGTGCAAATGCGAGAGACTTAATTTCTTTAAAAAGCTCAATTTCACAATTACCACAGCTTAAGAACAATTTAAAAAATGTTAAATCAGATATATTAAAAAATTTATATAATTCCCTAGACACTTTAGATGATTTATATGAGCTAATTGATAAATCAATAGAAGATGATCCACCTGTTACTGTTAAAGAAGGAGGAATAATCAAAAAAGGATATAATCCTATTATTGATAAATTAATTGATTTAACAACAAATGGCAAAAAGTGGCTTATTGATATTGAGCAAAAAGAAAGAGAAGAAACAGGAATAAAAAATTTAAGAATAGGTTACAACAAGGTATTTGGATATTATATAGAAGTTACAAAATCATTCTTAAAAATGGTGCCTCAAGATAGATACATTAGAAAACAAACACTTACAACTGGTGAAAGATTTATTACTGAAGAATTAAAGAACAAGGAAAACGAGATTGTAGGTGCACAAGAAAAAATAGTAAACATTGAATATGACGAATTTGTAAAAATAAGAAATATAATTGAAAGCAATGCAAAGAGATTACAGATTACATCAAGTATTGTTTCAACAATTGATGTATTAACAAGTTTTGCAATAGTCGCTGATGATATGAATTATTGTATGCCAGAAGTTGATAATACTGATATCATTGACATAAAAGGTGGAAGACATCCTGTAGTTGAAAAGATTCTTAAGGCAGGAGAGTTTATTGAAAACGATGCATATTTGGATACAAATGAGCATAGACTAAATATAATAACAGGTCCAAATATGGCAGGAAAATCAACATATATGAGACAAGTTGCCTTAATTACTTTAATGGCACAAATAGGAAGTTTTGTTCCTGCAAGTAGTGCACATATTGGAACTGTGGACAAAATTTTCACAAGAGTTGGAGCATCTGATGATTTAGCAATGGGTGAAAGTACGTTTATGGTTGAGATGATGGAAGTCGCCACAATCTTAAAAAATGCTACTGAAAAAAGTTTAGTAATTTTAGATGAAATTGGAAGAGGAACATCTACATATGATGGACTTTCAATAGCATGGGCAGTTGCAGAACAGATTTCAAAAATAAAAGCAAAAACATTATTTGCCACACATTATCATGAATTAACAGGATTGGAAGATAAATTAGAAGGAACTAAAAATTATCATATTGCTGTAATGGAAAAAGGCGAAGATGTTATCTTCTTGAGAAAGATTGTTGAAGGTGGAACAGACGAAAGCTATGGTGTACATGTTGCAAAGCTTGCTGGAGTTCCTAGAGAAGTAACAAAAAGAGCAAATGAAATTTTGCGAACACTTGAAAAAAAGAGCATATTAAGAGATGAAAAGCCAAAAACGAAAACTGAAAAGTTAGAAGAGCAAGGCCAAATTAGTATGTACAATTATAAATTAGCTGAGATTGCACACGAACTAGATCTGATAGACACAAATAATCTAACACCAATAGATGCGTTAAATGTATTGCAAAAGCTTAAAGAGAAAATGGCGTAAGGAAGTTACTAGTTAATTTAATTTATTATTTTGCACTATATAATATTTAAAAATGAGTAAGCGCGCAGCGAACAACGAGCGTAGCGAGGCGAATGGACGATAAATCATTGATTCGTGCAAAAAATCATTTATGATTTTTTGTCACATCAGGACACCCTCGTCCAGCAAGCTACGAATTTTAAAATATTATATAGTAAAATAATAGAAAATAATAAAAATAAAAAACGGAGAGGAAAAGAAGTTTATGAAAATAATTTACCAAGGTAAGGAAGTTGGATTACAAAAAAAAATAAAGAAAGTAATTGATATGTTTGGAGACAGTATTAGAATTTCTCCAAAGCATGTTATTGCATGTAAACTTAATAATGAAGTTAAGTCATTAAATTATGAAATAAAAGAAGGAGATAATGTTGAATTACTTGATATAACAAGCAAAGATGGAATGCAAGTATATATTAGAGGTGCATTATTTATCACAAGTATGGCTATGAAAGAATTGTATCCAAATGCAAAATTAATTGTTAATTATCAATTACAGAATTCAATGTTTTGTGAACTTTTAAACGATGAAAGTATCACAGAGGAAATGATTGAAAAATTACGTGAAAAAATCAATGAAATTATTGCAAATGATTATCCAATTGTTAAAAAAGAAATGACTAAACAAGAAGCGGAAGAATTTTTCAAGGAAAAAGGTATTAAACATAATAACCTATTTGGAAAGCTACAGTTAGAAAACAAAAATAAAGATTATGTTTCAGAATATTTTTGCAATGGTTATTTTAATTATTTTTATGGTGTTATGCCATTAAGTACAGGTTATATTAATTTAATAGATGTATGCAAATATAAAAATGGTTTTATTGTAAGATATCCAAATAGATCAAATCCAACTGAAATTGGGGAATTTAAAGAAAGCAAAAAATTTGTTGCTACATTACAAGAATATGATCAAATTTGGAATTTAATGAAAATAAACACAGTAGATGATATTAATAAAGCAATAAGAAGTGGTAAATCTAAAGATCTTGTTCTTGTATCAGAAGCTTTACAAGAAAAGAAAATAGCAGAACTTGCTGATAAAATTACTAAACAAAGAGGAATAAAAATTGTTTTAATAGCAGGCCCATCTTCTTCTAGTAAAACTACTTTTGCAAAAAGATTAGGTGTACAGCTTAAAATTAATGGAGTTAACCCTGTTACAATTGGAACTGATAATTATTTTGTAGAGAGAGCAGAAACTCCAAGAGATGAAAATGGTGATTACGATTTTGAAACAATAGATGCCCTTGATTTAAAACTATTCAATGAGCATTTAACAAAATTAATTAATGGCGAAACAATTGAAATGCCAAGCTTTGATTTTAAAGTTGGAACAAAAAGGTATAATGGAAACATGCTACACTTAGATGAAGATGAAGTATTAATTATTGAGGGAATTCATTCACTAAATGATAGATTAACAGCTAAAATACCAAGAAAAAATAAATTTAAAATTTATATTAGTGATTTGACTGTTTTGAACCTAGATGCATATAATAGAATCTCAACAACAGATACAAGATTGGTAAGAAGAATTGTTAGAGACTATAATTTTAGGGGATATTCTGCATTACAAACATTAGAAAGATGGCCATCAGTAAATGCTGGAGAAAATAAAAATATTTTTCCGTTCCAAGAGGAAGCAGATGCAATGTTCAATAGTTCACTTCCTTATGAACTATGTGTACTTTCAAAATATGCAACTCCATTGTTAAAAAAGATAGATAATAGCCATCCAGAATATGCAGAAGCTAAGAGAATAATCTCATTCCTTGAATATTTTGACTCAATGGATGAAAAATATATACCAAATAATTCACTATTACGTGAGTTTATTGGCGGAAGCATTTTTGATTATGAGTAATTAATTAATAATATTGGATTTATTATTAAGCAAAAATTGTATTACTGGTTATTATAATTAATTATTGATTATTGATTCTTAATTAATGATAAATGTTAATTTTAATATTAAATATAAAGAAATATAAAGAGGAAAAAGCATGGAAGTAACAAATATATCTGGATTTATAATGGACAAAGATAGAAAAGTTGTTGAAATAAAGAATGACAAAATTGTATTTATAGATCAAAATTTTGCACCATTACATTTTGTATATGGTAAGAGTATTGAAACTTGGTTAAAAGAAAGAGCAATTGATTCTTCAAGAACAAATGCAAGACTATTAAAAAAAGTTTTAAGACTAAAAGAAAAAGATGACATAAGTACAGTTTTATCAGTAAATGCTACAACATTAACAGACAACTATTGGTTTAAGAGCTATAAAGATGATGAAAGTTTAAGCTGGGAAAATGTTAAAATCACTAAAAACGATTTTGATGGCTTGGCTTTAAAAGGTGATTTAAATGACTTTAATAAAAAGCCATCACGCTCACCTGAACTTACAAATATTGGTTCATTTGAAAAATGCTGGAAAAATGAAGATGGCAATTGGTATTTATATAAAACTGGAAATGAATTAGAATATTTCTCAGAATGTTTTATATACCAATTAGGAAAAAGATTAAAATTTGATATGGCAGAATATGATTTAAAAGACGGATATATTAGGAGTAAAGACTTTACTGAACACGCAAAATATAATTTTGAGCCAATGGCTACTGTTATTGGAGATAATGATGATTACAATGACAACTTTAATTTTCTATCAAAAATTAACGAGAGTTTAGCTAAGCAATATTTAAAAATCATATATTTAGATAGTGTTGTTTTAAATGTTGATAGACACACATTCAATTATGGTTTTTTAAGAGATGATGAAACAGGAGAGATAGTATCACTGGCACCAAATTTTGACAATAATATTGCTTTAATTTCAAGAGGTTATCCTGAAAATATTGAAAGAGAAAATGATGGTTTTATCAAATTCTTTATTGAATTTATTAACTCAAATGAAGTAGCAAAAAAAATGTTTAAGGAACTAGATATTCCATCAATAACAGAAGAGATGTTAGAAGCATGTTTTGAAGAAGTTCCAATAAAAGTAAATGAAGAAGTAGTAAAAAAATTTATTTTAAATGGGCAAAGTGAAATAAAGAATGAAATATAAATATATAAAAATAAAGAAGGCAATATAAATGAGGCAAAATAAATATAGCCAAATAAATAAGGAATATAAATTTAAAGTTAATATAAAATGATTTAAGCATAATGTCTAATAACTCGTTTATTAAGTATTATGTAATGAAATAATTAATTAAAGAAAAAAGGTAAAAGAAAATGAAACAATTTACAAAAAGAGATGAAGAATTTACTTGTGAAAATTGTGGCAAAACTGTAGGAAAGCTCGGATACACATCAAGAGATCATTGCCCATATTGCTTATGTTCAAAACACGTTGATAAATTTCCAGGAGACAGAAGTGAAGATTGCCACGGAACT
>Ga0256406_1004326_pt1 | contig 16414 bp, 15 predicted proteins | sample RumenRJG_03DNA_FD_185986 | JGI IMG/M metagenome (GOLD analysis project Ga0256406, IMG submission 185986) | Bovine rumen microbial communities from Lethbridge, Alberta, Canada - RJG_03 | ecosystem: Host-associated > Mammals > Digestive system > Stomach > Rumen | place: Canada: Alberta | collected... | reverse complement strand
GCTGAGATAAATGTTCTTCGTATCCAGGGAAAAGATGATCTCAGAGTCATCACAGAAGATCTCTTCCAGTTCCGAATCACATTCCAGAATCATCTTGATGCCCATCTGCGGATGGATCGAAAGCATCCGGATCGAGCCGGTATCATTAGGCTCTGAAAACATCCGGTCGATATTGTCCTTGTTGAAGCTGTTTTTATATTTCCTGTTCATTGTCACGCCCTCCATGCGCTGTAATAAAAAAACGGCCATCTCTTTGCATTGCTGCATTGAAATGACCGTTCATGTACTAATATTCAATTATGACTGCTTAACGTTCCTGCTCGCGGCTGCGTTTCTTCATCCATTGCTCCAGCAGCTTCATGATGACTGCTTCCATCTGCTGCGGTGTGTAGGACTTCGGGAAGTATTTCCGCAGAACATCGCTTTTGATAACCAGCTTGTCATCAGGAGGTTTCTTCACCTCATCCATGACCTCACACATCGCCTCCAAGGAACTCTGTCCTTGCTGACTGAGTTTCTTGATCCGCTGTGCCTGGGAAACAGACGGTGTTGTCTGAGCATAATCCATAGCCTCCAGGAATTCCCGCTGCTCTTCCGGTTTCAGGTAGGAAAGCTCAACTGCCGGATTGAAGGCGATCTTCTTTTCATCGACCATATCCATGATTTCGGGAATCAGGTTATTGAGACGTACAAATCTTTGGACTTGATTACGGCTAGTGCCAAACTCATCCGCTATCATTTCATCAGTCCTTTTTTGTGTCCCAACTTGGGACACATTTTCTTTTGACTTACGCCCGGCCTGCCGCTTCATAGCTTCCAGTTTCATCTGGTAAGCCTTCGCCCGTTCACTCGGAAGAATATGTTCTCTCTGCAGATTGGAATCGACCATGAGGATCGTCGCGGTATCATCATCCATCTCCCGTACGATAACCGGCATTGTCTCCTTACCTGCCAGGATGGAAGCATATCTGCGTCTGTGACCGGAGATCATTTCATATTCGCCATTCTCCAGAGGCCTGACGATTGCCGGAACCAGAACGCCGTATTCTCGGATACTTTCGGCTGTCTTCTGCATCTCTTCATCATCGACAATCCGGAACGGATGGTTCTTAAAGGGATGTATCGCATCCAGCGGCAGCATAATCACATGCTCTCCGGTTTCCTGCCTGCTCTCCTGCGTGGAGAAGATGTCATCGTAGCTGCTCAAGCTGATGTTTGCGCCTTTTTTCGGCATTGGTCATTACCTCCTTCGTCAGATTTTGATATGCTTCCGCAACCTTACCCTTCGGATCATGAAGGAAGATGCTTTTTCCTTCCGCACTGATCTCGGCCGCCCTAACGGACCTTGGAATCTCGGAATTGAAGATTTTGATATGTCCACCGTAGGTATCCCGTATGAGGGAAGAGATCTCCCTGCCGTAATTCGTCCTGCCGTCTACCATCGTCAGCAGGATTCCTTCGATCCGGAGCTTCGGGTTGATCTGCCGCTTGACCTTGTTGATGGTCTGAAGCAGCTGTTCCAGTCCTTTGGCTGACAGGTAATTGGCCTGCACCGGAACAAGAGCCGCATCTGCGGCAGCCAGCGCGTTCACTGTCAGCATTCCAAGGCTCGGCATGCAGTCCAGAAGCACGTAATCGTAATTGCCTTTAACCGGCTCCAGGAACTGCTTCAGGATCCGCTCCCGGTTCATCGTGTTGACCAAAGCAACCTCCAGACCCGCCAGAGAAATGTTCGCCGGGATCAGGTCTATGCCTTCTGCTTGATGCAGGATTCCTTCTCCGGCTGTAACGCTGTCTTCGTTGATCGTCTTGTTCAGAAGATCAAACAGCGTGATCTCCAGCTCATCCGGTCTGGGATATCCCAGGCTGATCGTCAGACTTCCCTGTGGATCGGTATCCACCAGCAGGACTTTCTTTCCTTCCCGGGCAAGTCCGATACCCAGGTTTTCAACCGTAGTCGTCTTGGCTGTGCCGCCTTTCTGATTGACTACGGCAATCACTGTCGGTTTCTCTTTCATCAGCTTCCTCCTCCGTCATATCCATACAGGTCATGTCCGACCTTCGTCTGGTAATAGTGATCAATGGTCATCGATGCGTTGTAGAGCGTCGTCAGCATGTAAGCTTTAATGTTCCGGACCTCCGTCGTGTTGTCATGGATGCAGTCCAGAACATACTGGATATGTCCATAGTCCAGCTTCATGAACCGGCTCTTCACAACTTCTGCGGGCCTGTCCTCTCCGGCGCACCGGATCGTCTTCGCCGTGCTGCAGACTGTATCAACCAGCAGATCCAGGATTTCATCAATGCGTCCGTGATCATAGGGATAGCTCTGCTTCAGGTCATCGATGTACAGATGCTCTCTGAAATACCTCTCATAAGATTTTCTTTTTTCGATAGGATCCTCTCTCATCCCATCCATCCCATCAGATTCCTCGTCCATGCCTGCGACGTTCACGGATAGATGGATAAGATCAGTCTTATTATTTTCAGTCTGGTTTTGATTAGTTTTATTACCTGTCGATTTGCGAAATTCTTGAGTTTCGATTTTCACAACTCCTGAATTTTGATTTTCAAAATTCTTGATTTTTGATTCCGGATCTTTCTGTGGACAGACTGTGGAAAACTTCAGAACATAGATCAAAGACGGCTTTCCAAGTCCCTGGCGCTTCTTCTTAATGAGCCCAGCATTCTTCTCCAGTTCAGACACAAGCTTGCAGGCCTTCTGGCTCCGGCAATGCATGTCCTCCATGACATCCTCAATGGTGTAGATGATGTACGCCCGGTTGAGTGAATCGAACCACCCGTTCTTTATCGATAAAGAGAGCCGGTCCAGCATCAGACCATAAAGGAGCTTTGCCTCAACGGATATATCTTTGAACTGCTCACTGGTGATCAGCAGCTTCGGGATCCGATAGAACTGATACTGCTCGGCATCTTCCGGTCCGTAGAAATAGTCAAACTCCATCTGCTCTCCTCCTTTCCTCATTTTTCTGCAACAAAAAAGGACGCTTACTTACTGCGAAATGCAGAAAATAAACGTCCATAATCAGTTCAATATTCTATTGTCTATAAGTCCTCAAGTTTTGTGCCTACAGTGACGAGTTCAATTGCTATAGCCACCCGGACATACTTTTCGAGGCGTTTTCCGCGCTTCGACCAGTCGGTCTCACCGAAGGTGAAATGCTCGTAAAAGTGCTTAAAATAAAGGATTTCTACGAGTTCAACTTTTGTAGCAACACTATAGTCTCGATGTGTACCGTATGTCCGAACTGATCGACCGGCGTGACTGCGCGCAGTGTATACCCGCCTGCAGCGAGGACCTTGAGATCTCTTGCAAGAGTCGCAGGATCACAGCTCACGTAGACGACGCGGGGCGGCTTCGTCTGGAGAATGGCATCCAGCATCTTCTCATCGCAGCCCTTGCGGGGCGGATCGACGATCACGACGTCCGCACCGCTCTTTTTTCCTTCCTTTTTTCGGCGTTCGAGGTAAGCTGGGATGACTTCCTCGACGAGACCTGCCTCAAAGAGGACGTTGTCGATGCCGTTCAGCGCCGCGTTCTTCTTCGCATCTTCGATGGCCTCCGGCACAGCCTCTACGCCGTAGACTTCCTTCGCATATCCCGCCACAAAGAGTGAGATCGTGCCCACGCCGCAGTAGAGATCCCAGACAGTCTCCGTGCCATGCAGGTCTGCGTAATGGAGGGCGATGCTGTAGAGCTTCTCCGCCTGGCGCGGATTTACTTGGTAGAAAGAGAGAGGGGAGATGTTGAACTGCACCTGCTGCCCTGTCGGTGTGAAGGTAATATCTCCCTCGCGGCTCGTGCCCCGCGAATCCTTTGTCAGCGCAGTAACTGCTGCCTCATCACTTGCCTCTTTTCGTCCTTCCGGACTTACGCCATTATCCTGCTCCACTTCAAATATATGCAGGCAGTCCTGTATATATCCCTTCCCCCACAGAACGCGCACCTTTTTGCCCATGATGACGTTGGTGCGCGCCGTATTGATGTTGAGGCAGATCCCCGTCATGTGCGGCAGCACGCTCAGCCGCTCGATCAGGCGATCCTCATGGGGCAGGCTCTTTCCGTTGACGACGAGACACACCATGATTTCCTGCGAATATAATCCGGAGCGGATCATGATGTGACGCACCAGCCCCTTGCCGTTCTTCTCGTCATAGGGAGCAACATTGCAGTCCCGCATATAGTCCAGCACTGCAGCCACAATCTCCTGATTCTCCGGTGCACCGATGTAACAGGTCGAGACGGGCACGATGACGTGGGTCCTGCCTGCATAGAATCCTGCGACAAGGGAGCCATCCTTCCCGCGTCCGACAGGGATCTGCGCCTTGTTGCGATAGTGGAAGGGGTCCTCCATGCCTACAATGGGGTGCATCACCTGGTCCACAGTCTTCTCATCGAATCCGCCGATGCGAATGAGATCATCTCTCACCTTTTTCTGCTTGAAGGCGAGCTGCTGATCATAAGCGAGCGCCTGGATCTGACAGCCGCCGCACGCTCTCGCAATCTCGCAGCGTGGTGCCACGCGGAAGGGCGACGGCTTCACGATATTCATGAGTCTTGCGTAGCCGTATGTGCGGCCGGCCTTGATGATCTTCGCCGTCACGGCATCGCCGATCACCGCATCCTTGATAAAGAGGGTATACCCGTCAACCTTGCCGATTCCCTCGCCGCTGTTGCCGATATCCGTAATCGTGGTTTCCACGATGTCATCTTTTTTGAAAATCTGTGTGCCGTCTGCCATGTGCCGTCACCTTTTCCTTAAGTCTCTCTTAGCCGTCAAAGCGCGCGCCGGAACAAAAGTTCGGCACGCGCTTTGTTTTCATCATTCGAAAGCTTCTACGCACTGCGCGCAGACGCATTATTACAGCTCAAACCTCAGTCCTGCGCACATTGGAATCGAGCAGGGTCTGGAAGCCGAGCCACTTGGCATCGTTCTTCGAATCCAGCAGCTCTTTGAAAATTTCGAGCTTCGCGTCCGCGTTATCTGCGAAGTTGAGTGCTGCTGCCTCTGCGAGCGCCGGCTTCTTCGGGGAGCCGTACTCGAATTCGCCGTGGTGGGCGAGGATGCAGTGCTTGAGCTCAGTCGCGAGCGTCGGCGGAAAACCGGGGATTGTCTTAACCTTCTCGTCGATCATCTCGACGCCGATCACGATGTGCCCCAGCATCTGTCCCTCATCCGTGTAGTCGTTCTGCGGGAAGGCGGAGAGCTCCTTTGTCTTTCCGATGTCGTGAAACATGGCCGCCGTCAGGAGCAGGTCGTGGTTCAGGAAGGGGTAGGCACCCGCCATATACTCGCACATCTTCATGACACCGAGGGTGTGTTCGAGAAGTCCGCCCATGAAGCCGTGGTGAACGGTCTTTGCCGCGGAGGAGTGTGTGAATCTCTCAGCGAATTCCTTGTCGTCGATAAAGAAAGCAATGATCAGCTTGCGCAGATACGGGTTCTTCACCGTGTTCGCCAGCTGCTTCATCTCCATGAACATCTTCGGAATGCTCTTCTGGGTAACCGGAACGTAGTCCTCCGGATTGTACTCGCCCTCTCTGCACTTGCGGGCGCGCTTGATGTTGAGCTGGAACTTTCTCTGGTAGACCGTCACCTCGCCGATGAGGTCCACATAGTCCATCTCGGCGAAGTCCTCGATGCCCACGCTGTCCGGATCCCAGATCTTCGCATCGATTGTGCCTGTCTTGTCCTGCATCGTCAGGCTCTCGTAAGCCCTGCCGTTCTTGGCGACAAGAGAATTCTTTTTCTTGCAGAGGTAGATTCCGCTGATGGAATCGCCTTCCTGCATATCTTTGATATATTTCATATTTTACCTCTCTGTGCCGCGTCCCTTGCGGCACCCGCGGGAGAATGCCCGCAGGGGCTTTCTCCCGATTCGGGACATTGGGGCCAACGGCACCAATGTCGGTTTGAAAATGACAGACCGATGTCATTTTCAAACATGCCTCCAGATTATCCTAATTCCCCGCTGCCGCAGTAAAACGGGCTGCAGGCGTTACCTTCAGATCTGCTTTCTCATACCCTGAGGAGCCGCTTCGCTCGATGCGCACAGTGACGGTGGTTCCCGGCTGCAAATCCGCCTGGGCATCCGTGTAGTCGCTGTATGTGATCACCGTTTTGCCGCCGACCGCCGTGATGACATCGCCGTTCTGGATGCCCGCCTTCATTGCCGGCGAATCCATGTCGATCTTTGTGATATAGACGCCCGCCGGAATCTTCTCGTTCTTTTGTATATCATTCGGCACCTCTGTGCCGCAGATGCCGAGGAAGGCTCTGTCTGCCTGGTTCGAGAGATCTGCGATGAGCGATTTGATCTCAGATATGCCGAGCGCAGAGATCAGGTTCTGGCTGTCTGCCTTGTTGTAGCTCATATCGATCCAGCCAATGACGCGCCCGTCCGTATCTGCGAGAACTCCGGTTGCCTTTGTACTGCCGTAGATATCCGTTGTGACCTGGTAGTACTCGCTGTCTGTGATCTCGAGGGGGAGTGCCGCATTTGTGACGATACCGTAGCTGACGGACCCCGCTGTTCCGGACGGAGAGCCGAGGGCAATGACAGGCTTTCCAAGAAGACTGTCCCTCGCACTGCTCCCCAGTGCGGCAGCACTGATCTCATTCTTAGTGGATGCCGACAGCGCGGACTCTTTCACGGTGAGAACCGCAAGGCCCGTCACACTGTCCTCTTCAAGAAGGGAAGCCTCTGCCTGCGTTCCGTCGCTGAATGTCACCATGACTTCATCGGCGTCCGAGAGACCGTCGCTGTCCGAGAGAATATAGAGCTTCTCGTTGTTCTCCGCGGCGATCAGGCCGCTCATCTGTCCGGCGCTCTGAAAAGTATCCCCCGCCCAGTCCTCATCCGACGAGATGGCACTGACATTCACGCAGCTCTTCTGCACATTCTTCGCGACGCCAAGGAGCGCATCATACATCTCCTCCATGCCGGAGGCATTCTCCTCTGATGCCTTCTCCTTGATCTGGCTGGCCACCTCTTTGCTGATCTCACTCCGGATTTCGGAGTCCATTTTCGACACCTGCTCCTTGACGGCCGCGTCCTGGATCTCCTTGTCGGACTCGATCATATCCGTCGGCGACATCTCCTCCTCCGTCGTGTTCTCAGGAAAAGTGACTGCCTGCGGATTCTCCGGCGGATTGAGCATCTTGTTGATGACAGGCTCAAGAAGAAGGAACGCCGCGCACGCGACTGCGCCGAAAACCACGGCGAGGGCTGCAGTGAGAAGCGTCCTGCGCGCCAGTCTCTTCCGGTTGATCGGCCGCTGCTTGATCTGCTCCTTCATGAAGTCCGTGTTGACAGTCGGAGAGCTCTGCTCTGTCCCGGTTCTTCTTTCCGGCTCTATTGTCTTTTCCGGCTCCGTATCCCGGGAGCCGCCCTGCTTCGCGTCTTTGTCCATAGCTTTCAGTATATCACAGGCCCTTTTTTTGGGGTATAATGCAAGGCATGAACGAACGAGTACTGAAAACAATTGAATTCGACAAGGTAAAGGCACAGCTCTGCTCTATGGCGACCTGTGCGCCCGGCCGTGCGCTGTGCGAGGCCCTTCTCCCCATGAGCGATCCTGAGGACATCGAGAAGGCACAGGCGCAGACCGAAGCTGCCGTGAACTGGCTCTTTAAGAACAGCGCGCTGAGCTTTGGCAATACGCGCGACTTCAGCGCATCCTTCCAGTCACTGGCCATCGGCAACGCACTGACAGCGCCCGAGCTCCTGCGCCTTGCCTCCTTTCTTGAGAATGTAGCAAGAGTACGTGAGAACGGTGTCGACGACGAAAAGAATCCACTTTTTGACCTCTTTGACTGTCTCTATCCGCTGAGCCCTGTCTCCAGAGAGATCCGGCGGTGTCTGCCGGCGGAGGACATGATCGCGGACGACGCAAGTCCCGAGCTCAAGGCTGTGCGCAGACAACTCCACTTAACCGATGAGAGAATCCATGCACAGCTCGGCAAGATGGTCAATTCCACCTATACCTCCTATCTGCAGGACAATGTCATCACCATGCGCGATGACAGATACTGTCTGCCCGTCAGGGCTGAGTACAAGTCCCAGGTGAAGGGCATTGTGCACGACTCCTCCTCCACCGGGAGCACCCTCTTTATTGAGCCTGCTGCCATCGTGGAACTGGGAAACCAGGCAAGAGAGCTCCATGTCCAGGAGAAGAAGGAGGAGGAGAAGGTGCTGGCCGCCCTCTCCGCATCTGCAGGCGAACATGTGACGGAGCTGCGCGACGACGTCGCCAATATGACGCAGCTGGACTTTATTTTCGCGAAGGCGAAGCTCGCGCTGGCACAGAATGCTGTCCGTCCTGTTTTCAATAAGAAGCATGTGGTGCGCATCATCAAGGGCCGCCATCCGCTCATCGATCTCAAGAAAGTTGTGCCCATCGACCTCGAGATCGGAGACCAGTACAACATGATCATTGTGACCGGCCCCAATACAGGCGGCAAGACAGTCACACTAAAGACCGTCGGCCTCCTCGAGCTCATGGGCATGTCAGGGCTCCATATTCCTGCCGGGGATCGGAGTGAGCTGTCGGTTTTCAGAGAGATTTTCGCCGACATCGGTGACGAACAGAGCATCGAGCAGAATCTCTCGACCTTCTCAGCCCACATGACGACAATCGTCGATATCTTAAAGCGCGCGGACAAGAACTGTCTGTGTCTCTTTGATGAGCTGGGGAGCGGAACAGATCCCACAGAGGGCGCTGCGCTCGCCATCTCGATTCTCAATTTCCTGCATGTGCGCGGCATCACAACGCTTGCGACAACGCACTACGCGGAGCTCAAGCTCTATGCCATGAAGACGGCCGGCATTGTGAACGCATCCTGCGAGTTCGATGTGGAGTCGCTCCAGCCGACGTACAGGCTTCTTGTCGGCGTGCCCGGCAAGTCCAACGCCTTTGCCATCGCGCAGCGGCTCGGCATGCCAGGCTACATCATCGAGACAGCGAGGGAGCAGATGAGTCAGGAGTCCAAGGACTTCGAATCACTCCTCACAGAGCTTGAGGGCGCAAGACAGAAGGCCGCGAAGGAACAGGCGCAGATGGAGAAGCTGCGCGCTGATCTTGACCGAAGGGAGAAGGCACTCAAGGACAAGGAGCGCCAGATCGACGAGCGGAGGAAGCAGATCCTCGACAAGGCAAACGAGAAGGCAAAGGATATCCTGCAGGATGCGAAGAACCAGGCGGACGCCGCTATTTCCAATATGCGAAAGAGCGGAAAAGCCGCAGATATGGGTTCAATGGAGCAGACGCGCTCGAACCTTCGCGAGAAAATCTCCGCAAAGAACAGAAAGCTTCAAACCACAGCAAAGCCCGCACCGACAGGCCATTTAAAGCCCAAGGATCTGCACATCGGCGATAAGGTGAAGATTCTCTCGATGGGCATGACCGGTGTAGTGTCCGCTCTGCCCGACCGCCAGAACAAGGTCAATGTCCGCTGCGGCATCCTCAACTCCGAAGTGGATCTGAAGGACCTCGCCCTCGTGGACGAGGAGACCGGCATGACGCTTACGCCCGGTATGAAGAAGAATCGCGGCAGTACGCTCCGGAAGGCATTCAGCAATCCGAATGCGGGGAGCCGCAGCGCCGATCTCGACTTCTCGCGCATCATGAACGTGAAGCCCGAGATCAACCTCATCGGCATGACGACGGATGAGGCGATCCTTGCGCTGGATAAATATCTTGACGACGCGCGCATGTCCCATCTGGACACTGTCCGCATTGTACACGGCAAGGGCACCGGAGCCCTTCGAAACGCGGTGCACGAGTACCTGCGCAGGCAGAGCTGGATCAAATCCTACCGCGGCGGCGACTTCGGCGAGGGCGATGCCGGCGTGACGATCGTGAACATGTAACAGCACCCGGTGCTGAACAGTCATTACTGCATTTTCAAGAGGAAGGAGCACGCACCATGACCGCCAGCAAACAGAAAATCCTGATCGTTGATGACGATGCGAACATCGCGGAGCTCATCAGCCTCTATCTGAACAAGGAATGCTACGACACACAGGTTGCCTCGGACGGGGAGAGTGCGCTCTCTATGTTTCAGAGCTACCAGCCAAACCTCATCCTTCTCGACCTGATGCTGCCGGGAATCGACGGCTATCAGGTCTGTCGGGAGATCCGGACGAAGTCCTCTGTGCCGATCATTATGCTCTCCGCGAAGGGGGAGGTGTTCGACAAGGTGCTGGGGCTTGAGCTGGGCGCCGACGACTACATGGAGAAGCCCTTCGACTCGAAGGAGCTCGTTGCCAGGGTCAAGGCCGTGCTGCGCAGGTACCGTCCTGCGGAGGAGAGCATCTCCGTGCGCCCCACGGACAAGGTTGTCGAATATCCGGATCTTACGATCAATCTGACGAATTATTCCGTCACCTACATGGGCAGAAGCATCGAGATGCCGCCGAAGGAGCTGGAACTGCTCTATTTTCTGGCCTCGTCCCCGAACCGCGTCTTTACGAGGGAACAGCTCCTCGATCAGATCTGGGGCTACGAGTACATCGGCGACACACGCACGGTCGACGTGCACATCAAGCGCATCCGCGAGAAAATCCACGACAATGCGGCCTGGCGCATCGCGACCATCTGGGGGATCGGCTACAAGTTCGAGGTCCTGAACCAGAACTGATCCCGAACTGAACAGCCATGCGAAAGACACTCTATTACAAATTCATTCTGGCCTACCTTCTCTTTGCCCTCTTCGGCTTCATTTCGGTGGCGACCATCGTCTCCGGCATGGTTTCGAGCTATGTCAAGCACAATGAGGCGGATCATCTCTACAAGGAGGCGACGGAGATCGCCAACACCTACGCGGCTGATCTCTACAGCTCCGAGACATCTCTGGATACGGTCTACCGGCAGCTCACTGTCCTCTCCGGCTATACGGACAGCGAGATCTGGATCCTGAACCCCAGCGGCCGGATGGTCGCTAAATCGGGCGAGAAAATCAATCCCGACAAGCAGGTTGTCGTGAGCGGCTTCAATCCCTCGGAATTGACCGGCTCCTTATATACAGAGGGCACGTTCTGGGGATATTTTCAGGAGACAAGGCTCTCCGTCCTCGCGCCTATCACCAGCAACTATAAGATCAACGGCTATGTCGTCATCCACATCAAAGAGGCGCAGCTCGAATCCGACGCCAACCACATCCTCAACATCGCCTACATCATGCTGATCATCCTGCTGGTTCTCTCGCTCATCATCCTGTTCTTCTTCACCGAGGTCGTCTACGTCCCCCTTCGGAAAATAACGACCGCGACGGAGCAGTATGCCGCCGGCAACATGAACTACAAGTTTACTGTGGATTCGGAGGATGAGATGGGCTACCTTGCGGCTTCCCTCCAGTACATGGCCAGCGAGATTGCAAGGTCGGAGGACGACCAGAAGAAGTTCATCGCGAACGTCTCCCACGATTTCCGCTCGCCCCTCACCTCCATCAGGGGCTTTCTCGAGGCTATGCTCGACGGCACGATCCCGCCCGAGCTGCATGACAAATACATCCGCGTCGTTCTGAACGAGACGGAGCGCCTCACCAAGCTCACAAACGGCCTGCTCACACTCAACAACCTCAATACAGACGGGATGCTCCTTGCAAGGACAGACTTTGACATCAATGAGACGATCCGGCAGGTCGCTCTCTCTTTTGAGCAGACCTGCCGCACAAAGAAAATCGGCATAGAGCTGGTGCTCACCGGCGACCGGCTCTATGTGAATGCGGACAAGGACAAGATCCAGCAGGTTCTCTACAACCTCGTGGACAATGCCATTAAATTCAGCCATCCGGACTCCTCTGTGAAGATTGAGACCACGGACCGGCACAACAAGATTTTCGTCTCCGTCAAGGACACCGGCATCGGCATCCCGAAGGAGGACCAGAAGATGATCTTCGAGAGATTCTACAAGACGGATCTCTCGAGAGGCAAAGACAAGAAGGGAACCGGCCTTGGCCTGTCCATCGTGCGCGAAATTCTGCGCGCCCACGGGGAGAACATCAACGTCATCAGCACCGAGGGCGTGGGGAGCGAGTTTATTTTCACGCTGAAGAGGTCCAAGCTGAACGATCAGCTGGAGGACTGAAAATCTGCATCCAGCCAAAAAAGGATGGCCTTTCGGCGAATACCTATAAGACAGTTTTGAGTCAAAAAGTGAATTGGGTATCTGTCTGACAAGATTGGCCAAATAAGAAACGGACTGTTGTTTTCAGCAGTCCGTTTTTTATTGACAAACATCCGATATCATACTATGAATAGCTATGTTCCCGGCAGAGGACCATTCACGTGTTTCTCTGCCGGGAAATTTCTTTAAAAAACTTTTGATGTAACTATTGACATTACATCTAAGAGTTGCTATATTGTCATCGTAAGATGTAACCGCAATGGTTGCAACACATAAAACACTATAATCAGGAGGATTCGATCATGACTAACAAGGAAAAGGCCCTGGCGCTCATCAACACTTTCGCAACCGGTGATACCGAAAAAGCTGCTTCACTTCTGGCAGAGGGCTACATTCAGCACAACCTGGCATACGGCACCGGCCGCGATGCTTTCGTCGGCAGCGTGGCATGGCTGGCTTCCGCGCCGGTTAAGACCACCGTAAACAACATCCGCGCCTTCGAGGACGGCGACAAGGTGTTCCTGCAGACCGTTTACAACTTCGCCGGAGCCGGTGAACAGGTGGCTTTTGACATCTTCCGCATCGACGAGGACGGCCTGATTGCAGAGCATTGGGACAACCTCGCTGCCAAGGCGGATCCCAACCCCTCTGGCCATACGCAGACCGACGGTACGATGGAGAAGAAGGTTGTCGATAAGGAAGAGACCCGCAAGGTCGTTGCTTCTTTCGTCGGCGACGTGCTGCGCGGCGAGAATCCCGACAGGCTCACCAGCTATTTTGAAGGCGACAATTATATCCAGCACAACACGGGTATTGCAGACGGCCTCTCCGGGCTTGGCACTGCGCTGGCCGCTCTTGCTGAACAGGGCATCCAAATGATCTACAATAAGACGCACTATGTCCTGGCGGACGGAAATTACGGTCTCGCTGTCAGCGAAGGCACCTTCGGCGGAACTCCGACCACCTATTACGATCTGTTCCGGGTAGAAGACGGCAAGATCGCGGAGCATTGGGATGTCATGGAGCCGCTGGCCGCTGAGGATACCTGGCAGAACAGGAACGGCAAGTTCTGAGAAGTAACCATTGAAATTACAGCAGGTCTGATGTATGATGTGCAGTGGAAACGGAGGGCTTAAGTTATGCAGATCTCAAGCAGATTTACCGTGGCACTGCACATCTTCACCTGTGTGGATGTCTTTAAGGATCAATATAAAGTAACCAGCGACTTCCTGGCAGGAAGCATAAATACGAACCCGGTCATTATCCGGAAGATCCTTTCGCAGCTCAGCAAAGCAAACCTGATCACTGTCGCGAGAGGTACCGGAGGCGTCACGATCAACCGTCCTCTCTCAGAGATCAGCTTCTATGATGTCTATCAGGCAATCGAGCCGGTGGAAAACGGAGACCTCTTCCATTTCCATGAAGCTCCCAATCCGGAATGCCCGGTCGGTCGGAATATCCACAAACTGCTGGACGGGAAGCTTAAGAGCATCCAGAACGCCATGGAGGATGAGATGAAGAAATATTCTCTCGCGGATCTCCACAGCGGAATGGAAGAGCTGCTCGAAAAGGAAGAGTAAGATGCTTGAGCCTAAGTCCATACGATAATTAACGAGCGTACTGAACAAGAAAGGGCATCCGAAGAGATCAGTAGAGATACAGATCCCAGAGGGTGCCTTTTGGTATGTCGAAATGTGGATAAGTGGTATGCCGGACATACCCGAGAGGGAGCCTTCCCTTGCCCTGCTTGCCAAGAGTGCGTTCCCTCATAATGGTACAAATAAGCATTGACCGTTTCGGTTATTTGCGCTATACTGTTCGTTGATGACCGAAACGGTTATTTAGAAAGGGGTGCTACCATGGAAAAATTTCTTGCTCTATCAAATGAAAAGCAGGATACCATACGCAACGCGGCTCTGGCCTGTTTCGCAAAACATGGATATGAAAAAGCGTCGATCAATGATATTGCGGTAGCGGCAGGTATCTCAAAGGCGTCTATATTCCAGTATTTTGGAAATAAGCAGACACTTTACCAGTATTTATTTGATTACTGCGCTGCCCAAATGAAGCAAGCCTATAACACGAGTGCATTGGAGGAAACTACGGATTTCTTTGACCGTGTATGGGAAGCCAGCGTTATGAAAGTGGAAAACTTAAAAAAGCACCCGCATATTGCGTCGTTTATTGCAAGTGTGGCAGTGGAACCAACGCCTGAATTGAAAAGTGCCATATTTTCAGAAGCAAATGAAAAATATATCGCATCGCTTGTTCTGCATGAGCGGGATTATAAAAAATTCAGACACCCGGAGGATGCAGAATTAGTGTTTCAGATGCTTATGATGCTTGCAAAGGGTATGTCCGTTCAGTTGGAAAGTGGAGTGGATTATGACAGCATGATGAAAGAGTTTCGAAACATCCTAGATATGTTGAAACACAACTTTTACAAGGAGGAATATCTGCCATGAGTGAACCTAGATATGTTGAAACACAACTTTTACAAGGAGGAATATCTGCCATGAGTGAACCTGTGATCGCCCTAAACAAGCTCACCAAAAGCTATGGAAAGCACCGGGGGATTGAGGAAATCAGCTTTACGGTTGAGCGTGGTGAGATATTCGGCTTTATCGGCCCCAACGGGGCGGGAAAATCTACTACCATCCGCACCCTGATGGGGCTGTTGAAGCCCACCGGCGGAACCGCTTCTGTCTTTGGACTGGACTGTTGGCGGCAGGCGTCTGAGATTGCAAAGGATGTGGGGTATCTTCCCAGCGAAAACTGTTACTACAACAATATGAAAGTAAAAGAAATGCTTTTCTACACAGCAGAACTCTATGGTGTGAATGCCCACAGCCGGATGGAAGAATTAGCGGAGCGGTTGAATTTAGACTTATCCAGGCGAATTGGCGATTTGTCTTTAGGGAACAAGAAAAAAGTTGGCATTGTGTCGGCTCTGTTACCCTCTCCGAAGTTGCTGATTATGGACGAGCCTACCAGTGGCCTTGACCCGCTCATCCAGCAGGCTTTCTATGATATTCTGAAAGAAGAAAACAAACGAGGTGTGACCATTTTTCTGTCCTCCCACGTTTTGAGTGAGGTGCAAAGACTTTGTGACCGTGTAGCCATTCTGCGGGAGGGGAAGCTGATCAGTGTTCAATCCATGAAGGAACTGCGGGAAAACGGATACAAGAAAATCTCGCTGACAGCAAAAAGCGCCATTCCAGAGGATTTCTTTTCTGTTCCCGGTACGGCTAATTTAGAGTGGGACAAGAGCAAGACTTCTGTATCCTTTATGTTCAGCGGACCAGTTATGATGATTATGAACCAGCTTCATCGGCTGGAGCTGGAGGATATTTTAATTGAGGAACCGTCATTGGAAGAAGTATTCCTCCACTACTACGAATAGGAGGCCCGTCATGCAGATTTTTCGATTTGAATGGAAACGGTCACAAAAATATATTCTGATTTGGGCCACTGCTCTTGCGGTATGTATTTTTTTCATGACGCCGGTTTACTATGGCATGGTGGAAACAGCGGGGACGCTGCCAGCAGGATTTGCACAGGGAGGCTTTTTTGAAACTGTTGGCATTTCCATTGAGCTTCTTACAAAGCCTATGGGAATGTATTCCTTTCTCACAGGATTTTTCATGATTGCTGGAGGCATTTTCGGGATGCACCTGGGTCTGTCCTTACATACCAAGGAATGTACGGAAAACACAGCGGAATATTTGTATACGAAACCTTGTGGGCGGAAAGTGATATACAAAGAGAAACTATTGTGCGCCCTTGCCGGGGTATGTGTAACAGGAATTTTTTATGTGATGGCGTCTTTTTTCACGATGACGCTGTTTCGCCCCGGATTTCCCACAGGAGAATTTTTGCTGGTGGCTGGCTCCTTTGTCCTTCTTACTCTCTTTTTTGCACTGATGGGGACAATGGCGGGAGTATTCCGGCCCAATAACCGCTCTCCGCTTCTGACATCTGGACTGGTCGTGTTTATGGAATACTGCATTACCTCTTTTTCGAGAACTGTCGGTATTCGGGCTATTGGCTTTTTATCTCCGTTTTCCTTTTTCAGCCCGGCGGAGATCCACAGCTCCGGGGCTTATTCGTGGGATTATATGATCTGGTATCTGCTTCTGCTGTTTGGGTTTGCGCTGCTGGCATACTGGAAAATCTTGAAGCGGGATATTGCGTTGGCTGTGTAAAGGAGGAAACGAATGAAGGCGTTAGTGAAAAACGAGCTGCGCTTAACAAGAAAACTAC
>Ga0256406_1004325_pt1 | contig 16414 bp, 18 predicted proteins | sample RumenRJG_03DNA_FD_185986 | JGI IMG/M metagenome (GOLD analysis project Ga0256406, IMG submission 185986) | Bovine rumen microbial communities from Lethbridge, Alberta, Canada - RJG_03 | ecosystem: Host-associated > Mammals > Digestive system > Stomach > Rumen | place: Canada: Alberta | collected... | reverse complement strand
TACTCTGAGAGTGGCCGTTTTAATAATGATGGAACTATTCCCATGGAACGCCGTGTGCAGTGAAAGCTGCTTGCACGGTGTGGGCCGGGGCGAAAGGTCCGAAAGGATCTGACCTATCGGCATATCTGTCACACAATCAGTATTCGGCAGCCTACCTTGAGAAAATCTGGCGCGAGGTCCGCAAGATGGGCGGCCTCTGTACGGCAATCACCCAGAACGTCGCCGACCTTCTGACCACGACCGCAGTCGAGTCCATGCTCTGCAACAGCGAGTTCCTGATGCTCCTGAACCTGAAGGAAAATGAGAGACACCTGCTCGAGACAGAGCTTGGCATCTCACCCAACCTGATGCAGTACATCAGCAATCCGGACTGCGGCTGCGGACTCCTGAAATTCGGCAACCGGGTCATTCCCTGTGACGGCAGACTTCCAAAGGACAGCGCCATGTACAAACTCTTCAACACCAACTTCCACGAGCTGGCAAAGATCCGTAAGAGCAGAGTGAAGGGTGAGGTCAAAAATCCAGACTTCCTGTACGGGCAGCTGGACAGCTGACAAAGCCAACCACCATATGAATCTGACTCTGGCTGTATTACAATACGATGGTATGATGGAAAAAGAATATGGCTTTGGAATAAATATACTCGGAAACTTTGAGGAGGAAGAGCCGGCATGGAGATAACTGAAGCGAAAAGTGCCAGAGAGGCACTTGATTTCTACTATATGCTGATTGACAAGATGACTGGGAATCAGTACAAACCATCCTGGAAGCGTGGAGTATATCCTCTTCCGGAAGATATCGAAATTGCAGTGTCGGAGCATTCACAGTTTCTGGCCAGAGAAGGCGGTGCCATTGCAGGAGCATTTATTCTGAACCGAAAACAGGGAAAAGGCTACGATAAGGCTCCGTGGAAGTATCCTGCGGACAAGGAGAAAGTATCGGTGATACATTTGCTTGCAGTCAATCCTGATATTCAGCATAAAGGAATCGGGATAAAGCTTCTGACCAAGGCTGAAGAGCTGGCGAGGACGCAGGGAAGTGAAGTGCTGCGCCTTGATACTATGACAACAAATATACCTGCGCAGAAACTATATGAGAAATATGGTTTCCGTTCGTGCGGTGATGTTGACCTTACTTATCCTTCTACAGGGAAGATTCCATTTCGCATGTACGAGCTGAAACTATGATATATTTTGTCGAAATGAGGTTTGCCCTGCTTGACAATTATCCGAATCATCAGCTGGCTTCAATAATCCGAGGGGACGGCAGGCTTAATGCGCTGGGATATCCAGAATGCATTGATATTTATAGAGACTGAAGACAAAACGTCTGAGGTCTCTTTTTTGTACCCTGAAACAGGAGGTGGTGCTTTTGAGAAAGATGAAAACAGCTATGGATGTGCAGATCCGGAAGCGAAAAGGACCGTCGTTTCAGAATACGAATCAGCAGATCAGGCAGGCTGCATCGCTCAGAATCAGAGGCTCATTTGCCCTGAGAGAAGAAGTAATCGCTGAACTTCCTGAACGGTATCGGAAGGCACTGATGTCAATGTCTCCAGGACAGCAGGAACAAATTTTGTCAGCAATCGAGAAAAAGATCGATCGTAAGATTTCCAGCGGAGCAATGTCAGCTGTGGCAGCAAAACTGGATATGTCGGAGCAGGCAGACATTCAAAGAGAGGGTTCTCCGAAGCAGACTGAAGCCAGAAGGCGGGCTATCGCACAGAAGTACCGGATCCCAAGTCGGAAGGTTTCCATAAAGATCAATCCGGAAGTACTTTCAGATCAGGATGTTCCATTTGGTATAAAACGTAATCCAGAAACCTGGAAGGCTGATCTGTCTGGTGTGCTGCCGGATGTAAAGAAAAGGCTGATTCAAAAGGGACTGAATCAGCATCAGGTGATATTGAGACAGCTCAGACAGGAGAAAACTTCATCCAGCCGGTTTATGAGAAACATGACCGTCCAACAGACTGTCAGTGGCCTTGATATCATTCCAGATTCTGAGAAAACAGAATTTGAGCATACTCAGGTGATTCCTCCGGAAATCCGGAAGCAGAAGGAAAGACATCTGGAAGGAAAGCAGACTCAGAGAAGACCAGACTCAAGAGCTGGCCCAGTACCTGATGATATATCGATTCAAAACGATATGATTAAAGACGACATATCGCAAACAAACGATATATTACCTGAAGCTGGCACAGAACCCTATGAGCAGTTCCTGATGTCCTCTGCGAAGACCAGGGCTCAGAAAGCGGAGGTCCGGAAAGCAATCCAGAAGGCTGCTTCCGGAAAGTCAACCAGGGAAACTCAGCGGGTCCTGCAGGAAGCCGCCCTCAGGGCTGCCTATTCTAAGAGGAATGTTTCCGGTGCTTACAAAGAACTGCTTGCCGGAGCTGGCTTTACTGAAGGCAGCGAGAAAGCTGCGGCTCAGCTTGCATACCAGAAGCAGGTCCGAAAGGTCCTGAAGAATGAGTACCGGAAACAGCTGACCGGAAAGCTTTCCAGACTGAAGACGACTTCCGTCATGAAAAGGTTCCAAATGCAGAAAGCCCGGCAGGAGCAGTTTCAGGAGGATGAACAGAACAGAGCTCAGTCGGATCAGTTTAGGCAGTCTTTCGGGCTGATGTCCAAAGGGACAAAGATGCTGAAGAAGCTGGCGGAGGGTGCCAGAAAAGCAATCAAGGCACTGCTGACAAAGCAGCTCCCGCTGATGATCATTCCGGTCCTGATGGCAGTGATCATTCCGCTTGCTGCAACGATCATGCCGCTGTTCAGCGCCCTCACAGCAACTTCCTATCAGGATAACGAGGTGTACGCTTATGCGGACGCCACAGAACTGATCGAGTACGCAAAGTCATGGATCGGGAAGATTCCTTATGTCTGGGGAGGAGGTCATGGAGGAGGTCCGACCGCCTGGCAGAGCGGATGCGACTGTTCCGGATTCGTGCATGGGGTATTCAACCATTTCGGATATGAGATCGGCGGAGATACCGGAGCGATGGAAACGCAGGCAGGTACCCACATTGCTTACGATTCCCTCGCACAGGCTCAGCCCGGCGATGTCCTGATCTACTATCGGACGGCTGCCCATGTGAAGGGGGACCCCAATGGAAGCGGGTCAACACATGTTGCCATTTACATCGGTAACAACCAGATCATCCATCAGTCCGGCGGAGTCCACATATCAAATGAGTACCACCAGTACCTTGAGGTGAGGCGGGTCCTGACCCCGGATGTCGGTGGACGTGGAAACATTTACGGAGGACTTGGCGGTATGGGCTCCTACGGTCATAAGACGGATGCGACAAACTATTCCCAGTCAGATCTGGAACTGATCTGGGCAATTGTAGCCCAGGAGGACAACGGATCTTACAAAGGAGCGCTGGCTGTCATCTCGGCTGCAATGAACCGGGTCGAGTCTCCGAAATGGGGCTACGAAGGCAAGAATGCACTGGCTCAGCTGACGGCGCCCGGTCAGTTCTGCTACAGCAATGACACCTACTGGCAGGCAAGGCTGGGAGGAAATGTTCCTGATTACGTCAAGCAGGCGGTAAATGATTGTCTGAAGAAGGGAAAAAGGAATCACAACCATACGAGCTTCCGCAGCACGAAAGGCAAGGTGACAGGAAATGACGCAGTACAGATCGGCGGCAACTGGTTCTTCGATTACTAAGAGAAAGGAGCGTCACAGAAAAAGATCATGAGATGGAAAAAGATAACAGCTTTGCTCTCCGGGGCAGCCGTTCTGATGACTACGGTCATGGGCGGCTGCTTTTTTGTACCGGCTGCAGAGACGGAAACGGACCCGCAGATGGTGATCACTTCGGAAAGTATATCTGCCGGGACGGAGAAGATTCCGCTTCTCACCGAAACAGTGGTATCGGAGACGTCGGGTCTTCCGGATGTCCCTGCGGCGGTGCAGTCCGGATCTACGGAGAGAAGCTCAGAAAGGGAAACGATGAACAATGGAACAGGAGCCACGGAAGCGCCGGAGACCGTACCTGAGGAGACAGCTCCGGCTACAGAAAAGGGAACGGAAAAAGCAACAGAGCGGATCACTGAAACAGAGCCAAAATCGGAGACCGCTTCGGAAACACAGAAAGGCACCGAAGCTATACCGGAGAGTGAACAGCAGCCTGGCAGTGAAAAGGGTACGGAAAAGGATGTTCCGGTGAAGGAGTCGGCAACTGAGAAAACCAGTGAAAAAGTGACAGAGACGGAACCCGTAACAGAGAAGGCTTCTGAATCAGAGGCTGCATCGGAATCGGAGACATCATCAGAATCAGGGACGGCAGCGGAAACATCGCCTGAGGAGGAGACAGAGTCTGAATCGGAGACAGAGATTACCCTGGAAGAGGTGCCGGATGAGGAAGAGGAAACCGAGAGTGAGTCGGAGGAGGATTATTCTTCCGACAGCTATTACTACAACGGCAGCTACTGGGACCCAAGCTGGTATTTTAAGCGTGACTTCCGTTTCTCACAGGTTAAGAAACAGTATGCGATCGCCGAAGGAGAGAGGAGCAATCGGATCTATGAAAAGCCGGACCAAAAGTCCGCGATCGTCGGGGAACTTCCCTTCTTTGGACTTGCCTGTGTCCTGAAATCAGTCGGTGACTGGTCCTACATCGAGTCCGGAAATGTGAGGGGCTTCATCCCATCCTCAGTTCTGGAGACCGGTAGGGACGCTTCCCGCATGGTTGAAGTGATTGGTGAGAAGGGCTTTGATCAGGCGACTCAGGATGTTGAGATCGCGGACAATTCTGCATTCACCTACACCCAGACAACCACGCAGGATGTTGTAGCTGATAAGGACTCCGCTCTGGTCGTAGCCGATTCGGACGTGCTCGAATACCCGAGGGAAAATGCCCGCGCTGTCGGCAAGGCAGTTTCAGGGAGTGTGGTCTACATCCTGGCAGAACCCCAGCATGAAAATGGCTGGTATTTCGTGGAGTCCGGCGATGTGAGGGGTTTCATCCGGTCTGGGGATCTTTTCTGCGGTGACCTGGTCGGAAGCATTCTTCAGGATAAAGGCGATGAGTCATTTGCAAAAGAACTGGTCGATCCGGAGGACAACCGGTCTTTGTACTTCTCATTGAAGTCGGTAAAACCGGCAGCCTCTTCGATGGGAGAAGAAATCGCCCAGTATGCCACCAGCTTCATCGGAAAGATCCCATACATCTGGGGCGGAACGAGTCTCAGTTATGGAGCCGACTGTTCCGGCTTTGTCCAGAGCATCTACAGGTCCTTCGGGATCAACCTTCCGAGGATCGCACAGGACCAGGGAGCAAACGGTGAAGTGGTTCCGGATGTGTCTGATGCACAGCCGGGCGATGTGGTCTACTGGGGCAGCAATCCCCATGTCGGCATCTATCTGGGCGACGGCAAGGTCGTTCACTGCAGCGGCCATTCCTACAACACGGTGGAGAATCCGGGAACAGGGCCGATGATCAGTAACGTGGACTTCATGCCCATCACATCGATCCGGCGTTACATCATCCTTCAGGATGACAGCCAGGGTATCGCGGAGACCGGCTTCCGGATAGACGGAACAGAATACTCCCAGAAGCAAATGGAACTGATCTGGGCTATTGTTGCACAGGAGGATAACGGATCCTATCAGGGAGCTTTGGCAGTCATTTCATCGGCAATGAACCGGACCGAGTCAAGGAACTGGAGCTATGAAGGCGGCAATGCCTTGAGCCAGCTGACGGCACCCGGCCAGTACTGTTATTCCATGGATAACTACTGGAAGGCAAGGCTGAACGGCAATGTTCCGGACTATGTGAAGCAGGCAGTTGATGACTGCCTGAGACATGGAATACGGAACCATGAACATACCAGTTTTCGGAGCAGACGTGGAAAGGTCACAGGAGCCAATGCAGTCCAGATCGGCGGCAACTGGTTCTTCGGAGTTTAACAGACAGAGATTTCAGAAGCATTGGCCATCAGGCTGGTGCTTTTTTCATGCAGCGAAAGGGATGACAAAGTGGACAGGAAAAAATTAAGAGCCTACTTCATGATCTTCTGTGTTTCCGTTTTGATTTCTATCTATTTACCTTCCTTGATAGATTTGTGCTCTCAGCGGATGGTGGATGGCATGGTCAGCGAAACGGAAGAGACGGAAGCCACGACAGAGAGCGGTCCGGGTATTGCCGGGACGCTGCCGGGAACGAACAGGGAAGAGACAGATGGCAGTTCTGATGAAGCAGAGACCGAAGGCCACAGCATGCAGGCCGGAAAGGAGGAGGCAGAGTTGAGGGACGGACAGAGGACGGAGACAGATTTTCCGACAAGTGCTGCGGAGATCCAGAAGCAGAAGGAGGAGAGGGACGCCGGACTTCAGAAGTTTCGCCAGTCTTTCCATCCGGAGATCACGGAGGCCTACTCCGGAGTTCAGGAAGCCTTCATCGGAGATCATGCGGTCGAGTTCGACCATGCTATCGCAGACCATATCTACCAAGCCTACGGAGATCTCTATAACGTGACTCAGGTAGAACTTAAGGAAATGCTTGATGAGACGAACGATGAGATCCGCTGTATGGTCCGGGTCTACACGAAGTCAGGAGACAGAAACTATTCCCAGGACTATATCGTCGTTTACAGCAAGGCATACGACTTTTACAGCGTCTACGCCTACAACAGGTAAGGAGGAAACGGACATGTATCCAAAGAGGTGTAACAACAAGCCGATTCTGATTACGGTCGGTGTCATGGTTGCAGTTGCTGTAGCTCTTATAGCTGCCAACGTGATCGTAAAGAAGCCGAAGAAGCCGGCAGAGACGGAAGCTCAGAAACACAGCGTTCTCATCTACAAGAGTTCGGACGGCAGCATCGAGTATGATAAGAAACTCTTCAAGAGCGAGGACGATGAGAAACTGATGCTTTCCGCTGAGCCGGAAGAAATGATTGCTCTGGTGGTCCATCCGGTCGAGGGCAAGTACTTCGACGACGTATCGATCAACGCGACCGGTGACATTTCCACCAGTTACTCCTATCTGGTCAATGACGCAGACGGTGACAACAAGAGGATCAACTTCGTCATGCCGGACAGGGACATTTTGGTGAACCTGAAGTTCACGGACAAGGAGAAGGAGCCGGAGGACAAGATACCGGAGGAGCAGACGGAAGCGGAACCCGCAGCCGAGACTCCGGAGACCAATCCCTACAACCTGACTATCCATGGGCTGACGGCATCGATCCTTCAGTCCTACAGCGGACAGTTCGATGACCAGGCCTTTCTTCAGCAGCTGGGCGACCAGCTTCACATCAGCTCCACAGCTTCCGAATATCAGGGCGTTACGGACGTGACTTTCTCTGAGGAAGAGTACAAGAAAGAAGACGGGGACGAGCAGGTTTACCATTACATCTATTTCAACAATGATCCAAAGTGGGAGGCACTTGCCGTGTACTACCCGAAGGAGAAGAAGTATCTCTTCACCGAAGTAGAGCGGGAAAGTGAGACTTCCCAGAGCGAGACGCAGTCAGAGACTCAGCCGGCTGCCCCGGCAAATACCGGTTCGTATTCAGGCGGATCGGGCGGAGGCTACAGCGGCGGAAGCTATTCCGGCGGATCATCCGGCCAGCAGGAAGAAGTGACCACTTCGTTTGATATCCTGCAGGTCTCGACAAACCTGCTCAAGTTTGTCGGAGGCAGGGACCAGTTCTACGACAAGGTATTTGATTACGTACTGAAGAGCGGAAAGACAGGGGAGCTGGTCGGCACCATGAGCAGCTATGAACTTCAGCCGGACCAGAACAGGGCTCTGTTCTCCATTGAACTGAATACCGGAGAAACGATCGAAGGAACCTACGACAAGGCAGCTGATAAGTTTTCCTTCAGTGGCCTTTGATTCTGGAGAGGAGGAGACGCATGGACAAGGATGAGAGAAATGATTTCCAGCAGAAGCCTTCCCAGGAGGAGAAGGGAGCACATAAAGGATTTCAAAGAAAACAGTTTATTCGAAGACTGGCAGGGAAAAGCGGTCAGGGTGACAGTCAGGAAAATCTGCCACCGGGTGAAGCAGACAAGAGAAGACGACGGAGAGTGAAGCTGGCGGCATTCGGAGCTGCAGCCTGTACGGTTCTGTTCCTTGCCACAGCTGCGGAGGTAGCCAGAATGCCTGATACTGACAGCTCATGCCCATCTACCGCTCAGGTGATGAGTGAACTGAGTGCTGCGAAAACCGCCAGTCCGACTGGATGGTCGGATGCACTGGAAACTGAAGCAGCCATGCCGCAGCCAGAACTTTCTGAAGAACAGAGGCAGGAACTGATCCATCAGGGCCAGGAGTCCATGAAGGATCAGATCTTCGGAGACGGAAATGAGAGCGGGATCAGTCCTTATCTTACGATCACCGGAATGACAGATAAGGAGAAGCGGGACGCCAGATTCATGGAATCCGACTTCCTCAGGCAGGCGGGGCTTTTCCTGAAGGATCGCGGAATCACCACGAAGCGGATCATTGTCGAGAATCAGATCGACAGCTCGTTGCCGGATGCAATGGCATTTCAGGGGAGACTGGAGAAGCAGGACAGCAAGAGCTTCCGCTTCATTCTCTTCCCCAAGATGCCGGGCGAGTACATCTTCCTGATCGAGGAGAAGGAGACGGAAGTGCAGCCTGAGACACTGACGACAGAGATATCTTCCGGAGTGGATAGTCAGAATAGCGGACAGCCAGCCCAGAACACGGTACAGCCTCAGGCTCAGGCACAGCCTCAATCCCAGCAGGAAACGGACAGCCGCTACGATGCCACTCAGATGAGCATCAGCTCCGTACCGGAAGAACTGCTCAACTACCTGGATAACCGCTACGTCTTCCAGTACAGCCTTTATGACTATCTTTTCGGAAAAGGAAAGAAGGACGTGAACAGCGCTGAAGTGACGGATTACTCGATCGACGCAGGTACCAGGCAGGCGACCATCCGGTTGAAACTTGATGACGGTTCGGCACTTACCGCAGTTTACAGCAAGGACAGCGGCAAGTACTCCTTCTCCTGAGCGCAGGATTCGAAGAGTATGCGGGAGGCAGGAGAAGGAAGCGGACCAGCCGGAAATGAAAAACAGGGGAGGGAAGCATGGATACAGATGCCATTCTGGTCTGCGGGCGGATCGGAGTGATCGTCTCGGATGATCCGCTTTCCGACCTGAGAAGACTGAAGAACCTGAGGAACATTTTCAGGGACCAGGAGAAGATCGAAGGAGAACGGGTCTACGCGCTGAAGATGAAAAATGGAGATGTCCGGGAACACAAGCTTCTGAAACAGAGACGCCGAATATTGAAAAACTGCAGGATCCTCGGTCTGATGACCGGATGGATCTTTTTTATTGCAGCGCCGGATTCGGCCATGAAGCTGCTTGGCATACCGGGAGTCCATCTTCACGACATGACGGAAATGGAGATCCAGGAATATACGGGAGGCAGAAAACGATGAATTTTCCGGAATTTATTTTATTTTTTCAGGGGCCAGGGGAATTTCCCCTGAATCTCCGGATGTCTGCCGAAGGCGTATCTTGCTCACCTACCCTTTTATTTTCTGGAATTTTCCCTGAAAAAATCAAAAAAATACGGAGGAAAAATCAATGATGATTTTCGGATTTTATTATCCGGACCAGGAAGGCTGCCGGACCAATCGGATCACACTTCGCCTTACGGACAAAGAACAGCAGCTTCTGAAGGATGCTTCCTGGAAGGCAAAACTGAGCCAGGCTGCATTTATCCGGAGCAGGGTATTCGGCTCCAGAATGCCGGAGGTCCCGCAGGAGGTAAAAGACCTCTTCCATCAGCTCGACTACAGCATTAACAAGATCGGTACGAACATCAATCAGATCACCCGTCTTGCCAATACCGCCGGTTACGTGAACAGGTCGGATATCCGGAATCTGGAAGAACAGCAGGAGAGGTTGGAGGAAAGCTGCAGGCGGGCATTTGAGAAAATCATGCAGGTATACCGCGATGGCAATTACGAGACTGATCCGGATTAAGGAGAGAAAAAGCGGAGATCCTTCAGGCGGTCTGAAGTCGGCACTCTGCTATATCTGCAACCCAAAGAAATCCGGCTGGATCGGAGGACTTTCCGGGCCCACTCCGGAACGCGCCTATGAGGTCATGAAGCGGAACAAGGAGTACTGGAACAAGACCGGTGGAAGCGCAGGTTTTCACTATGTCATTTCCTTTCCACCCGAATCGGGCATCGATGTGAAAACGGCTGCATCGGTCGCGGAGGACTTCGCCCAGGAACTTTTGGGAGGGAAGTACTACTACATGTATTCCGTCCACACGGACAAAGCGCACCTGCATGTCCATGTGGTCTTCGACTCGGTCGGGATCGAGGACGGGGTCAAGTACCATTCGCCCAGGGGAGACTGGGAGAAGCGGATCCAGCCCATCACCGATAAGGTCTGTAAAAAGTACGGCCTGCCACCGCTTGAATATGGCGAAGCGAAGACTTCCGTTGATTACGGAGAGTGGAGAGAGCGGAAGAAACGGCAGGAAGAGAGAGCCGGGAAGACCAATAGCCGGGATAACTGGGAGACAAAGGAGGAGCAGGCGGATCATCCATATATCGAAAGCTGGTTCGACCTGATGCGGGACGACATTGACGAAGCCATCGCCAACAGTCCTTCCTATGGCTCCTTCCTGAAATACATGCAGTCTCTGGGCTACACGGTCCGTGATGGCAAATACCTTTCATTGAAGCCGGACGGGAGAGAGCGGGCAGTCCGGACCCTGCGTCTGGGAAAGGGGTATTCGAAGGAAGAGATCCAGGAGCGGATCGAGTACGCAAGGACGCATCCCTATGATCCGGACAATTACAGAAGATATGGAGACATGGAGACGGTCCGCCGTCTCCTTTTTATCAGGAAGAAAAAAGACAGGAGGTGGCACATGAGCACATTTCAGAGAACCTTTTACAGAAGGTGGAGGAATACCTGCCTGATCCGCAGGCCGGATCGTGGGAGAGGGAGGGGAAGCAGGGCTGCCGTGCTGCAGCTGGAAGAACTGTCGGATGATCTTCAGTTCATGATCCATGAGGACATCCGGTCGGAGAAAGATCTTGAGGAGAAATGGGACGCACTTGGAACTGAGCGGAAAGCCGTCCAGTCGGAACTTTCGTCTGTCAAGACCAGACTCTACAGAAGCAGTGTCTGCAGGCTGATGAAAAGAAGGGAGGAACTGATGACATCGGCCAGCAGAAGTCCTGCGGAGGAGGATGAACTCCGGGACGTTGAACGGGAGATCAAAAAGAAGATGCCGCTTGATCAGGCAGTGAAGCTTCAGAGCGATCTTCTGAAAGAAAAGACCAGATGCCTGGACCAGCTTCGCGAGCTCAGAAGCAGGGAGAGACTCCTGAATGGAATCGACCGTCAGCTGTGGGAACAGAAAAAAGGAGAGGAGGACATGGAAGCGGATCGGAGAAAGCAGGACCAGGAGAGAAAGAGGGAAAACAGTACAGCGGAAAGGAAGGCTCCGCAGGAATCAGAAGAGAGAACAGAAGATGTCCGTAAGGACAGGGAGGCAAGCAGATGAATGACAGAGAACCAGAGGTAATGCAGGCGGAGACTGAGGAGAGCCAGGTGTCTACAGATATTCCGGCTGCAGGCATGTCCGCCGCAGGTGGAGAGAATGATGCCGGAACGGAACCGGTGACCCAGGCCAGGAGAGGAAGGGGACGTCCGCCCAAGAATCCGCCTCAGGCTGTGCAGGCAGAAGGAGAGAAGGGAAGGATGGATGCCGGAGAGACCGCGGTAACAGAAACCGGTCAGGAAATAGCAGAGAATAGTCCGCAGGACCAGAAAGCCTCATCCACGCCGACTCAGGACTATGCCCTGATCGCACATGGAATTCAGCTTCTCACAGAAATTGTCAGGTCGCAGAGCCAGACTCAGGAAAGTCTGATGAAGGCCCAGACGGAGTTTTCCAATTCCGTCATGGACCGGATGGACCAATACCGGTCCCATACTTCGAAACTTGAGAGCGAGGCTGCGGAGCGGGAAAAGGAAAGGCTCAGGGACCTCTATGAGGAAGCGCAGAGGAAAGCGGACGAGTTGATGGAAGAGATCAATACTCTCAAAACCCAGCTGGACCTTGCAAACCGGAAGAACCTCAAACTGAGCATGCGGATCGAGAAAGTGACTGCCGAATGCGAAGAAATGAGAAGGAAGCTGGAAGAGCAGAAAGAACAGAAGACAGTACAGACTGCGGAAGCAGCTGCTGTCCCGGATCCTGCAATGCCGGCAGCTTCTTCCGGACCGGCAGAGGGCCAGACAGTGGACGCAGGTGCCCCGGCAGAGCAGGGTGGTCAGACCGGGCTCTTCGGGGGATGGAAGAAAAAGCGCCGCCGGAAGTTTCTGGAGAAGGTCTACTGCGACCGGCGTTATTCCGACATGCAGATCAGCGTGATACAGGATGCGGACAGGAGCGGAGTCACACTTTCAGATCTGAAGGAGATGTGTGATCCGAATATCACACCTGCAAAGATGCAGGTAATGCTCTCATATATCAGGAGGAACAAAGCATGATGAAGTTTCAGGATTTCTGCGAAACAGTCGAAAAGAACATTCAGAATTATCTGCCGCCCCGCTACAGGAAAGCTGAGGTCATGATCCAGAAGAAATGCAAGGTCAATCTGGGTGAAATGGTCGGGATCTCGGTCACCATGCCGGGCAGCATGATCGGCCCGATCATTTATCTCAATGACTATTATGCGCAGGTCTCTCACGGAAGGATGACCATGGAGGATGCTCTGGGGAGCATTGCCAGGGAAGGAGCCAAAAGCCTTGATCAGCTGAAGAATGATGTGATCGGGAAAGTCAGCCTGAAGAACCTTAACAGCTGGGAAGCGATGAAGGACAAGGTATATCTCAGCGCGGTCGGGAGGACCAGGAATGAAGAACTTCTGAAAAATGTTCCCCACCGTGAGATGGGAGACATCGCCTGCACTTACCGTATTCATCTGATGGAACCGGGCGGGTCGAGCGGAAGCATCCTTGTGACGAACGAGAGCATGAAAGGATATGGAATCACGGAGGAGCAGCTGTACCAGGCAGCAGTCGCCAATACTCTGAAGAACGATCCGCCGACCCTCAACCATATGTCAGATGTGATCGGATGTATTGCTGTCCCGGGGGCACCGACAGAGGGGCAGAAAGAAAAGCTGCAGAGTACCAATCTTCTTCGGGAGGAAGAGGACCGTCAGAAAGATGATCGCGACGCACAGGGGGGCCGGGATGAATTCAGCGTCGGGGATGATATTCCGCTTATGGTCCTCACAAATTCATCCATGATGATGGGAGCAGCATCTGTTTTTGTTCCGGGTGTCATGGAGAAGATTCAGGAGAAGATGCCGGAAGGATTCTATGTCCTGCCTTCTTCCATCCACGAGGTCATGATCTTTCCGAAAAGCATGGGGAGCGACCCGCATGAACTGGATGAGATGATCAGCGATATCAATGAGACTCAGGTGGCACCGTATGAACAGCTTTCTGATCTCTGCCATGAGTATGACGCGGACAGAAAACTCCTTGTATGCCCGACGGCGCCGGAACTGAACAAGACTAAAGAGGAAGAGCATACACTCGAAACAAGTCTTGCGCTGTAAAGGAGGAACAGAGATGGAGATGAGACAGTTATCTTCTGAAAAAACAAGAAAATTCATGAACCGCATGATGGCCTACAGAAAGGGGATCTTCATCACAAGCATGATGAAGGTCCTCTGGGACCTTTAAGGAGGTGTCGGCATGGACGAGGAACTTCAGCGGATCGAAGAAGAGATCCGCAAGGCGAAGGAAAAGCGTCAGGCTCTGGAAGACCGGAGAACCAGGAAACTGAGGGAGATCCGCGCAAAGCAGGAAAGGGACCGGGCAGCCTGGCTCAGGAAGATGTCGGCAGTCCTGGACAGGACGCTTACTGATATGAAGGGAAAGCTCTATTTCAGTGAAGTCACCCAGGACCAGGTGGCAGATGCGGTAAGACGTGCCGGTATCCTTCCAGAAGTAAAGAAACCGGAAGCAGATAAGAAATCCGCAGATACAGGCAGCAGAAAAGGAGATGCAGAAGGATGAATATCAGAGCAGATATGAAACCAGTCTCGGGAGACCGGGTCCTTGCAGCCGGCGATGTGTACCTTGATGAACGGATCGTTATTCACAACGTGAAGGTAGTACAGGCAGAAAAGGACGGAACAGTCTACAACTTTGTCTCATTTCCGGAAAAGCAGAAGGGAGACAAATGGGAGCCGATCGTTATGATCAGGGATAAGGACCTCCGCAAGGCGATCACCGATGCCGTAAATAAGAATGTACTGGAGATCATGAAGGTCGAGAGGGAGCCTTTCGATATGACAGTGGATATCCGGCTTTATGAGAAGGACGAAACCAGAGCCTATGCGACGGTCACCTACGGCGGCCTTGTGAAGATTGACGGCATCCGCATCTTTGAGCGGGACGGGGAACTGAAAGCTTCTTATCCATATGAAAAGAACGGGGACCGCTACCAGAATATTGCTGGTCCCGCTTCCCCAAACATGCGCAGGAAGATCACGGAGAAGATCATCAAGGCATATGAAGACAAAAAGCTGGAGAAGAAGCAGGACCTGGGAGAAGCTCAGGGAATGCCGCCATTTGCGGACATTCCTCAGCCGGAGGGAAGAGCACTGTAAGAACAGGAGGGGACCTGAGTGAGTGAAGTAGGAGAAGCTTCCCAGATCGTGATCGCCACCGGAAGAGGTGCATACCTGCTTGCCGGTATTGCGTTTAAGGCAGCAGTCGGTGTCGTAAAGCTGATCAACACGATCCACCTGTCCAAGTGGAAAGGAAGGACCCATCTCGGCAGGCTGCGGGCGATCAAGGGAGAAGACATGCTCTATCTGAATGCGGGTACCGAAGATAAAAAGGTCCTGCGGAAGATCCAGAAGGAGATGAAGAAGCACGGCATCCTCTTTGTCAGGATGCCGGACCTCTGCGGCGGAGACGGTCGTACTCAGTACGCCATCTCTGTCTCAGATGCTCCGAAGGTAAGGGCCCTTCTGATCAATCATGCGATAGGCCCTTTTAAGGATACCTACCTGGGAATGATGAGCGAGAAGGATTATCTTTCGACCGCCTTTGACAGGGACGGGAACATGACAGAGGAGATGAAAGACCTTTCAAGGTCCGCCAGGGAGGCAGCTGCTGAAACGGAAGAGAAGAAAGCCAGTCAGTCAAAAGCATCTGCCTTCCATGACCAGGCTCCGGAGAATGACATGGAATACGGAAGCCCTGACCAGCAGGTAAATGATCTGAAGAAGGCTTTTTCGGATGTCCGGATAAGACTTCGGGACATGGACCTTCAGGGGCTTCAGAAGCAGTACCAGTGGATCAGCGGACCACCTCTCGAGATTAGGAAGAATTTTGCGGAGTTTCAGATCGACCGGGATCACACGGTATTCATTCCGGTTTCAGATGCCGTTCTTCCTGGCAGGTCCGCTGGCAGTAAGAGCCTGGGAGCGGCACTCTTTTATGACCGGGCCTACACTGTGACCAACCTTCAGACTGCCACATTCAAGACACTTGCTGGTCCGACCGTTATGGCGCTGGTGAAGGAGGCTGTCATTAACAGAAATTCCGGTGCCCAGACAGTCGACACAAGGGAGGTCAGCAAAGACCAGAAGATCGGAGGTTTTGAAGGCCCGACTTCCGGACTGGAAAACCTGAGCAGTATGCTGAACAAAGGAAAGAGGCAGGAGCCTTCGCTCTTTGAGAAGAAACTGTGAGTGTGAGAAGGGAGACAGATAAAAGATGGGAGATTCAAAAAAGAAGCTGCATGTGATCTTTTTCCTGACTTTTCTTCCTGCAGCGGTCTACCTCGGATACAGCATCGGCCTCATGTACGGACATGAGATCACGCTCGATAACCTGAAAACGCAGCTTCTGTATGCGCTGCTTCATCCATTTCCGCCCAGGGTCACCGACTGGACATGGAAGGGAATCCTTCTCAGCTGCCTGGTCTGGATGGCAGTCTCCATGAGAGTTGCCGCAGGAGACAAAGATGTGAAGCCGGGAACAGAGTACGGGACCGCCCGCTTCGGGACCTGCAAAGAAGTCAATCAGAAGCTTGCAGATCTGGATCCGGCAATGAACAAGATCCTGTCCCAGAACCTGAGACTGAGCCTTGATACCCACAGGACCGGGCTCAATAACAATGTGATCGTCATCGGAGGGTCCGGAGCAGGAAAAAGCTTCCGGCTGGTGTCACCAAACATTTTAGCTGGGGCCCGGACCTCGCTGGTCATGACAGATCCAAAAGGTGGTGCGATGCGTTCGCGTCTGAAAAGGGCGCGCACAATTCGCTTTAGTTATTAACACTAATTCGAGTTGGAGAACTGAATACGTAAACTGTCGAATGAGGGAGTAACGTCCTGAAAGGCATCCTTAA
>Ga0256406_1004324_pt1 | contig 16420 bp, 17 predicted proteins | sample RumenRJG_03DNA_FD_185986 | JGI IMG/M metagenome (GOLD analysis project Ga0256406, IMG submission 185986) | Bovine rumen microbial communities from Lethbridge, Alberta, Canada - RJG_03 | ecosystem: Host-associated > Mammals > Digestive system > Stomach > Rumen | place: Canada: Alberta | collected... | reverse complement strand
GCACGAGGTGCCTCCCCTCGCTCGATGCTACGTCTGTCGTAGTATCTTCGCTACTGGAAGCATACTACGACAGACGTAGTACGTTAAGGGTGAGGCCTTCTCTGCCGCAGGCGCTGGGATAACGTCGACAGACGGTGGGATGCCGACGGGATTACGTACGAGAAGGCCCCTCCGGCCTCGAAATGACGCCGGGAGAAGGGTTCCGTACGTACCAGCTGCGGGAATGCGCCCTCCGGCGAGAAAACGACGCCGGAAGGGCACCCTTGTCCGTGATCGCTGCGGGAACTGCCCCTCCGGAGAGAAAACGGCGCCGGGAGACCGGTTACCGACGGGATTCCGTACGAGAAGGCCCCTCCGGCGTCGAAATGACGCCGGGAGAAGGGTTCCGTACGTGTCAGCTGCGGGAATGCGCCCTCCGGAGAGAAAACGACGCCGGAAGGGCACCCTTGTCCGTGATCGCTGCGGGAATGCGCCCTCCGGAGAGAAAACGGCGCCGGGACACCGGTTACCGAAGGGATTCCGTACGAGAAGGCCCCTCCGGCGTCGAAATGACGCCGGGAGAAGGGTTCCGTACGTGTCAGCTGCGGGAACGGGCCCTCCGGCGTCAATCCAGGGGAAATCAGAGGACGCCGGAGGGCCCGGGTATGACATCACCTACTGTGCCACGAAGAACCTCGGGCGTTTCATCAGCGCAGTGTTGCCATCCATCACAGACGACTGCGCCAGGTGGACCACCATGCGCTCCATCTCCAAAACGCGCATCGATGACTTCTCCGTTGCCGCGTTGAGCGCATCCTCCGCACCGTCGTAACCGGTAGAAAGCGCAGCACGCATGAGTGCAATGACCTGCACGGCATAGCGCTGCTCGTCAGACATCTTTCCTTGGCCGTCACCCTTGGCAAGTCTTGCCGCCGTATCGAAGTAGCTCGCGCGAAAAGCCTCGGCGTCATCACTAGAAAGACCCTGCCCGGAGACAACTCGTGAAATCATCTCATCTTCGAGCGCTTCTTTGGTCTTGTCCTTGAAGCGCCCGCTGGAGCTCCAAAGCTTCATGGCAGAGAGAAGCACGACCTGCCACACGCCAATCTCCCTTTTGTGCGCGCTGGCCTCGTCAACCCCATTGCCACTCAGACCACGCACCTCGTCACTCTGGCAAACGTCCTTGACGCACTGCTCGACAATGCCAAAAAGCACGTCGACATACTCGTCAAAGCTCAGGTTGACCTCGGGACGCGGCTTGGGAACCATCTCCTTGAGCCTGCCCATCATGCCAGAGAAGTCCATGATCTGCTCCATTACTCCAGGTTTGCGTGCCGGTCTTTGACGTCTTTCTCGGTCCATCCCATGCGCCCCATTACCTCAAGCGCAACTATGTCTCCAAGGAGAAAGAGCTCCTGCTCAACAAGGGTAGACATGGGTTGCTTGGATGCATACTCCCCAGGGCCGGCGAACTTGGTGCGACCGCGGAGGATGAGCCTGTGCGAGGCAAGAGAATCAATGGTGCTCCCCACTGTGCACCCTACGTAGAAGACATCGGCGCCCTTCTCGCGCGCAATGCGACCAATCTCGGCAGGAAGCCTGCTCTCCCCAGAGCTTGAGCCGATAAGCACAAGGTCGTTCGCGCGTACGGGCATCTCGGTCTCGTCACCCACGTAGTTGATGTCAATCCCCAGGTGCTTCAGGCGTTTGACCCACGCCTTGAGCGAGATGAGCATCCTCCCCACGCCCATCACAAGGACGCGCCGCCCAGGCACCATAAGCTCATCGACAAGGCAGTCCAGCTGCCCTTCGTCAATAGACGGGAGGGTCTCTCCAAGCTCCTTGAGGACAAGGGCTGTCGAGTCCCTCCCAGACATTACTCGGCCTCCGGCACGTACATGGCCTTGCAGATGAGGATGGAGTGGTCATTGATGCCTGAGCAGAGCGCGGGAAGTCCGTCCAACGTGCTCTTGTGCGTGATGAGGTCAGTAACCTGCATCTTTCCCTCGTCGAGCATCCGCACGGTGTAGTTCCACTCGTTGATGGGCGTGTCCGCGTAGTGGGAGTTCCAGATGCCCTTGAGGCTTAGCTCCTTGCGCAGAATCTGGCTGTGCTGCGCCAGTTTGATGGTGGTATCGCTCGCCGGATTGCCCATCATCACAACGGTCCCAAAGGTACGCGTGCACTCGATGGCCTGCCCCAGCCCAGACCCGCTTCCGGTACCCTCAATGGCAACGTCGACGCCCCTCCCATGCGTTAGCTCGCGCACGCGCTCAACGAGGTCGACCTCCTTGGAGTCGATGACCTCGCACCCATGCGCGCGGGCAAACTCGCACTTCTCCTCGACGATCTCGGAGAGGACCACCGACGCCCCAAAGAGCTTTGCCCAGCGAGCAGCCATAATTCCGATGGGCCCCGCGCCCATGATGAGCACGTTCATGCCCGCGGTGACCCCGCCCTTCCTCACGGCATGCTGGGCAACCGTGCAAGGCTCGGTCATCGCAAGGGCCTCGCCAGGAGTCTCCGGATTGGCCGAAGGAACGAAGTGCCAGGCGGAGGGAATAAGGCAATACTCCGCAAAGCCGCCGTCACTTCTCGACCCAAGGTAGTCATAGTCCTCGCACATGGCATAGTTTGCCGAGAGGCACGGGTCGCACTTCCTGCACGGTATGCAGGGGAATATCGCGCCACGCTTCCCCACGAGGGACTTGTCGGCATCCTCCCCCACCTCGACTATGGTGCCGCCAAACTCATGGCCAATCGTAAGGGGATAGCGCTGTTTGCTTGTTCCGAGCTTGAAGATCCTCGGGATGTCAGACCCGCAGACCCCGCATCCCTCTACCTTGAGCAGCAGCTGATTGCCGACAGGCTTGGGTATAGAGACGTCATCGGTGGTGAACTCGCCTATGCGATGCAGTCTGCATGCCTTCATCGTTCCTTCGTGGTACGCAGATGGCGAGAGGTATCGTGAGAAGTCCATATTGTGCGTCATTCCCATCTATCGAAGTCGTTGTAGCCGCTCACGGTCGCCTTCGCGTACGGAATGGGGTGGCCTACTTCTTGAGCAGCCCCTCGACGCTCACGGCGTTGTTCGCAGGCACGATCCTGATTTCAACTTTGATGCCCTTGGCAACGAGTTCCTTGAAGATCTCCCGCTCCTCGGGCGAGGCGGCGATGTTCTTGTAGAACTTCTTTCTTCCGGCAGACATGCCCATGCCGCCAATGTTCACGAAGTCAATGCCGACACCCGCGTCGACCAGGCGCTTAATGGTGAGCGGGAACTTCGCAAGCAGAATGGTCTGCCGAGCAAGGCCCTCCTTGAGCTTTGGGGCCGCGTCGTCCACCGAGAGCGTCTCGATGGTCGTGCCCTCGGGGAGCAGCAGCTGGAACATCTTGGTCATGAACGGGTCTTTGCTCACCTGGTCATCCACGACCATGATGTGGGCGCACTCCGGGAACTGGTGAATCCATGCAGTCATGACCTGGCCGTGGATGAGGCGGTCGTCGATACGGGTAAATACGAGATTCTTCACGCTCATGGCTCTGCTCTCCTCTAGTTGTCCGGCCAATCTTCACGCATAAAAGACACGTAGCTACTACGCTCGAGCAATCTGGGCCTGGTAGTCCCTGTACTTCTCAGCAAACGTGCTCGGGCCTCCCTGGATGAGCGAGGACGTGCCAACTACGAAGCCAGTGGCACCCGCCTCGTGCATGCGCTTGGCGTTCGCGGGCGTAGTGTTGCCATCAACCACAATACCTATGGGATGATTCGCCCGAGCCGTTATCTCTGCAATCCTGCGCAGCTTGTCAAGATGATCGGGAACCATCTTCTGCCCAGCGAAACCTGGGCTCACCGCCATGACCATGACGAAGTCGAGAAGGTCGAGGCATTCCTCGAGGTAGCCCACGGGCACACCCGGACTAAGGGCGAGGCCTGCCGAGACACCCATCGTGCGAAGGCTCTCGAGCAACCTGTACGGCTGGAGGGAGACCTCTGGATGGAAGCTGACCGAGTCTCCCTTGCGAAGGTCAAAGTACGGGACAAACCGCTCGGGCTCCGTGGCCATGATGTGAACGTCCATGGATAGATCGGTGAGCTGTCGGATTGCTCTGAAGTCCTCCGACCCGAGCATGATGTTCGGTACGTAGTGACCGTCCATCACGTCGAAGTGAATACCCGCGACGCCCGTCTCCTCGAAGGCGCGCACGTAGGCCTCTAGGTCCCACGGCTTGCAGCACATTACCGATGGGTAGATGTCCACATCCCTCTTGTTGCCCATGTCAACTCCCCGGAGAGCCCTGCCATAGCCGGCAGAAGGCTCATACTTGTATCGAGCCCCTTTGCGTTGCAGCGCCCTGGGGCCTCAACAGCGTGCCCTCCTGTCCCTTTGGACAGAGGCTGTGTGGACAGGAGGGCACCCGCACGTGCGTGATGGCTTAGATGTCTATGCGCCGAGGGGTCTTGCAGAACCCACGCGCCAAGACGGGACCAGGCGCCTAGTACAGACCCATGAGGGCCTTGATGGCGACAAGGGCAAAGCCAAGCGCAAAGATGATGAGAACCATCGTGAGGGGCTTGACCTGCTTCTTTGACAGAAGCGCCCACGTTCCAAGAACCACGAGGAGCGGGAGAAGCCCCGGCAGCAGCGCGTCGAAGACGCCCGTCTGAAGGTTGAGCGAGACCGTGCCAAGCTCGTTGGTCCAGTCGAACTCAAGCCAGGAGAGGTCGACCTTGACGTTGCCAACGGTCATGCAGCCGACGACCATGAGGCCAACGATGGAGACCGCGTCGAGAACCTTGTTGATGATGCCGCTCTGCAGCAGGTCGACGATGGCGTCGCGGCCCTTCTTGTAGCCCAGCATGTACATGTTGTAGCCGCAGGTGAGCTGGAGGATCTTGTAGCCAACGTCGAAGATGATTGGGCCTGCAAAGTTACCAGCAAGGGCAAGCTGGATGCAGATGCCGGCGAGGATGGGGTAGGCGATGGACTGCGAGACGGTGTCGCCTATGCCAGCCATGGGGCCCATGAGGGAGGAGCGCATCAGCATGATGTCGTCCGCGGAGATGTCCGCGCCCTCTGCCCTCTTCTCCTCCATGGCGCAGGTGATGCCGTTGATGATCGTGCCCATCCAAGAAGGCTCGGTGTTGTAGAACACAAGGTACTTCTTGAGCTCCTCAGCCTGCTTGTCCTCGGGATACAGCTCGCGGATGACCGGCACGAACGCATTCGTGTTGCCCAGGCCCTGAAGTCGCTCGTAGTTGTAGCAGGTCTCAGACGAATAGGTGAGCAGCCAGTTCTTGACCAGCGTCTTCTTCGAGAGCGCCATTATGCCTCGCCCCCAGACAGCTTCTTGGTGCTATCGGACTGGAAGTTGTAGAGCAGGATTGCGATAAGGGCGGCGATGAAGGTAACCATCATCGTGGTCAGGCCCATGAACTCGGCAAGCGCGAAGCCGATGAAGAAGAACGGCATCAGCTTGGGCTTGTTGAGGTACTGGAGCAGCATTGCGATACCAAGTGCAGGCATGAGGCCGCCGACGATGCCAAAGCCATCGACGATCCACTGCGGGAAGGTCTGGAACCACTCGCCAAACGGGGCGCCGTAAAGCACTACGAGCATGGCAGGTATGCCGTTGAGTATGAACGAGACGAAGAACGACGGGATGTAGTTGCACATCCTCATGGCGCGAATGTTGCCCTTGTTGAGGAAGTCCTCGGCCATGTGGACCCACAGCGTGTTGATGGACATGTAAGCCGTCCACACCATGATTGTCACGCTGCCGAGAATGACGCCGACCGTCGTGGCGGAGTTCACGTCAAGTCCGGAGACGAGTGCGAGCGCCGTACCAACCGGGCCTGCGAATTGCGGGTTGCCTGGCATTGAGCCACCGGCGGTGATGAAGCCAACGTAGGGCAGGTTAATCGCCGCGGCGATCATCATGCCCTCCACGGGCTTCCCGAGCACCAGGCCAACCAAGAATCCCGACCAAAGCGGGTACAGCCAGGTCCTGGTCACGACATGGCTAAACCACCAAGTGCAGCAGGTCGTGATGAGTGCAACAAGAATGGCTTGTACTATCACTACTCTCACCTTCTACTTACACGCCCCATCAGATTCAGTACATAAGTGCAGCCTTCGGCTAGGCCTCGATTACTTCGAGCCCCCTCTCAACGCTTGGTTGTACGTATTGACTTAGCCGAAGATCTTTTCAGCCAGACTGACCATTCCCTTGCAACCTGCGGCAAGCGCCGTCTCCTCGAGTTGCGCGAGGTTTTGCTCATCTCGGTCGCTTACTGCTTCGATAAGCATGGGGAGGTTTAGGCCGGTCACGCAGCGAACCTTTTCGGTTCCCATCTCATTCATGATGCGAGCAATGCAGTTGCACGGGGTACCACCGAACAAATCAGTGAGCACAAGCACCCCGCTGCCTTCAGAATCTTCGTAAAGAGAGTGAACCTTATTGGAAAGCTCCTCGAGAAATGAATCAGGGGACTGCCCGATATTCAGTGATACCGTTGCATATCCTTTCGCCTCTCCCATGATAAGAGTAAGCGCCGATGTAATACCCTGAGCAAACTCACCATGTGTGACTAACAGAATATTTACCATTTGATGTTTCACCCCTCTCCATTTCTCTCATGACGGTTCTGATAGTATCCACATGAGAATCTGAGGGCGAGTAAAACCTCCCAAGGAGTGTTGAGCGGTATTTTCACTTCGGTAAATGGTTGCAAAACGAAAGCAATGGAAAGTTACTTGTACGCAACCTACTTAGATGCCTGGATTCCGCTGGTAGAACGTTGGGTACATCGCGAGTATAACTTGTGGTACTACATATTCACGTTGTTTCATTCCCATGAGCGCATTTTCCGCCATGCGCAATGTCTCCCCAGCAGCACGGTGATTGGAGGCCGCCCAATGACAGAATCCATGCAGAGGATGACTGCCGAGGAGCGGCAGGAGCGGATTCTCGACATGCTTTCTCGAAAAGGCGAGGTGATGGTCTCGGACCTGAGTGCAGAGTTCTCCGTCTCAACGGTCACTATACGAACCGACCTCACCGAGCTTGAGCACGAGGGAAAGCTCAAGCGCATTCATGGTGGGGCAGTGCCCATGCGCGAACTCGTGGTGCCGAGTCTTCCCACGCGTATCCGCAGGAACGTAAGGGCAAAGGACGCCATTGGGCTCGCTGCCTCCGAGCTGGTTCATGATGGGGAGACCATCCTCGTGGGATCAGGGAGCACGACACTTGCGCTCATCAGGAGCCTAGGCAAGAAGAAGGATGTCTCGGTGATCTCCGACGAGCCGGCTGCCCTTAACTACATCCAGCAGCACCTCCCCAACACGACGCCCATCAGCACGGGCGGCATACTCGGTCGAGGTTTCCATCTCTATGGCCCCTACCTCACGGCATCGCTGGTGGGAACTCACGTGGACAAGGTCTTTCTCGGCGCTGACGGGTTTGAGAGGAGGCTGGGCTTCCTTGCCGAGAGGCAAGTGACGGCAGACGCAAAGAAGGAGTTCATGAAGCACGCTCGCAGCGTGATCATTCTCATGGATGCAACTAAGGTGGGCGCGAGCAGGCTTTTTGTTCCCTTTGCCATGCCCGGCAGCGTCGACCTGGTTGTCATGGACACCGATCCCGACGGCGTGGTAGCGGAGGCATCCCATCTTGCCGGGGGACGCACGCGCGTAGTCGAGGTGGCGCGGTAGACGACGGTTGGCCGCCAGCCCAGACTGCCCAGCCGCTCGAAGACGGAAGGAATCGCATGACCAGCAAGGAACGTCTGACAGAAGATCTTCTCGCCCGTCTCTTGGCAGCACCCAGCGTGGAGTCCTACCTTGGCGAGCCAGCTTCCACCGTCAATCGCGACCTTCCCCAGTACCTGCGAGAGATTCTGGACGAGAAGGGCATGAAGCGGGCCGAGGTCGTTCGCGCATCCGGTCTTAACGGCACCGTTGTCTACGACATCTTTGCCGGCAAGAGCCGCCCCGGCAGAGACCACGCCATCATGCTTGCTCTGGGCATGCGCTGCACGCTTCGAGAGACGCAACGGCTCCTGCGCCTGTCAGGCGTCTCTGAGCTGTGGCCCAAGGTGCGCCGGGACGCCATCATCATCTGGTGCATCGACCATGGCTTTGACCGCTCCGCCACCGACGACGAGCTGTGGAGCCTGGGCGAGCAGACCCTCTTCCACACGGGCCCCCTACGTACTGGTCAGGCCGGTGGTCATTCGGTCAGGCAGTCGCCCTCGCTCGCCCAGTGATTTTTCAGTTGCCAACTGAGGAGCGCCCATCCCGGGTTGCATATCATGGATAAGTGCAAGCCGTCAGCTATGCCAACGTGTGGGACGGGACCAAGGGCTTGAATGACGACCAGGTAATGCATGCAATGAGCGTTGATGACTCCTACCACGTGGAGCGCGTTCTCACGCGCGGGCAGGGTGGCATAACCGAGCTTGTCACCCTGGACGGGACTGGCCCCTTCGTGCGCAAGCGCATCCCCGCCACACGTGCCCGCCGTGGCGTCTGGGCGACGCTCCCCGAGATAGACTGCGCGCGTCTCCCCCACATCGAGGCAACGTACGAGATGCCCGACGAGTTCATCGTCGTCTACGACTACGTGCCCGGCGAGACCTTGGAGCAGCTCGTCGAGAGCTGCGGCAAGTTGGACTGTGCAAGGGCGCGCAAACTGGTTGGCGAGGTCTGTCAGGCCGTATCGAAGCTTCACGTCCACGACATCGTGCACCGCGACATTACCCCCTCAAACGTGGTGGTTGCCGCCGATGGCGCCCACCTCATCGACTTTGGCATAGCAAGGCTTGGCTCCGAGGAGGCAAAGGGAGGCGACGACCAGCTTGGTACCTGGGGCTTTGCTGCCCCCGAGCAGTATGGCTTCGCAAAGACCGACGCCCGCTCGGACGTGTACTCCATGGGCAGGCTTCTGGGCTACCTTCTCACGGGGGTCCACCCAGAAGACAAGGATGGATACGAGCGGGCGCTTGCCTCCCCAAACGTGCCCGACGACCTGCGCACAGTTGTCCTCAAGGCAACGGAGTTCGAGCCAAGCGCGCGCTACCAGAGTGCGGACGAGCTTTGGCGCGCGCTGCGCAACGAGCCTGGCGAGAAAGGCGCGCCGGCCGCTGCCGCAGAGACCACTCCACGCGAGGCTGCGGACGCGCCGGCCTCGCCTGCGGCGGGGAAAGTCCGTACGATTGCCCTTGTGTGCGTCATTGCCGCCATTGCCGTGGTGGCAGCACTTCTCGCCTCACGGTTCCTTGCAGCCGAAGACAGCGCTGGCACTGAGGCCACGGCCAGCAGCGCGGAATCAAGCCGAGACACGACCACCGTCACCGCTCCGCAGGGCGAGAAAGACACCCAGACAGCCGCAGACATCCTCTCTGTTGGCGAGTCGCACTGGTCGACAAGTAGCGGCAGCGTGTATGCCGAGTATTCGCTCACGAACAACTCCAACCGCACGGTTGCGTATCCCAGCGTGACCATAACCGGCTACGCGGACGATGGCAGCGTTCTCTTCTCGGATGAACAGGTTCTCTCTGTCCTCGCCCCCGGCGAAACGGCGTATCAAAGCACCGCGCTCGATGGCTCTACGGCACCCGCGCGCGTGGAGTTCACGCCGGTCAAGCCCTCTGAGGACCTCCTGTCCGATGACGCGGCCCCCTCTCTCTCGACCGCAAACGAATCCGCCAGGTCAAACGGCTACGGCGGAATCACCGTATCGGGCACCGTCACGCTGGAGAAGGACGGCACCACGATGGCGCTGGGTAACAACTACGGGGTCTGTCTCACCGCCATCCTGCGCGACGCCTCCGGAAACATTGTGGGTGGAGGCGTTAACTTCCTCAGCTCTCACCCAGCAGAGGGTTCGAGCATGCCGTTCGAGGTGTCCATATTCGAGCGGGTCGACTACGCGACCTGCGAGGTCCACGCAATTGCCTGGTAGACCGGACGATCAACGCGACTACACCACTCCTACAGCCCCAGTACCTGGCGCTTCTTCGCGTCGAACTCCTCCTGGGTGAGAATGCCCGCATCAAGCAGCTCCTTGAGCTTCTTGAGAGTCTCTACCTGAGAGTCGATGGAGGACTTGTCCTGCTCGCCTTTTGGCTGCGCCCCCTCCGCCGCAGCGGGCGCACCTGCAAACGAGGCATTCCTTGGGTCAAGCGACCCGGCGAGGTTCATCCCAAAGACCATCGCGCCACCGTCGCCCAGGCCGTTGTCCCTCACCCCCTGTGCAATGAGCTGCTGGGCAGAGATGTCCGCTGCGCGCTGCGAGACATCCTCGTAGGCGCGCACGCCCATGCGCTTCTCCGAGAACTGCCGCACAAGCTCGCGCGACTGCTCGGAGAACTCGATGTTCTCGATGGCAACCGACACCAGCTCAAGGCCATAGCGCGTGGGCCACGTTCCGGCGTTGTCGCTCCCCTCGCGGATCTTCTCGCCAAGCGCCACCGTTTGCGATGGCAGCTGCGAGACGCGATACGTCGACGAGAGCGCATTGGCCGCAGCCACGAACGACGTAAGGAATTCGCCCGTGAGCTGACGGCGTGCGCGAGGGTCGTCGAGCGAGTACGACGAGCAGTTGGCAGGCACAAAGTTGCAGATGGCAAGCGTTGGGTTGCAAACTCTTACGCTCATCATGCCGTAGGCGTAGATCTCGAGGTCAGCCCCGTAGTAGAGGTCGTTGTACGCAAGCGGGCCATGTGTCCCAAAGCGAATGCCGCGCAGCTCGCGAAGGTTGACGAAGGCAACGCGCTTGCTGTCGGGCGACATGCCGCCAAAGCCGATTCGCTCTGCAGCCTGCTGGACAAAGATCTTGCCAAGTCCACCTTCGGCGCGGTCCTTCTCGTCAAAGACGCTTGCCTGGCCATTTCGGTACTCGTAGCCCCCTGGCGTCGTGATGACCTGCTCGATGCCCGCCTGGCTGAAGACAAACGCCGCCGTGTTCTCAGGCACATAGATTATCGAACCGTTTGAGAGGATGTCCTCAGCACCGTAGTTGCCTCCGCGCCCGTTCTGGGAGTTTCGCCGCACCCCCGGCGTCACAAGCGTGTGCTCGTCAAAGTGGCCAGCGGTGATAACGTCTTTCCACTGATCCGAGAAGACACCGCCAATGGAGTCAAACGCCGCGTCGATGATGCCCATGGTTCTCTCCTCACTGGCCTAGAGGGTCTGTTTGGTGTCGCAATAGCCGCAGGTGACCACCGATCCCTTGCGCCCAACGATTGGCGCATGGCATCCCATGCAGCGCTTGGTAACGGTCATGGGACGCTTGGGCAGCTCGGCCTTCTTGCGCGGATGTCCCGTACCCCCAAATAGCGCCCCAAAGGTACCCTTGGTCTCTTCCAACAGGTCGCCCAGCATGTCAGCCGTCTCGCCGTCTGCGCCAATGCTGTCCAGGTCACCTACGGCAGCGCTCGAAATGGCCTGCTCCCAGCGCCTGGCGGCGCCTGCGGAACCACCGGCAAAGCACAGCGAGACGGTCTCGTCAGAAAACGCGACGTTAAGGACGTAGCTGTTGTCGACCTTGGTCACCGCGGTACGCGGCACCCCCAGGTCATCCAGCGCCTGCTCGAGCGGAAGCCGCTTGAGGTAGCGAGCTGTTCTAAAGGCTCCGTCGGGCACGGTTACGGCAAGAACCAGGCTTTTGTTGGTGAGCACGACCTCGTCCAGGGGGTCCCTTCCCTCCTCGCTCACAAGGCTGACGTCACTGCGCTGCAGAACGACAAACTCCCCCCGCTCAAGGTTGTAGGACTTCATGATCACCCCAGAGGTCGGACACGCTTGCCTCGATGTACGCCAAGGCACCAGCAGAACCAATCTTAGGAAGCACGCCGAGAATTACCTCAGTTGCCAACTGAAAACCGGTCGCGGAATTCAGCTGGCAACTGAGGTAATGGCCAACGCCCCTTCTCAGAATTGGTTCAGCAGTCGCGCAATCCAATAAACCCAAGTTCAAGCACGAGAAAGGGGCATCCATGGAATGGGAGAAGGCCAATGGCGCAGGCGGGTCCGGGACATCGTCTGGCAGTGGGGTGCCCAAGGGAAAGAAGGGCGGCAAGGGCAAGATCGTCCTTCTCGTGATTATTGCTTTGATTGCTATCTTTATGGTCACCCGTTTCAGGAGCAACTCGAGGGACGCCAAGAACTCCAAGCTTGACTGGCCCACGAGCGGGCTTGCAACGATGCTTCCCGAGCCTGGTACGGACAAGGGCAAGGTCGAAATCAACTCTGACACCGCATTCTCCGCAACGCTTGCCGAGTACTCGAGCAGCGACTACTCGAGCTACGTGGACGCCTGCAAGGAGAAGGGCTTCACGGTCGACGCTGACCAGATAGGCATTGGCTACGCCGCCTTTAACGAGAAGGGATACAAGCTCTCGCTCACCTATTACGAACGCAAGGAGGAGCTCACCGTCCATCTCGAGGCGCCTGACGAGATGAGCACCATCACCTGGCCCACGAGCGGCCCGGGATCGCTGCTTCCCGCTCCTCCATCCACGCAGGGCTCGATTGTGAACGACAGTTCCAAACTCTACCAGGTCAACGTTGGAGGCATGGACAAGGATGCCTTCTCGGCATACGCCGCGCAGTGCAAGGAAGCCGGCTTTGACGTGGACTACAGCAGTGGCGATACGTACTATCAGGCGAAAAACGCAGATGGCGCCAAGCTCCGCGTAGACTACAAGGGCGCCAACGTTGTGTCTATTAGAGTCGACGTCTCAGACGCAAGCTCAGCCGAAAGCGATGCGGCGTCCAGCCCTGCTTCGACGGACTCCTCCACGACGGCGGACGCGTCGATCGTAACCCCGGAGTTCAAGGAGATGATGGCCTCCTACGAGGAATTCATGGACAAGTACTGCGACTTCATGGTCAAGTATACCGGCGCAAGCGCCGCCGACCATGCAAGCATGCTCGCGGACTACACCGACCTCGTGCAGCAGGAGGCCGACTGGGCTCAGCGTATCTCCGCCGTTGACGAGAGCACGCTCAGCGACGCGGATGACGCCTACTACATCGAGGTGCAGGCACGCGTGAGCCAGCGCCTTCTCGAAACGGGCGTGCAGGTGCAGCAGTAGCGGAGACATCACGTCACGAGACCCCCTGGCGCTTCCGGTGCCAGGGGGTCTCGTCTTCACCAGCCATCCCATCGGAGTCGACCTGACACCCGCCGTTCCCCCTATCGGCATCAATCCGCAGAAATAGGTTCTTTTTTTAAACGTCGGTTGCGTTTCCGCAGGTCACCGTAGCCGGTAAAAAAAGAAGCCATCCTCAGCAGCGAGGGGACTGGCGCGACAGCCGACAACGGAAAGCGGGGCCACCACGGAGAGATAACGCCCCTCCGGCGAGAAAACGGCGCCGGAAGGGGGACTTCGGGCGGGAATCCGTACGAGAAGGGCCTTCCGGCGTCGAAATGACGCCGGAGCGAAGGTTCCGTACGCGATCGCTGCGGGAACGCGCCCTCCGGCGAGAAAACGGCGCCGGAAGGGGGACTTCGGGCGGGAATCCGTACGAGAAGGGCCTTCCGGCGTCGAAATGACGCCGGAGAGGGGCTTTCGTACGTATCAGCCGCGGAAACGGGCCTTCGGGCGCCGCGGGGCGAGAGAGGCGCGCCGCCCCCCTACTCCACGGGCACCAGCTTGCCGCCAACGTACGTCGCCGCCAGCGACATGTCGGCAGCGTAGACGTTGAAGTCGGCGTTGCGCCCGGGCAGCATGCTGCCGCAAACGTCATCCACGCCTGCAGAGCGCGCAGCAACCTCGCTGCCCATGCGGATGGCCTGCTCGGGCGTCACGATGCCCCAGTCGACCATGTTCTTCACGCCCTTTGCCAGCGTGAGCACCGAGCCGGCGATGCTGCTCATGTCGGCCAGGTAGCACAGGTCGTCCTTCATGACGACGGGCAGGCCGCCACTCATGTAGTTGCCCTCGGGCATGCCGCCGCAGGCAAGGCAGTCGGTGATGAGAACGACGTGCTCCCAGCCCTTGGCTCGCACGAGCGCCGCGCACGCGGCGGGCTGCACGTGGTGGCCGTCGCAGATGAGCTCCGCATAGGTCTCGTCCGTGGTCATCGCGCAGCCGAGAACGCCCGGCTCGCGCTGGTGCAGGCCGCGCATGCCGTTGTAGGTGTGCACGAACACGGTGGCGCCGGCATCAACGGCGGCAATGCACTCGTCGTAGGTGGCGTCAGTGTGACCGAGCGCGGTCACCACGCCCTCGGCAGCAAGGCGCGAGATGTACTCGGGCGCCTCGGGGTACTCGGGCGCAAGCGCACTCTTACAGATAAGCCCGCGCGCCCTGCGCTGCCACTCGGCAAAGTCGTCGTACGAGGGCGGCACGAGGTACTTGGGGTTCTGCGCGCCCTTGTGCTTCTCGGTAAAGAAGGGTCCCTCAAGGTAGATGCCCGGAATGCGAGCGCCAACAAAGCCCTCGTCGCGCTCGTCCACCGCATCGGCGATGGTCTCGCACTGGTTGCCGATGTTCTCGACGGAATCCGTGAACGTGGTGGGCAGCCACGCCGTGGTACCACGCTGTGCGAGCGCCACGCTTGCATCGTTGATGCCAGCGGGGTCAATGTCGGTAGTAGCGTGGTTGTGGAAGCCGTGGATGTGGGTGTCAACCAGGCCGGCACCCACGTAGGCACCTGCGTAGTCAACAATCTCGCAGTCAGGCTTCTCGGTCGAGAAGGACCCAAACTTGCCGTCGGTGACGGTGAGGTAGCCCTCTCCGGTGAGCCTACCGGGAAGCACAAAGTGAGCGGCATGCACCGCATACGTTGCCATATTCTCTCCTTCCAGGGCAGAAGCCCTCGACGCGGGGACAAGTTAGCCTTGGTATACCCATGGCTCCCCGCGCCGAAGCGGGGCTACAGGCTAAACGGGTGAATGGTCACGCCCTTGACCACGCGGTTCACGGTGCCAGTGGGCGACGGGGTGTCGGGGGTGTTGCCAACCTTAATGGAGGCGTTGATGGCAACGGTCTGCGCGAACATCACGTACGGCAGGGCAAGGTAGGCCTCGGGGAGAAGCTCGTCACCGTCAAACGAGAAGTTCTCGCCCGAGAAGTCGCTGCCGGTGCGCTGCTGGATGCCCACTGTGGCCAGGGCAATCTCATCACCCTTGATCTCGTTCAGAATGTCGAGGTCGTACTGGCGCGTGTAGGGATCGTTGCTCACAAAGTCGAAGACGAGGGTCTTGTCGTTCACGAAGGACTTGGGCCCGTGGCGATACCCCATCGAGGAGTCGAACGACGTAGCGATGCGACCGGCGCACAGCTCCAGGATCTTGAGCTGCGCCTCGCGAGCCAGACCGGAGAGGGACGCAGAGCCCAGATACGTCACGCGGTCAAAGTCGCGGTCGAGCCACGCCTTGACCTCGGGCTCGCGGGCAACAACCTCGCGGCCCATCTTGGCGGCACGGGCAACCCAGGCGCGCTTGTCCTCGATGGAGGCCTGGTCAAAGATGAGCGCCGAGAGAAGCAGCATGCAGGAATAGCTGCCCGTCATGGCAAAGCCCTTGTCGTTCGCGCGAGGGATGAGCAGCGTGAGGGCGCGCTCGTCATCCTTGGACTCCTGGGCGAGCCTCCCCTCGGGGGCGCAGGTCACATTGAGGTAGAGAAGGTCCTTGGCGACCTGCCCCACGCGCTCGTAGGCGGCCATGCTCTCGGGGCTGTTGCCGCTGCGCGCGAACGAGACCATGACGGTGGGGTCCTCGGGACGCACGTAGTCGAGAGGCGCGCAGACAACGTCGGTGGTGGCGACGGGCACAAACTCGAAGGACTCGTTGTCGCCCACGTGGCGCAGGTAGGGCACGAGGGTGTCTCCCACGTACGCGGAGGTGCCTGCGCCGCAGAAGATCACGCGAGTGCGACGTGCGCCGCCCAGGGTGCGAGCCTTGGCGAGGAAGTCCTGAATTGCCTCGAGGTTGTCCTCGTAGATCTTGAGCGTGTCCTCCCAGAGGTCAGGCTGCTGCATGATCTCCTTGGTGGTGATCTGGGCGCCCATCGACGCGAGCGTAGCCTCGTCCTTCTCGAACATGATCTTCTCCTCTCGGGGGCCTTCCCTAGCCCCGATAGTGCGAAACCTTGTATCTGAACTGGTCGGCTCGAGCAACGCTCCTGGTGTACTCGATGGCCGTGTTCTTCACGTTATAGGTGGTGCGATAGAGCTTGAGTACGGGTGCTGCCTCGCCAATGCCAAGGAGCTCTGCGTCATCCTTGCGCGCAACGCTCGCGCAGAACTCCTCCTCGGCCACGCGGATGGTCTCGTGGTAGACCTTCTCCATCATGTCGTAGAGCGGCTGGCTCTCCACGTCCCTCCTAGAGAGGCCGAGAAACTCGGACGCCGGCAGGTAGGTGCGCTCGACCATCATGGGGATGCCATCGGCGGCGCGCAGGCGCTTCATGCGTATAACGGGGTCG
>Ga0256406_1004323_pt1 | contig 16438 bp, 21 predicted proteins | sample RumenRJG_03DNA_FD_185986 | JGI IMG/M metagenome (GOLD analysis project Ga0256406, IMG submission 185986) | Bovine rumen microbial communities from Lethbridge, Alberta, Canada - RJG_03 | ecosystem: Host-associated > Mammals > Digestive system > Stomach > Rumen | place: Canada: Alberta | collected... | reverse complement strand
TCCAGCTTCGGCGCTTCCATAACGGACTTGTAGCCGAATTCTTTCATCAGTGAAGGCTTAACTGTTTCAACATATTTCTGTTCGAGACGGTTCATTACTTCTTCTCCTCCTTCACGACTGTGCCGGACTTCTTGTAATATCTCTGCTTATTGCCGTTCTCATCGAACTTGATGCCGATACGGCTGGCAGCCTTTGCCTTCTTGTCGTAAGCCATGACGTTGGAAACATCAATCTTGGCTTCCTTTTCGACAATGCCGCCTTCCGGATTTGCCTGGGACGGCTTCAGAGCCTTCTTGACCATGTTGACACCTTCAACAATGACCTTATGCTCTTCCGGGAATACGGCCTTGACAGTGCCGACTGTTCCCTTGTAATGGCCGCTGATCACCTTGACTTCATCACCTGTCTTGATTTTCATTGTGGCTCCTCCTTAAAGTACTTCCGGTGCCAGGGATACGATCTTCATGAAGCCTGCATCACGGATTTCACGTGCTACCGGTCCGAAAATACGTGTACCTGTCGGAGTATTGTCTTCCTTGATAATGACAGCAGCGTTATCATCGAACTTGATGTAGCTGCCGTTTTCACGACGGACGCCATAGACAGTACGAACGATAACTGCCTTGACGACCTGACCTTCCTTGACTGTTCCATTAGGAGCAGCGTGCTTTACTGCACAGACAACAATGTCGCCGATGCTGGCTCTCTTTCTCTTGGAGCCTCCAAGGCATCTGATTACAAGCAGTTCCTTGGCACCGGTATTGTCTGCTACATGCAGTCTGGTTTCATTCTGAATCATCTAACCTTGCCTCCTATTAAAGAACTACTGCTTTCTGAACAACCTTGACCAGTCTGTAATGCTTGTCCTTGGACAGAGGCCTTGTCTCCATCACTTCAACAACATCACCGACATGTGCTTCATTGTTCTCATCATGCGCCTTGAAACGTGTTGTGAACTTTACATGTCTGCCATATAAAGGATGGCGCTTCTGTGTATTGATCTCAACGACGATTGTCTTGTCCATCTTGTCGGACACGACTGTTCCGCGCAGGACTTTTCTCGCGTTTCTTTCTGCCATTTTCATGCCCTCCTTTATTTGTTAGCAGCAGCACGTTCTGTCATAACAGTATAGATACGTGCGATTGTTTTCCTGATGTCTTTGATGCGGGCAGGATTTTCCAGTGCGCCCGTAGCCTGCTGGAAACGCAGGTTATAGAGTTCTTCTTTCAGGGATGTGACTTCTTCCTTGAGTTCATCATCGCTCAGGTCTCTGATTTCTTTCACATTCATGACTTAGCGTACCTCCTGGCCCTTCTTAATGAAGCGTGTTCTTACGCCAAGCTTGTTGGCCGCAAGACGCAGTGCTTCTCTGGCAGTTGCCTCATCGACACCGCCGACTTCAAACATGATCCTGCCCTGCTGAACCACTGCAACCCAGTGATCCGGAGCACCTTTACCAGATCCCATACGTACTTCCAGAGGCTTCTTGGTTTTAGCAAGCTGCGGGAAGATACGGATCCAGACCTGACCGCCACGGTTCATATAACGTGTCATGGCTACACGGGCAGCCTCGAGCTGCGCGCTGCTTACATAAGCGCCTTCGTCCGCAACCAGACCGTAATCGCCGAATGCTAATTCACGGCCGGCCTTGGCGCGTCCTTCATAGGAGAGACGATGCGGTCTTCTCCACTTTACTCTCTTAGGCATTAACATAATCAGTTATTACCTCCTTCAGCAGCCCCAGCAGCAGCCTTTACAGGTGCTGCTGCAGCTGTGTTGTTCTCAGCGTTATTGCGGCGGCTGTTGAAACGTCTGTTGTTTCTGCGGCCGTTTCTTCTGTCATTGCGCAGAGAATTCTTCGGTGCTTCCGGTTCCTTGACCATTTCACCCGGCATCACTTCACCGCGGCAGATCCAGACCTTGACGCCCAGCTTGCCGTATGTGGTGTGTGCCTCTTCGCAGGCATAATCGATATCGGAACGCAGTGTATGCAGCGGAACGACACCCTTTGCATAGCCTTCCTGACGCGCGATTTCAGCACCGCCTAAGCGGCCCTTACACAGTGTCTTGATGCCCTTGGCACCAGAACGCATAGTCTGCTGAATTGCCTTCTTCTGTGTCACACGGAAGGACTGACGGTTTTCCAGCTGTTCGCAGATCTTGCGGGCAACCAGACGTGCATCCAGATCCGGATTGGCAACCTGAATGACATCAATCTTGACACTCTTGCCGCCGGCAATCTTGGCAACCGCCTTCTTTGTGGCTTCCATCTTTTCAGCCTTGCCATCCTCGGACTTGCCGATGACAGCACCCGGTCTGGCACAGCGGATGATTACCTTAACATCCTTCTTGCCGGGTCTTTCAATTTCAATTCTGGAAATGTAGGCATCCTTGAGACTCTTTTCCAGATAATTTCTGATTTTAACGTCTTCGTTCAGAAGATCGCTGAAGTCTTTCTTTTCTGCATACCATCTGGAGTTCCAGTCACGGATGACACCGACACGCATGCCGATCGGACTTACTTTCTGTCCCATACTCTTGATCTTCCTCCCTTATCTCTCATCAGAAACCACAACTGTAATGTGGCTTGTTCTCTTCATTCTCGGATGAGCATTTCCTTTGGCTGCTGCCTTGAAACGCTTCATGACAATGCCTTCGTCTGCGTAGCAGGCTTTGACATACAGCTGTTCATAATTCAGCTGAAAGTTGTTGGTCGCATCAGCAGCTGCTGTTTTAACGACCTTGTATACTGCCTCGGCAGCCTTGTTCGGAGTGAACTCCAGGATTGCCAGGGCCTCATCCACGCTCTTGCCTCTGACAAGATCCAGAACCAGTCTGGCCTTGCGCGGGGTGACGCGGACAGTCTTTGCTGTTGACTTTACATCCATGTTCTTACCTTCTCCTTATGCTGCCTTGTCACTGCCGTGACCGCTGAACTTTCTGGTCGGAACAAACTCACCAAGTTTATGACCTACCATGTCTTCTGTTACATAGACCGGAACGTGTTCCTTGCCGTTATAGACAGCGAATGTATGTTCCACGAAGCTCGGGAAAATCGTTGAACGGCGGGACCATGTCTTGATGACTTCTTTTTTATTTGCCTTGTTCTGTTCTTCTACCTTCTTGAGGAGGTAAGCATCGCAGAACGGGCCCTTCTTAATGCTTCTTGACATCTTCTATTCTCCTTTCAGCTTATTTTCCGTTGCGTCTTCTGACGATCAGATCGTTGCTCTTCTTCTTAGGATTGCGAGTCTTAACACCCATGGCTTTCTTGCCCCAAGGTGTCATAGGAGACTTACGGCCTACAGGAGCCTTACCTTCACCACCACCATGAGGGTGATCGACAGGGTTCATGGCTGAACCACGAACTGTCGGACGGATACCTCTCCATCTGTTGCGGCCGGCCTTTCCTAAGTTGACCAGGTTCCAGTCAGCGTTGCCGACTGTACCAACAGTAGCGCGGCAGTTTGCCGGAACCTTGCGGACTTCACCGCTCATGAGACGAAGGATGACATACTTTCCTTCAAAACCGAGGATCTGAGCATAGGAGCCGGCAGCTCTTGCCATCTGGCCGCCCTTGCCCGGGAGCATCTCGATGTTGTGGACGAATGTACCTTCAGGGATGTTTTTCATTTCCATGGCGTTGCCTGTCTTGATATCGACAGCTTTACCGGAAACGATTGTATCGCCTACATTCAGATCTGCAGGGCAGATGATGTAGCGCTTTTCACCATCAGCGTAGTTGATCAGAGCAATGTTTGCTGTTCTGTTCGGATCGTATTCAATGGAAGCAACTTTGCCAGGGACGTTGTCCTTGTTACGTCTGAAATCGACGATTCTGTACTTCTGCTTGACGCCGCCGCCCTGATGACGGGTTGTGATGCGTCCGTTATTGTTTCTGCCGCCCTTGCTCTTCTTCGGCGCTAACAGAGAACGTTCAGGGGTTGCACCCTTAGTCAGTCTGGCACGGTTGTCCAGAGTTGACATGTTTCTGCGGCCGGCACTGGTCGGCTTATACTTGATAATAGGCATTTCTTTCTTTTTCCTTTCGCAGTTTTCCGGAGATAGCGAATTCCTCCGATATTTGATTCTCTAACTCAGTTCTCTGAGTTGTAGATGTCGATGGTCTGTCCTTCCGGAAGCTTGACATAAGCCTTCTTGATGGCTCTTGTCTTGCCGGAATAACGGCCGACTCTTCTTGTCTTCGGCTTTGTGTTAACGATGTTAACAGCTACCGGTCTGATGCCGTAGATCTCACGGACAGCCTGGGCAACGGAAATCTTGTTGGCAGTTTTTGCTACTTCGAAGACGATCCAGTTGCTGTCTTTCACCGTGTTGGACTTCTCGGTAACGATCGGTCTTCTGATAATGTCACGTGCGTTCATTCTGCAAATACCTCCCCTGCTGTTGCAGCGGCAGCTTCTGTGAACACGATCTTGTCGGCGTTGGCAATGTCATAGACATTCAGCTGAGGAACTGTGACAAGAGCAGCGTTCGGGATGTTGCGCATGGATACATATGCGTTTTCAACATCTTCAGAAGGATCCGCAACAAACAGTGTCTTTCTGTCGAAGCCGAACTTCTTCAGCAGTTCAACAGCTTTCTTTGTCTTCATCTCATCAAAGCTGAGATTCTCGATGACAGTCAGATTCTTCTCAGCGTTCTTTTCAGACAGAGCAGAACGATAAGCCAGTCTTCTGACCTTGCGGTTCATCTTGAGGTTGTACTTTCTCGGATGCGGTCCGAAAGCGATCGCACCATGTCTCCACTGAGTAGCTCTCGTGGAACCCTGACGGGCACGGCCTGTGCCCTTCTGACGGAACGGCTTCTTGCCGGATCCGGATACGAAGTGTCTTGTCTTGGTGGAATGTGTGCCCTGACGAAGACCTGCCAGATATGTCAGAACTGCATCGTAGATCGCCTGCTGATTCGGCTCGATAGCGAATACTGCATCGTTCAGCTCAACCTGCTTGACTACCTCGGCGTTCTGATTGTAAACATCAATCTGTGCCATTGTGATCCTCCTTACTTACCTTTCCGGGCTGCGCTTGCGGCCTTCTTCTTGGCCTCTTCAGCAGCCTGTCTTGCCTTTTCTTCCTCGGCAAGTTCGGCGTTGATTGTGGACTCAACCTTGTTGAGCTCTTCCTGAACATCGCCGCCTGCATAGGAGATCAGCTCTTCAACTGCAACTTCCTTAACCGGCTTGACAGTTGTGTGGATCATGACTAAGCCCTTCTTCGGTCCGGGAACGTTGCCCTTGACCAGGATATAGCCCTCATCCGCATCAACCTTGACTACTGTCAGGTTCTGGTTGGTTGTTGTATAGCAGCCTTCATGACCCGGCATCACTGTGCCCTTGTTGACAACACCGTTGTTACGGCCGTTGGTAGCGAGGGAACCGATATGTCTGTGATGACCGGAACCATGGCTCATCGGGCCTCTGCTCGCATTGTTACGAACGATTGTGCCGCTGTAGCCATGACCTTTGGATGTGCCCTGAACATCAACGACATCACCGGCCTTGAACAGGTCAGCTTTAACGACATCGCCCGGGTTCAGGTTCATCATTTCATCAGCTCTGATTTCTCTGATGTACTTCTTGGGAGCTGTTCCAGCCTTCTTGGCATGGCCGATGGACGGCTTGTTGGAACGGTGTTCCTTTACATCTTCATAACCCAGCTGAATGGCTTCATAGCCATCGGTTTCTACTGTTTTTTTCTGAAGCACAACATTAGGCTTCACATCGATGACAGTCACAGGAATCAGTGTTCCATCGATGGTGAAGACCTGAGTCATACCCAGCTTTCTTCCTAAGATACCTTTCATCTTTCTTTACCTGGTTCCTTTCCTTAAAGCTTGATCTCAATATCGACACCGGACGGCAGATCCAGTCTGCTTAATGCGTCGATTGTCTCAGCACTCGGACCGACAATCTCAATCAGTCTCTTGTGTGTGCGGATTTCAAACTGCTCACGGGAATCCTTATACTTGTGAACAGCACGCAGGATCGTAACGACCTCACGTTCAGTAGGCAGCGGAACAGGTCCGACAATCTTCTTAGCGCCGTGTCCAGTAGCAGTCTTGACGATCTTCTCGGCAGCCGCATCCAGACTTCTGTTCTCGTAAGCCTTCAGACGAATTCTTACAGAATTTTTTGCCATGAATTTTTCCTCCTTGTATTCACTCCCTTTTCGGGATCGCTCCACGGAAGTTCCCCGGTTATCACTGTCATGACAACGTATCTTGGCGTGCCGGCAATCTCCCGTATCTTCACGAGTGCTTTGCTATACTAACACCATAAAACACCGATGACAAGCGTTTTTTCCTATGTTTTCCAAATTTTTTTCAAAGGAAATTTAAAAAGGATCACGGGGCTTCGTGATCCTTTCCATCTGCAGGTTCGACCTTAAATTTTGATTTCACTGCCGTTTCTGTATATATAAATAGGAAGAGCATACAGATGTAAGCGCATACAGTACCTTTCAGCCGCCGATTCTGACCTGGATGCCATGTTCCTGAAGACACCGGGCAAGGGGAAGTACTTCCTCTCTGCGCATGGCTTTGGTTATAGAAAACGGATAGGGCATGCCTAGCTGTCTGTATTTACTCATACCAAGGGTGTGGTAGGGCAGTAGATCTGCCTTTGTCAATGCCAGATCATGCATCAGTTCAGCCAGCTTTTCCATATCTTTCATGGTGTTATTTACGGTCGGGATTACCGGTACACGAATGGTGATCTTTGCGGGATGATTCTTCGCCAGAAAGGAAAGATTGGTGAGAATCACACTGAGATCTGCCCCGGTATAGTGCTTCAGTTTGATGGGATCGAGCGACTTGATATCAAACAGCCAATGATTTACATAAGGCTCTATGGCCTGATACTGACTGAGAGCAGCGTGGCCGCATGTTTCAAAGGCAATTGAAATACCATCCTCTTGTAATTGTTTCAGCAGGGGAAGCAGCTCTCTGCCATGACTGACAGGCTCCCCGCCGGAAAATGTCGCACCGCCTGCTGTTGAGGTGTAATATGCCTTATCTTTGATGATCTCATCATGAATCTCTTTGAGATCCATTGCTTTGCCGGAGATTGTACGGGCATCATTCAGACATGTCTGTGTACATCTGCCGCAGTTCATACATACCGTACGATCCGTAACAGCTTTTCCATTCAGAATAGAAACAGCGTGTACAGGACACACGGAAACACACCGGCCGCAGCCGGTGCATTTTCCTTCCATGAACATCAGTTTCCTGGCGATTGTCTGTGATTCCGGATTGGCACACCAGGCACAATGCAGAGGACAGCCCTGCAGAAAGATACAGGTACGGATGCCCGGCCCATCATGAATGGCAAACCGTTCAATATTGAAGACCTGCAGACTCATACACCGCATCTTTCCTCATCGTACAATGTACGGCTGAGCAGTTCTTCCTGCACACTGCGGTCCAGATTGACAAAGACCGCGCTGTAGCCGGCAACCCGTACAATCAGATCCGGATATTTTTCCGGATGTACCATGGCATCTTCCAGCGCGCCTTTATCCACTACCGTTACCATCAGATGACAGCCGCCTTTGGCAAAGTATACCTTGAACAGCTGTTCAATCAGCTGCTTGTTTCCATTGAACATCGGCTTGGAAAATTTGATATTCTGCACCGAACCAGCATGATATCTGGCATCAAAGCGGGAAAGGGAGTTGAGCAGCTGGGTAGGGGCACCATGATCTGCACCGCCCTGGGGATTGTTGGCCGGGTTCATATACATGCCGGACAGGCGGCCGTCCGGAGAGGCAGCGGTCTTCTGTCCCCATTCTGTATTGAGAGAGTTATTGGATATGACAATCTCAAAATACTGCATCCCGGCATCAATGCCTCTCTGCCGTATCCCTTTGGCCACAAATTCATACAGATCATTGGCCATACTGTCGGCCGTATCCAGATCATTGCCATACTTGTCACATAAAAGACAGTCATGTCTGATCTGTTCATAGCCTTTGAAGTTATGCAGAACAGCTTCTTCAATCTCATCCAGCGTATACTTATGTTCTTCAAAGACAAGATGTTTAATGGCATACAGGGAATCAGACGCATTGATATTGCCATAGGTTTCACACGTACCGCCAAGATATCTGACCCCGCCATCCAGCAGTGCCTTTCCTCTTTCCAGACAGTCATCCATCAATATGCTGTTCAGCAGGAATGAACATTCCCGGTTCATGACTTCATAGGACTTCAACTGTCTGTCAATGCAGAGATCCATATAATAGTTCAGCACTTCCCTGTAGCCGGCATAGAATGCTTCAAAGCTGTGTATTTCCGAAAGCCGGCGCGGCTTCAGCGGTCCAAGCTTATATTTTCCATCCATCGGATCTACGCCTTCATTCATATAGATGGTAAGGATCTTCAGCAGGTTGATCAGGGTATTGGGTGTACCGGTGCTCTGTCCCCAGAGTACAAATTCCGTACAGCCAAAGGGAACATATCTTTCAGCTGTCTTCCGGTCCACCCGCATGCCATAGGCCACGGCAGGCACATTGACATCATCGTTATATAAGGTAGGGTAAGTCGCCCCGTCTCCCAATGCGTCCAGAGCTTCCTTCCATGTTCTTTCATCTGTATTGTGATCCAGCCGCAGGGTAAACTGCGGTTCCACATACCGGCATTCCCGGCATACCTGCAGCGCCATATGCATGAATACATCTGCTTCCTTTGGATGTTTTCTGCCCTTACCGCCGACAATCACTCTGCCGTTGACCGTTGTTCTTCTGTTTTCAATCATGGTCCAGAGGCTCTTGACATAGTCATGGGCTTTTCTTTCACTTAAACGTCCTTCCTGCATGTCCCTGACCATATACGGTCCCAGGAAATCATCCAGCCGGCCATAGTTGATCACCCCGGCGAGTAATGCATACACCCATAATAACTGCAGAGCCTGTGGGAAGGTTTCCGGTTTTTCATGAGAAACAATTCTCAGATCTGCCGCCATCCGCTGCAGCTGTTTCTGTCTCAGTGCATCTTTCTTTTCTTCCTGTTTTTCTGCCATCGCCGCAAGATACAGGCAGCAGCTGGATACCAGATCCATTCCATCCAGACATGCCTCATAAAAATCCAAACTTTCCGGATGTTTCTGTTTTTTCGCTTCGATCAGCTTCTTCAATCCATCAATGCCAAGATCCAGAAGCTTTGGATAGTCCAGCATCATGCCTGATAAACGGGCTGTTGCCAGTACCGGATAGGTTGGATCGATGAAGCGGCCGACGGTATTTTCCGTCAGATTTTCCCGGCAGTAGATGGTTTTGACATCATGTTCAAGCCAATAGTCATACAGCTTCTGAATCCGCTCATGATACATGCCTGCATATTCCTCATCCATTTTCTTCTGGAAGGCATGAAGCTGATCAAACCGGCAGTAATGTCCAACCCCGCCGACCGAAGTAACCGAACCGAATCCGATGGGAAGAAAGTCCAGTCTTCCCGCCGTCAGATCCTGATCTTCGATTGGTCTGAAAAGGGCAGGGAACAATACCTTCTGGCATTCGATTTCTCGTCTTGCCCGGGAAGAGCTGCTGTATTTCTGATGGGTCTCTGTATAGCGTTCCATGATTTCAAGCTGTTCCATGTCGCTTTTGGCACAGGGAATAACCTTGGAAACATTGACATTCTGACTGCCTTCTACATCGAATTTCACCATAATACCAGCTCCTTTCGTTAATGTTTCGGCAGATGGTTGATGCTTTCTCTTTCCGCCGTACGCCAGTTGTCCTGCAGACCGCCGATCAGATCGACAAAGCGCTTTGTCGTCAGATGGGGACGGGTAATCGCCGAGCCGACAACCACCGCATCAGCGCCAAGATATAAAGCCTTGACAGCATCTTCCGGTGTATAGATATGACCTTCCATGACCATGAAGGCACGATCGCCAAAGTCACGGCACATGGCCGCAAAGCTTCTGAGATCAGGTGATTCAATCTGCTTTGTCTAAGCCGTATAGCCATACAGGGTAGGACCGACAAGATCCGCGCCCAGTTCCACCGCACGCTTCGCTTCCGCATAATTAGACACATCCGCAAAGATCAAAGCATCCGGTATTTCTCTCTGTACCACCGGCAGCAGCTTCCATGCCGGCTCACCTGCTTCCGTCAATTGATCCGTGCAGTCCAGGGCGATGATCTCTGCCCCGGCATGCCATACCTGTTCAGCCGCATCCAGGGTAGGGGTAATAAACACATCGCTTGTCTTGGAAAAGATCTTATACAGGCCGATCAATGGCAGATCCACATTATCTTTGATCAGCTTGATCTGATCCGGTGAATTGGCCCGGATGCCTTTGGCGCCGCCCCAGGCCGCCGCCTGGGCCATCTTCAGCACAAAATCCATGGAATATACCAGATCCGTCGGCTGAATCTGACATGATACAATCAGACTCTTTCTTAATCCATCCAGAAATGCTTTCTTCTCATCCTTATTCATACAATGTTCCTCCTGTAGACTTTTCAATCTTGTCTTTCTGCAATTTAAGAATAGCTTTGTTCAATGGATTTACATTATCTGAAACTGCTAAGATATTTATTGAAATTGCTTTTTGCAAAGGAGGGGTTATCTATGCTTGTGGCATGGAATGAAAAAGGGGTATTGAAGGATTCCTATATCAGTTTCTTCCGTCCTTCTGCCTCCATCCGCCAGTACTATTACTACATGTATAACTGCGGGTCTTTTGTTGTGAATGAGCTGTATGATGTCAATCACCCGGAAGGCGGAAGACCGTCTCTGTTTCTCTATATCACATCCGGTGCCCTGCATGTACAGTATGAAGGCAGAAAGTATCAGGCAGAGAAGGGGCAGGCTGTTCTGCTAAACTGTATGAAACCGCATCACTACTGGTGTCAGAGCAATTGTGAATTTCTGTTCTTTCATTTTGACGGCAGACAGGCATCTCAATTAACGGATCATCTCACTCTGGAAAACGGCAGCTGTGTATTCACTTCCTCAAAGCAGGAAGAAATCAGCCGGACCATGCATGAAGTTTTCAGCCGTCTGATCTATCAGGATACCGTCAGCGATCTTTCTCTTTCTGCTTCGCTCTATCATATTCTTACGTTACTGGAAAAGGATGACGGCAGTCAGGATCAGACCCGCCACTACAGTCAGCCTGTTGCGGATACCATTGCCTACCTGCGCGCACATATCCGTGAAAATACCACTCTGAAACAGCTGGCAGACCAGGCCGGACTCAGTCCCTATTACTTCTCCCATCTTTTCCAGAAGGAAACAGGCGTATCACCCATCCGCTATGCTTCAAACATGAAAATCAGCTATGCCAAAGTCATCCTGCGTACTTCGGATTCCTCCGTCAGTGAAATTGCATCTATGCTTGGCTACAGCTCTGACGCCTCCTTCATCAACGCATTTCATCATCGTACCGGCCGGCCGCCAGAGCGCTACCGCCAGGAAATTCTGATGAATGATCGCCATTCCTCCGGCCGTTAAAAACACCTGTCAGCCCTCTGGAAACAGACTTGTACAAAGGCCGGTTCTGACTGAAAAAATCCGCTATAACCCCCTAGAATTCCACCTTTTTCATCGCTACAGTATGAGTGGCGGAAGCGCCGTTACGGAAAGGAGTTTAATATGAAAAGTGCATTTCTCTCATTATTGAACAGACAGACTTTTTCTCACCCCTCAAACGCCGCGGAAACTGCGTATGAAGCCTTTACGGATCATACAGACGACTACAGTGTGCGTACGGTTTCTTCAGATTACGAAGGATTCATCCGCCGTTATCCTGAAGCATTCCGGGAAGTCAGAAATCTGTTTCATTCGGATCGGCCTGATCCCACTTACAATCCTTCAGACTGGTTCTGAATACTCATTGCCACCCGTAAAACAGGCGGTCTGTACTGAGCCAGCGTCTGACGGCGCTGGCTTTTAAATATCCTGTCATTTGCGACATTAAATGCTTAACAACAGATGTACATGGGCCAGTATCATGTGTCCTTCACAATTATCTTGATTTTTTATCTGCGCTGCAAAAAATCCATACCGATGTGGTATGGATTTTTGCTATATCTTCTTTTTTGCCTGCTGCCTGTACATGAGCGCATAGGTACCATTCTTTCTCATCAGTTCATCATGTGTGCCTTCTTCGCTAATATGATGATCTTTCATAACGATAATATGATCAAAGTGACGCACTAAATCCAGACGATGTGTGACCACAACTATCGTCTTATCCTTCGCTTCTCTCATCCATTGTTCCAGTTTTTCGCCAGATGCCGTATCTAAAGCGGCGGATGGCTCATCCATAAGAATATACGGCCGCTTACTGTATAAACTGCGGGCAAGTTCCAGACGCTGTTTCTGACCGCCAGAGAAACAGTCACCAGCAATCATCGCATTGATGCCGCCTTTTTCCTTGACAAAATCAGCACATCCAGCCTGTGTCAAAGCATCATTTATTCTCTGCTCATCACTTTGATGAGATAATGAAACATATTCTTTCAAAGGAGCATCAAACAGAACCTGTTGCTGCGGCATATATGCAATCTCTTCCTGCGCCGGCAGATCAAGCGTCCCTGTATCCGGCTGAAAGAGACCCAGCATCATTTTCAGCAGAGTTGATTTACCGCTTCCGTTTTCGCCGACAACAGCAGTATGGCTGTATCTTTGTATGGAAAGACTGCAGTCTTCAAGAGCCGGATGGCTCCCATCATAGCTGAAAGACACATGATCCAGCTGAATGATCTCAGATGATTCTTGACTGTTTTTCCTTTCCTTCAGATCCATGATCTCATAAATGCGCTTCTCAGAAACAGCTGTTTCCGATAGCGTGTTGCGCCAGCGTCCAAATCCCATCATCATCTGTGAGATCTGATCTATCATGGGCAGAGCAGCCATTACATCTGCAAACCGAATCAGATGATACCGTGCAAGCAGTGCGCCTGTGACAAGCAGAATCAATATCCCGGCACCGCCGGCAAAGAAGGAGGCTAGATCATTTCTTGCATTGAACAGCCGGTTATATGATCTGACCGTGACATTCATCAGATTCAATTTTTTCTGCAGGGAAGAAAGGAGAACATCCTTCATATGGAATGTATGTACTTCATAACGGCCATCTTCTGTCTGCATGACACTGTGCACAATTTCCTGATCCTCTTCTACTTTCTTTTTTTTCAATTCTGCACTTTTATCTGATTTCAGCTGGATCAGATACAGATTCACACAGGCTATCCCAAAACAGACGACAGCCAGCAGTACATTAAACCAGCATAAAACAGCTAATGAGAGGATGCCTGAGATTACCGGTTCCATGGTATAGGCAAACCGATCATACCCACACAGCTTAGTGCTGACAGATGCAGCATCGCGGCTCATTCTCTGCTGCAGATCATCCATCGTGAACTTTTCTGCTTCCTTTTCATCCGCATTCATCCAGCCTTTCAGGATATCCTGGCGCATCCATCCTGCAGTTTTCAGCTCAATCTTTTTGATCCCATTTGTGGCAAACCCGGATACCGGCGAAGCCAGCAGAGTAATCACAAGATACAGCACAACTGTTTCACTGTTTTTTGTAACAAGCTCAGGGGATTCCAGCAGCAGTACAATTTCCCGCAATAGAAACCCATAGCATGTAAACAGCGCCCAGACACCTGCAGTTGAAAGAATACACAAGAACAGATAACGGAAGCGATACGGCTTCAAATAGGAAATTGTTCTTTTATACAGTTTCTTTTCGTCCATAACTCTCTTTCCACTCCTGATATGCTGCCTGGCTGCCATCAAAAATAATACGTCCTTCTGCCATACAGATCACCCGTTCCACATAAGCTGTTAATTCCGGCTGATGGAGGATGAAGATCTCTGTCTTTTTTTCTTCTGTGAGAGTTTGCATGATGCGATCCGACGTCAGAGGATCCAAGGCCGATAATGATTCGTCAAACAGATAAAGATCATGTGCATGCAGCAGGGCTCTTGCAATGGCCAGACGCTGTTTCTGACCGCCGGAAAGATCAGCCGCATTATTATGAAGCTGATAATCAAGCATTCCATCAAGCTCTCTGACAAATGTTTCTCCTTCTGCTTTCTTTAGTGCCTGCCAGATCTTTTCCTCACTGAAAGTATCACCGCAGCACAGATTTTCCTTGATCGTTCCATCAAAAAAGAAAGGATTCTGTGATACCAAAAGACTGTCCATCCGCTGAATGGATCCTTCTTCCGTTTTCAAAAAGCCAGCCATAATCTGTAACAGCGTAGACTTTCCGCTCCCGTTTTCACCAACAATGGCAATCTTTTCACCCTTATTGACCGTGAGCGCTACATCTTCAACACCGGCTTTTGAATCAGGATAGTAAAACTTTACATTCTGTAGCTTTTCCAGATCACTGTTATGAATATTCTCTGCTTCACCGTCTTTCATCAAAAACGCTGTTACTTTACCAGCACTGACAAAGGCTTTCTTTGCCATTAACATATAATCTACATAATGAATCTGCTCAGACACGGAACCCATGCAGAAGTAAAAGAACGCAAGCAGGCCGGCCACCGTCACTTTTCCTTCTGCGCTCAGATGCAGACCGATGAGGCAGAGCATGAGTACCGGCAGGATCGCACAGGCAATGCCGACAATTTTCAGCGGCATGGCTATCCGATCGCTGGTTGATGAAGATGCTGTATACTGCTCTTGGGCCTCATTGAACAAATCTTCCCCATATGCTTCCTTTTGATATGTTCTGAAAGCAATCCGGTTCTTCAGAACATTTTCTGTCTGTGCGAAGAAATCATTCTGTTTCTGCCATGTCTTCATATACGCCTTTTCTACAATCATAGAGAGAAACTTCTGCAGAATAACGCCGCCGCCAAGGCTGACAAAGTAAACAAAACACAGCAATGGATTCAGAATCAGTCCAAAGATTAATACCGCAGCCATTTTAATACTGATAGAAATCAAGGCGGGAATAATACTGGAACATAAACTGACAAGAGCTTCCGTATCATCCGTCGTAAGAGAATACAGCTCCCCTCGCTTGACAAGTGCATCTGAAAACACTGGCAGATCGCATATCTTTTTCAATATGTTCTGACGCGTATTTTCACTCATATATATTTCAATTAACGTACAGATATGGTCATATAATGGCTGTACAATCAGTTCAGAAAGAGCAAAAAGTCCAAGGGTTCCGCCCACAAGCAGAACCATCTCCTTCAAATTTGCATTCTGAATAGAAGATGTCACATTTCCAAATGCTTCCGAAGTAAAGTAATCAAGTACCGTCACTAGTACAGCTGTCAAAAATACTAATACCGTATATTTTTTCAGACGTGGATAAATCTTGAGTGTTTTATTCATAAATTTTACCAAACGATGCCTTCATGAGGAGATTATCATAATATCTGCGTCTTCTGTCACAATATTTACGACTGTAAATATCACCAGGATCATTTACATATTTGGCAGGGCAGATATGACATATCTTTCTTGCCCAGCATTGACTGCAGTTTATATTTTTATTAAATATTGATTCATTCTTGACAGGCTGGAGCTTCGCCGAATCTGTCGTAATATTTCCCATACAGTATTCTTTATTTCTCAGGAACATATGACAAGGGAAAATATCTCCTGTGGGTGTTAAGCATATTGAATCATATCCAGCATTACAGAGCAAATCTGATTGATAGGCAGAGTTGAAGGCAGATAGAATTTGATAGTCATCCAATGTGGAGTGTAAAAGATTAAAATCTTCATCATCAGAATCTTTTCCTGCTTCAAGTTCAGGATTTCCGTAAACATCAACAATTTCAATACTATTTTTTTTCATCCTGAAAGTTGAAGAAAGATATTCTTGAAGAGCATATTTGGAAATATTTCTTCTTTTATGATTTATCGTGTAAGTAGCTTCAATATTTTTAATATTTTGACGCAACTTTTCAAAGTTGATGATAATATCATCAAACGAACCTCTGCCATCCTTCTTCTGTCGCTGCATATCATGAACTTCTTTAGGTCCATCAATACTTACTGTTAAACTAATATTATTTTCATGAATGATACGGATTATCTTATCAGAGCATATTGTAAGGTTAGTTACCATTAAATACTGCGGTATAGAATTCAGCTTTCCTTGATGGCACAAATTTTCAACTGCTTTGCATGTGCTTTCTACAGCACTTATATTCAATAATGGTTCTCCTCCAAAAAACAATATCTGTTTAATATCTTTCACACCGTTTTCAAGAAGAATATTCAAATATGATGCAATCATATCCGGATTCATGAATAATTGTTCAATTCCATCATATCTGCCTCTATCAGCATTGTTACGCCTCTCACGAAATGACCATTCGCAGATCAGATTGATTGTCACTGATCTGCTTTTTATAATGTCACCAGTTAGAAAGGAAAAAACCTCAGAGTCTTTTGTTATCTTGCGGATAATACTC
>Ga0256406_1004322_pt1 | contig 16443 bp, 16 predicted proteins | sample RumenRJG_03DNA_FD_185986 | JGI IMG/M metagenome (GOLD analysis project Ga0256406, IMG submission 185986) | Bovine rumen microbial communities from Lethbridge, Alberta, Canada - RJG_03 | ecosystem: Host-associated > Mammals > Digestive system > Stomach > Rumen | place: Canada: Alberta | collected... | reverse complement strand
CTTTCGCGTATCGTTTGATTTCTTCTTTCGAAGCCATCATCTGAATACTTCTGAAAATCTTAATTAAAAGAATCTTCAGGGTCTGTGTATTATTCGATCTTTGATTTTCAAGGTTCTTTGCTCTCTCACGCGAGACAGCTTGCCTATAGTACAAAATGAAAATTCTAAAGTCAAGACTTTTTCGAAAATTTTTTAAAAAATTTTCCACCTATTTTTCCAGGAGATCTTTTATCATCTTATGTATCCCTTTAGTAAGATTCCTGCTTATTGAAGCAGAAGCAAATCTCTTTCATGGAGTTTAAGATAATCAGGCATACCTTTGGTATCTATTTTATCCCAGCAGGCTCTTTGTACAAACCAGCATAAAAGCTTATCATGGTTTTCCTCAAGTGTTTCCGGTAAAAGATAGTAGTTCCTTTCGAACTGAAGTTCCGCTTTAGAATAAAGTTTACATTTAATACAATTTTCTTCCCTTTTGCCCCACATCGGTTCGAACTGATGCGCTCTGAAGCCGACATAGTGCGTATTATTCGGGATTTTGTTTTTTAATGTTATATCGATGCCCCAATCAACCGCATGTAATGTGTGTGCATTAATAATATCTGCTCTTGATATATTTTTACACCCGGTTAGTCTTGCGGCGATCATGGTATCTGGTTCTGCAAAAATTCCTTTTGTAGAGCCGTGGCTGATGACGCGTCCATCATCCACAATCAGAAGTCTATCACTAAAGCGATATATCTCATCCCTTGAATGAGAGACCATAATAACCGTCCCTTGATAATCTGATAGCATTTCCATCAGTTCTTCCTGCATTTTGTCTTTCAGATATGCATCCAAAGCAGAGAAAGGCTCGTCGAGAAGAATAACCTTCGGAGAGTATGCCATGATTCTGGCCAGCGCTACTCTTTGTTGCTGTCCTCCGGAAAGTTCAGACGGATATCTGTCCTTTAGTGCAACAAGCTGAAATTTTTTGAGTACTCGTTCTGACAGCTCTAGTTTTTTCTTTTTATCGCCTTGGATACCGGCGCCCACATTTTCAAGGACGGTCATATTCGGAAACAATGCATAATTTTGGAAAAGATAACCGACTTCCCTTTTTTGTGGTTTTACATTAATTTTTTGTTCAGAATCATAAAATGTTGTCCCATCAAAAACGATTTTTCCTTTGTCAGGATTTACGATCCCTGCAATCATTTTTAATGTCATGCTCTTGCCGGAACCCGAAGCCCCCAGAATACCGATTCTTTTACCTGCCTCTGAAAATTCGATATGAAGAGAAAAGCCCTGTAGTGAGCGTTCCACATCGACTGAAATGCCCATGTTCACCACCGCACCTTTCTTGTAGACTTTTTGCTAGAAATTACGTTCATCAGTACCATCGCTATAAGTGCAATCAGAAGAACTATTGTCACCCATATGCCAGCAGTCATATAATCCTGATCCTGAATCACCATCGCGATACGCTGTGATATTGTAGCTGTCTTTCCCGGGATATTACCAGCAAGCATTGATGTCGCTCCATATTCGCCCAGTGCACGCGCAAAGGTAAGAATGGTACCGCTCGCTATACCAGGGCCTGCCGTAGGCATGATGATTTTCCAAAAAATGCTGAAATCAGACATGCCTAGTGTGCGTCCCGCATATACAAGGTTTTCATCAATCAGCTCAAAGGCTGCCCTCGCGTTCTTATACATAAGTGGAAAAGAAATAACGGAAGCCGCAATGATGCAGCCGAGCCAGCTCTGCACAACTTTAAGGTGAAACGCATCCCAAAGAAAAATGCCGAACGCTCGACGTCTTGAAAAAATAAGCAATAGAAAGAAACCGGCGACCGTCGGCGGCAAAACCATTGGCAGTGTCAATATGCCATCCACAATACTTCGAAAGGGTTCTCTGGCCTTCAATATTTTTCTTGCTGCAAAAATACCAAGAAAAAAGCAAACTATGGTTGCTACAATACCGGTTTTTAGTGAAATCCAGAGCGGGCTCCAATCAAGACTCATTAAAAATTCTTTAGACATTTGTGTCAAAATAGAAGGAATCAAATACCTTCTTTGCTTCATCAGATGTTACAAAGTTCACAAAATCAAGAGCAGCCGCCTTCTCAGCATCATCTGCCTCATCATTTTTAACCTGACAGATTGGATAAATAACATTACCTGTCAGATCATAAGAAATCTTTTCTAGAATTTTAACCTGATCTTCATATCCATAGGTATCCGAATAATAGGTCGTACCAACCTCACATGATCCCTCTACGACGGCTGCAAGAACCTTTGACACATTGGACTGCTCGGAAATCTCGACACCGCCAAGCTGTTCAGAAACCTCCTCAGTTGTGATCCTTGAAACATCATCGACCTTTCCAAGCATACCAGCATTGACCATGGCCTGTCTGGTATACTTGCCTACAGGAACAGATCCATCCGCTAAAGCGATGGAGGAAGCATTCTTAATGTCAGAAAGTCCTGTCACCTTTGTGCCCGAGTCTTTTCTCGTAATCACACAAACCTGATTGTTAAGAACATCCTTTCTCGTGTCATCTACGACAAGGCCGTCATCCTTTTCAAGCGTATTCATCTGCTTCTGCGCTGCAGAGAAAAATACGTCGCAGGCATAGCCCTCCTCAATCTGGGCGAGCAGCTTACCAGAAGAATCAGCATTAAACGTAATCTTAACCTCTGGACGCTGTTCATGATAGAGCTCTGCAATTTTCTCCATGGATTTCTGAAGTGATGCTGCGATAAATACCTGAATTTCCGTTTCTTCTTTAGATTCGGCATCCGTTGTGGCTTCTGTAGCTGGTACAGTCGTTTCTGCTGGTGCCGTTGTCGCAGGCGCTGTTGTTGTCGCAGGCGCTGTCGTAGCTTCTGTAGCTGCTGCGGTCGCCGTAGAGCTGCCGCCACAGGCTGCGAGGCCAAGAAGCATTGCTGCCGACATCACAATTGCACTTCCCTTTTTCTTAATACGTTTCATGTTATTTCCATCCTAAAAATTAATCATTTATACCGATCCGGCCGTTGCAAAGGCACAGTTCGGGAAAATACAGGTTGGACAATGCATACAGTAGCCGCCGACACCCATTCGGTCGATATCCTCTTTTGTAAGGATTTCTCCCGCTAAAACCCGAGGCAATACAAGATCAAATACTGTACGTTTTTCGTACATCACACATCCCGGAAGTCCAATCATCGGAATTTCATCATGCAACCCTTTATAGGCAAGCATGAACATCGCTCCCGGTAGGACAGGTGACCCATATGTAACAACGCGGTCCGAGGTTTTTCTGATCGCATATGGTGTCTTATCATCAGGATCAACACTCATGCCTCCCGTGCAGAGCACAAAATCCGCCCCCTTGGAGAGTACCCTTTGTATGCATTGAATCTCCATCTCCGGATCATCCGAACTCACCTCATGTGCAATCACTTCCGATCCAAAGCCTTCCACTTTTGACTTTACAACCGGCGTAAACGTATCCTGAATCCGGCCATAGTAGACTTCATTACCCGTTGTTACAATGCCTACCTTTTTCTTCTGATACGGAAGAAGCGTAAAAAGCGGTTCAGGTCCTATTTCTCTCTTGAGTCCTTCCATCTTATTCTTTTCAATAATAAGTGGAATAATACGCATACCTGCTACACGCTGCCCGGCTTTTACAGGAAAATTATTATGAATCGATGCAATCATCACCTCTCCATAGGCATTGACTTTATGAAGACGCTCCGTATCAATCTTCAAAAGTCCATCCGTTTCTGCAATCAGTTCAACTTTTCCTTCTTTGATATCTTCTGTTCTTGTAAGATGTTCATTTTTGCATAAATTATACAGAACAAGCGCCCCATCATTCTCATGCATCATGCTTTCATTCATTTCCCAAATGTAGACATGGTCCTTTCCAACCGAAAGAAGTACCGGGACGTCTTCCTCTGTAATAATGTGGCCTTTTCGAAATACAGGGCCTTTCTTTACGTCTTTAATGATCTGCGTAATGTCCTGGCAAAGCATCTGTCCGACAGCATCTTCTGTTTTCATTAACTTCATAAAAGCCTCCTAAAAATTATGCGCTACGGTCGGATGCACTGCCGCCATCTCCGCCAGAGTCTTTTTTCTTCAGCCATTCGCCATGAAGGAAAATCTCATTAAACCGTTTATTCGCATATTCATTTATATCCCTCTCAAGCGTTTCATATAAACGAATCAGCTCCTGCCCATGCTTTGTAAGTCTTGAGCTGCCGCCTTCTCTCCCGCCTTGTTCTCGTTCGACAACATTGTACTGAAGCCCATCCTCACAGCTGTGAATAATCTGCCAGCCCTTGCTATATGACATATTGCAGCGTTCACAAGCCTCCCGTACATTTCCTGTTGTCTGAATCTGTCTTAAAAGCGTAACAGTTCCAGGGCCAAAAAACGGCTTTTCCTTGCAGATACGAAGTCTAATTTCAGGTCTTAACAGTCTGGCGCTATGAAGTTTAAGAAGATTTTCATAATCATCCTTAGTATCTGCATCCATTACTGCCCCAGCGTCGTCAACATATACGCGGGCAAGCGTACCGATGTGGTCATTGGCAAACGCATCATAGGCGCCGCGCATACCATGGCCTCCCTGATAAGAAAGAATATACTGGACCGCTCTTTTACTAAGAAGAATAGGATGACCAGGCCTTTCATGGCAGTAAGGAACGATCACATCTGCTTCTTCAGCAGTGTCCATTTCTCTCTTTACTGTTTCCATAGTGAAAAAAGGCACATCCACAGGACAGAAGAAAATGAAGTCACAGCGGTCGCTAAGATATCGAAGGCCTATTTTTGCGGATTCAAACATCCGCGTAGTAGCGTAATCAGGATTGAGAAGAAAAGCAATTCCGGTACCTTTTAGGGCTTTCTCCACTTCTTCATTACGATATCCGGTTACCATGACAATGTCTTTTACACCAGCTCTTTGAAAGTTCGTAATAACTCTCTCGCTAAAAGACATATCTCCAAGCTTCATGAGTTGCTTAAAGTCTTTCATCCTGGTAGACATTCCCGCTGCTACGATAACAGCGCCAATATGCATTCCGGCTCCAATCTGTATCTTCCACGATGGGTCTAATCATCGGAAAATACCTGAAATTCTAAATTTCTCATCAAACCTCTTTAGCATTACACCAAAGAGGGCCTTATCAACTAATATTATAGCACATCGATTGGCGAATAGTATATAAAAAGTATTCGCTTTATTAAAAAAATATACATTACCATAAAGGCAATGTATATTTAAAAAATCAAAATCTACCGTCTCAGACTACGCGGCGTGCTCCTCCATAAAGCGAGAGAACTCCTCGTCTTCACCGTTACAAGAAACAATCAGGGCTTTCTTAAGATCAAGATTCAGAACGCCAAGTATCGATTTTCCATCGATTGTAAGACGTTCTTTATCGATTTCGGCAACATCTATGTCAAATTCACAATTATGTGCCAGATTTACAAATGTCTCAATGTCAGACGGCTGAATCTTAATAATTTTCTTAAAAGCCATATATACTCTTCCCCTTTATAAATATCAGAATAAAAACTTAAATATTGCGTCATTTTTGTAAATCAATCTTTGATTTATAAGCGCATTATACACCTTTTTTCTGAATTATAAAGAGGTGTGATTAAGCTTTACTCGTTTAAAAATGCAACGGATTGTCACTCACTTTTCCAAATCAAATTACAAAGTTTAATTGCCGACTTCTCTTAATTTAACTCATAAAGGCTTATCACTAACTTTTCTGTTTCGAACTGTCGTGACGATATCCAGTTCATGCCGTGTGGCTTTATCCATTCTCTTTCCTTCGTTTTTGCGAAAAAGCTCCATCATGCGATGGTTTAACTCATAAATTTCCATCGTTGCAAGCTGTTCGATCATTTCTTTTTGTTCCGGTGTCGCAGTGTATTTATCAAGATACCACTTGCACTCCTCAATCGAATCATAAAGTTGGACAAGCGGATAATGATTTTCATCAATGATATCAAATTTATCCGGATTTGCTTCATTAGAGACAATAAAATAGCCTTGATACCGTAAACCCGTGATACCATTTTTATATGTTCTGAATTTTGCCATAGCTACTTCCTTTTATCCATTGCACGATAGTCCGTGCTACCATCTAATATTATCGGACGATTCATCAAATGACAAGCCGAATTTTTACCGCGAAATGGCTTATATTTTGTTATTCTGATTAATTACTTTTCCGTGCTACTTCCAATATTTTATCACAAATCACAAGGACATTATTACATAAAATATAAGTATTAAAAAAACAGCAATGAAATTTTTGTTGTAAGTGCTATAAAAATATGATATACATCTATTAAGAAAAAGATAATAAGTGTTCGTGATTCACGTTAAAAGTATAATAATTCGAGCACAACGAAGTGCAAACACGTGGTTCCATGTAAAGTCTAGAAAAGGTGGTAGAACCAATGCTTAAGGATCTAATTTCAAGTCTATCAAACAAGTCCAGAATTTATTTTTGTACGCAAATTTTCAGCAGATTTGATACCCCTGAAGTCGATCTGACAAATGTTGAGTCTTACTGTATGGAATGCATTTTAGCTTTGGCCGAACCCTCTGTACAGGAATTTGCACATATGATGGGAATTTCCGCACCTAATGCTGCCTATAAAGTGAATGCACTAATCCGTAAAGGATATATAGAGAAAACGCAATCCATGCTTGATAAAAGAGAGTTTTATTTAAAGCCAACGAAAAAATTTCTTGATATTTATTATACAAGAAATGACTATGCTGATAAACTGGCGAAAAGAATCGAGGATCGTTTCTCTGCTGAAGATATAGCCAAATTTGAAGACATGCTTAAAATTATTATTAATGAACTTACGCCTGAGCTCGATCAGAAAAATTATAATATAAGTAAAAACAAAAAATTGAAATGATGGAACTCTTAACGACTGATCTATTTTCAATATTGTACTTATCAAAAGAAGTCCCGCATTCATAATGGCCGACTTCTTTTTTGTTTTAAAATCCGGGCGATGGCGTTGAACTGTCAACGCCCGGATATTCCTGCTCTTTAAGGATATCAGAGATTTCAATCCTTACGTTCAAAATAAAATCACGCTTCTTTCGCCGCTGCTTCTAGCGCCTGGCGAAGATCCGCAATGATATCTTCCTTATCCTCAAGACCGCAGGAAATACGAATCATGCCAGCAGGTACACCTGCTGCAGCAAGTTCTTCATCATTCATCTGACGGTGTGTACTGGTTGCCGGATTGAGGCAGCAGGTTCTCGCATCGGCAACATGTGTTTCGATCGCCGCGAGCTTAAGATGCTGCATGAAGTTCTCTGCTGTCTTTCTGCCGCCCTTCAGTTCGCAGGAAACGACACCGCAGCCGCCTTTCGGCATATACTTTTTTGCAAGTGTATAGTACGGACTTGACGGAAGTCCCGGATAATCCACCTTTGTAACAAGCGGTTGTTTTTCGAGGAACTCTGCAACTGCCTGTCCATTTTCCACATGACGCGGCATACGAACATGGAGAGATTCCAACCCTAGGTTCAGATAAAAAGCGCTCTGTGGCGAACTAATCGAACCGAAGTCACGCATCAGCTGTGAAGTAGCCTTCGTAATGAACGCTCCGTCCATGCCGAATTTCTCTGCATAAATGATACCGTGATAGGATTCATCCGGTGTTGTAAGTCCCGGAAACTTATCCTTATGAGCCATCCAGTCGAAGTGTCCGCTATCGACGATTGCACCGCCTACCTGTACGCCATGACCATCCATATATTTTGTAGTGGAATGTGTCACGATATCTGCACCCCACTCAATGGGCCGCAGATTCACAGGTGTCGGGAATGTATTGTCTACGACAAGTGGTACACCATGTGCATGCGCTACTTTTGCGAATTTCTCGATATCAAGGACGGTAAGGGCTGGATTTGCGATTGACTCTCCGAACATTACCTTTGTATTGTCGCGGAAGGCGGCATTCAACTCCTCCTCGGAAGCATCCGGCGAAACGAAGGTGGATTCAATGCCCATCTTTGCCATCGTCGTTTTTATGAGATTATAGGTGCCGCCATAAATCGAGGACGAGGCTACGATATGATCGCCCGTCTCGCATACATTGAAAAGGGCAAAGAAATTTGCAGCCTGGCCTGAGGAAGTAAGCATTCCTGCTACACCGCCCTCCATCGCGGCAATCTTCGCAGCAACATAATCGCAGGTCGGGTTCTGCAGACGGGAATAAAAATATCCGGAAGCCTCCAGATCAAAGAGCTTTCCCATATCCTCACTCGTATTATATTTAAACGTCGTTGACTGCACGATCGGTATCTGCCGTGGTCCGCCATTCTCCGGTGTATAGCCGGCTTGTACACATTTTGTACCTATTCCTGCATTTGTAAGATCCATCGCTACTTCCTCCATCTCTATAATATTCTTTGCGCGATCAGCACTTTCTATTCTAATGCCTACATCCGGATTACGCCATCAGAACTTTTATCTTGCGTCATGAAATGGATTTGTCTATAATGAATTATATAAAAGATATTTTCTCTTTTGTGCGAAGAGGAAATGGGAACGTTCATTCAGATGCTGTAGACTTACTGGGGAGGCTCACTATGGAGAAAAAATACACAAAGATTGAAGCCGGCGGCACGACAGTGCCACTGAAGGTTACCAAGGGACATTTCGTAACAAATCACTCACACACAAACTACTATATTGATCTTACGACGATAAAGTCCCGTTCCTCGGAAGCGCACGGCATCGCCGAAGCTTTAGTACAGCAGTTTCTGTTCGGTACCATCGTTGATACAATTATCTGCAATGAAGGCACAGAGGTAATCGGCGCTTATCTTGCCGACGAACTGTCAAAGGATGGCTTCCTGAATACCAATGCGCATAAAACCATCTATGTCGTCACACCGGAATTTAACTCAAACTCGCAGATCATCTTCCGGGATAATATCCGTCCGATGATTAGTGGAAAAAACGTCCTCATCCTGTTTGGCTCTGTATCGACAGGTAAATCTGCAAATCGTGTCATAGAGGCTGTCCATTACTATGGCGGAACATTGACCTGCATCGCTTCCGTATTTTCTGCGACCGATGCTGTCAATGGCATCCCGGTTCGCGCTGTCTTCACGAAGAAGGAACTTCCGGACTACCAGTGCACAGATTATCATGACTGCCCTCTCTGTCGCGGCAACGTCCCAATTGATGGTCTGGTGAACGCGTTCGGCGTTTCCATGCTGTAAAATAAAAATATTAGGGAGTGGGGTCAGGATTAATCCTGACCCCACTCCCCTGTTATGATAAAAGCTTTAAATTGTTAAAATCAGATGAACCGTTCCAAATGGGTAGATAACCGGGATAACGTATGTCCGGTCGTCAACCGAAATGCTCTTTTTATCTTCTTCCATCGGCGGATCAAGCTCGAGCTCTACTGCATACTGATTCGACATATTCACGGAATAGAGGCCATTGTGAAGATTCAGAAAATCACCAATTGATGCGATGACATAATCATCATATTTCTCAAACTCCATCTTTGCAAAACGTGATGCAAAGCCAATAGCAGCACGGTCATCCATATCGAGCCTTGAAACCAGTGAGATTTCTCCTGTCACATTCTGAGAGATACAATGCGTCGAAGTATACGTCGTCATCTTGACAGCCGGAAGCGGTGTGAAATCCGAGCCAATGAAACGAACAAAATCATTGAACACCATATTTAGATACAAAAGCGTATAATCATCCACCGGACGCTCCGCATCTGCAAAGAATTTCCGAATGATATTTTCAGATTCTTCGTTTTCCTCGGTGCCAAGATCAGAAATGTCTGCATCAAACTGATAATCTGCAAGGAGTGTTTCAAACTGGCTGTTGGTAAGCACACCCTCATCGATCAGCTCCTGCCCGAGCAAAAGATATTCCGGTCGCTGTGCATTTAGAAGCTCCTTGACCTGCGGAAGTGTCAAATACTCCTTATCAAGTGCAATCTCGCCGAATCGCATATCAGCCTTTTTCTGTGTTTCGCAGACATCATCCACCTGTTCAGCGGTCATATAGCCCATATGGATAGCAAGCGTACCCAGTTTGATATGCGTTTCATGCATATGCTGTATTGCATTTGTCAGTGCTTCTGGCGAAACAGCGTGCTGGTTCAGAAGGTAGCTTCCGAAAAACTGTGCATACATGCTCAGGCCTCCTTGGAATAAAACTCAAGCAGCTTCTCGATCTGCTCTCCTGAGAAGGGTTTCTGGATGAAATCCTTTGCGCCTGCCTCGATGGCCTCGCGAAGCTTGTTCTGCGTTCCTACAGAAGATACAATCACGACGCGGGCATCAGCATCCAGTGCAAGAATTCCCTTCGTCGCAGCGATGCCATCCGTTTTCGGCATTACAATGTCCAGAAAGGACAGATCAGGACGTACCGCATCAAATTTTTTAATCGCCTCAGCTCCATTTGAAGCCTCTGTGATTTCTACTCCTGGAAGATAATTCTTAATAAGATTAGAAAGCTGCAGACGTACCAGGATGGAATCGTCGCAAATCATGATCTTTTTAATTTCAGCCATATCGATACCTCTCTTGTTCAGCCTTTTCTATATCATACCGCATCACTGTTTTTCTGACAAACAAATTTATGATTCTTCCTTCGTCACATCGACCCACTCGTGAACTCCGGCATATTTTTCCAGTTCAGAAATGCTAAGCTTCACAGCACTGTTACTGCTTCCGGCAGCCGGATACACAAATTCATGACGCTTCAGTGATTCATCCAGATAGACCTTTACACCGGCATTGATTGCAAACGGGCAGACGCCACCGGGCGCATGACCGATATAGCGTTCGACATCCTCTGCCTTAATCATAGATGCTTTTTTATGAAAGGTATCCTTATATTTCCGGTTATCCACTCTAGCCATGCCGGCCATCACGATGAGGATCGGCTGATCCTCTACAAGATACGAAAGCGTCTTTGCAATCTGATCAGGTTCCGTCTCGAGTGCGTGTGCTGCAAGCTCCACCGTCGCAGAAGACTCGGGCAGTTCAATCACCTTTATCCCAGTTCCTTCAAAATACTTCTTTACTTTTTCGACAGCCATTTTCCCACCTCAATTCTTGATAGTTCCTTTCAGTATAGCATATTCAAAAAGAAACGCACAAAAAATCGAACCGCACGATAGAAGTAATCTGCACAGTGATATATTAAAATGTCACTGTGCAGATCACTTCTGCTATGCGGTTCGGTTTTTCAGCGATAGACTGAAGCAGTTCTTTTGAAACAATCAAAGTGTTTTTTCGAGCTCGGGGTAGAACTCCTTCATAAGTGCTGCAGACTTCTGGAGTGCCTGAAGTTCATCTTCACGGAGCTTAATCTCGACAATCTCACGTGCACCATTTTTATCGATAATCGTCGGAACAGAGATAAATACATCATGGATGCCATACTGTCCCTGGATATCGACGGATACCGGATAGATTGCATTTTCATTAAAAAGAATGGACTTGCAAATTGCTGTGACAGAAGCAGCGATGCCGTACGAGGTGTTTCCCTTCCGATTGAAGATATCCCAGCCGGCCTCGACGGTCTCCTTCCGAAGTTTTTCCTTTGTCGTATCCTTCGTTCTGGAAGCATTGTCCAGAAGGACATTCTCGACCTTCTTGCCACCGATCGTCGCCGTACCCCAGGAGATGACCTCAGAGTCACCATGCTCTCCCATGACATAGGCATGTACGCTCTTGGAATCAAGATTGTACATCTTACCAAGTTCATAGCATAGACGTGCACTGTCAAGATTCGTACCAGAACCGATTACCTGATTCTTCGGAAGTCCGGAAATACGCCATGTGTAGTAGGTCATGATATCAACCGGATTTGAAATGACGACGAAGATGCCATTGAAGCCGCTTGCCATGACAGATTTTACGATACTGTCAATAATAGTAAGACTCGGTTTCAACATCTCGAGTCGGTCATGACTGTCCTTCGGCATCGGTGCAGAAGCCGTCAGGATCACAACATCCGCATCCTTACAATCGCTATAATCGCCGGACCATACCTTCATATTTCTGTTCATAAAATGAATGGCATGCGACATATCAAGTGCCTCTGCATAAGCCTTATCCTTGTTGATGTCAATGAGCACAAGCTGCTCACAGAGTCCCTGGTTTACGATAGTATACGCTGTGGTGGCACCGACATTGCCGACGCCGCAGATGACGATCTTCGAATCCTTGAACATTACTGCATTTTCTCCTTTACATTTAAAAAGCGTCCACCTATATAGATGAACGCCTTTGTCCTTTTTAAGCCGTTAACATTTTATCGCAAATGGTTTATAGATTCAATCCCTTCGCCGTGAATTCCGAAGAAGAATCAGACGGAACAACTGAAGAAGTGACGATGCAGCCGCTGCAACATAGGTCAGTGCCGCCGCAGTGAGAACCTCCCGGGCCTCTGCCACCTCATCCGGTGACAATAGATTATATTCCTCCAGCATCACGAGCGCACGGTGGCTTGCATTAAACTCAACCGGCAGCGTAACAAGCTGAAAAAGCACACCGAAGGAAAACAGGAAGATTCCGACATTCACGAAATTATCGCTGAGACCGAGTAAAAGGCTTGCGATGACGATCCAGATGCCGACATTGGAACCGAAGTTTGCAATCGGCACAAGGGACGCCCGAATCTGAAGCGGCACATAGCCGGTTTCATGCTGCATCACATGCCCACACTCATGAGCGGCGACACCCAGTGCTGCGACAGACGCCGAGCCATACACGACATCACTGAGATTTACGGTACCGTTTGTCGGATTATAATGATCCGTCAGAGAACCACTGACATGCTGCACGGTCACGCCCTGCACATTGTTCGTCTGGAGGATATAATTCGCAACCTCCCTGCCGGTCAGCCCCCGCGCACTGCGGACACGCGCATATTTGTCATAGGTTCGCTGCACCCGCATGCTTGCCAGCATACTGAGTAGCGCACCGATCAGCACCAATATATAGGTCCAGTCATAATACATGGATAGCCCTCCTGCTATTATGATAATGCTTACATCATACACTAAAAATACGTCTATTGTGTGACGGATTAAAATTATCCGGCGAGTTCCGGACGTTTGCCGGTATAAAGCTGATAATACCGACCGCGAAGCTTCAGAAGCTCCTCATGATTCCCCATCTCGACGATGCGTCCCTGCTCCAAGACACAGATGACATCCGAATTACGTACCGTCGAAAGACGGTGTGCGATAACGAAGGTCGTTCTACCCTCCATTAGCTTATCCATGCCGTCCTGCACAAGCTTCTCAGTACGAGAGTCGATGGAAGAGGTTGCCTCATCAAGAATCAGAACCGGCGGATCAGCGATTGCAGCCCGTGCAATCGCAAGAAGCTGCCGCTGACCCTGTGAAAGACTTGCACCATTCCCGGTCAGTACAGTGTCATAGCCCTTAGGCAGACGCCGGATGAAGCCGTCAGCGTTTGCAATCTTCGCCGCTGCCACAACCTCTTCATCCGTCGCATCCAGCTTACCGAAGCGGATATTGTCCGAAACCGTTCCGGTAAAGAGATTCGTCTCCTGCAGCACCATGCCGAGCGAACGCCGGAGATCTGCCTTTTTGATCTTGTTGATGTTGATACCGTCGTACCGGATCTTGCCATCCTGGATGTCATAAAACCGATTGATGAGATTCGTAATCGTCGTCTTACCGGCACCGGTAGAGCCAACCAGGGCGACCTTCTGCCCCGGCAGCGCATGCAGCACAACATCATGAAGCACGATCTTCTCCGGTGTATATCCGAAGTCCACATGATCAAATACGACATCGCCCTCGAGCGGCTTGTAATCTGTCGTGCCATCTGCTTTATGATAATGCTTCCATGCCCAGTGCTTCGTCCGGTGGTCTGCCTCGACGATTTCCCCGGCTGCATTTTTCTCTGAGTTCACAAGCATCACATAGCCATCATCCGTCTCTGACTTTTCATCCATCATACGGAAGATACGATCCGCTCCAGCCAACGCACTGACGATTGCATTAAGCTGCATGCTGACCTGATTGATCGGCATAGAGAAGTTCTTATTAAAGGTAAGGAAGGAAGCCAGCGCACCGACCGTAAAACCGACGATACCATTCAACGCCATGGCACCGCCGATGATCGCACAGAGTACATAGGAGGTGTTGCCGAGCTGTGCATTGATCGGGCCGAGGATTGCGGAGTAAGCATTGGCCTTATACGCGGATTCATAGAGATCCTCGTTCAGCTTACGGAAGGTTTCACGGCACTGCTCTTCATGATTAAATACCTTCACGACCTTCTCACCGGACATCGTCTCCTCGATGAAGCCGTTCATCGCACCGAGATGATGTTGCTGTGCGACGAAGTTTTTACCGGAAATTTTCGTTGCCTTGCCGGACAGGAAAAGCATGAGGCAAACCATCGCGATGGACATGACGGTCAGCGGTATGTTCAGCATGAGCATCGAAACGAAAATCGATACGACGGTGATCGCTGAGTTCAGAAGCTGTGGCAGCGACTGGGACAGCATCTGCCGTAGTGTATCAATATCATTTGTATAGACCGACATGATATCGCCGCGTGCGTTCTGATCAAAATACTGGATTGGCAGGGTCTCCATGTGCTTGAACAGCTGAAGGCGTAGCTTCGCCAGCGTTCCCTGGGTCACATAGGTCATGACCACGGCCTGTACGAAGCTTGCCGCGATACCGATGAGATAAAAGATCGCAACGCGGGACATCGCACCAAGAAGCGCCGTGTAATCCGGCGTCTGACCAGCATCCGCTGCTTCCTTCAGCGGTGTAATGTAGGCATCAATCAGGGTTTTCGTAAACAGCGTGCCCTGTACATTTGCGATGACTGCTGTAAAAATGCAGATCACGACCAGCACCATCTGCCACGGATACATCTGAAAGGCATAGCCGACCGTCCGCTTCATGAGCTTTCCCGGATTTTTCACCTTTTCATGCGGCATACCACGTGGTCTTCTGCCACCCGGTCCTTTCACTTCCTTTACTTTTTCTTCAGCCATAACATTCCTCTATTTCATCAGATGACTTCCTTAGATTTACCTTCAGAAGTTTAACTTTTATAGCAATAGGTACTTAGCCATAAATACTGTAAACATTAAATCAAAATCGAAACGACAATCCCCACAGGGTGAAGCCTTCATCACTTCTTCTCATCGAAATCTGCATCGCCGGCACCGGCTTCGGTCTGTGACTTGTAGATCTCACTGTAGATCGCATTTGTCTCCAGAAGCTTTTCCGGTGAATCGAAGCCGCTGATGCGACCGTCATCCAGCACGAGTACGCGGTCACAATCGCAGATCGAGGAAATACGCTGTGAAATAATGAGCTTCGTCGTATCCGGTATTTCATTCTTAAAGGCTTCATGAATCTTCGCATCCGTCGCGGTATCGACGGCACTCGTCGAATCATCGAGGATCAGGATCTTCGGCTTCTTAAGAAGCGCACGCGCGATGCAAAGTCGCTGCTTCTGCCCGCCGGAGACGTTGGTACCACCCTGGGTGATCTCGGTGTTATAGCCATCCGGAAAGCGCTCGATAAACTCCGATGCACAGGCAAGCTGCGCCGCATGCTGACATTCCTCATCCGTCGCGTCCGGATCACCCCACCGGAGATTGTCGTAGATCGTACCGGTAAAGAGGACATTTTTCTGCAGCACGACAGAGACATTGTCACGGAGGGCCGTCATATCATAATCCCGCACATCGATCCCGCCGACCTTGACAGAACCGGCCGTCACATCATACAGCCGGCTGATGAGGTTCACGAGACTGGACTTCGCAGAGCCCGTCGCACCGATGATGCCGATCATCTCACCGGAATGAATATCGAGATTGATATCCTTAAGCACCGGCGTCTGTGACGCTCTGTTATAGGCAAAATCCACGCCCTCGAAGCGAATGCTTCCATCAGGCACTGCGGTCACAGGGTTTGCTGGATTCGTCAGATCTGATTTCTCATTGATGACAGCGGCGATTCGCTCTGCACTGGCCTCGGACATCGTAATCATGACGATGATCATGGACAGCATCATGAGACTCATGAGGATGTTCATGCAGTAGGTAAGAAGACTCATGAGCGCACCGGTCGTGAGGGTCCCGCCGACGATCATGTGGGCACCGATCCAGCTGATGAGGAGGATACAGGTATAGACGGTTCCCATCATCACCGGAGCGGTAAAATCGATCCGCAGCTCGGCCTGGACAAACATGAGATAGATGTTCGCGGCAGCCTTTTGGAATTTACTGATTTCATAATCTTCACGCACATACGCCTTTACGACTCGGATCGCGGTCACGTTCTCTTCTACGCTTTCATTCAGCGCATCATATTTCGTGAAAACCGAACGGAAGTAGCTGTTCGCACTTCGCATGA
>Ga0256406_1004321_pt1 | contig 16443 bp, 13 predicted proteins | sample RumenRJG_03DNA_FD_185986 | JGI IMG/M metagenome (GOLD analysis project Ga0256406, IMG submission 185986) | Bovine rumen microbial communities from Lethbridge, Alberta, Canada - RJG_03 | ecosystem: Host-associated > Mammals > Digestive system > Stomach > Rumen | place: Canada: Alberta | collected... | reverse complement strand
ATAGAACGAAGCACTTTGTACTCCGGCATGGTCTCTGCTATGATCCGCATTTGAAGATTGATCTCATCGGCAGCTTTCTGAGATGTGGATACGAGATCAACACATTGATCCTGAGTCATTGCGGATATCCCGGTAGGGGCAGATCAGGCAGTCGGCGTCGCAGGTCCAAAGCCGCGACTGCGGACAGGTGCACTGGCCGGACCGCTGCATGCGCTTTCTGATCTTCCAGATGTCCGGCATGATCTGGTGGTAGATGTGCTCCGGGATCGGTTCAAGACTGACCTTGTACGGGTCGTTGGCGTCACGGACGGGATAGTAGAACTGTTTGTTGTTATTGTTGTTTTCCTGATTCTTCATAATTCGACTCCTTTGGTTTTCGTTAGTCCGAGAACCGCCAGAGCCGACTGATCCGCAAAAACAGAAAGACGGCAGGGTAGAATCCTGCTCTCACATGGAGAACCGAATTCCGCACTGCCGTCTCGCGTTCTGGCGGATCTCTATTTAATTGTTGTTACGCTGCCTGCGGGAAATTCTCTATACAGAGCGTCCCGTCAGGGTTGGCTGTGATTCGTGTGACGCAGCCTTTTTGAGAAATCACAACGACGCGTTTATCTGCGCTGATGTCACAGACGCGCTTGCCGTTGCTGTTGCGGACCTCTTCGATACCGACCACCTCCTCTCATAGAAATTCATAGGCACCACCTCCTTATTAATTATTCGCAAATTCGCGGCTCCGCTTTTTAGCGAAGTGATACTGTAAAAAAATAGGCGAAGAAGGCGGCTATCTCATTTAGGAGAGATAGCCCAGCTCCTTCAACCTAATTTCTGCTGCCTGCTTCGAGACCATGTAGAATCCAGCGGTCTGCTCGATGATCCATTCTGACTGCGGACGGAGACCCTTTGCCACAAAGGCATTCTTCATGCTTTCAGTGGCCATTTTCTTATAGACTGCTCCGACAGTCTCGATTGGCATAAGGATGCGAGGCGCTACATTGTTCGCTTGCCATTCCATCCAGTCCTCATCAGTCCATTCCGTCTGGATGCTTTCGCTCTTCGGCACGGTGGGGCAGCGGTAGACCGGCCTTGTCTCATTGGCCAGCTGTGCCGCCATCAGATGGTAACGACGGTGCCGAAACCAGTGGTAACTTTCGTGGGCCATCGTATTTCGCTTGCTGCCCAGATTGCGCTTGGCATAAGTATCCGGGTCAATAATCATGGTCCCAGCTTTCACAAAGATCTCGCGGTATTCATCGTTGACGGGATCGTAGATCTCCGCCATGCCGTCCGTAAAGCACATCTGACCGAGAATGCTCAGGTCCTCACTGAGATGGTGCTCCACTACCTTGAGATGCATGATCTCGGTAGATATTTTCTCGATAGGGACGCACATTGGCGTTTTGATTGCATCCGGGTAATACTTGCTGAGAAATGCCGTTGCCTCGGAGTCCAGTTCGGACTTCCAGATGTGCGGCACATACATGCTGAGATTAGTCATTACTCTCTTCCTGCTCAATCTGCTCGAAGACTTTTTTCCAGAAGTCGTCACCGAGCTTTTTGTCGCTGGCCCTACGCAGGGCAGCTCTTACATGGGGAATGTTTTCGGACATGAGATACTCCGGAAGATCCGGAGCTGCTTCATTCCGTTCGCGTCCGGCGAGGTCAAACATCTCGGCCTTCTCTTCAGAGGTGAGCTGCAGGATGATGGCGATCTTCTTCAGGGTCTCCATCTCTGGCGGGTTACGGCGTCCTTTGACAATGTCGGAGAGATAGGTAGCCGTTACTCCCATAGCAGCAGCGATGTCCTTCAGAAGGATGTCCGTTCCTCCGGGACCGCGTCCTTTACGCTTGTTATCAATAAATCTTCCAAATTCGCCTGCCATGATGATTCCTCCTTTGATATGCGGATTAGCTAATTCGCTCATCCGCGTAGTAGTGTATCACAGAAAAGCGCAGCTGTCAAGAGTGCTGCGCTGGATTCTGTATTAAATGTACGCGAAAGACTGCGGGACGTAATCAAGCCCCAGATCTTTGAGCACCTTTGGCTCATCGTAAAGGGTAACTTCACCGAGCTGGTATGCGATGGCGACCTCCCGTTCCTTATAGTAGGCTTTATAATCCTTTTTCAGGATGCCACCAAAGCCTCGCGTCTCATGCCAGACATACTCGACATCTCCTTCGATGATATCCAACAAGGCAACTTCACCAATGACCTTTTTCATGGGAGCGGTGGCATAGATGACGATGGTATCGATTCCCTCACGGCAGTGGAACTTCCTGAATTCATATTTCTTTTTCCCGGCTACGATTTTGTTCACGTACTCCGGTTTAATTGATAATAACATTTTCGACATCGACTTTGCCTCCCTGTAGTATCTTATCGATCTGGTCTCGCGTATACCGGAAATTCATAGGATGCGTTCCGGCCCAGCAACCATTCTCCTTGAGCCAAGCCCAGTTGACATTATTTCCGGCCCCAAAGTATCCGTAATAGAGAAGCTCGATAAGCGTCAGATTGGTGAGGGTGTCGTACTTTGTTCTGAGCTGCTGATCATCGTAGACGGATTTGTTCCCAACCATATGCCTGAACTGATCGTATGACATCAAGGCCCTTCCGGCGTTTTTGACTTTTTCAATTCGAGTGGCAATGCAATAGGTTGTGATGCAGGATTTGAAACCGGGTTTGCCCTGATTCCCTGTGTACTTCCGATAGATGAATACAGGTTCACCTACTCTGAAACCGAGGCTATATGGTGAGCCCAGATACACTTTTTTCAGTCCATTTGCCACACTGATGTCTACTCGCTCCTGCAGTGTATTTGCGAGCTCGGAGGAAGCGAACATCGTATCATGGTATTCCATGTCAATTGCAAGACAACCAGCGTGCTGAATATCACCGCTCAGGAAAGGAAACGCTTTACATGGGTCGCTGAAATCAAGATGTCTGCGGTCCTTAATATAGACTCGTTCTCCGTTGAGATTATTGCCAACATGAGAAAAACCATATTTCTCAAGAAGAAAGATAAGGGTATCATGCTTCTCGAACACGGTAACATAGATTTCGTTTGCTCCAATGTCACGCCACTCCCAGAGCGTAAGGCCTATAGCACCTTCACCAATTCTGCGATTACGATAGCGTTCACTTATTTTGATGGTTGAAATCTTGAGCCGATCCACCTTTGGCAAGATGGTCCCATCTTGGAGCTTGATCTCCTCAATCTCGCCGGGTTTCAACTTGATAAAAGCACCGACGCCATCTTCGTCTTCAAACACTAAGGCCTTTTCATTTGCCTTCTTATGAAACCACTCCACAAAACCAGTGCTGTTCGCACTACCCGGATAGTCCGTCTTAAGGGAATCGAAAAAAGGATCATCAAGATTGATATCCTTCATGAGCTTGCGTTCAAATTTACCTGCCATTCGTTTAGATCCTCCTGCCACGAATAAACTCGACGGTATTCTCTATGTCGTTACTGCCGGTGGAAATCTTCAGAGGCACCTGAAGGAGCTCTGAGACTTCCTTGGCGTATTTGACTTCCTCATCCTGAAAGGCCTTTATATCGGAAGCCTTGTGATCCACACCATCGCGTTCCTGACGGCGCTTAGCAATGATCTCTGGCTCTTCGGTGAGAAGGATGATGGCCTCCGGTTTCAGCGTTGTGAATGTATCAAGTGGAATCCTTGTGATCACGCCTTCTGTGTTCAGCAGGCAGAAGTGACCATCCAGAAGGAATTCTCCGAGGCTGGCTCTGAGATCGTCCACCGCAGCCAGCAGGTACAGCTGGTTTTCATCAATGTCGGCTACCCGTTTATCAGCCGGGAATCCTTTCTTCTTCCTCTCCTTGATGAGGGTGCTGGCAGAGAAGCACTCGATGCCCGTGATCTCCTTGACCAAATTGCAGAAATAGGATTTGCCGACTCCGTGAACACCACTGATAAAAATCATAGGCAAGACACCTCCTTGTTGTGGACGAGTTAGGTCAATCTTGTACGATACCTTATTATAACAGACAGGAGTGTGTAATTCAAGAGAAAACTCTGATTTCTGATGCTTTCGCAGGAATTAATCTTGTGTTTTGACTTTTTGCGTGGTATACTGAGTCATCAGGTCTTTTAAATGAGCTCAGACAACGGAAAGAGAGGTCGAATTCATGGCGATCAGCTATAAAAAATTATGGAAGCTCCTAATTGATAAGGATATGAAGAAGAAGGACCTGCAGCAGGCTGCAGGGATAAGTTCGGCTTCTATCACCAAACTGGGCAAAAATGAAAACGTAAACACAGAAATAATCGAAAAAATATGTATTGCCCTGCAATGTGATGTAAGCGACATCATGGAAATGGTCGACGATTGAGCTGGCTGGTTAAGGAGTAAAAAATGGGTGTAGTTATCAAGGCACGAGATCTTCCTGCCCTTGAACGGAGTGGTATAGCTCGACCGGTTTTATATTGCCATCCGGACAAGGCTTTGGAGGAGCAGGCCGTCCCTATCAATATCGAGATGGCAAAGAAGCTATCCGCCGTTAAGCCCAATCGCAGAACGATGCGCATGGAACAATGTTTTCAGCAGGTGCTTAGCAACTTGCCAGACAACGTCGTGATTTGTGATTTTGACGTGATGTTCAATCTGGATTATGCCGTGGATGTTCTCAAGATAATGAGCTCAACCGCAAAAGTGAAAGTTTTCCGGGTGATCTGGCCGGGACGGTGTGAAGACGGACGGCTGATATATGCGGAGGAAGGATACCGCGATTATAAGGTTTTTGAGATAAGCAAATACGACGTTACCATCGTCGTTTAGGAGGAAGCAAGGATGAAGTATTCAGAACTAATCAGCTTTAAGCCAATTGAATCGACGATTCAGCTGCTGGAGACCGCCGAGAAGTCTGCGGCGCGGGATGCCGTCAGCACTTACGTTATGTCCGATGCTATGGCCGAGGGAATGCAGGCTCCCGTCATTGATCAGCTCCAGATGGAGGATGTGGTAGACAACAAGGCCATCATGGTGGTCGGTAACTTTGGTACCGGTAAATCGCACCTGATGTCCGTCATCGCTGCGGTGGCCACCGACGAAGAAAACCTGCAGTATCTGCAGAATAAGAAGTTCGCTAATAGCATGGAGATTATCGCCGGGAAGTTTGAGGTCCTCCGCATGAAGGTGGACGGCCTGACCATGCCGTTGCGTGAAATCATCATGGGCGAGATTGAGGATGATTTCGCCAGCCGTGGCATTGACTACGAAGTTCCTAATCTTGATAACGTCCGCGACAATTCCCGGATCATCAAAGAGGCCATGACGAAGTTTCAGGAGAAGTACCCGGACAAGGGTTATCTCATCGTCATTGACGAGCTCCTGTCATATCTGACCTCCCGTGATGAACGACAGATTGTTCTCGACCTTGCTTTCCTGCAGTCGATGGCAGAGATGTGCTCCAAGTCCCGGCTGCGTGTGATCTGCGGTGTGCAGGAGAAGGTCTTTGATAATCCGCGCTTCAGCTTTGTCAGCGAGACACTGAAGAAAGTCGGTGACCGTTTCACCCAGATTATCATCACGAAGGAAGCCACGGCCTACGTCGTTTCCGAGCGTATCTTGAAAAAGACGCCTGAGCAGAAGGCGCTCATCCGCAAGCATCTGGAAAAATTCACGAGCCTCTACACCGGCATGTCTTCGCGGCTGGAGGAGTTTGTGGATCTGTTCCCGATCCATCCTTCCTATATTGACGTGTTCAACCGGATCTACCTGATCGAGAACCGGCACATCCTTAAAAACATCTCGACTTGCATCCGGAAGATATTTGATACCGAGGTCCCGACAGACGCGCCGGGTATCTATTCCTTTGATGATTACTGGCCTGCCATCAAGTCAAATGGCCTCCTGAAGAGCGATGTGACCATCAGCCGCGTTGTGAATGCCAGCCAGCAGCTGGAGGACATAATCAACCGCGCATTCCCGAAACCGGCGTATAAGCCGCTGGCCATCAAAATCATCTATGCCCTGAGCGTCCATCGCTTGACCACAAATGGCCTCGACGTTCAGTTCGGTATGACGGCAGAGAATCTGAAAGACGATCTTTGCCTATATCTCCCAATGCCGGAGCAGGATGCCGACTTCCTTTTGGGCACTGTAAATGCCACGTTGAAGTCCATCATGACCACCGTATCCGGTCAGTTCATCATCTTCAATGACGCCAACAATCAGTATTACATCGACGTCGACAAGATCGTGGACTACGACGAGAAGATCAAGCAGAAGGCCTCCGTGATGGCAGAGTCCGAGCTGAACACCTATTTCTACAAGGTGGTCTACTCCTGCCTCGAATGGGATGCCAAGCAGTATGTGACCAACTTTGAAATTTACGAGTACGACCTGAATTGGGAATCCCACAACATCTTCCGGGAAGGCTATCTGTTCATGGGGCTTCCGGGAGAGCGGAGCACGGCACAGCCGGAGCGGGATTTCTATATCCACATCATGCCGCCTTACGGAACCGGAGAGCCAAATATCCAGAATCTCCCGGATGAGGTCTATCTGTTCTTCCGTGGCAATGATGAGTTTAAGGACATGCTCCGCCTGTATGCTGCCGCGTCCAGTCTTGCCCAGATTAGCGAAGGTAAGGACAGAGACGCCTATGCCAACAAGGCTGCAGCGCACCGCAAGAAGCTGGTGAAGTTCTTGAGCGAGAACAAGAATACCTGCTTCAATGTGACCTACGACCACCATATGCGCCAGATGATCGAAGTCTTGAAGGGCAAGTACAACCGTGACATGACCTTTAAGGACACCATTGATCTGGCTGCCTCCATTGTGTTCGACCAGTATTTTGGCACGAAATATCCGGAGTTCCCAGTGTTCCGCACCAAGATCACCCGGAAGAACAGAGCTGATGCCGCTCGTGCTGCATTCGACTATTTTGCTGGGAGAAAGAATCAACAGGCAGCGGCCATGTTGCAGACCTTCGGCGTGCTGGATGGCGAGAAGATCAAGCCGGAAGGCTCCAAATACGCCATGTACTATATCGACAAGATCAGGGAGCTGCCTCCGCATGGAGTGCTGAACTTCTCTGACCTGTTTGACACTGATCTCACCTACGAGTGCTTCGACAAGAAGTTCCAGATCAGCTATATGTACACACCGATCATTTTCCTTTCTATGGTGTACGCAGGCTACGCGATTATCACCTTGAAGAATGGAAATACGATCACGGCATCAAATCTGGATCAGGTGCCAAAGATCGGCGTGTTGGATTTGTATGAGTTCAAATATCTGTCCAGACCAGCGCAGATCTCGATGGCGGAGCTGAAGCATCTGTTTGATGTGCTCGGCCTTAATCCCGTGTTGCTCGACAATCCGAATGAGCGCGAAAAGGCTGTGGCTGACCTTTTGACAAAGGCTAAGGAACTGAGCAACGGTTCCGTGCTTGCCGCGAGAAAGCTGACGGATGGATTCGAGCTCTGGGGAGAACCGCTGGTCAATACGATGGATATGAATCGCATGAAGAAAGCCTGCGAGGCTGTTCGTGACGAATTCAGCAACTATGGAGCCAAGTTCAATACTCCGGCTAAGCTGAACAACTTCACGCTGTCGATGGAAGCCGTGGACAGGCTGGCTGATCAGATTGCGCTGGCGGAGATTATCATGCGCTACTCTGATTTCAAGTCCGAGTGTTCCTCCATTGTTGGGTACATCTCCAACATCGAATATATTGACCTCGGCGCAGCCTTCAAGTCTGAAATCGATCAGGCGAAGACTACCTTTCGCGAGAGCCGCGACAGCATCATGGACGGCACACCGGCGGATGTTGCTGCCCAGATGGTGGAGACCGTGCTCTCTAAGGTGAAGGACAAGTATATTGGCATATACTTTGACGAGCACAAGAAAAAGCGCCTCGATATTACGGATGCCAAACGGCGCGGTCAGATTCAGGAAAGCGATGCGCTGGCTAAGTTGAAGAAACTGCGCGGAATCGAAATCGTATCCTCGGCAAAGCTCTCTGCCATCGAGCAGGACATCTCCGGTCTGACGGTCTGTTACGAACTGACTCCGGAAGAACTGAAATCCACACATATTTGCCCGCATTGCCGTTACCAGCTTGGCGATCATGTGAAGAATGTGTATGGCCAGTTGGATAACATCGAAAACCGGATTGACGATCTGATAGCAGAATGGACTAAGACGCTGCTGGATACCATTTCCGATCCTATTGTAGCCAGTCAAAAGGAGTACCTGACTGCGGATCAGAAAAAAGCTATTGATGACTTTGAGAGTTCCGGAGAGCTTCCAAAGCGTGTGGATGACTTCTTCGTGAAGGCAATCACGGCGCTGCTGCAGGGCTTTGAGCCGGTGGTAATCGATACGGAGGATCTTCTGCAGAAGCTGGAGGAGCTTCCGCCTCTGGATGAGACCGCGTTTGCAGCGAAGATCAAGGACATTCTTGGAGCCTATACCAAAGGCAAGGATACCAGCAAGCTCCGCATTGTTGTAAAACGGAAGGATAGCGAGGTGTAAGCATGGAACGTAGAAAACTGACCAGAGAGGATATTGATAAAGTCCGTGATATTGAAGGATTCCCTGTTGGAACTGATGAGGACATCATTGCGCTTTCAGACGCGCCGTTTTATACTGCGTGTCCGAATCCATTCATCGAGGAGTTCATCAGGGAACACGGGACTCCTTATGATGAGGCTACGGATGATTATCACCGAGAGCCTTTTGCAGCGGATGTAAGTGAAGGCAAATACGATCCGATTTATAAACTTCACACATACCATACGAAGGTTCCGCATCTTGCTATCATGAGGTACATAATGAACTACACAAATCCGGGAGATATCATTCTGGATGGTTTTTGCGGAACAGGCATGACTGGTGTTGCCACCAATTTGTGTGAGAATCCTCCCTTTGAAGTGAAGAATAAGATAGAACACGATGTGCCGCATTCGAAATGGGGAAAAAGATATGCGATCATTAATGACCTTTCCACGGCGGCCACTTTCTTTAGTGCCAATTACAACAGCGCAGTTTCGCCTGAATTTTCTTCACTATCAAAAGACATTATAACTAAGCTTAGAGCTGAATGTGGATGGATGTACCGTACAAAACATGCTGAGGAAAGCCCGTCTTTGTTTTCGTCGGATGCGTATGGTGAAATTAATTATACAGTGTGGTCAGACGTTTTCATTTGTCCAAATTGTGGAAATGAAATGGTCTTCTGGGATGTTGCGGTTGATTACGAGCGGGGCAAGGTTAATGACAAATTTAATTGTCCTAAATGTAGAGGCCAGCTGAAGAAAAACAATTGTCAGCATGCTAAAACCATATTATTCGATAAGGCGCTTGGGAAAACTGTAGAACTGTCTAAACAGGTACCTGTTATGATCAACTACTCATATCTTGGCAAAAGATACGAGAAAAAGCCTGATGCTGAAGACTTAGAAGTAGTATCAAAAATTGAGGATATGGAGATCCCATACTGGTATCCTACAGATACATTAGAGGATGGTGATAAGACCTCTGATGCGACCAAGCTGGGCATTACAAATGCGCACTTGTTTTATACACGAAGGACATTGTATGTTTTGAGCTGCTATTACGCACTTTCAAATAAGGACTTATCATGCCTCTTTGCGTTTACCAAAGTTGCAAACCAGATGACAAAGCAATACAGGCTCACTTATATGAATGGTTGCTGGGGAGCCGGTGGAGGCCCTATGTCAGGAACACTTTATATTCCTTCGCTTCTGAAGGAATTGAATGTTCTTACTTTCTTAGAAAAGGCATTGGAAATTCAACAAGTCAGAAACTATGCAAAGCAGGGAAATGTCTTAGTTTCGAGTCAATCGACTACGGATTATAGGCAAATTCCGCCTAATTCCATAGATTATATTTTCACAGATCCTCCATTCGGAGACAATTTAATGTATTCTGAGCTGAACTTTCTTTGGGAGTCTTGGCTTAAGGTAAAAACGCAGAATAGATGCGAGGCAATCGTTAATAATTCTCAGAATAAAGCAGTTCCTGATTACATGCGTTTAATGGAGCGGTGCTTTGCAGAATACTTCAGAATACTGAAGCCGGGACGTTGGATTACAGTTGAGTTTCATAATTCAAAGAATTCTGTTTGGAATGCCATACAGTCAGCTCTATCAATGGCTGGATTTATTGTTGCCGATGTACGAACGCTCGATAAACAGCATAGTAGTTACAATCAGGTAAATGCTTCATCACAGGCAATAAAACAAGATCTCGTTATTTCAGCATATAAGCCGAAAGAAAGCTTTTTGCATAGCTTTATTTCCTCTGCTGGTAATGCTGAAACAGCGTGGAGTTTTGTTTCGCAGCATTTAAGTAACTTACCGGTAGTGGTTATTAAAGCGGATAAAATAGAAATTGTTGCTGAGCGTCAAGCATTTCTTCTTTTCGACCGCATGGTAGCATATCACATCATGCAAGGAATTCCAGTTCCGATGGATGCAACTGATTTTTACAAGGGATTGGATGAAAGGTACTTGAAACGGGATGAAATGTATTTCTTGCCCGATCAAGTGAACGAATACGATACTGCGAGAATTAAAACTGATGTGGAGCCAATTCAGTTTAGCTTGTTTGTGACTAACGAGAAGACAGCAATATCATGGCTGTACCAACAGTTATCTGATCCACAGACTTACTCTGAGATTCAGCCCAAATTCATGCAGGAAGTGAAATCAGTAGACCGCTATGAGGATATGCCAGAACTGGCAGTCCTTCTGGAGGAGAACTTCCTGCAGGATGAGAAAGGCCGCTGGTATATTCCGGATGTCACCAAGGAAGGTGATGTGGCCAAGCTGCGCGAGAAGAAACTCTGGAAGGAGTTTGAAGGTTACATGAACAGCAAGGGTAAGCTCAAGCTGTTCCGTTCCGAGGCTATCCGCGTCGGCTTCTCACGGCTGTGGAAGGACAAAAGCTATCAGGCCATCGTGGATATTGCAAACCGGCTGCCTGAGCAAACCATTCAGGAAGATCCGAACCTCCTGATGTACTACGATATCAGTCTGAGTCGCGTGTAATTACAGGGAGAGGACAGAATGCTGAACATTGGTGATTTCGCTTTCGACTCCACCTCCGGCACAAATGTGCAGGTACTGGAGAAGATCAACGTCTGGGGCTATGTGTCCTACAAGGTCTTTAATCCGGCCACAGGAAAGGTGTACAAGGTCAGCGAGGAACAACTGAATATCGAGAGCAGCGGAATCCTCTATGATGAGAACTACCTGCGCTATGTTACCTTGCTGTCCAAAATCAAAAACGAGACCGCAGGTGGACTTCTGTCCTCTCTCTCCAGTGGCATCATCCCGCTACCGCATCAGCTCCATGTGCTCAATCGTGCAATGGAGACGAACAACATCAGATACATCCTTGCCGATGAAGTGGGACTTGGAAAGACCATAGAGGCCGGGATGATCATCAAGGAACTGAAAGCCCGTGGCCTCGTGCAGCGTGTCTTGGTGGTCTGCCCGACCGGTCTGGTGACGCAGTGGGCATCTGAGATGCAAGAGAAGTTCCATGAGCGGTTTCAGGTGATCCTGCCCTCGGACTACGATACCATCAAGCGCTTGACGGACAGCGATGATGTCTACGGCCAGTACGATCAAGTCATCTCTCCGATGGATTCCATCAAGCCGCTGGAAAAACGTGCCGGGTGGTCGGACGAGAGGGTCGAGAAATACAACGAGGAGCGTATTTACTCCATCATCAACAGTGGCTGGGATTTGGTCATCATCGACGAGGCACACCGGGTTGCCGGTTCCTCCGGAGAGGTAGCTCGGTACAAGCTGGGCAATCTGCTTTCACAGGCCAGCCCATATCTGTTGCTCCTCTCCGCTACACCACACAACGGCAAGACGGAACCGTTCCTGCGGCTGGTGCGTCTGCTGGATGCTGATGCCTTCCCAAATGCCAAGTCTATTGTGAAGGAGCAGGTCGCGCCATACCTGATCCGGACGGAGAAGCGTGAGGCTATTGACAACAACGGCAATCTGCTGTTCAAGAACAGGATCACACATCTGGTTACGCTTCAGTGGGACGAGCGGCATTCCCTGCAGAAGGAGCTCTATCAGATGGTGAGCTCCTATGTGGCGAAGACTTATAACAAGGCCCTTCGAAATAAAAAGAAAAACATGTGCCTGATCTTCTTGTTGATCATCATGCAGCGTATGGTGACCAGCAGCACGGCGGCGGTGCGCCAGAGCTTGGAGCGCCGACTGAATGTCCTGAAAACGCAGAACACCCGACTGGGCACGCTGACCGAGGAAGATTTGGAAGACCTGAATATCGAGGATGGCGTCGAAGAAGCGCTGGAGGCCATGTCCCTCGACATGGAAGAAGAGATCGCCGAGCTGGAGCGGATCATCGCCGTGGCAAAGCAGGCTGAGTTCCAGCATCCGGATGTAAAGGTGGAAACGCTAACCGATACGCTGGATGCGCTCCTGAGCGAAGACCGTGACCAGAAGGTCATCGTCTTCACGGAATTTGTGGCCACACAGCTTTATCTGCGTGAGTTGTTGGTGAACAAGGGCTTCACCGTTACCATCTTAAACGGCAGTATGTCGGTCGAGGAACGTGATGCTGCGCTGCGGGAATTCCGGGAACACAGCAACATCTTTATCTCTACGGATGCCGGTGGCGAAGGCCTCAACCTGCAGTTTGCAAACATCATCATCAACTACGATCTACCTTGGAATCCGATGAAGATCGAGCAGCGCTGCGGACGCGCCGACCGTATTGGTCAGACACGGGATGTCCATATCTACAACTTCATCGTCAGCGATACTGTGGAAAATCGCGTGCGCGAGGTGCTGGAGGAGAAGCTCTCCGTCATCCTCGAAGAAATGGGTGTCGATAAGTATTCCGATGTGCTGGACAGCGAAGTAGCTGAGCTCGATTTTACTGAGGTCTACATGCGCTCCATCGGCAGGCCGTCAAAGGTCGAGGAGAACCTGTACCCGGTCGAGTCGGAAATGAAGCAGCAGCTCCAGAATTCCAAGAAGTACAAGGACGTTATCCGGGAGGAGAAAGACTTGTCCCAGCTTGTAGGACAGGGCTCCGATTTTGATGTGGAGACGGCGCTGCGGCAGATGCTGGCCTACTACGACAGCTGGCAAGGCCGCGACCTGAAACTGATCGACCGCATCGCCATTACTGATTCCGACATTATTCAGCACTTGCAGACCGACGTCCTGCAGGACCGGAAGTCTCCGCTGATGTCAGTCGGCATTCAGAATTTTCCCAACGAGGCCGGATACTTCATGTTGTGGGAGCTTTCCATCTCCAACGATCCGGATGACAAGCGCATCATCCCGATCTTCATCAACGAGAACTTTGTGTTGAGGCCGATGGCCGGTAAGCGACTGATGGACGTATTCCTTGATCCAAATTCACGTCTGTCGGTGAGTTCCGTTCCCAATATAGACAGCGATACCTATGAGCGCTTGGAGAAGATGGCTGTCGAGTTTGCTTTTGATACCTTCGTTGAGATGAAGGATAAACGGATACAGAAGAATCAGGAGAGCTACAACAAGTATATGTATGCTCTCCAGCTGCGAACGGAGGCCGCCGAGCATATCGGCATCGAAAATATCAGAGCTTCTCGCCTGCGGAAGCTGGCTCAGGAGAAGGCTAACATAGAAGAGGCTCATAAGGCAGGTAGCCAGATATACCCTGATTTCAAACTGGCAATTCTGATCAGATTGGAGGCGTGACGGATGTTTGCGGACTACGTGTACGAGAAGTCAGCTGCGAAGTATGCGAATAAAATCCTGCTTATTGATGCGGACCATCTGACCGAGGATACTCGATTCACGGATGGCTTTAAAGCACGTGGTTTCGAGATCGTCGTGTACCATGATGACCTGAGCTTCCGAATTGAATATGAAGAAAAAATCAAGTCGAAGGAAGGCCGTATTGCCGTTGTGGTCACACCGGATCAGTATGTCCCGTATGACCTTCGCCGGAGATTAACCGCCTACAAAGTGTCGCTGGCCGATTTGTTCCCGCGTTTGAACACAGCTGTTCTCCGGGAGAGCGGACCAGACACCTATGACCTCGTGAGCTCCGCCTATGAGCGGACGTATGACCAGTATCGGTCTACTGCAGCAACGGAGCAGTTCCTGCGGGTGCAGGCGTACTCGAAGGAAAACATCCGAGGCAATCTGAATAACAGCTATCAGGAGCTTCTGGTGCAATCTGAAAATTGTACAGACTATAAAGAGTGGTTTGCCATTGCTGAGGAGAAAGCACGGATTGACTGTATGGCGGTCCAATACGACCTTGCTATGGACACTACAGAAATCAACCAGCGCTTTCGAGATTACATTCTGAACCAGTACGGAAAGCTCTCTACCACCATGGATCGAGAAGGCCCAGTTTTGGTGAGCAAGACAATGGAGTTCATGCACGAACACAGCAAGAAGTTCATCATCATCGTCATGGACGGTATGTCAGAGTTTGATTGGCGCATCCTGTCGAAATCCTTTAGCGGTGTCCATTACCAGCAGACAGCCGCATTTGCGATGATCCCGACCGTGACATCGGTTTCCCGGCAGTGCCTGCTCTCAAACAAATACCCGCGTGAATTGGTGAATCCTTGGAGCCAGAGTAAGGAGAAGCAGGAATTCATCGACTGCGCCAAGAATATGGGATTTGCAGATACCCAGATAAGCTACCAGCGCGGATATGATGCGGACTTCGGTTCCCTGATCCGCTGTGGTGCGGTAATCATCAACGACATCGACGATCTGGTGCATGGCCAGAAACAAGGTCGCATCGGAATGTTCAATGACGTCGGTGTTATGGCAAAGCAGCAGAAGCTCGTGGACATGACGCGGCGGTTCCTTTCTGCCGGATTTGATGTTTACATCACGGCAGACCACGGGAACACCACTCGTCGAGGCATGGGCAAGCTCATGTCATCCGGCGTGGAGACCGAAACGAAAAGTCGGTGCATGTTGGTATTGAAGGGCTTTGCTGACAAGGACAGCACGAGGGAAAAGTATGGTCTGCTGGAATTCCCGAAGACGTACCTGCCAAAGGAATACGACTACTTGATCTGTGATGTTGGCGATTCTTTTGACGCGAAGGGTGAAGATGTAATGAGTCACGGCGGCATCTCAATCGATGAGTGTGTCGTTCCGTTCATAAAGATAAAGGCGGTAGAGAACAATGGCTAAGATGGTAGGAATGAATGTTGTCGTAAAACAGGGCTGGACTAAAAAAGCCGTCGCTTTATTGGAAGAAAACCTTACAGAGGAACAGTATAAGGCGGCTTTAAATGAGCACCTTTCTTTCGAGATTGACAGTGCTATCAATCTGCGCAAAGCAAGAGAGATACTCATGAGAGTGTGGTACCGGGATACAGAGGGTGTGGAAAAGCTACAGGCAGAAGGCCGAGCGCTGGCTATGAAATACCCGGACCAGCTTACCGCTATCAACTGGTGTATGACAGCATTAGTGTTCCCGGCTTTTGCGGATATCGCCAAACTGATGGGAAAAATGTTTGGATTTCAGGATGTGATCACGACTACACAGATCAAGCAGAAGATGTTTGATGAATGGGGAGAGACTGGCACGCTGCAAACCGTCGTAGCGAAGATTGTGGGCACAATGCGAGAAATCGGAGGGATTACATCAGAGAAGACCGGAAGGCAGGAAGCAGCAAGTATTCAGGTCAACAATGAAGAAGTCGTTTCCTTCATGCTCCGTGTAGCCATGACTTTAGATGGAAGTAGCTACTATGCATTCTCATCTCTCACGGAGTTTCCATTCCTGTTCCCGTTTAAGTATCGCGTGACTAAGGAACAGCTGATGCAGGACGAGAGATTCACGCTTTCCACATTTGATGCGACTTTGTGTGTTGCTCTGAAATAGCGAGTATGCCTCGCCGGAGGAAGAGGAATGGAATATACCATGCGGCTAACTGCAGCGCCATTTGAGAAATTGCGAAATGGCTTAAAGGTAATAGAACTGCGGTTATATGATGAAAAAAGGAAAAGGATAAAGACAGGAGATACGATTCTCTTCATCAGTCTGAAGGACCCAAGCGATACTCTGCTGACTCGGGTAACCGACATCTATACGTTTGCCAGTTTTGAGGACCTTTACAGAGCACTTCCTCTGCAGGACCTTGGTTATAGTGCAGAAGAGGTGGCTGCGGCTTCACCGAAAGATATGGAAGAGTTCTACTCTCCGGAGGAACAGGCGCAGTATGGTGTGGTTGGCTTTCGACTTGATCTGATACCGCAGGAAAATGCCGCTCAGGGTTGAACCTTTTAATGTTTCCAGACCTTTTAACCTGAATTATTCACCGCTGTGCGTTGAATACGGCTGAAAGCCGCATTGCTACTGTAGTTACAAGTTTTACTGCTTTCACCTGAAAAGTGAATAGAAAAAGGACCTGATACTTGGTAAAATTA
>Ga0256406_1004320_pt1 | contig 16451 bp, 17 predicted proteins | sample RumenRJG_03DNA_FD_185986 | JGI IMG/M metagenome (GOLD analysis project Ga0256406, IMG submission 185986) | Bovine rumen microbial communities from Lethbridge, Alberta, Canada - RJG_03 | ecosystem: Host-associated > Mammals > Digestive system > Stomach > Rumen | place: Canada: Alberta | collected... | reverse complement strand
TCAGTGTCATCATATTCACGAACATTTCCATTTCCGTCAACGGAATATTTTTTTGGTGGTTTCTTGAGTATCCAAATTTTCCCAGCCCAATCAGATGGATTGTCGTAGGCATACGATCCAATTTCATCCGTGTCTTTACGCCCAAGCTGAGTTCCCCAAGCGTTCACCATCGCCGCAAGATGCCAATTACCTTTCCAACCATGATTTGGAATTAAAGTATTGCCTTTCGTTGAATCATATAAATCTTTTGATGTTGAAAGTTGCCCTGAATGCATCATCCAGTATTTTGATGCATATCCTTGTACAACGCCTAATTCACCAGATTTAATTACCGTAGGTTTTACTCCACCCTTCAGCCACCCTTGATCAAAAGAAGCTGTCTGGCTCCCATATCCTCGCAGGAAAAGGCCAGCGTAATTTGGCGTCTTATCGCCCATGATTTCGCGGAGTTTTTTATACTGGGCTGGAATTGTCTGGCCGTTGCATTCGAGCCAAACACCACCTGACGTTGGATTGGAACTCTTCGGCCAAGCCACGACCGAACCAACAGGCACGGATGCACCACCTTGCGAAGATAGTGGTACTTCCAGGCTATAGATAGGCACGCTAGCGAAGCCGTTCGGATAAATCTTCACCTGCATGAGCTTGATTTTGTTGTTGGAGTCGCCCTGTGCCGTGAATTCGCTGAGTTTCTTGACCGTGTACATGTACTTGCCTTTGAGGTCAGAGTTGCCAACGAATTTATCCGTCGAGGCGGCAGACTCCTGCATGTCGAAGTCTTCTACGTTGTCATATCCATCTTGGCGCAGGATGGATGCGATGAGTTCCGCAAGCTGCTGCGCCTGATTTGCTTCTTTCGTTGCTGAAAGTGTGCTGAACTGCCCTGCCATGATAGATACCATGCCAAAAGCCACGGCGGTCATGACGGCCAGCATCAGGACACCTTCAATCAGAAGGAAGCCTGCTTTCTTTTTCAGGCGTTTGAACATTATGTACCCTCCCTACTCTCTTACGTTTCATGATGTAGGTTCATTTTACGACGCGCAGTTTTCCGAGAATTCTTATATTATTGCGAAAGGCTGTTCAACGCTGAATTCTCTTCTGCATCACGCTATGGATGATTTTCTCCATGGATTTTTGGATTTTTTTTTGGAGGTATGCCTTGTATTTGCATGGCTGTCTTGAATGTCTTTGCGGCCTTGCAGAATTCCATTTCGGGGGATGAAAGAGAGTGTTCTGCTTCTTCTGCGATATGGCTGGGCTCTTTCGTCTGCTGAAGCGAATAGGGATGCTTGGGGTAGTACTTGATGACCTCCTCCAGATTCAACGCTTCTGGATGATGCTCCATGCGAAGCTCTGGATTCTTTTGGAGGGCTTTCTGGCAAATCTTGCGATTCTCTTCTGTATCGATATAGACGCCTGGGTAAAGACCGTCCATATCGTCAATAGTCGTCAGTCCTTCCGCCAGAGCCATGTCAGGATAGCAGCCGACGCCTTTGGGAAGTTCGTTTGCAAAATCATGCCCCTCCACGGTGTCAAGATAGACGGCTTGCGGGATTTTCGGGTTTTCGCAAGCATCTGGATTTTTCAGGATGACATAGTCATGTTTTTTCGCGAAAGCAAGAAGCGCCGCATGGGATTCTTCTCTGCTGTCTGTCTTTGACAGGGCTTCGTCTACCATCTTCTGGTTGAACGCCTGACGGCCCTTATGAATCTTTTCCTCCAAGGACAGCTTCGGATGCTCTGTGCGTCGCGGAGGGTCAATCAGCCAGGTCTCTCCCCGTTTCTTCAGGGACTCGATGTCTTTGAAGAAACCTGTATCCTCGCCGATAAAGCTGGCAGGAATGGTTCCATATGTCACTTGACGATCAAGGAAATCGGCGAGACGGTCGGCAAATGTGGAACAGAACGTCACATAGTCCATTTGTTCGAGTTCCTTGCGACTGATGTGCAGCTTGTCGTCGAATTCGACGACGGATTCGCCTTCGGCCCAAAGCGTGAGGCCAGGAGTCTCTTCCGTATAGGGTTTCCAGACGGAAAAAGCCAGATGTGGAGAGTCGTAAGCTCCATGTTCGAACCGAACGGTTCTCCGTAGACGGGATAGAGCTTGCAGTCGCAAGAAAGGATGCTGCCTGATAAAGCACCAAGATAATCAGGATGGAACTCCTCCCACCCTTGATGGTTCCCCTTGTCAACTGCCAGAATCCTGTCACGGATGACGAGAAAATCTTCCTCGGTGAAATTTGCAAACTCAGGATGAAGGAGTTCTTCGTTCGTCTTCATCTAATCCACTCTCCTTTAGTGATGCATGCTCTTCGTCTCTGCCAGAACCCCCTTGATGGTGTCCGTCATGAACTTCTTGATTCTCACGTCCGAGCAGTTGTGCTCTTTGAGCTGGGTTTGCAGAATTTTTGCGGCTTGCTGGAAGTCGTTGAGGCACATATCAGCCTCTTTGTAAGATTTTGGGAGCCAACCATCCACGGAGATGCTCTTGCGCTTGTCCATGTGAATGCCATCTGGCACTTTCGAATCTCCTGTTTCCTGGATGAAGTAGTTCCCGCTCGCCCAATAGAGATGGCTGTGATCTTCCGAAATCTTCGGCCCAGAACCTACGGCCCATGCGTAACAGTTCACGTCGCTATCAAAGGCGCGGACAACAATCTTGTCTTCATGGAACGTATCGTTATAGGAAAAGCCCATGACCTCGACGGGATAGCGTTTCTCCCAACTTGTATAGATGTAATCGCCTTTTTTGATTTCCATAACCCCCCACATTCTCTGACTATCTGACAACGGAATTCTGACGAAGGTATTCTGGATGAATCGGAGCTGGCGAGAGCTTTTCGAGCTTGTCTGCAAGCTCCTGCGGCTTCATCTTCTTGCCGAAGGTCTGGACAACTGCCTGCGTGCCAGCTTTTGCAGCAGCATCGAGCTTGCCGTCCTTGATTTCATCGGGGTTCTCCATGAACTTGTTCTTGAAGGTCTTCCGAAAATCCTTGGCAAAGACTTCCTCTACGGTTTTTGCCCGCTTTCTGCCGCGTTCCTCGTCGATGTTGATGATGCCATCCACCTTTTCGAGCTGGCTCTTGGAAAGAAGACCGTAGTTTTCATTGAGGTACTGGCTGAAGTCTTTGTCGGACATCGCCGTTCCGACTTGCTCGACAACGAGATTGGAATTTGGGACGCTCATCCATGCATCTTTCGGATTCTCTGGAGAGTCAATCATCTTGACGAGGAAGCCGCCACTGTGCTGTTCGTTATTTTTGGGATAAGCATAATTGTAATGAGAAGAGATGACGACATTCTTCCCCTCCAGATTGCGCATTGCGACCAAATCATCGTCCTGCAAGGCACGAAGGGAAATCCGTGCGTGTTTCGGCTGGATTTCATTGGACTCCTGTTCCTCTCTTGCGCCTTCGAGGACTTTCTTGAGGTCTGGCCACTTGTCGTTCCATGAGGTCTTGTCCATCGGGGTCATGATTTCGCGGTATTTCTCGATGGCATCGAAGGGATACGGCGTGGACTGCATGTGAAGCTGCGTGCGAGCTTCCTGAAGCTTGGCAAGCTTTTCCAGAAGGACGGTTTCCTCTGTGGCCAGTTGTCTGTCGAGTTCGTCCGTAGCTTCGTGGAGGAAGCGGCCATCCTCAAAATGGAATGGCAAGCGGATGACGTTGTTCTGGACAGATTTTCCGTATGTTTTGAGAATCATGTCGGGACAGATGCTGTGCGGAGATGCGAGGCGCGGTTCTTCGCTGTTTTCTGTCTGGACAAGCCACCAAGGCATTTCAGGATTCCCGACCTTGTTGCAGTGCGCCATCTCTTCTGGCGTTGCACGGCGAAGAATTTGGTAGAACTTGCCATAGGCTGGATCATCTTTGGAAGTGAAGAAGCGCGTGCTCATGCCGTCCTTTTCATAGGAGGCGAAGAGGCGGTCGAGCTTTTCAGCGTCTTGCTTGGAGTGCTCCTGCGGTTCTTGGAAGCTCTGGACAATGGTTTCGACGTTCTTCTGGAACTGGCCGAATCCCTTGATGAATTGATGGAGTGCATAGGATTTGTCTGTATCCGTCAATTCCGTGTAGTCTTTTTCCTTGACGAAGGTAATCTTCCCGCCCTTGTCAACGCAGACATCGCAGGGGCCGCAGACGCCGCCGCCGCACCAGCCGATGCCATCGAGCCCTTTGCGGTGATAGAACCCCGTCGTATGGTCAATGCCTTCTGCAAAGATGCGCTCAGATTTTGGCTTGGATTTGTAGCGGTCGATTTTGAGATATTCGTCATCAGGGCTGTAGAGATTGTTTCTCTGAATGGCTTCGCCGACCTGAAGAAGTTGCTGGATGTCAGGAACGAGGTCTCTGACTTTCTGCTGAAGCTCGTTGAGGTATTCTGCCTCGTGTGCTTCTTTCGCAGCGGCTTCCATACGTTTCTGGTCGCTCGCGTTCTGGATGGTGTTCAGTGTTTCCTGCATATCCATGATGATTTTCCTCCTCAGCGAGAACGTTCCTGAGACTTTCCGAGTTTCTGCAAGGCTTTCGTTGCCGTCCGCTCTCCACGAAGGTAGCCCCCGATGGTTTCCTGAAGCTTGTCGAGATTTCCTTCCTTGAGCAGTTTGTGGATGCCTTTGGACACGTCGTTGCTTTTCTGGTGTGGGAGCGGGTTGTTTTCGTAGAAGTAGGAATATGAGCAATCGTAGGTGTTGCTCTCGATGTCATAGGCATTGGAAACAGCATCCTCGAAATTTTCCTTGTAGGTTTTTTCAAAATCCTGTTTGTCGAAATTCGCAATCTGGAGCGAGATGGTTTCCAGCGATCCAGACATATCTTCAGAAAGGCTGTAGATGCCGCGCACGATGCCGTAGGTGGAAGGGTCTTTTTCAAGTTCTGGGATGGCATGGGCTGCTTTCATGAAGTCCATGACTTCTTCCATTTCCGAAGAAAGCATCGCCTGCTGGATGGCGGTTCGAATGCCCTTATCGGAGCTGTAGGCTTCTCGCGCAAGTTCTTTCGGCACGATGGTGACGTTTTCGTGGAAGCCGTGCAAGTCATCATGGAGATGGGCACGCAGGCAAGGCTCGTTTTCGTTGCGATAGATTTCCATCTGCTGGTAATCCAGGATGTCGTCATAGGTGCCTTCGAGCAGGTAGGCAAGGTTCTTCCCTCTCTTGACGCTGACTTCGGTATCCGCATCGCGGTCAAGGAAGAGAACGGGTTCAAAGCGAGGCAGGCTCTGGATGCCCTGCTGCTCCAAAGAAGAATCGAGCTTTTCCCTTGCTGTCTCGCGGAAATGGTCAAGCTCTATAAAATCGTTGAAAAGCTTCCTGCCGACGATGTCCCGCAAGCGGATGGAGTTTTGCTGTTCCAGTTCATCGAAGTCTGTGCGAAGAACATCTGCGGCCTGCTCGTCACTTTTGCATGCTTCTAGCTTGGAGAGAGTGACTGCAATCTGCTTGTAGGAAGAACCCATATCGTGAAGAAAATCGCCGATTTCCTCGGAACACTCCCCTTTCGACATCCTTGGGAATGCATCTTTTAGGTTGTCACAAAAATGATCTGCCTGCTGGCTGCAATAGGCGGCGTAATCGTCATCGTAAAGCGTCTGGGCATGATTTTGATTCATAGTGGTGCTTCCTTTCCATGTCCATAATGGTCATTCAGCGGGCAGGTTCCTGCCCGAGCTTCTGGATAGCAGCAAGGGCTTTTTTCGGATGCTCCACGAGAGGTTCGAGCATCTTGTGAATCTTGTCAGGGTGCATCTGGAGCACTTTCTCGATGCCTCGCGTAAGTGAGGACTCTCTTGCCTGCTCCAGTTCATCCAAATAGCCGTAAGTAGAATCCTTCAAGGAATCTGCGATGTAGTACGGATTATCTCCGTGAATGCGGGTGGCTTCACTCGGAAGGACGAGATCGCCGACATCCTTGCAGTAAGACTCGAATCCTTGGAGGCTGAAGTTTGCAATTTTCTTCGCAGCGAGTTCCCGCATAGAAGCAGGCGTTGCATAATCAATCATGCCATCCACGATGCCATAGGCAACAGGGTCTTTTTCAAGTTCTGGGATTGCCTTGGCGTCGTAAAGGAACTCTTTGACATCGTCATCCTTTGCAAGAAGAGCACTGAGTTTTTCGTGAAGCTCCTTCGACTCGAATGCCTGCCGTGCCATAGACTGTGGGATGATGACGAAGCTTTCCCCTGTCGGCGAATCGTGTGTGTAAGCGGTAGCACGAAGGCATGGGTCGCCTTCCGTATAGGTCATCTGAAGAAGTGTATCTGTATTCTCCGCTTGGATGAGGGATGTGGCAATATCTCGATCTGGCTCAAAAATCGCCATGCCTTCCAGATTCTGCCAGCCCATATTTGAGCCGAGGCAGAGATGAGGTTCTTTCGGGTCGATGTTCAAAACGGATTCATAACCCGCCTGAATATCTTCATGTGCGAGGTCATTGAAATGATCAGAAAAGAATCCAGTGGTATCATCCAGCATCTTGTCCGAAAACCAGCTGCGTGTGATGCCTTGTTTTACATCGTCTGTTGCCAGCTCCTGAATCTTTGAGGAAAGGAGGTTGAGAGCATCATCATCCGTACTCTTGGCGGAAGCTTCCTCGATGAATTTATCAATAGCTCTGCTATCCATACCAAGGTCAGAAAGGATTTCTGTGGCATCATCGGTGGTGTTCGGGAAATCTGGGAAGAAGTCATTCATATAGGACGGGTAATCCTTAGCAACCTCATCGCAGTATGCGACAAAGTCATTGTCAAAGATGGTGTAGGTTTTCTTTTCGTCTGACATGATGGTTTTGCTCCTTTCAGCGGGACATTTCCTTGCCGAGGCTTGCAAGCTCGCGAAGCGCCTTCTTGTCGCCGCGCATCGCAGGGTCGATGGCAGTATGAACGGTTTCAAAGTCACAGGATTTGAGGATTTTCTCAATGCCTTTGGAAAGTGCAGTATCCTTGAAGGTGATGCCGTTTTCGCAAGCGAAGCGGAACGGTTCATCGGTGATGATATTGGTATAGACGTTCCACGGGTCTTCCTTGGCAAGTTCCTTCAACGGCTCGATGGACATGCCGATGCGGTCAGGCATCTTCTTTTCAAAGGCTTTGGCATCGAAGCTGGCGATGGCTTGGGAAAGCTCTTTGACATCCCGAAGCTGCCGTGCATCTTCGAGGAAGGATTTTGTGATGCTTGCCCCGATGGGGTCTTTTTCCACGAGGGGAATCGCGTGGTGAACCGTGTAGAAATATGTTGCCGCACCAGAAGGCTCTAGAAGGAGCTTCCCGATTTCGTCATGGAGTTCCTTGGAAGCAAAGGCTTCTCTCGCCCACTCTTTCGGCACGATGGTATAATCCTGCGTCGTGCCATCGCCAAAGCCCATCGTGGCGGTGAGAAACGGCTGCGTTCCCTGACGGCTCAGGCGGAGTTCATCGGCATTCGTGTCCTCGAACCGGCTCAGGAAGGACATGCCGTAGACATCTTCCAGGCTGTCGATGCAGGTAAACCCACCAGCATCTGGGAGCGGGGCGTCCGAGAAGAAGGATGGATATTCGTCATCTGGCGGATAGAAGTTCGTGACTAGGACGTCAGACTGCTCGGAGAGGCCGAGTCCCTTGAGGGTTTGGGAGAGTTCCCACTTTCTCATAAGGCAGGACGAAGGCAGGACGCCATCATTGACTTGAGACTCTAGAAGCATGTTGCTGGAAGGGTTCATATGGGAGGCTCCTTTCTGTTTCATTACTACTTGAATGGTAGCAGCAAATAGGAATGGTGAAATCTTGTCTTTTAGGGAAAAAAGGAAGCTGACAAGGTGCATGTCCCTGCCGGCTTCCTTCGAAATCAATAGGCTTGGCCCATCATGAAGTTGAACCAGTCAATGTATGTGGATGGATAGTAATGAAGGCCATCATCGGTCTGGATTCCGTCGTTCCAGACGAAGGTGAACGTATCGATAAGGCCGACCGTTGGCGGGAGGTTGGAGACGACCTCGCTGTCGAATTGATAAATCTGGTCGTTCGTGATGGTATAGCCAGAGGCAGAAGCCTTCGCTTCATCCACGGGCGTTACGGTTGCAAACCAGATATGGCGGAAGCCCTTGTCGGAAAGAGCGTTCAAGGCATCCAGGCAAAGCGAGGAATTGAGGTCGTTGACGCCCAAGTTGTAGATGATGATGGTGTCTCGATCTACAGAATCGATGTAGGCCTCGTTCTCGAAGAAGAAGGAGCTGCCAGCTCCGATGCGGTCGAGCCAATAGACGTTGCTGAACGAGCCGACAGCTTCCTGCATGCCGACGAAACGGCTGTCGCCAATCATGAGGTAATTCGCAGCTTCTGCCGAAGCTGAAAAGAGCGAAGAAAGAATCGCCATGGTCGTGGCGAGGAGGTAGAGCGTGATGCCTCTGAAAAGCATTTTTCTGGTCATAAGAGCAAGACACATCCCTTTCCACAAGAATATCTGCTGTTCGAGTTCCTATAGAACGAGGATACCAGAAAAATACCGCATGAAAATCTTGTATTTGATGAAACAAAGCCACCAGCGAAACTTCTGTTAGAAGAATTGCTGATGGCTTTGTTCAACGTTCCGCAGGCTTGTGCTCGTTCCTCCGCGAAAGACAGGCGGAGCAACGGCATTCCTGCTTGAGAATCTTGTCGTATTTCTCGTTTTCCGTACTGACGACATGGTCGATGTTGTACTAGTAGGAACCCGTCCGCACGACGCGGTCGTCTTTGCCCCAGTAGCCGAGCTTCTTCATGCCGCGAACGGAACCCGTCTTGTCGATGGATGGATGAAGCGTATAGTTGAGGCCATCTCTTCCATTATGAATCGCTGCGATGCCCGTGCGGTCATCCCGAAGAAGCGTGGAATCATCGTCAATCTTCTTGATTTTCTTCAACATGGTGAAATCCTCCATTCTTCTACATACAGAACGTACTCTGCGTTCGGACGTTATGAAAAGCGGCCTGCACATCCTTGTCTTTTGCAAGGAGTTCATCTGCGACATCCAGATAGTAGTCTGGATGCGGAGAATCCGCTTTGAGGATGCTTCGAGCCGTTGCCTTCGGGATGCCGTCTTCCGCCATCCGAAGCAGGGCTGCACGGCAGAGCTTCTCTGGCGTGTCATTCTCCATATCGCAGGCGGCGTAAGCATCATAGAAGAGATTCGCGAGGCTCTTGTCCTCCGTTGTCCGAAGGGTTATCGGGCGTTCATACGCCCGTTCCAGTGCGCGACGGCTCTGTTCTATCGTCGGAAGCCGGAGCTCTGGAAGGTCTTCAATCCAAGGATTGAAGGACTGCCCTTCATGATACTTTGCAACAACGCCCCAAGCGCGTTTGACGGCCTGCTCGATGGCGTATGGGAGTCTCGGCATGCAATGACGGCCAAGGGCTTCATACACTTTTTGTGGATACTCTTTGTAGCGCACATGAAGCATCGACTGCTTGTTGATGAGGAGGTTTGCCTCTCGATAAGGACGGATGGCAGGAAGAAAGGGTCTTCCGCCATAGCTGTATGGCCCCGTCACAGGGTCGATGCCCATGTGGTTCTTGAAGAAGTTCTGTACCGCCTGGAATCCCCACGAGACAACGGACGGCTCCTCCCATTTCATTGTGACGTGGTCATCTTTGCGAGAATCGAAGGGTGCAATCCCTTCTTGCAGGGACAGGGATTTATTGAGCAAATGAAATGCAGAAATCTCCCGCTCTGTGATGATGGGACGGATATGCAGGCTGTCTTCAAACACCTGATGGTTGAGCAGGGCGATGGCCGAAGTAGAATAGCTGCTTTCAAAGACGGCCAGTTCCTCATTCGGCAACAACACCATGGGATACTGCTCGATGTTTGAAAAATCAATGGTGTCGAGATAGTTCACCGGAGGGTGCGGCGTCTTTCCATCACAAGGCTGGATTTCAGTCGGGAGGATGATGGAAAGCGCTTCATCCTTCGCGCTGTTCCGGGAACGGAGGACAACCTTGGGTGCCTTGCGGCGAATCTGCGTGAACTCAATCTTCGGAACGGCATAGACGTAGCTGTTGTTGATGTCCGTCTCGTTGATCTGACGGACTTCTGGATGTTTTCCGAGATAGATGTTCTCTTCGTTTTTCAGAAGTGCCAAGCCGAGTTTGAGCTTTGTCATGAGATTTGTGCAATCCTCTTCGGAGAGCTGCATCTTGTCGCGAAGATGGATTTGCTGGAAAACATGCTCATAAAACTGTGGCAGATAGATAGAAAGCGCTTCGGAAACGCTTTTGGCATTCAAAAAGTCGAGATTCCCGAGCTCGATGCAGACATCGCAGATAGGGTCGTTTTCAGGAAGCGTGACGTCGAAAAAGACGCGCTGCCGTTCCAAGTAGCCCAGCATGCGCTGGTTGAACCATTCCTTGTCTGCCGCATTGAGCTGTGCAAGGAATTCATACCCCTTCTCCCCCGCCAGGATGAGTCCGTCGCCTTCATAGGGGTATTCGTTGCCTTCGAAGTCATAGATAGGCGCTTCGCCGCCATGAAAGGTTACGGAAAATTCATCGAAAATCTTGCTTGCCATGAAGTCATTCCTCCCCTCTTCATCAAGTCATGCAGACCGCTTGATGACTGAGAGTACGACATGTCATCGGGGAAAAATCCCTGGATAGACGAAGCGCTGCTCCGTCTGTACCTCCTGTGCCGCACGCTGGGAGACGATGTTGGCAAACATAGAACCTGGATAGAGGTCAGCTCCAGGAGAATATTTTTTGAGAAGGTCCAAGACATCCTTCTTGGAGCAGTTCTCATGGAAGATGGAAAACTTGGAAGCCTCCATCGCCATCGTGTAGAGCTTGGAGGTTTCATAGGTCGCGGCTTCCACGGGAAGGGCATGGCCATCCTGGAGCAGTTTCTGGTACACTTCGACGAAGCCCCGCTCTTTTTCGGGAAGTGCGGAGGAATCGACCGCCAGAAGATTTTGCGTCCGCCGCATGACGTTTTGAAGAAGGTCGTAGCAGTCTTCGAGGTAGAAGGTTGCATTCTGCAAGGCATTTGACGCGAAGAATTCGCTCTGGAACGGCTTCCCGTTATACGAGAATTCGACGAACAAGGTCGGGTCATTCACATCTTCGGGGAAAGTAATCGTTCCGATGCCTCTCCCGTTCGTTTCTTCCTTCAGGCGCGTATCGAGGATGGAAAGGTTCTTGGATGTCATGGAATAATCTTCGAAGCCCTTCGGAAGGATGAGGAACGGGTGGAGCGGATTTTCAACGGTGCTATAGAAGACCTTGTTTTCCGGCTCTGCCACCAGATAGTCTGGATAAATCTTCTGGAGGTATGCTTTCCGTTCGTCTGCTTCCTTCTGAAGCAGCTGGAAGGCGTTTTTGTCCATAAGCCCTGGATGATGAAGATGACTGACGTATTTATGCAGACGGTTCATGAATTCAATCTGGAACGCTGCATAGTCGGAGACATATTCAAACGTTTCCCGCGTGATGGGAACGGTGAAAGAATCCAAAGGGTCGAAATGGCCGGAAGCATTGGGATGCGAGTTGATGACGCGCCCGACGCTCATCTCAATAACGTTCGGATAATGCAGGACAGCGGAATAGGAGGCATTCAGGAAGGCGGAACTGCCTTCAAAGGAAGCAACATAGACACCCGCACGAATGTAGGCTTTCTGCAAACGGAAGAGGGCATCATCATCCATGGGATGGATAGGATAATGAGAATCCAGGATGTGTTTCAAGTCATAGAAATCCTGTTCGCCGAAATGCTCCCAGTCAATGGAGATGCTCATGGGGTTCACCTCATCATAAATGGAAAGAGTGCCTGCCTTGGCCAGCACTCTCGGTATCTGGAAAAATCTATCAATGGGAGATGGCGATTTCTGCATCACGAACGATGATGTTGGAGAAATCGGTTCCTTCGTAAATGTCGGCACCAGGAGAATATTTCTTAAGCATTTCCAGAACGCGGTTCTTGGAATCCCCTCTCTGCGACAGAGAGTACCGCGCAGTATCCCGCGCCATGGTATAAAGCTTGCTGAAGCTGTACGTTGGCTTTCCTGAGCTCTCGCTGAAATCCTCACGCAGGAGCGCTTGATAGTGGCGGACGAACGATGCCTCCTGACGCGGAAGGGTTTCCGCATCCAGGGATGCGAGGCGTTCCGTCTTTTCGATGACTTCCTGCAGCTGGACATAGGAATCATCAAGGAAGCGCATGGCATTCGCAAGCTCGTCTTGCGGGAAGAAATTGCTTGTGAACGTCTTTCCGTTATAGGAAAAGTCTGCATAGAGGGCGAACGACCATTCTTTCTCGTCTGGGAAGGTGATGGTCGCCTTTGCCGTTCCATGCGTCGCTTCCAGAAGATTCTTGTTGACGATGGAAAGCGTATGCGTGTTCATGGAATCGTCTGCGTATCCTTTCGGGATAGCGACCAGCGGGTGTGCGGGGTCTTCCAAGGTGCTGTAGAATATCTGGTCTTTCGGCTCAGCAATCGTGCAGCAAGGATACTGGGACTGGAATGCGAGCTTCTTCTTCTCGATTTCCTTCTGGAGGATATCCGCCGCCTGAGGCTCCAGGAGGTCAGGACGATGAATCTGGCGGATATTCTTCTGGAGGTCTTCCTCGAATACGCGCTGGAAGTCTTGATAAGACTTGGCTTCAGCGAGGCTCTTCTTCGTAATGGGAAGAGAGAACGTATCCTGTGCATCGAGCAGGACGCCGCTCGGGGCGTTGGAGTTGACGATGCGGCCAATCTTGATTTCGATGGCATTTGGGAAGCTCGGATCATCGAAGAAGAAGTTGTCGGTGAAATTCGTTCCGCCATCGAAGATTGCAGCATAGGCTCCCATGCGGATGGAAGCCTTGTGCAGATTTTGGAGGAAATCCTTCCCTGTTTCTGGCAGGTAGCTCGGATTCTCGACGATGGACTTGATGTCCTCGTAGTTGTCTTTCGAAAAGTTATCCCATTGGATGTCCATAAATAACATTCACCTCGTCATAGATTTGCCAGCCGTTTTCTGGGCTTTTGCCTGCATCTGTTTCTTCATCGCGCCTGTATCATGGACGAGCGCCTTCTGGATATACGGAGGGAGGTCATCCAGGCTGAGCCGCGTAGCGATGCAGTTTTGAAAGCGGCTGGCAAGAACGCCCTTGAAATCCTCGTAAGAAAGCTTGGACAGGTTTTCTCGTGCAGCAGGTGCGTTCTGGTCTGGATAGGCCGTATCCCCCTTCAGGATGGAAGGTGTCATCGCAAACGAGATGCCGACGAAATAACGTTCGCCCTCATAACTTTCGGGGCACTCGACGCTTGCCATGATGTCCAGTTTGTCCATCTCGCTCTGGAAGCTGGACAAAAACGGCTCGATTTTGATGTCGTTCATCCGAATCATGCCATAGCGCTTCCTCTGAAGGTTTTCGCGCAACATGCGTGCCTTGGCGGTATATGGATCATCCAGACGGTTGTATGTTTCAAGATCATGCACCATTTCCTTGTACTGCTTCTTTTGGAAATAGGAGAAATCGAGCTTTCCCTTGGAAGCGTCGAGAAGTTCTTCTCGATTCAGTGATTCCGTATCCATGCTGCCAACCTCCTCGCCATACTTTATCGTAAAAGGGACATGACGCATTTCTTTTCTTTTTGCGAATTCTTATAGGAAAATGCCTGCGATGCCAGATGATGATCCAGAATTCCCTTGCTCATGAGATGTTCTGCACGATACTGGAAAGTGTCGTAAGGAATCGGCGGTTCCAGACGGAGCGGCATCTCGATGGGCTCGAAGCTTCGGAAGGTCTTCCCTCTCTTGTCCACGGGAATCTTGGGCGTGAATCGAATGGAGGAAGCATCCATCTCCGCATCAAAATAGACTCCGCCAAAGCGGACCGTGCCGACTTTTTCAGGTTTCTGCGGGGCATTGCATGCCTTCATATAGGCGCTGTAGCCGAGATTTTCCCAAGAAGCCAGTTCCTTCTTCTGCAAGAGTTTTTCAAACGTCGTATAGCGGAAATTTTCAACATCCGCATCCAGGTCATGTTCGGAATAGTTCAGGATATGCGGGTGAAATTCTTCAGAAAGCGTCTCTCGCGCTGCCTGCTGGACAGCGAAGTCATAGAACGTGTCATACTCGGAGAGTTCTTCGTCAGAGAGCGTCTGGCAGATGTCCGAAACGGTCTGGAAGAAGTCATCGACGAGGAAGATGTCCTTCGTGTCCTTTTGAATCTTTTCGAAGGCTTCCCGAGACTGGGACATCGCAAAGGCATTGAGCTTCGTTTCCAGTTCCTTTGCAAGCTGCGCGAGGTCATCGAGGTCGTCGAGATAGTTGTTCCGAACGTAGATGTCGTACAGGTCAACCTGGCAGGAAGCGGCGTCTTTGGATGCGTCGATTTGGAGCAACGCAGATTCCTTGAACTCGTTCCGCAGGCGCTCGTTTGCGGGGTGAATCTCCAGTTTGTCGAGGAGTGCATCTTCGACATTGCCGAGATGCCAGCTAAGGGATGAGATTTCAACGTCAGGCTCTTTATCTTCTGCATTCCCGAAGTCAACGGGGCGGACGCAGACATAGAGGCCAAGGTCTCTCATGGCCTGCTCGGTAGACTGGATGGTATCGCGAATGGATTCGTTGACCATCTTGTGAAGTTCGAAGTTTGACATATCCAGTTACCTTTCTGCCGCGCTCTTGGAAGGGGATTTTTTCTCGATTTCCTTCGTCAGTTGGATGGCACGCTTCTTGGCTTTTTCCCAGGAGTTCGTGGAAAGGACGCAGGAAATGTCTCCGCCATCCTTGGAAGAATACGTGTTCTTGAAGACGTTGTATCTTTTATGATTGGGCTCACCAGAAAGTTCGCTGAGTTCTGGGTTCTTGTAGTCCTGATAGACTTCGACAGCCGTCGTGGGTGCGTCTTCCTTCTCAAGGTCGTAATACTTGGCAATGCAGGGTGCCGCATCGTTATGATAGGACGCATCGACAAAGCCGTCGATCATGCGGAGCTTGTCATCGTAATCAGGAAATTCTTGAAGGTAGAGCGGTTGTTTGCTATGCTGCTGATCCATGGATAAAGACTCCTTTCTCATCTGCTCACGGCTGACGCTCGCCTGGCAATGACATTGAGCATTTTCACTTTCTTTGCTAGTCCTGTCACGAAGGCCACTCGATCTTTGACGAGGGATTCATTTGCGTCCTTAGTTCCTTCCAGAATGATGCTGGAGGAGTCAATGCCGAGGTTTCCGCATTCCTTGAGACGCTGGATGAACGCATCGGAAGCCGTGCGTCCGGCCTGATCGCGGTCAAGGCAGACATAGAACGTCTTGCCTTTGATATGGTTCTTCTGAAGGTAGTCGATGAAGCCTCGGATATATGCCGTAGAGCCGAGAGCAAGAACGTTCTTCTGTCCTGCCTCATAGATGCTCATGGCATCGATTTCGCCTTCGGTGACGAAGATGCCGTTCTTGTTCTTTGCTACCTGCCAGTTGAATTCCGCATGACTCCCCGCCTTCATCTTGACGTAATCGCGGGCACGTCCTCGGATGTATTCGGGGTCACGCGTATCTCTTGCAAGGTAGGAGCACTTACCTGTCGGAATGATGACTCTCGGCGTGCCGAAGGCTTTGGACTTCCCATGCTCTTTCCGATACCGAACTTTGGGAGAAATCCATTTGGGCAGGAATCCGCAATGGAAATGCGCCTGCGTTTCTTTCGACAAACCGCGTTTCGCAAGATAACCTGTCGGGTCTTGATATTTCTGCGCTTCCTCGATGTCCTTCGGGATGACCTCGTTCGCATATTTCTCTTCAGGAGTAGGTTCCTGCGGAGGCGGCGGAGTGGCTGGGCGCGGATGATATGCAGGACGCGGACGATGTGGGTACTGATAATCTCCGCTATGGCGGCGAAGGTCTTCCTCGTTGATTTGGATGCCGAAATGGTTTTCCGCTGCGTTGATGACGGCTTCATTCCACTTCTCATAATTGTTGTGGTCGCGGATTTCGTCGAAATCATGGACGATGCCATCTGCAACGGCCATAATCTGGATGATATCTGCTGCACGGAAGCACCCATCTGCGTATTTCTTCGTGCTGAAGCAGGTGAAGCGGTTCTCGATGCGCGATTTCTGTATTCCCGTCTTGTGGGCTCCACTGCCAGAACCGCAGCACGGGCAGACATACCCGCCATTCTGCGCTTCTTGCAAGCACACTTCAGGGTGTGACCTCATATACTCGACAGCTTCCTGCCAGCGCATGCCTGTATCAACTGTTCTCCCCATGAATGTTCCCCTCTTTCGTGTTCACTGCAAAAAAAGTAGCACGAAAAAAGCGGCCTAGATTCTTGAATCTTTGCCGCTTTTCAACCGTAATTTAGCCCATCGCATTTTCAGTATGAATTTTCTTGGCTCAATCATTTTTTCTGTGGGATGAGCCATCCCACGCACATCAATAGCGGCTCATGTCGATGAGTTTCAAGAAGAAATATTCATCGTCTGGATAGCCATATGCCTGCCGCCGCAACGTCTTGA
>Ga0256406_1004319_pt1 | contig 16453 bp, 16 predicted proteins | sample RumenRJG_03DNA_FD_185986 | JGI IMG/M metagenome (GOLD analysis project Ga0256406, IMG submission 185986) | Bovine rumen microbial communities from Lethbridge, Alberta, Canada - RJG_03 | ecosystem: Host-associated > Mammals > Digestive system > Stomach > Rumen | place: Canada: Alberta | collected... | reverse complement strand
GAGGACATCCTCCGATACATCAAGGGCAGCATGCCAGAAGAGGAAGACTGAAACGGGAAAAACTTCCAGAGACTGAAAAGAAGCTCGTTATCTGGTGCTTTAGTTGTAAAATCTCTGGAAGTTCACATCACAAAAACACAGAAAACGATCCTGTCTGCATTTCACATGGATGAAGGGAATGTCCGGTATCAGGCAAAAGAGATAGGAAAAAACCTGCGGGAAAAATCCGACGGTAAGAAGGGAGCATAACGATGGCAGGAACACGGCGGAATGCGGCTGAAACACTGGAACTGAAGATGAGATCCTGACTTTCATAAACTCTCCGGAGAATGATGAGGAAGAAGCTGATGCATGAGTATTCAAGAATCCTGATTGAGGAATACTGTTTCACCCACAAAACGAAGAAAGCGGAGATTCTCTCAAGGCTGGTAGAGATGTCCTATGACCTTTCCGCGGAGGGCACCGACGCGGATGCGATTGATCTCGAAAGATTGATTCAGCGCGAACGGAATCCGGAGTTGAAGGAAGCTCTCATCGACCTTGATGACTTCCTCTTCAACTATTGATTCGACAGTCAAAAGCTCTTTAGAGTACTTTTTCCAGGAAGTTCACATTTTGGTGAGGAATAAAATCGCGGATTACACTTGGCACTTGCCCGGCACAAATCCCGGCACAATTTTTAGCACGAATAAAACGATAATCGTGTTGTAATACAGCAAATTATCGTATATAATAACTTAACCGGTACCTTATAAACACAGATTACGTTTTATAGGAGCATCAAAAATGAAAATATTAAGAATCAGGGCTGAAGGCTTACCTCTATACAATGCGCCATTTGATATTCGATTTTATGCAGTTCAGAGAGTACATAATAGTCATTTAGATGCATTGCAGCGTTTGTTTGGAAATATTTATGTAAATACAGTGGAAGCTATTATTGGAATTAATGCTTCTGGAAAGACAACAGCATTACAAATCATTTCTTTTACAAGAATGCTTCTGGAGGCGACACCGTTAAATGCAGCCTATGTCCCGCAGATTTTAGAAAACGATCAGCCGGCAACATTCGATATAGATTTTTATGCAAAAGGGAAACTATATCATTTAAGAAGCGAAATTATAAGAACAGGAAGAGATGACGGAAGCTATTCTGTTAAAATCAATAAAGAACAGCTTTGGGAAAAGGCAATAACAAGCAGAGTGAACAAAACGAACCTGCTAAATTTTGAAGGCATAGATCCACAAAGAATCCGTAATAATTCGGCAGAGTATCTTCCGGATGATGTCAGTATAATGATTGCAGTCAATAAGCAGCTTCAGGAAAAAAATATATTTGTCAATCTTGTAGGTCTCACAAACATCAATCTATTTCTACCGGTGAACAGGGGTTCCATTCCTACTGAAATAATCACATTATTAGATCCAACAATCGAATATATTACTGTAGATAATGTTGATGGGAAATCAATTATTAAGCTGAAATTCTACGAAAGCCCGGAAATCGTTCTACATAATCCAGGCGAGCTGAACTATTATCTGTCATCAGGAACCGTAAAAGGAGTTCGGGTGTTTTCGGATGCAGTGAAAGTTCTTAAAAATGGCGGATACTTAATCGTTGACGAAATCGAAAACCATTTTAATCACGAACTAGTTGCAGCATTACTCAGACTATTTATGGACAAAAAAACCAACCCTAAAGGAGCGGTTATTATCTTTTCAACTCATTATCCAGAGCTCTTGGACGAAATCGACAGAAATGATGCTGTATTTATTACCAGAAATAATCAGGGACTTCGAATAGATAATCTGAATCAACTATTATCACGAAATGATATGAAGAAGAGCGAAGTATATCAAAGTAATTTCCTAGAAGGAACTGCGCCAAAATACCAAGCACTTCGTGCATTACAGAAAAGCATTATTAGGGAATTGGGGGACTAAATTGATGAAAGTATCTATTCCCGAAAACAGTCTGATAGCATGTATGTGTGAAGGCGGTGCGGAAATAGCGATTATGGATATTCTGCTAGATAACGGGTTGCTGATTTTTAAGAGAGAACAATTGCTTGAAGAAAGATTGATTTCAAGGATTTCAGCAAAAGATTTCGAGAGACGTTATTTAAGAGTGGCTTATGGCCAGAAGATAGTAATCCTCAGAGTTATTGATTCAAGATCAGAAAAATTTAGCCTAAGTAAGGCTTATCAGTGTCAGGTGGATTTAATTAATGTAATCACCGCTCCGGAAATTGAAATGTTGATAATTACAAGTAAGGAAAAGTTTGAAGATTTTAGCCGTTCTGAATTTAAAAAACCTAGTGATTACTGCAAGACCGTTTTGAAGATGAAAAATGTAAAACAGCCTTCATTTGTGAAGAATTATTTTCACAATCCGGAAGATCTCATCAATAGTATTCAGGAATATCATCGACTGCATAAGCAATTAAAGACTGAGGCATCGATTTACGATCTAATTGATTGGACGGCAATAGAATCATTGTAATTGGATAATCAGGTAGACTGAATACGTATTGGTATTGTGACAGAAAAACTGATCTTCGAAGGCTTTAACAGACTTGTTGAATATTCCGGTGTGGCGGAGCCGCGATTCCGATCACAACTAGTCCAGTTGTCCGGAAGAGACTAACACCGCTCCGTTTTGATCAATTTGTGAACTTCCATGATAATTAACCCTCAAGTTGAAATGGAGGAGTTGAAACCTGTAAAAATAAGAGGCTTCGTGCACATGTGTGGGTAGGAAATAGCCTCCGCCTACCATAAATTACAATTGAAAAGGTCATCGGGCTCACGTAATGTATAGCTGACTAAGAAATACAAACGGGAGTATCCAATGACCTCAGCTAATACATTATTGAAGAACATCCTTGGCGTCAAGGGTGCAGTTGTACAAGGCGCCGATTTTTCTAAAGATTCATACGGCGTTAAGAAACTTACAGTCCGTATGCGTCCGAGAAAACGTGAATCTGACCGCTGTCCGATCTGCGGCAGGCACTGCTCAGTTTATGACAGATCAGGAGTACAGCGTTCTTGGCGGAGCCTGGATTTCGCTGGCATTCTGGTTTACCTGAAGGCTTACACCCAGCGAATCAGCTGCCCCAGGCATGGAGTCCTTGTAGCTGCCGTTCCGTGGGCGTTCCACGATTCCGGTTTCACCAAGAGATTCGATCTGACTGCTACCTGGATGGCTGAGTTTCGCCGGAATCATTTTTAAGTGTAAAACTGATTTCGTCGTTTCGAAGGACGTGAAAGCTGATGATACTGAAGAATAATAAAATCTGGGGTTTGAGCAGTTGTTTTTCGGGAAGTAAACAATTACTCTTCAGATGTGGCAGCCAGCCGGTTGTATAGAATATCGGTCTGATTTGAGGCAATATGGATACGCTCTTTCTTCAGAAGAGTGCGTGGACTTTGTTTTTCTTCAAAATTTCGTGAGCCTTCCTCGAAAATTGAGCAGCAGGTATATTCAGTGGAGACAGAGTTGCTATCCGATTTGATAATGAAAATGAAGTCTGTATGATCAACATGACTCGAAATCAGGTAATCCGCCTTTATATTTGTGTACAAGTGACCATATTGAGGTATGAACTTAAATAGAGTGAATTCGCTGTCCAGTGACGCTTTCAGCCGCAGGATAGCATGCAGCCTTGGAAGCACACAGTTTTCAAATTGTGCTGCACAGAGGAATGAAGCTGTATCGATAGTGCCGTCAAGTATTTTCAGGAGCAGCTTACCCGGAGAATAACGCAACGCTGATATATCCTTCATATATTGGAATCCGGCCGCATGATGAAAATCAGATGGGGTAAAAACCAGAGTTATGGTATTGAGTTTTTTCTTGTAACCATAGGTGAAAAGGTAGCGATATTGTGTTAGTTCCATCCATGCTTCCGCAGCTTGGAACAGGATGTCCTTATCGGGGTTTTCCATATGTATCCTGACAATTTAGAGCAATAACAAAGGGATCCTGCAATTGCAAGATCCCTTTACATGAAATGCTAGCGTTTTCGTTCAGTCCCCAGGAACCTATTCGGTTTGTGGTTGTCGCTAAACCCATGGTCGAGCTCCGCAATCGGCTGCATGCCGACACAGTAGATTGTTTCACAGCTCTCGATAGCCAGTCAATGCCGCTATCTTTTATTAACAGTATAACACAAGTTGAACTATATTCAAGGAATTATTAAATGCTGTTACTGCTGTGTCTGCTGATCAGGTTGCGGATTCTGCACTGTCTGTGAATCGGATACAGGTTGTTCAGCCGGTGCAGGCGCAGGTAAACGATATCCGCAGTTTCCGCAGTATACATCGTCCTTCGAATATGGAGCTCCGCACTGAGGACAATAGCCTGCCACTGAACTATTCTGATTACTTTCCTGTACTACCTTTTTCTTGGTTCCGCACTTTATACAGAAAATAGCGTCTGAAGGATTTTCAGCGCCGCAGTTTTCACATATCCATATACCTTTTGCACGTCTCAGGGATTCTTTCAGGGAATCAATCTGTGCGCGTTTCTCCCGGATAGCCTGAAAATCTTCTGCGAAGGCCTGTGGCACATTGTCCTGGTACTGATCATAAAAGGCATTTCCGATTTTGATATATAGTTTGTCGCAATCACGGGAAAGTTCTTTGATCTGGTTATTCAATGCCTCGGATTCCAGAACCCCCTGCACACCCTGCCGCAGATTATCGCTGTAATTTTTGACCTTTTTTCCAAGATTCTCAAACATTTGCTCATAACCTCCAAAGCATATGATTTTCGATATTTCTGCTTTTTCATTACATCTGTGTTTTTATCAGCACTGTTTCATCTTAACACTGTCCGGATCATGCAGAACATTTTTTGGATGATTAGCACAATATGCGCGGCGAGCAGTTTCACAATCATGTTTATGGCTATTATAACTCGGAATGTATCTGCTATCCATCGGCAAATTTACGTTAATAGTCTGCCCAAAATTGAAAATCTAAATCCCGCTTCGCCAGCCAGAAGATAGAAGAGACTCGTTTTACAGTAAACGAATAAAACAGCACAGTTAATAAACGGGATGGTAAATGAATCATTATTTTTGCTATAATATATTGATATGATGACGCTGGATTAAGGATTGATCGTAAAAATTGATCACGCACTTGTCGATAAAACAGATATGGGGGAGAAAAGATCATGAAATATTGCACAAAATGCGGAACGGAGTTGCCAGATGGAGTGAAATTTTGTCCGAAATGCGGAGCGCCGGTACAGGCTTCCAGGTCGGAAAACGGGTCCGGGCAACAGCAATGGACCAATGGTACAGCATCATCAGACTCTTTTCATAAGAATGTGGAAACGCCACAGTTTCAGACAATATCAAATGAAAAGACCAATCGCATTATAAATGAAAAGACCAATCGCATTATTACGCTGATCTGTGCGGCACTGAGTTTCCTGGGCTGCTTTTTGCCATGGGCGGGTGTGAGTGTATCAGGCTCCATTTCGCTTTTTGGCGTTGGTATATCTCAGGATGGCGCCTGGTCTATAAACGGACTGGATGCACATACAGGAATTATTATCCTGATTATGATGGCGGTTGTTATTGCCATGAATGTGTATTCTATTGATCAGCACATATATAAAAAGAAGACAACAATTGTTTCCATGATTTTTTTCATCATTAATATTCTCTTCGCGATAGCCATGATCAGAGATGCGGAGTCTGAGCCCTTAGTAACAATAAAGGCCGGCATAGATTTAATTATTGTTGCTTCCGTCATCGGAATCATAAATGAAGTTGTGCTGACTGTGAAACGTGGGAAGTAACTGTAAAAGTAATTACTATTTCATCCCGGTGAAAAATATAATGAAATCATTTCCCAATAATTTTCTTCCGATGATTCTGACGTCTGATCCAGACATGGTAATGTCTGGAAAAATTACTTTTTCGCCCGTGATTGAAAAAGAAAAAGCAGAACATATCGCAGAAAATCTCCTTCAGAAATATCCGGGGAGGGATATTTTAGAAGACGGATATGTGCTGAACCTGGCAGACCTTGAAGCACTTGCTTTATCAACTATTCCACTTGTATATGAGGACTCCGGATTTATCCTTCCTGATCAGAGAATCAGGAATCTGGGAAATACAGCAGTAATTATCGTTAATCCGCAGGAATTTGTTGCCAGAGTACAGTATATGATTCAGACCTGCTATCCCAATATACGGTTTATGGAAATAGCGAATGTGCAGTATCTGGATCAAAGCGATCCGACATTTCATGATCCGGAAAAATGGAAACTCTACACAGCGCCGATGACAGAAAGCTGGAAAAAGGAGTTGCTGTTTACCGCGCGCATCCTTCCTAAGTACGCTATTGGCGATTTGAAACATATCGGGGAACGTACGTTTCAAATTGGCGATATGTCTAATATCGCGATTGCCGTTTCAACTCATGAGCTGACAGAACATATACCTGAAGAATTGAAAGCTATTACGTCGTACATGGATTTCTATGAAACTCCCATGAAAGGAATTACCCGATGGTCATTTTCAGCCATGGGAAATATCATGAGCATCGAGCCAACAAAACAGTGGATAGATCTGTTCGGTTCATATCTTGACAGGAGCTGGACGGCTAATACGGTTCTGGAAAAAATGTATGAAGATGGTGCCTCTATGCCCCGTTTAGCTTTTTATCATGGTGATGAAAGAATTTATTTCGGAATAAACTCTATACGTTTCCAATTTCACGACTGGAATGACGGTATCAGGCAAACGGTCAGAAGAATCCTGACGGAAGCCGGAAAACTTACCCCAGGATTCTGCAGAATGTCTGTAAGCACGGATGCCGATCTGGGGCCGGCGACTGAAGAAATTGCAACAAAAAATATCCGTGTGCAAGAAGGAAGAGAACATGTTCATAATGGATTGATCATAAGTGAGAACCTTGAATCTGATTACAGGATTGGAATTAATATTCTGGGACGGGACAGAGCGCAGATTGCATGGCGTTATTCGATAAAGACTTCTCTTCCAGAGATAGAAAATAAAATGTGGTATTCTGACCAGGATGTCTTTGACTATTTTGAAGAAGCGGAAAGGTATAATGAATCGAAGATCGAAGAATTAATGAAGGGAGATCCCTATGCCAGATACCGTGAAATGTAAAAATATAGTTGAAGCCATTCGGTATCTGGCACCTGACCATATTCTGTGCAGCTGTCTCAATCGAGAAGGTCTGGCTATGAATTTCCAGAACACCACACCGGTAACCATGCCGGATGGAAGAATAGGATTCATGTGTTTATCACTAGGAAATTCGGACCTGTTTCGCGGAGAACCTCAAATTTATGATACTTGTAAATCCAGTCTGTATAGGATTCATGATAGGGACGACAGGATTGTCGCGCTGACAAAATCCTATGAATTCATGGAATTCATTAATGAACTTCCGGAAGTGAAATTATATTTGAATAATAATTTTTGGTATGAACCCTGGGCATTAGCACAGCATTATGGATTTGCTACGCCAATGATCGACCTTACCAATGAGATTGCTGTTGCAGCTTTTTTTGCAACCCATAAGTATGACTTTGTGTCAAAAAGTTACCGGCTCATGAAAGAAGGGGTTGGACGGATAAGATGCCAGAAAGGAACGGCATTTGATCCGGATTGTCAAAAAGTGAGACCTATTGGGGTACAGCCGTTTATGCGCCCCAGCAACCAGTATGGGCTGGGTTATTGGATCCCGGAAAATGAGGATTTCGCACAGCAATCTATTAGTGTAGAATTCGATCAGGACGAATCCGTTAATAAAAGACTCGAAGTGGCAATGGGTGGACCAGAAACTGTGTTTTTCCCAAACGAATACATTTCACAGATGGCTTCAGTTATTAAGCTTGAGAATGTCGTGACCAATAAAGCAATAAAGGCATTTGCTGAAGATAAGCCGTACCTGAAACCACAACCGGGTCTTGATGAAATCCGTGATACGTTAAAAAGAAAAGGAGTGTTTATTGTTGACGCTCCCGTCATCTGCCCAGATGCCCTTCCTCCCAGAACTAATGCATTTATTCGACAGACACAACTGGTTGAAACACCAATTTATCAAAAAGGAAAACTTTTTACATAAATGCTTCGTATCATGAAGCAGGATGAAATTTGCGTTTAGAAGAATTGTACGCAATGAGGGAACAGATGGCACGCAGAAGAATTTCAATGGAAGAACGCATCGCAGCACAGGAACAGGAAGTACAGAAGGCAAAGAAGAAATACGAAGAGGAGAATGCTGTACTGAAGGATCTGTACCGGAAGCGCGATGAGGGAAGAAAAAAAGAACTGATGGAGGCAATCAATAAAAGTGACAAATCCTTCGAGGAAATTATGACATTTATTCAGTCGAACTCCGATCGGCAGGCGTGAATCGCCGGATATTCTTGTAATCTGTATTTTATCGTGCTACAGTATTCGATATTGTGTTTGTATATGTATATGACGATGAAATAAACAGAAGAGGAATATCAGAAGAGGAGATCAAGAATGTTACGTTATAAACAGTGGCTGCCGATCGCTATTATTATCATGATCGTGGAAGCGGGCCTCGAGGCATTTGCTTTTATCCGTGTAGCTATGCTGAATATGCTTCCGGGCAAGTACCTGCTGGTGGTTGCCCTGGTGATGGCGCTGTCGCTGGTGGCGACAGCCCTGCTTATGTTTGTCGGCATTAAGCGCCGCCACCGCAGCGGAGCGCGCTGCGCAAGGAGAATCATCGGCGGTGTCCTGGCAGCGGTCTTCGGATTCGGCTCTGCTTTTGCCTCTTCGATGGCGGGCGATGTGCAGAATACTATCGCCGGTGTGACGGATGAGTCGAAGACGGTGGAAGCTGTCGTAGGCGTGTACGTGATGGCCGACGATCCGGCGCAGACGATCGCTGATGCAAAGGATTATTCCTTCGCTGCCATGCGGAGCTTCGATGTGGCCAATACGACAGCGGCGAAAAATACACTGGAGAGTACGCTCGGCCAGTCGATCAACATGGTGGAGTTTGCGTCCATCGCGGACTGCGCCAAGGCGCTGTATGACGGTCAGACCGGTGCGATGCTGGTCAATGAGGCTTTTGCGGGAACGCTGCAGGATGTGGAGGAATATGCGAACTTCTCCACGGATACGCGTCTTCTTTATGAGGTTCCGGTGGATACGCCGGCGGATATCTCAGATCCGGCGCTGTCTTCTTCCAACCTGGAATCTGTGTCCGTATCGAAGGGCTCCATTTCCATTCCGGAGGATGCGCTGAATGCTGTAGATAATGTGACGAAGAGCCCGTTTGTCCTGTATGTCAGCGGTTCGGATACGAGAAGCCAGATCCTCGATACCAGCAGGAGCGACGTCAATATTCTCATGGCGGTCAATCCGAATACGAGACAGATCCTTCTGCTGAACACACCGCGTGATTATTACATAGCCAATCCGGCGGGCGACGGAGCGAAGGATAAGCTGACGCACTGCGGCATCTACGGCGTCGACTGCTCGATGAAGGCGCTCGCCAATCTGTACGATACCAATGTGAACTATTATATGCAGCTGAACTTTACCGGCTTTGAGAAGCTGATCGATGCGATCGGCGGTATCACGGTCAATGCGCCGGAGGATTTCACGGCCGGTGGATATTCCTTCACGGCCGGTGAGAACACGGTCAACGGAGCGCAGGCACTTGCTTTTGCAAGGGAGCGTCATGCCTTTGCCGGCGGAGATAATCAGAGAGGCAAGGATCAGATGGAAGTGATCCGCGCCGTCATCGACAAGCTGACGTCCAGCCCGTCTGTTCTGCAGAACTATCCGGAGATTCTTCAGAGTCTGGAGAACATGATGGTTACGAGCCTCTCTTCGGATGATATTTCCGGACTGGTGAAGATGCAGCTTTCCAACGGCGGATCCTGGGATATCAAGCGGTTTGCCGTGACAGGTACCGGCGGAACGGATGTGACGTATTCGATGCCCGGCGTATCCTGCTATGTCATGTATCCGAATGACGACGATGTGGCGACAGCTTCGGCACTGCTGGACAAGATCATGAGCGGTGAGACGATCACGGACAGCGATGCGGATTTCATCTCTCAGTGAATTTGTACTGGATTTTTCGCACAAAGCGCTGTATTATACTTAATATAAATGCGATGAGGCATTTCCCTTGAAGGGGAATGCCTCATTTTTTGTGTAAAAAAGGGGTATTGCCATGGATAATTTCGCTATGTATGACGATATGCTTTATGCCATTTACAATGCGACGGATCTGGAGAATATGAAGTCCGCGCTGCTGAGCCACATGAGGGATCTGATTCCGCATGATTACGCGAGCATACTTGTTTTTGACAAAAATGAGGGTGCGGCTCCGTACCATGTATCGGTTTTTTACTGTGAGCCCAGCGAGTTCATGAATGCCGAGAAGAAATATCTGGACACGTATCCGGATGATCTGGCAAGGCGCGTGGCGATGAACGGCGATAATGCCGTGATCCGCGTGTCGAGTCTGCAGCCGGAGAGTGAGCGGCTGAATTCGAGGATTTACCGCGACTGCTACCGCAATTTCTCTATTTTTGACATGCTGCAGGTGCTGATCCGCAACCAGAAGGATGTGGTGGCGCTCCTCACGCTGTATCGGACGAGGGAGCACGGTGCGTTTACGGATGAGAGCGTTTATACGCTGAAGGCGCTCAGCAGACATATGAATACGGTGTTCTATAAGTACTGCCGTCAGCAGGATGACGCGGCGAATGTGAACAGCGCGGTGCAGGAGATCACGAATCGCGTGCACATGACGCCGAAGGAGACGGAGATCCTGACGCTGATTTTCCTGGCGAAGTCGAATCCGGAGATCTGCGATGAGCTCGGGATCAAGGAGCACACGCTGCAGAAGCACTTTCAGAATATATACAGGAAGCTGAATATCTCTTCCCGATGGGAACTGCTGCGTTTCTCCGCTGGGGCCGGCACGCCAGTCAGCGTCGGCCGTGCCGGCTGAAACGCCCGGTTCAGTAATCGACGCCGACTGACGTGAGTCCTGAGATTCAGTAATCGATGCCGACTGGCGTGAGTCCTGAGATTCAGTAATTGACGCCGACTGGCGTGAGTCCTGAGATTCAGTAATCGACGCCGATTAACGTGAGTCCTGAGGCGGGCGCTGTCGGTCCGGCGAGCTTCCGGTCTTTCGCATCCAGGAGTTCTGTCATGCTCTCCGGACTCCGCCTGCCGAAGCCGGTTTCCAGCAGCGTGCCGCAGATGATCCGCACCATGTTCTGCAGGAAACCGCTGCCGTGTACCGTGATCCGTATGTAGCAGCCCTTCTGGCGGATGTCTATGGTGTCCACGAGACGCACCGTTGATTTCTTCATATGAGAATTACCGCAGAAGCTGCGGAAGTCATGCATTCCGGTCAGCAGTTCTGCAGCCTGTTTCATCCGGTTCAGATCCGGCATCCTGTCGAGCACGGTCACGTATCTGCGGTCAAATACCGGTACGGCGCCCTCCGGGCTGTACCAGTACGTATATCGGTAGGTTTTTCCCTTGGCCATGAAGCGGCTGTGAAACCTGTCCGCACAGATCTTCAGTTCATCCACACTGATATCATACGGGAGATAGCGATTCATATAGCGCTGGATCTCCCGCTCGCTCTTCTCTGTATCCAGCAGCACGTTCGCCGTCATCGCGAGGGCGTGCACGCCGGCATCTGTCCTTCCGGCACCGATGACCGTCAGTTCCGGCACCGGTTTCCCTTCCGCTTCCAGCATCCGCATCAGCACATTCTCGAGCTTGCCCTGAATGGTCATCTCCTGTCCCGGCTGGTGTTCCCAGCCGTAGTAGCGCGTGCCGTCATAGCGGATCGTCATCTTATAATTTCTTCGCATGATCTGTTCCTCTTTCTCCGCATGATTTGTTTCTCCAGCCAATTGAAGACAGTTTATCATAAATCTGCGTCTGTGTGTTCCTGCGCTTGAGCCTGTGTGTGAGCAGGCAACATTTCGCTTGACAATACAGGCCCGCAAAGCTTATAATTCTCTAGCGTGCGTCAGAAGCACGCGCTTTCTTTGCGCTTATTTTTGCGCATGACAGACAAAAGGCAGCCGCACCATTTTTTATAAGGAGGATTATGAAGGAATGCCTACATTTAACCAGTTAGTCAGAAAAGGCCGCCAGACTTCCGTGAAGAAATCGAATTCACCGGCGCTTCAGAGAAGCTACAACTCTCTGACCAAGAAGTCTATCAATCAGCCTTCACCGCAGAAGAGAGGCGTCTGCACAGCTGTTAAGACAGCTACCCCGAAGAAGCCGAACTCAGCTCTTCGTAAGATCGCCAGAGTACGTCTTTCCAACGGCATTGAGGTTACAAGCTACATCCCCGGTGAGGGACATAATCTGCAGGAGCACAGCGTTGTTATGATCCGCGGAGGCCGTGTGAAGGATCTTCCCGGTACCCGTTATCATATCATCCGCGGAACGCTCGATACCGCAGGTGTCGCGAACCGTAAGAAAGCCCGTTCCAAATACGGCGCGAAGAAGCCGAAGAAGAGCTGATCTCCCGGTTTCGTAAAGGATGCACAGCGAGTAAAACGAAGATATACAAATTTCCTCACTAAAGTTTTATGGGTCGTGTACGGTGTTCGAAAGCCTCTGCGGCTGCAGGCGATAGATCCAACCGGCATATACACATTTGCACCATACCAATTGTGAGTACCTGAGATCTAATCTTGATGATTAAGGAGGGAAGTAACGTGTCGCGTAAAGGACATATTCAGAAAAGGGATGTGCTGGCAGATCCCGTTTACAACGATAAGGTTGTAACAAAGCTGATCAACTCCATCATGCTGGACGGCAAGAGAGGTACCGCTCAGAAGATCGTTTATTCAGCATTTGCACAGGTAGAAGAGAAAGCCGGAAAACCGGCGCTGGAGTGCTTCCAGGAGGCTATGAACAATATCATGCCGCAGCTGGAGGTAAAGGCACGCCGTGTCGGCGGTGCTACATATCAGGTTCCGGTAGAGGTTAACCCTGCAAGACGTCAGGCGCTCGGCCTCCGCTGGCTCACGATGTTCTCACGCAAGAGAAGTGAGAAGACCATGGCAGACAGACTGGCTAACGAGATTCTTGATGCCATGAATAATACAGGAGCTTCTGTAAAACGTAAGGAAGATATGCACAAGATGGCAGAAGCAAACAAGGCCTTTGCTCATTACAGATTCTAAGGAGGGAACCTCTGTGGCAAACGAAAGAGAATATCCGCTTGAGAGAACCAGAAACATTGGTATCATGGCGCATATTGATGCAGGTAAGACCACTCTGACGGAAAGAATTCTGTATTACACCGGTGTTAACTACAAGATCGGTGAGACGTACGAAGGTACGGCGACCATGGACTGGATGGAGCAGGAGCAGGAGCGCGGTATCACGATCACTTCCGCTGCGACCACCTGCCACTGGACGCACCAGGATCATATGAAACCCAAGGCAGGCGCTCTGGAGCATCGTATCAACATCATCGATACCCCCGGACACGTAGACTTCACGGTCGAGGTTGAGCGTTCCCTTCGTGTCCTTGACGGTGCGGTCGGCGTATTTGATGCCAAGGGCGGCGTTGAGCCTCAGTCAGAAAATGTATGGCGTCAGGCTGATACCTACAATGTTCCGCGTATGGCATTCGTCAACAAGATGGATATCATGGGCGCGAACTTCGACAATACCGTTTCCGAGATCGTGACGAAGCTGGGCAAGAACCCCGTCGTTATCGAGCGTCCGATCGGTAAAGAGGACTGGTTCAAGGGCGTTGTCGACCTGTTCGAGATGCAGGCGTATATTTTTAACAACAAGACAGGCGATGATGTGACCATCACCGATATCCCGGATGACATGAAGGATGAGTGCGAGAAGGCACACACCGACATGGTTGAAAAAATCTGTGAGTTCGATGATGATCTGATGATGGAGTACCTCGACGGCACCGAGCCGAGCGAGGACGAGCTGAAGAAAGTTCTCCGCAAGGCGACCATCGAGAACAAGGCTGTTCCGGTTCTGTGCGGTTCCGCGCATCAGAACAAGGGTATCCAGAAGCTTCTGGATGCGATCATCGATTTCATGCCGGCTCCGACCGATGTACCGGATATCAAGGGTACTGACCTCGATGGCAATGAAGTTGACCGTAAGTCCTCTGATGACGAGCCTTTTGCAGCACTCGTATTCAAGATCGTTTCTGATCCGTTCGTAGGACGTCTGGCTTACTTCAGAGTTTATTCCGGTACACTGAACTCCGGTTCTTATGTACTGAACTCTGTAAAGAATAAGAAGGAGCGTGTCGGTCGTATTCTGCAGATGCACGCCAACAAGAGAAAAGAGATCGAGAAGGTTTACTCCGGCGATATCGCCGCAGCGATCGGCTTCAAGATTTCTTCCACCGGTGATACGATCTGCGACGAGCAGCATCCGGTTATCCTCGAGTCCATGGACTTTCCGGATCCGGTTATCGAGCTCGCTATCGAGCCGAAGACAAAGGCTGGTCAGGGCAAACTGACCGACGCTCTTGCAAAGCTGGCTGAGGAGGATCCGACCTTCCGTGCTCATACGAATTCCGAGACCGGTCAGACCATCATCGCCGGCATGGGCGAGCTCCATCTGGAGATCATCGTTGACCGTCTGCTCCGTGAGTTCAACGTAGAAGCAAACGTAGGTGCTCCGCAGGTTGCTTACCGCGAGACCATCACAAAGGCTTCCGATATCGACAGCAAGTATGTACGTCAGTCCGGTGGTCGTGGACAGTACGGTCATGCAAAGGTTAAATTCTCGCCGATGGATCCGAACGGTGAGAAGACATATGAGTTCGTCAACTCCGTAACGGGCGGCGCTATCCCGAAGGAATATATTCCTTCTGTAGATCAGGGTATTCAGAATGCCATGAAGGCAGGTATCCTCGGCGGTTATCCGGTTATCGGTGTTCGCGCAGAGTGCTGGGATGGTTCCTATCATGAAGTCGACTCTTCCGAGATGGCCTTCGAGATCGCAGGTTCCATGGCGTTCAAGCAGGCTATGGAGAAGGGTGATGCGGTTCTGCTCGAGCCGATCATGAAGGTTGAGATCTCCACACCTGAGGATTACATGGGCGATGTCATCGGTGATATCAACTCCCGCCGCGGCCGTGTCGAGGGTATGGAGGATATCGGCGGAGGCAAGATGATCAAGGGCTATGTACCGCTTGCCGAGATGTTCGGTTACTCTACAGACCTTCGTTCCAAGACGCAGGGCCGTGGTAACTACTCCATGTTCTTCGATCACTATGAGAAAGTTCCGAAGAACGTACAGGAGAAGGTACTGGGCGACAAGAAAGCCGGAAAGTAAAGGTTTTAAGCTTGCAAACAGCTGTGAAATGAAATATAATTTCGTTTAGCAGTTTGTGAAGGCAGAAACTTTATTTGTGAACTATCAGCTTGTATTAAGAATGAAACTGTAATACGCAGCTCTTGTGAGGCTGCAAAGATTTCAAGGAGGAAGTATTACAATGGCAAAACAGAAATTTGACAGAACCAAACCGCACTGCAACATCGGTACCATCGGACATGTAGACCATGGCAAAACCACTCTTACCGCAGCTATCACAAAGGTACTGGCTACGAGAGAGCCTTCCGATGAGAACCAGATCGTAGACTTTGCCAATATCGATAAAGCACCGGAAGAGAGAGAGCGTGGTATCACGATCAATACCGCTCACGTTGAGTATGAGACCAAGGCCCGTCACTATGCACATGTTGACTGCCCTGGACATGCTGACTACGTTAAGAACATGATCACCGGAGCTGCACAGATGGATGGCGCTATCCTTGTTGTAGCCGCTACCGATGGTGTTATGGCTCAGACCCGTGAGCACGTTCTGCTGGCTCGTCAGGTCGGCGTTCCGGCTATGGTTGTATTCCTGAACAAGTGCGATATGGTTGATGATGACGAACTGATCGAGCTGGTTGAGATGGAAGTTACCGAGCTCCTTGACGAGTACGGATTCTCCGATACCCCGATCATTCGTGGTTCCGCTCTGAAGGCTCTTGAGGATCCGAATGGTCCTTGGGGCGACAAGATCATGGAGCTGCTTGATACCGTTGATGAGCATATCCCGACTCCTGTTCGTGATAACGATAAGCCGTTCCTTATGCCGGTTGAGGATGTATTCACCATCTCCGGTCGTGGAACCGTTGCTACCGGACGTGTAGAGCGTGGTACTCTGAAACTGAACGAGCCGGTTGAGATCCTTGGTATCTCTGATGATGTTAAGACCTCTGTTGCTACCGGTCTTGAGATGTTCCACAAACTGCTTGACTTCGCTGAGGCTGGTGATAACATCGGTATCCTTCTTCGTGGTATCAACAGAACTGATATCGAGAAGGGCCAGGTTGTTGCAAAACCCGGCACCGTTACCTGCCACACAAAGTTCACCG